>Ga0228535_1000290_pt1 | contig 160005 bp, 147 predicted proteins | sample SJ1metagenome_FD_168457 | JGI IMG/M metagenome (GOLD analysis project Ga0228535, IMG submission 168457) | Enriched culture of PCE-dechlorinating microbial communities from Ithaca, New York, USA - SJ1 | ecosystem: Engineered > Modeled > Simulated communities (microbial... > Unclassified... | reverse complement strand
GATGACTATTCCCATTTTTTTCAGCAATTCCACATTACACGGATCAAGCACCACTCCGCCGCCTGTGGCAAGAACGCAGTTTTCCCGCAAATCAATGTTCTCGACGACTTCCTTTTCCCTGCACCGGAAAAAGCTCCAGCCTAAAAGGGCTAAAATTTCTTTAACCGGCATGCCCACATTTTTTTCCACAAGAACATCCGTATCCCGGAAAGGAATTCCCATTTTTTCAGCTAAAAGCTTACCCACTGTAGTTTTTCCGGAAGCCCGATAGCCGATCAAAACGATATTCATATTTTTTTCAACTCCTCCCAGAAACCGGGAAAGGATTTATCCACACATTTTTTATCGGCAATCGTTATGCCGGGAACTGCAAGACCGGCAACAGCAAAGCTCATGGCAATGCGGTGGTCATTGTAAGTTTCAATTGCCGCAAAACGCGGTCTGCCGCCCTCAATAACAAGACCGTCCTTGGTTTCTTCGGCAGCAATACCGATACGGTTTAATTCGGCGACAAGCGCTCCCAGACGGTTACTTTCCTTTAAACGCAGATGAGCGACATTCGTAATCATCGTCTTTCCTTCACGGAAGGCCGCAAGCACTGCAAGTGTCGGCACCATATCCGGCATATCGTTCAAATCGAAAGTAAAATCACCCGGAGCCAAATTTTTGCCTTCCACTTCTATCCAGTTATCTCCGGCGCTTATCCGGCAGCCGAGTTTTTCCAAAACTTCAATGAGGCGAATGTCGCCCTGTCTGCTTTTCCGGCTTATACCTTTAATCCTCACCGCTTTTTTTAAAAGCGCCGCCGCCAGAAAAAAATAAGAAGCACTGGAAGCGTCACCTTCTACAATATAATTGCGTCCCCGGTAAATCTTCCCAGCGGCAACGGAATATCGATGACGGCCTGTTGCACTGATCTCCGCACCGAACTCGCGCATCACCTCTATTGTAAGATCAATATAAGGCAGCGAGACAATTTCCCCCTGTAAAGAAAGATCCATGCCTTTTAGCGTATAGGGCGCGCATAGAAGCAATGCGGAAACATACTGTGAGCTTTCAATGTCTTTTAAAAACACCGCGCCTCCCTTCAGGCCGCAGGCGTTCACCGTTACGGGAGGACAATTATTCCGGCAGGAAACATCAGCCTGCATACCCTGCAGAGCGCTAACCAGCGCACCCACCGGCCGCTCGCAAAGCCTTTTCCCTCCGGTCAAAACATATTTACCGCTCCCCAGTGTGACCAAAACGGTAAAAAAACGCAGGGCTGTACCATTATTTCCCAGAAAGATTCCGCCTTCGCAATTACGGAGTTTGCCCGCTGTTCCGGAAACAAAAACGCCGCCTTCAGCCGGCACAATCTGCGCTCCGAGCGATTTCAGGCCTTCCATGAGATAGACGGTATCTTCCGCAATCAATGCATTACCGATAAAAGAATTCCCCTGCGCCAGTGCTGCCGCCACAAGCGCCCGCTGAGTCAGGCTTTTGGAACCGGGTACACGAACAGCTGCCGGCAGTGATTCTCGATGTATTTCTTCATTCGACACGCTTTAACTTCTCCAGCACCGTCATTTTCATGAGCGCCCTGTCCGGTTCTTTACCCGTCCACAGTTTAATCTGTTCGGCACCCTGATGCACAAACATATTGAGCCCCGAAAAAATACGGCAACCCGCTTTTTCCGCATCCTGCAAAAGTCTTGTCTTCAGGGGATTGTAAATAACATCCACCACGTATTCATACCCGGTAAGCACGGAGGCGGAAACCGGAGACTCAGCAACGGCAGGATACATACCGACCGGCGTCGTATTAATAAGGCAATCGGCCTTTATTTTATCGATTTCCGAAAGTGCGTAAAACGGACAGCCGAACTTTTTTGCCAGCAGATAGCCTTGCTCCGGCGTACGATTAACTATCACCGGGGAACCGCCTTCCTTTATTATTCCATAGACCGCAGCTCTGGCCGTACCGCCGGCGCCGATAATGACAAATTTTTTCCCCCGGATTTCCAGCCCCTCCCGAATGGTCATTATCAGTCCCTTGAAATCCGTATTAAATCCCGCAAGACATCCATTATCATTATAAATTGTATTTACCGCCCCGATCGCCAGTCCGTCCGGAGAAACATCATCCAGGTATTCCATAACGGCTGATTTAAAGGGAAGCGTCACACTGGCACCACGGATATTCATTCCTCTTATCCCCTGTACAGCGGACGCGAGATCGACGACACAAAAGGCGCTATAATTTCCCCCGATGCCAAGACCGGCAAGTGCCGTATTATGCATGAACGGCGAAAGGCTTTGTGCTACAGGATTCCCCAGCAGGACAAAATTTACCGGCCGGCTGTCTCCCGCAGAAGTCAAAAAAGCATTTTCCCCTGACCCATTACCGGCTGTCCGACGGACGATTTGCTTCATTTCGGTAAGCGTTAGTTGTCCCGGCGCCGATGCGGCACTATTTTCCAACGTGGCAAAACTAAGGAAATTTCCCAGATGCGGCGCCGCAATCCGGCTGATCCGGCCTTTTTCACCCATGCCCAGGGCGATTATTTTCTGAGAATATTTACGGGCATACGGGATAAGTGCGAGTATCTTTAAATTATCTTCCGGTTTCACGGCGAAAGTAACAATTTTCACGACATCGGCCTGAAGTGCTCGTGAGCGGTGGAATATTTCTTTTAACCGGAGAAGAGACGGGGTTTTTTTTATATCGTGAAAAGAAACTATGACTTTTGTCCGCCCTCCCCGTCCACAGCAGTAAGCCAGTAACTCCCTCACCACGTCATCTCCGCAGGCAAGCTCAATATCTACATAATCGGCTTCCAGATCGACAGCTTTTTTGAGCAGAACCATTCTCTCTTCTGCCGTATATACGACCGGCAATCTCCCGACAGACGCCGCTTCTTCCGGCCTGCGGCAGGTAACAATTATTTTTACGCGGTCAGACGTTTTGCGGGCGGTCGAGATTAATTCCGCAAGAGTTCCTCCGGCAATCAAATCCATCCTCAACTCAACGGCATCGGCGGCAAGACAGGCCCGCTGAATATCATGCAGCGCCTGATCTGCCGATTTTGACGTAACAGGCAGGCAGATCATGTTTCACCTTCCGCTTTCGGATAAGATCCGAGAATTTTCAGAAAAGTCGTTTTTTTTCGCAATTTGGACAGGCAGTCCTTAATTTTTTTATCGGCAATATGGCCGACAATATCGACGAAAAAGAGATATTCCCACAATCTCTCGCGAACCGGATGAGACTCAATTTTAATCAGGTTTATACCGCGCCTGGCAAAAGGATCAAGCGAGCGGTGCAATGATCCCGGAGAATGAGGCGTTGCATAAACCAGGGAAGTCTTATCCCTGCCGGTGGCGGCACTTTCTCCGTTACCGATAACCAGAAACCGCGTCGTATTGGAATTATTGTCCTCAATGCCCCGGGCCAGTATATTCATGCCTTTTTCGGAAGCAGCCAGCGAACTGCCGATAGCCGCCTCGGTCTTTTTCCCTTTAATCATGCAGGCGGCGGCGGCCGTACTCTCCACCTCATGCAGCGTACAGGAAGGCAGATTGGTCGTAAGCCAGGTGCGGCACTGCGCCAGAGCCTGCGGATGCGAATATATTCTTTTAATGCTCTTCATATCTTTGGCCGAAGAAATCAGGCACTGGCAGATTCGCAGATATATTTCCGCCCGGATTTTGAGCGGTGTTGCAATAAGCCGGTCCAGCGTCACATTTACTGAACCTTCCTGTGAATTTTCCACAGGAACCACACCCCAGTCGGTGAGCCCTCTTTCCAGTTCATCAAACACATGAGCAATGCCGGGCTGCGGAATATAACGGCTGGAATCACCAAAATGCCGGCGGGCCGCCAGATGGGAAAATGACGCTTCCGGTCCCAGAAAAGCAACTGTTGTCGGTTTCTGTAATTTCCGGGAAGCTGAAATAATTTCCCGGAAAATCGAATTCACGGCGTTGGACGGCAACGGCCCGCAATTGAGTTCCTGCAGATAATTATATACTCTCGCTTCCTGTGAAGGATCATATACATCCAATCCCGCCCGGCCTTTGACTTCGCCGATCCGGACGGATATCTGCGAGCGTTCATTTAAAAGCCGGATAATCTCCCCGTCTTTTTCTTTCATACTTTCCCGCAATTTTTCGAGCCGTGATTTCATCATTTCATTCCTTCAATTACTGCAGAGGTAATTTTATCATCAATGCCGCCATTGACAAAGGGCATTCCAATCTTTTTGAGTAAAACAAAATGGACAACGTCACCATCTTTCTTTTTATCCGTTTTCAGTCGGGACATTATCCCCCTCGTGGAAAGGGAAACAGGTATCCGGCCGGGCAGGCCGGCTTTCCCGATGAGATCTTCAATCCTCTTGCACTCTGCGGATTCAAGATAACCGACATTTTCCGAAATCCGGGCGGCGGCAGTCATCCCCAGAGCAACGGCTTCGCCGTGGGCAATGCTGAAGGCTGATTCCGATTCTATTGCATGACCCAGCGTATGGCCGTAATTGAGAATACGGCGCAGGCCTTGTTCTTTTTCATCAATTTCCACTATGGACTTCTTGATACGGCAACAGCCCTCGACAAGCTTTAACAATAATGCGGGGTCTTTTCTTTTTACCTGCTCGATATTATTTTCCAGTAAAGAAAATATTTTTTCATCATCAATGATGCCGTATTTGATAATTTCCGCAAGTCCATTCTTGAATTCTTTTTCCGGCAGTGTCGTAAGATAATGCAAATCGGTAAAAACAGCCCGCGGCTGATAGAAAGTCCCCAGCAGATTCTTTCCGGAAGGAAGATCAACGGCGGTCTTTCCGCCGATGCTGCTGTCCACCTGAGCCAGCAGAGTGGTTGGAATCTGAATATAGGGAACTGAGCGCATGAATATGGAAGCGACGAAGCCTGCCATATCCCCGACTACACCACCGCCCAGAGCAAGAAGCAGTGAATTTCTATCCGCCCCCAGGTCAAGCAGCTTTTCTGCAATTTCCATGGCGGTATCGATGTTTTTCGAATGTTCTCCTGCCGGAAATTCGATCATATCCACGGTAAGCCCTGCCGTCTTTAATGCCGCAATCAGTTTGGCACTGTGCAGAGGGCCGACATTATCATCAGTAACAATAATATACCGGCCGGCCTTGTGGTTTTTGGCAATCAAAAGCGCCATCCGGTCAAGGATGGAATTACCTATCCGGATTTCATGAGAGGACAGAGTTTTTTTATCGAGATTGACTTTCATCGACCGCATATATTTACTCCATTAACGTTTTATTACCGCCGCCAGCATTCTTAATTCATCCATCAGCTGATAGAATTTTTCCGGCTTCAATGATTGCATACCGTCGGAAACAGCCAGCTCCGGCTGCGGATGCACTTCTACAATAAGGCCATCGGCGCCTACTGCCATTGCCGCCCTGCTTAGCGGAATGACAAGTCTCCAATGTCCGGCGGCGTGACTGGGATCAATAACAACAGGCAAATGCGTCAGGCTTTTTAATACGGGAACGGCACTGATATCAAGAGTGTTGCGAGTCGCCGTTTCGAACGTCCGGATGCCGCGCTCACATAAAACCACGTTAGGGTTACCCGACGACAGGATGTATTCCGCCGACATCAGCAATTCCTCAATTGTCGTCATCATACCCCTTTTCAGGAGCACTGGTTTTCTCGACTGGCCGACCTTCTTGAGCAGAGCAAAATTCTGCACATTACGCGCGCCTATTTGCAGCATATCGGCATATGATTCAACCAGATCAACGTCGGCCGGATTAATTACCTCCGTAACAACAGGCATAGAGGAGCGCTCGCGAACCTGTTCAAGGAGTTTCAAACCTTCTTCTTCCATGCCCTGGAAACTGTAGGGCGATGTGCGCGGTTTGTAAGCACCTCCCCTGAGAATATGTGCGCCACCTTTCTTCACGATATACGCGCTTTCCATTAATTGCTCTTCGCTTTCAATGGAGCAGGGTCCGGCCATCACTACAAACTCCGGTCCGCCGATCCGCACGGAACTCACATCAACAATTGTATCACCCTCGTGTGATTCGCGGCTGGCCAGTTTGTATGGTTTCAAAATGGACATGGTTTTTTCCACTCCCGGCAAAGATTCCGCATATTTTAATATTCCCTTCTCGCGGCTATCACCGACCGCCCCGATAATGGTTCTTTCCACTCCCCGCGAAGGATGGGCTTTATAACCGACGGATTCGATCCAGCGGATCACATCCTCAATCTGTTTTTCCGTCGCCTGATTTTTCATTACAATAATCATTTCTTTTTCCTCCTGAAAATCAAAAAGGCCATGGCTTTTGCCGCCATGGCCTCTAAAAGTAGAAAAGCCATGGGGTCTTTCGCTCTACCCATGGCTGTTTTGGTGTGTTAATTTACCTTAACAAGTCCTCCTCAACAACGGGCAGACCGATGCAAAATAGGTATAAAACCAATAACCATAAAAATTAATATTTGCGTTTATTTTTCTGTCCATTGTAAAAAAACCTTACTTTTTATTATGGCTCTCTATAAACAAACCGGAAATTCTTGTCAAGGAATAATTTATTGCAATATTTAACTGTTCAGCCAAACAATTGTTGTTTTTATTTTTTTTTAGCTAAAATTATCTTTAAAAACGGCTTTTGTTATCAATCTTTCAACAGTTCCACATGTTTCTTAACGGATATGATTTTCACAATTTCAAACCAGGCAACGCTTAACATTCCCGTAACGGCAGCGGTTATAATATCGAGAGAATGCATCGGAGCAAAGTGAAACATCTTCTGCAGGAAAGGCACGTAAATGACCAATCCCAGAAAAGCAACCGCTCCCAGCATTACCCATTTCAATGCCGGATTGGGGACACGCAGGGAAGACAGAATACTTTTACACCAGCTCCGGTTGGTGAGAATAAGACACAGGTTGGAGACAATGAGCGCAAAAAACGACAATGTTCTTGCTTCAGCAACCGTTTGTTCCAAAGCCAAAGCTACTTTATACACGGCGATAATCACGGCAAAGGAAAAAAGCCCCTGCAGGACACTCAACAGTAAAAGCCGTTTTCCGAAGAGCGGTTCGGCGGGATCCCGGGGTGGTCTTTGCATCGTATTTGCTTCTTCCTTTTCCTGTTCAAATACTATGGAACAAGCCGGATCAATCAAAAGCTCCAAAAATAAAATATGCACGGGGTATAATATCACCGGCCAGCCCAGTAAAACAGGGATCAGTGCGATTCCTGCAATCGGAATATGTACACTGATAATATAAGCCATGGCCTTTTTCAGATTATCAAAAATACGCCGCCCCAATCTTACGGCTGCGACAATCGAGGCAAAATCATCTTTCAGAAGAACGATAGCGGAAGATTCTCTGGCCACATCCGTGCCTCTCTCTCCCATGGCCACACCGATATGAGACGATTTTAAAGCCGGGGCGTCATTGACGCCGTCTCCGGTCATGGCTACAATTTCTCCTTTTGCTTTTAAAGCATTCACGAGCAATAGTTTCTGCTCGGGAACAACCCGGGAAAAGATATTTACTTCGCTTATCTTATCTTTCAATTCGTCGGGATTCATTGCCGAAAGTTCCGGCCCGCTGATAATCCGGTCGATGTTTGCAAGCCCAATCTGCCGGGCAATGTTTTGTGCCGTTACCGGATAATCACCGGTGATCATCACTACACGAATACCGGCCCGGTAACATTCCTTGATCGCCTCCGGTACCGAATCCCTTACCGGATCGGCAAGGCCGATCAACCCGACAAATTCAAATTCAAAATCATGTTGATTCCCGGGAAGGATATTTTTATTAAACTTAGCCTTGGCTACACCCAGCACGCGTAAGCCGTCTCTCGCGATGGCATCGACTTTAACCGCCAGGTTGTCTTTTTCTCGTAATTCCAAGTGACAAAGATCGAAGATTGCTTCAGGAGCTCCCTTGGCCGACACATAATAAGCTCCCGTTTCCGGATGTTTATACACATGTGATAACGATAAAAGCTCTCTGGAGAGAGGATATTCTTCAAGAATATTCCAGCCTGCATGCAGATGTTCCGTACTGTATAGAGTTTTACGTCCCAGTTCATGCAGCGCTTTCTCCATCGGATCAAAAGGATCTTTCTTACTGGCGAGTATTCCATATTCAATCAATTCATGAAAAATTTCCGGAAGACTGGAAATCGAACTGTCTGAAATGTCGTAAATTTCGTTATTGCTGAATATTTTTTTGATGCTCATCCGATTTTGCGTCAGTGTCCCCGTTTTATCCACGCACAAAACCGTAGCCGCTCCCAGTGTTTCAATGGCCGCAACCCTGCGTGTCAGCACCTGCTTTTTAGACATCCGCCAGGCGCCCAGGGCCAGAAATATAGTCAGCACTACGGGGAATTCCTCCGGCAACATAGCCATGGCAAGCGTTATGCCGGCAAGTATTCCGTTCAGCCAATCGCCCCTCATCATTCCATAAACGCAGATAAGAATTAAACTCAATACGGCGGCAAAGATAAAAACGGTCTTGACGATTTTACCGGTTTCTTTCTGCAGAGTTGTTTTTTCCTCTTCGATGTTATGGAGGGCTTTGCCGATTTTTCCGATTTCCGTATCAAGACCACAGGAAAGCACTTTGGCCACACCCTGCCCCTGTACAATCAGACTTCCGGAATAGATAAAGGGAAGATCATCGCCGCCCGGACGTGTAATTGTGAGATCAGCCTCTGCCTGCGGGCTTTTCCTGACCGGCATGGATTCCCCGGTCAGGAGCGATTCATCAACAGTCAGGTTCATATCCCAGATCAGGACGGCATCGGCGGGAATTCTGTCGCCCTCTCTGATTATGATGAGGTCGCCGGGAACGACTTCTCTTCCGGCGATGCGTTTTTCCGCACCGTCACGGATAACAAGAGCCCGCGGGCTCGCCAGATCCTTCAAGGCATCAAGCGCTTTTTCCGTTTTATTTTCCTGATAGATGGTTATGCCGATGATTACAAAAACAAACCCCAGCAGCATCAGAGCTTCTTCAACATCGCCCAGGATAAGATATAAAGTACCGCAGGCAACAAGCAGTAAAAACATCGGCTCCTTGAAGATTTCCAGCATTATCTTGATTATGCTGCGTTTTTTTGCGGAAGGCAGTTCATTATAGCCGCACTTCTTCAGGCGCTCCGCTGCTTCAGCGGAAGACAAGCCTTGTAGTGTTTTAATGTCCTGTTCTGATATTTTCATAAATTACTCTTTGGCCGGAGGCACCGTTTGTGCTTAAATAATCGCGAAATTATAAATTGTGTTGACCTGGATTAAATAATTTTCCGGAATTTTTTCTCTGCACAGGCTAAATGCACAGATATTTCTGCAATCATCTTTCGCCTATCGAATAGCAGCCGATATTCAATCATTTATTTACACAAACCAACTATTAATCCAAAACAAATCGGCTTTTCGATACCACTTTATTTAAAATAGCAACCAGTGCTTGAAGATCGTGATCATCCAGATTGTTCTTGAATAGGTCGGCTATTCTGCTATGGGCTTTGTTGTGCATCTTGACAAGTTTTTTCCCTCTGGCACTCAAGTGAACATGGAAAGATCGCCTGTCCTTATCTGATTGAAACTTTTGAATGTAACCCTTGCCGGCTAGTTTATCCACAATTGCCGTAACGGACGGCTTGCTTAATTTCAATGCTTCGGCAATTTCCCCTAAATTGGGATTACTAAGTTTGTTGATTACGTCAATATACTCAAGCTGACGTGGAGTAAGGCCTTCATCTCCATATTTTTCGCCAAACCGTGTTTCCCAGTCGCCAATTATCTTAGTTGTTATTTCGATTAACTCTACCAGAGAATACGGCATAAGCTCGCTCATTAGTTAGTTTATGTGAACTAAATATAATTTATGCAAGCTTTTGTCAATAAATATTTTCTGATAAGCATAAATTGAATATTAAAATATACAGGTCCAGACCAGCTGAGCAGCCAGTCCAGGAGGCTGTTGAAAAAGGCTCATCTGTGGCGTAACGCTTCGGCTCTCGCTGCTCGCATACTTCTAAAGCATGCTCCGCTGACCGATCCTCGCGATGCCTGGCAACCAAACTTTTTTGAACAGCCTGCAAAACAGTGGTTTTTCAACACTCTGTCAGACCTGATAATATTCCGTGCCGGGAATAACCGAAAGCTTTATAAAACCATTTTTCTTCAGGCTTTTCAAATATCCTGCTAATATTTCATGTTTTTTAAATAATCCTGCAGTGCCAGCTGCCAGGGTTGCATCGTTTTGCCGGTGGCCGCAATAAACTTCTGCATACTCAAAACACTGTAATGAGGCCGCTTCGCCGGCCGCGGAAGATCGGCTGATTTTATGGGCAGCACCTGCACTCCACCGATTCCCGATTCCAGCAATATTTTTAGCGTAAACTGATACCAGCTGCAGTTTCCCCGATTGGTTATATGAAATACTCCGGTAAGATTTTTCTCGATGAGCAGTTCCGTCGCCGCCGCCAAGTCTTTGGTATAAGTAGGCGAACCGATCTGATCGTCAACAACTTCCAGTTTATCTGACGTTTGGGCTTTTGCCAAAATCGTCCGTACAAAATTCTTACCGTTTTTACCGTAGAGCCACTCTGTCCGAATCAGAACATAATTACGCGAAAGCTCCTGCAGATAACGTTCACCGGCCAGTTTGGAAGCACCGTAAACATTGATGGGATTGCAGATGGAGTCTTCCCGGTAAGGCTTGACGCCCTCGCCGTCAAAAACATAATCCGTACTGAAATGAACAATACGGATATTTTTTTCGTTGCAGGCTTCGGCAATATTTTTCACTGCCTCTGCATTAACGGCAAAACATTCGTCTTTGGTCTTTTCACAGCCGTCAACATCCGTATAAGCGGCGGCATTGATCACAAGGTCGGGAACATTTTCATTGATTGCTTTTCGGCATTCCTCTTTGGAAGTAATGTCAATTTCATCTTTGTCCAGTCCGGTAATTTGATATTTTCCTGCAAATCGCAAAAAAAGGTCATTCCCCAACATGCCCTTATGGCCGAGCAGCAATATTTTCATTTCAATACTTGACCTCCTTTAAATAAAGGCCGCAGGCGGGAGCAGTAATCCCGGCAATATTCCGGTCACGGGAGTCAATTATTGCCTTAATATCTTCCGGCGGACGTTTACCCCGGCCGACTTCCACAAGCGTGCCGACAATGTTACGCACCATATACTTTAAAAAACCCCGCGCCTCAATGGTTATATCGAGCAACCCTTCTTCATCTCTTTCAATATTTACTCCTGTAACCGTTCTTATCCGATCCTTAACATGACTGCCCGTCGCACAAAAGCAGGAAAAGTCGTGCGTACCGATCAGATAGCGGCCGGCCTCATTCATCTGCAATAAATTGAGCGGGTGATGAATGAACCAGAAATAATTGCGTCCGAGAGCCGGGCGCAAACGCTTATTGCAGATTCTATAAACATAAATTTTACCCCGGGCATCGTGCTGAGCATGAAATACGTCGGCAACTTCTTCCAGGGCTTTAACAACAATATCCCGCGGTAGTAATCCATTAACTCCGCGAAATAAAATTTCTGCAGGCAGACGGGTATGGCTTTTAAAGCTCGCCACCTGATTTAAGGCATGCACTCCGGCATCTGTTCTCCCGGAACCAATCACAACCACTTTTTCACGAGTAATCAGCCCGATCGTCTCTTCCATGACCTGTTGAATGGAAATGCCGTTATCCTGACGCTGCCAGCCGCAGTAGTTGGTACCGTCATATTCCAGGACTATCTTAAAATTGCGCATAATATTTCAACAACCGGTATATGGATTACGGATCCTCTCCGATAGCAGCAATCTACGGGAAATATGACCCCGGGATCCCGAAGCCGCTGACATCGGCCTGCGCCGGGGCAGGCTATGCCGGCAAATTCAGCCTGCGTGCGCGAAGTGGTTACTAAAAATAAAAGGGGAAGTTACAACTTCCCCTTGCCTTTACACCGCTTTATTCTGAAACATATTCAATCAATCCGCACACTTCTCCAGAGCCTCAATTGCCGGCAGGACTTTTCCTTCTAACAGTTTCAGGGAAGCTCCGCCACCGGTCGATATATAAGTGATGTTGTCGCTTTCCCCGGCTTTCTGAACAGCCACATCGGTATCACCACCGCCGACTATCGATAAGGCATGGGAACTCGCCACAGCATGAACCATAGCCGATGTGCCGCGGCTGAAGGCGTCGATTTCAAAAACCCCCATCGGTCCGTTCCAGAGAATTGTTTTGGCGTTGGCTAAAACTTCCCGAAACAGGGTTATCGTCGCCGGACCGATATCAAGTCCCATCCAATCGGGAAATATTTCCTGCACCGGAATATTTTTTGTTACCGCTTCCGCAGTCTTACTTGGTGCGACTACACAATCGATCGGCAGAAATAATTTTACATTCAGTTCCTTCGCCTGCTGGAGAATATCTTTCGCCTGGGGAATTAAATGATCTTCCACCAATGATTTTCCCACTTCAAATCCCTGGGCTTTTAAAAACGTAAAAGCCATTCCGCCGCCGATGATCATTTTATCCACTTTCTTAATTAAGTTGCTCAATGTGGAAAGTTTGTCGGACACTTTGGAACCTCCGATAATGGCAACAAACGGCCGGATCGGATTTTCGAGCTGCTTCTGAAAGTAATTCAGTTCCTTTTTCATCAGGAATCCGGCACCGCATATTTTAACATACTTGGTTATACCGACATTGGAAGCATGAGCCCGATGAGCGTTACCAAAAGCATCGTCAATGTATACATCGGCCAGAGAAGCAAGCTTTTTGGCAAATTCGTCATCATTTTTTTCTTCTTCCTTGTAAAAACGAAGATTTTCCAGCATCAGGACACAACCCGGTTTTAATTCCCGGACCATCCTTTCCACATCCGGGCCAATGCAGTCGTTCGCCATAAGCACCTGCTTGCCTAAAAGACGGGATAATCTTTTAGCCACCGGCGCGAGACTCATTTCCGGAACAACTTTGCCTTTCGGCCGACCCAAATGGGATATAATGATAATTGCCGCACCTTCATCAAGTGCATAGTTTATCGAAGGCAGGGCGGCACGGATTCGAATATCGTCGGTAATGTTCTGACTGCTGTCCAGAGGAACGTTAAAATCAAAGCGAAACATTATTTTTCTGCCATTGAGATCAATTTGATTAATATATTTCATTTAATTTCTCCTTGCCAATTTCCCGCAAACAAGCTAATGTTATATCCGAAGTGTGTTATTTTTACCATTAGAATCATATACTTAGAAATAATGAGGTGACCAATTTGTGCGGCATAATAACCTACCTGCAATTATTGGTCAAGTTAAAACTATAAAATGCAAGAGAAGGAGAGAGATCTGATGAGTGAGGATGTTCAAAAAAGCACAACTAAGGGAAAAATAAACATTTTCGAGGCAAAAAAAGAATCTTTAAAACTGATGGGCGGAGAAAAACAGGTCAAAAAGCAGCATGATGCCAACAAGCTTACCGCCCGTGAACGGCTGGCTATTTTATTTGATGAAGGAACTTTTCAGGAGGTACAGCTTTTCGTCCAGCACCGTTCCATTCTTTTCGGACTGGATAAAAAACAAATTTCCTCGGACGGAGTCATTACCGGCTTCGGTAAAGTTAACGGGCGCACCGTTTTTGCGGCTGCGCAGGATTTTACCAGTTCCGGTGGCAGCCTGGGAGAAATGCACGCCAAAAAAATCTGGAAAGTGATGGATATGGCCATTGCAGCCAAAAAGCCTTTTGTATCTCTTAACGATTCCGGCGGAGCACGCATTCAGGAAGGTGTGCCGGCGCTGGACGGTTACGGCGGAATCTTTTACCGCAATACCATCGGATCGGGATATATTCCGCAGATTACCGCAATTATGGGACCAACGGCAGGCGGTGCCGTTTATTCACCGGCTCTTACCGACTGGGTATTCATGGTTAAAAATAACAGTTACATGTATATAACCGGCCCGGAAGTAATCAAAGCCGTAATTGATGAAGACGTGTCACATGACGATTTAGGCGGCGCCGTGGCACACGCCACAAAAAGCGGTGTCTGCCATTTTGTTGCGGAAAGCGACGAGGATTGCATTGATAAAATTAAAGTTTTGCTGTCATTCCTGCCCGACAGTTGCGACTCCTCTTTGCCTGTAGCTGACTGCATTGACACCGCAGACAGAAGCTGCCCGGCACTGGATGAAATTATCCCGGACAAGGCAACACGGGCTTACGATATGAAAGAAATCATCAAAGCAGTTGCCGATAACGGCGAGATATTCGAATTACATGAATTGTGGGCACCGAATATCATTATTTCCTTTATCCGCATCATGGGAAAACCAGTCGGTGTTATCGCCAATAATCCCCGTGCCGCCGCCGGCGTTCTCGACGTCAATGCCTCCAATAAAGCATCGCGCTTTATCCGTTTCTGTGATGCTTTTAATATTCCGCTTCTGACTTTCGCGGACGTTCCCGGTTACATGCCCGGAACAAATCAGGAATGGAACGGAATTATCCGCCACGGCGCCAAACTCCTTCATGCCTATGCGGAAGCCACGGTACCAAAGATAACCGTTGTAACACGGAAAGATTACGGCGGAGCCTACATCGGCATGTGCAGCAAGTATCTGGGAGCCGATTATGTCATGGCCTGGCCCACGGCGGAAATTGCGGTCATGGGAGCAGAAGGCGCCTGTAACATTATTTACCGTTCGGAAATTTCCTCCGCGGCCGATCCGGAAGCAAAAAGAGCAGAACTCATTGCCGCTTACGAAGAAAAATTCAACAATCCTTATTTTGCGGCATCGATGGGTATTATCGAGGAAATCATCGTTCCCCGCGATACCAGAAAAAGGATAGCGGAATTGCTCGACGCCCTGAAAGACAAGAAAGAAGTGCGTCTGCCCAAAAAACACAACAATATACCTTTGTAAGATCAGGGATTTGTCATGAAACACTTTTTCTTGATGTACATAATTGCCGGATTTTTTTATTTTCAATCGGAATACAGCGGAAGCACCGGATTACAAAGTTGTTCTTCCGCCCGGGCAATAAAATAAAAATATCGGCACTGGACGGGCCGGCTTGTAAAACATTGCCGGCCCGTTTTTTCCCATCATCGGTTTATCGCCGGTCAACCGGCACAAAATGTCACTGTTAATCTTTTGGGGTAAATCGGATGTATAACTTACTGGCCGATACGATTATCCTGGTACATTTTTTATTCATTCTTTTCGTCGGGGGCGGCGGTTTACTGGTAATACGCTGGCCGCGAATTGCTTTCGTGCATCTGCCGGCGGCAACCTGGGGGGCAGCTGTAGAACTTTGCGGCTGGATTTGCCCGCTGACACCTCTCGAAAACCACTTCCGAAAGCTTGCCGGAACGAGCACGTATAGCGGTGATTTTCTTGCACGTTACCTGACTGACGTAATCTACCCGGAAAATCTGACAACTGGAATGCAACAAGTTCTCGGAGGCCTGGTTATAATAACCAACATTATCTTTTACTATATTGCCATCCGGAAACCTCGCTTCTGCAGGCACGGAAATGGTGGTTAAACCGCCGTTATCCATATCAAAACGACTCCCTTATAACAACTATACGGCACGAAATCCGTCTCTTGGCTAATAGAGCTTGACATTGCACCCTAAGACAAGTAAAAGTTAAATATACCTTGTACCGTATATTGGTCTTTTGTAATCAGGTACAGGAAAAGTTGAGTTACGACAAAAAGTGCAAAGGCGGCCACCATGCTCTTTAAAGACTTGGTGGCTTTTTTATCTCTGTCATCCGGGAATTCGACTTTAGGTAAATTACAGGAAAGGAGGATACTCGTTATGTCAGAAGGTAAAGTAAAGTGGTTCAACGAGAGCAAAGGCTTTGGTTTCATCGAGAAGAATGATGGTGGGGATATTTTCGTCCATTTCAGCGCCATTCAAGCCGCCGGTTTCAAAACGCTCACAGAAGGCCAATTGGTCAGTTTCGATGTTGTTCAGGGTAAAAAAGGACCAGCAGCAGAAAACGTAAAACCTTGTTAATTAAATTTTGTTAAGATAAAAGAGGCGCTCCATAGAATGAATACAATAATATTGGAGCGCCCTTTTTTTCAGTACATTCTTCTCCCCTTGTAAAAAGGATAAAATAGGAGTTTTAAGATGGGAAAGCTCTTGTCTAACTATGGAACACAGGCCAAAGAAAAAGCACGGCAGCAGAAGCAGATAGATAAGGCTGCAAAGCGTATGTTGTCCCGCCGGAAAAAAGCATTTATAAAAAAGATCCCTCCAACTGCTGTCGCAGAAAAAGCTTATCCGCTTTCCACTGAGGACGATATCGACAACACGCATTAACTTATGCAATTTCCAAAAAATCCGGTCCATGAATAATATTGGGATCATCCTGTTTGTCATAATAAAAACTGTTTTAAAAAGAAGAATTTGAATGGGAGACAGAGGCAGTAAAAAAGATAAAGAAAAAATCAGAAGCAAAATTGGGAAAGCAGCTGAAAAGAAAACAAGAATAGAATTAATGGTTCATTAACATAGGGTTGCTGCAAGCTCATTAATTGAGCACATCCTTTGATATACGCCATTTATCAGGGGATACGTAATGGGATTCGTTATCATCACAATCAAGATTGAAAGTATTATAACGCTCGGAAATCCATTGTTTCATTTTAATGTCGGATAATTCCCGTTCGTTTTTGTCCTTGTTAAGATAATCATCGATCGCTGCCTCTTTAATGGTTATCTCAATTTTACGGGAACGCTTGTTTGATTGGTGCATATCATTTTCGATTTTCCAGTCGATTTGTATTAAATAATCACCGTGAGAGAGACGTGACGCAACCCAGGCGTTCGCCGGTAAAAGCGGTTTTATAATCCGCAGCCAGTAATCAAGCAGATCTTCAGTCATGGCCAATTATCTTCATTTTTTTGGACCACCCATGCTTATCCGTTTTAACATTTCTGCAGGCGGCATTATATTGCAGTGTAAAAACAATCTTTCCCTGATACTGCTCCGCTTGTTCAATTCGATATCCTGTTATAGATCCCCCGAAAAAAGATGGCTCTTGTTGTTTTTTGTGAAAATAAATTTCTCCACCAACCAGTTCCTTTGCCTTGCTTTCATCAATGCTCCACCAACCGCTCTCCCACATATTATCCTGTAACTTTACAAAATGATTCAACGGCTCAATCATATGGATATCCATTTCATTCCTCCATCCCTAAAAAAACATTTATTACAATCATTGGTCTTCTACATCCAAAGAACAAAAAACTCTAGCGCATTGTAACAGGCAGGGATTCAATAATTTTTGTGGTTTCTCTATTCCGGAAAGAAATTCATTATTGCATAGATGTCGATTACATTGTCATAATATAAGACATGCATAATGCGGGAAAGTCAAGACAATTTACCGCATCTTTTATTGCCTTTATTGATCTAGTATCTTATCAGTTGTAAGCCATCTATTTAACAGTAGATTATTTGCGGATATTCTCTTTTTAGCGACTTGTCGGGCGTCATTCCATGGTTTTCAACCGATTGTAGCAAGCATTACTTCCTGCTTGACAATTGATGTTTACCTGAGGTAAACACAGTTCACTTACATGCGGGCAATCGGAGATACAGGGGAAGAATCATTAGGGATCCGAGACACCGTGTTTTTTTCCTAACTGAAGTTGTCGCTACGGAAAACCTGGATTTTTCATCTCCGGAAAACAATAGTGTTAATTCATATACTGTAAAGAAGTTATTCTCAAAAAAAGGGAGGGGGACTATGAAAAATCTTAAGTTAAGGGAATGGTGCATTTTGGCGGCAGCATCCTGTCTTGTAGTTATTTTCCCGACAGGAAGCGCTTTTGCCGAAAAGAAAATTGAAGTCAAATTTTGTCACACCGTAACCAATCAGACACCAAAAGGTCAGGCAGCACTTAAATTTAAGGAAATTCTCGAGAAATCCGGTATCTTCGACGTGAAAATATATCCGACATCGCAGCTTTACGGCGACAAGGAGGAGCTGGAAGCACTGCGGGCAAATAATGTCCAGGTAATCGGTCCTTCGATTACCAAGCTTGTCGGTTTCAATCCCCAGTTTCAGATTATCGATTTGCCTTTCCTTTTCAAGTCGACCGAGGCTACGGAAAAATTTTGGAAATCGGAAAGGGGTCAGGCAATTTTCAATTCTCTGCGGCCCAAAGGATTCATCGGCATCGGTTATTGGCCCAACGGCTTCACTCACTTTATCAATAACAAACGGCCGCTGACAAAACCCGTCGATTTCAAAGGTTTGAAGTTCCGCATCCAGAGCGGTGGCCTGCAGGACACCCGGAACAGACTTCTTGGCGCCGGTTCACAGACAATAGCATCCGCCGAAGTCTACCAGGCATTACAGACCGGCGCTATCGACGGGCTGGACAATACCTTCAGTACTCATCAAACTCTAAAATTCTACGAAGTGGCTAAATATCTCACCATCGGTAACATCGCACGTATTGACTACATAATGCTCACCAACATCACGTTTTGGGACTCTTTGACGCAGCGGCAGAAAGACATTTTTATGGATGCCATGAATCAGGCTTCCGCCATCGAACGGAAACTTTCCGATGCGATGAATGAAAACAGTCTGGAAATCATGAGGAAGAGCGGCCAGGTAGAAATCTACACTCTTAGCGATGCCGAGAAGCAGGAATTTGTTAAAGTTCTGCAGCCGCTCTACAAACAATTCGAAAACAGAATCGGCAAAGAAAATATCGACTATGCCATAAGTTTGCAGTAACGGATGATGAGATATTTCCTGCAAATGATGTGCATTTGTAAAAGCATCTCTATTTGACCGTTGTCTGCAGAGGGGGACTTAGGCGATGGATGGGGGAAAAAGTAAATGGCTGGTATTTTATCAGGCTTTTGAAGAATGGACTGCAGGTCTTCTTTTGTTTACCGGCTTAACTCTCATTATGATCAATGTCATCCTCCGGTATGTATGGGGTTTGCCGGAAGCGTTGCTGGATGAGTTTTCCTTGTACCTTGTCGTGTGGGGAATATTCATTGGAACATCCGTCGCCCTTCGGACAAATCATCACATTAAAGTGGATGTGTTTTATGACATAACGCCGTTATGGATGAAACGTTACGTGAGCATGTTTGCCCACGGTACCGGTATCGCTTTTTGCATCTTCTTTTCCTACTTCGGCATTCTTCTTGTTTACGACTACTACCTGACGGGACAGGGTTCTACCGATAGTCAATTTCCCCTTTGGATCGTTACCGCCGTAATGCCGATAAGCGGTGTCATGCTGGGTGTCAGATTCCTGCAGAAGTTTATTTTCCTTTTCAAGGACGGTGGCAAAGCCTGGCGTTCTGCTATGGAGAAAGGAGCTAAAATCTAATGGAAACGGCTCTTCTTTTCGTAATATTTGCCATTCTTTCTTGTCTGAATGTTCCTATCGCCATTTCGCTTGCCGCCGCAGCAATCATCATTCTGGCAACAACTACGGATTTCACCCTCTATATGACTGCCCAACGGATGTTTGCTTCTCTTCTTTCCACGACACTGCTCGCGGTTCCGTCTTTCGTATTTGCGGGAGTCGTCATGACACACGGAGGTATCTCCAAATATCTTATCGCCGCCATCCGCGCCTGGACCGGACACATTCAGGGGGGTTTGGCCATAGTGACAATTATCGCCTGTGCAATTTTTGCCGCAGTATCAGGATCGAGTGCGGCCACGGCAGCCGCTATCGGCGCCATTATGCTTCCGGCAATGATCGAAAACGGCTATTCGAAGCGTTACGCCATGGGTCTTGTCGCCGCGTCGGGAACACTTGGCATCCTTATCCCACCCAGCGTACCAATGGTTATCTTCGGTTTCATTGCCGAGTATTCGATAGGAGAGCTCTTCGCAGCAGGTCTTATTCCGGGCATTATCATGGCAGGCGTTCTAATTGTGAGCGCCATCATTTACGCCCGGAAACAAAACATGAAGATGATGGACAAAGCAACCCGGTCCGAACGCTGGCGGGCCAGTTTCAAGGCATTACCGGGAGCATTTTTACCGGTATTTATTCTCGGCAGTATCTATTCGGGCCTGGCAACTCCCACGGAAGCAGCGGTTCTTTCAGTATTTTATACACTGCTTGTTTCAATCTTTGTTTACCGCGAAATGAAATGGGCCCTCGTCCGTAAAATCCTCGTGGAATCCGTCAACATTTCGGCCATGATCTATCTTATTATCTCGGCAGCAATGGTGTTCTCCCTTTTCCTGACGGTCAAGCAGATCCCTCAGCAGATTCTGCAGCTCACCGCTGCAACCCACATCAACAAGTGGATGTTTTTCCTTGTCACACAGCTTATGTTTTTTATCATGGGAACATTTCTGGAAGCCGCATCAATCACATTGATCACACTGCCTATTCTCCTGCCCGTAATTCAGGCGCTGGACATTCCCCTAGTCCAGTTTTGTGTTGTCATGACTGTTAATATGGAACTGGCCATGATCACCCCACCGGTCGGCATGAATCTCTTTGTTGTTGCGGCAATGTCCGGAGAAAAACTGGAAGAAGTCGTCAAGGGTGTCTGGCCCTTTATACTTATAATGATCAGTATCCTGATCATCTTTGTGCTCTGGCCTGATTTTTCGACCTGGCTGCCCTCGAAGATGAGGCTGTAGTTTGTTCTTCAATGATTTATATCCCGGACAAATTATGCAGCCTATGCAATCCTGCATTTTTATCTATCAGAGCAAACACTTTATCCAGTTCCGGGCCGTGAACTTTACCAGTGAGAGCTGCACGGATGGGCATGAATAGGTCCTTCCCTTTTGCGCCTGTTTTTTCTTTAGTGTATTTAATGGCGGCTAAATAGATTTCCTGCGGAGTGCCGCCGGCAGTTTTTAAATACCCGGCAAATGTTCGAACAACCTGACTGGCGCTTTCTTTCTCCAGTATCTGCTTTGCTTCAGCAGTAATTACATATCTATCGTCAAAGAATATCTCCAAGTGACTGCCGATTTCGGCAAGTGTTGTCAAATCATTTTTAACCAGATCAACAATTTTATGAAACCATACAGGATCGATCTTATCGACTTCATAAACCGCCTCCACCAAAAAAGGCTTCAGCCTCTTTACCAAATCTTCCGTAGGGCAATTGCGGATATAAATGGCGTTGAGCCAGCGGAGTTTTTCCTCATCAAATATTGCCCCGCTTTTGGAGGCACGGGAGAGCTCAAAACCGGCAATCATTTCTTCCCGGTCTAAAACTTCCCGTCCTTCGGTAAAAGAACTTCCCAGGAGTCCCAGGTAATTTATCAAAGCCTCCGGCAAAATTCCCTTTTTACGGAATTCACCAACGGATACCGATCCGTGACGCTTGCTTAACTTGGCGCGATCATGACCCAGAATCAGGCAATGATGCGCAAATATCGGCGGTGCAAAGCCGAAAGCCCTGTACAGCATAATTTGCAGGGCGGTATTGGATAGGTGATCTTCGCCGCGGATGACATGCGTTATACCCATGAGGTGATCGTCAATAACAACGGCAAAATTGTAAGCGGGCATGCCATTGGAACGGACAATGATGAAATCGCCGATAGCCGTGCCTTCAAACCTCATTGTTCCACGGATTAAATCGGTAAACTCGATTGTCCCGGCAGGCACTTTAAACCGGAAAGAAGGCTTTCTGCCGGCAGCCTCTTTTTCTTTCCTCTGTTCAGGTGTAAGATTACGGCATTTACCCATATAGCGCGGCATTCGTTTGCTCAGGATCAGAGCCTGGCGCTCTTCTTCCAGCTCTTCTTCCGTGCAATAGCAGGGATAAACCATATCCGCCGCCATAAGTTTCTGCAGATGGATTGCGTATATATCCAAACGTTCACTCTGCTTATAGGGACCGTATGCGCCTTTTTTTTCCGGGCCTTCGTCCCAATCAATTCCCAACCAGGTCAAGTCATTAAGTAAATTTGTCTGATAAGAGATAAGGCTGCGTGATTCATCGGTATCTTCAATGCGCAGGATAAACTTTCCGCCATTATGACGTGCAAACATCCAGTTAAACAAGGCTGTGCGTGCATTACCGACGTGCAGCTCCCCCGTGGGCGACGGCGCAAATCTTACTCTGTACTTATCCATAAAATATCCCTATTTCAATGGTACAACAGTGGCAACAGCCGATACGGCTATACCCTCGCCTCTTCCCGCAAAACCCATACCCTCATTAGTTTTGGCTTTAACATTCACATCAGCGGCGGATAGATTTAAAGTTTTGGCTATATTGGCGGTAATTGCACCGGCAAATGGAGCCAGTTTCGGTCTTTCCATGATGATCGTCGCATCAATATTGCTGATGGAAAAACCTTCAGCCGTAATCATGTCTCGCACATGCTCCAGAAAAAACATACTGGAAATTCCTTTATAGGCAGGATCGGTATCGGGAAAGTGCCGTCCGATATCACCAAGACCTGCGGCACCCAAAAGGGCATCGCAAACAGCATGAATCAGGGCATCGGCATCGGAATGTCCCTGTAACCCTTTTTCATAAGGAATTTCCACACCGCCTAAAATAAGTTTTCGCTCTTCGGCAAATCGATGGCTGTCATAGCCGAAACCTGTGCGGAATTTCATTTCTCCTCCTGATCTGTTTTTCAGTAAACCCTCTGCAATAATCAAATCTTCCGGAGTTGTAATTTTTATATTTTCATAAGAACCGGCAACCATTTTTACTTTCATACCGATGCGTTCGACTAAAGACGCATCATCAGTACCATAATAACCATCATTCATGGCGGCCGCATATGCCTTCTGCAAAACGCTATACTTAAAAGCCTGCGGAGTTTGTGTCAACCATAAATTCTGCCTTGGCAATGTTTTTCTGACGATACAGTCATTTTGTGTTTCCTTGACAGTATCCTTGACTTTCACACCAATCGAAGCCGCATGGTATTCTCCAGCTGCTTTTACAATACTGCTGATCATCTCCTCCTTAACAAAAGGTCTTACTCCATCATGGATTACAACTATATCACATCCCTCACTAACGGCAGCAAGGCCGTTTTTCACTGAATCCTGCCGCTCAGCTCCACCGGCGACAACATTTGTCACTTTTTTAAATCCGTTTTTTCTTACTAATTCTTCCCCGACAAATTCTATATCGTTCTCCGGAACAACTACAATGATTTCATTTATGATTTCCGCCAGTTCAAAAACTCGAAGTGAATGCACCAATATAGGTTGCTCATCCAGGAGCAGGTATTGTTTGGCTTTATCTGCTTTCAATCTCCGGCCTGATCCACCAGCAGGTATGATTGCCACCGTGTTCATAATTGTTCCTCAAAAAACAAAAGCCCGGAAAATGTTTTTCCCGGGCTTATTGGCCAAAGGTACTTCTTCCCGTCCTTATCCAGAGAATTATTTTCCTCGGTTTTGTCTAAGATATACCCCAAATTGCCTTTTTTGTTTTTATCTCGATATTGTCATGAAATGTAAACTGTATTTCCGTAATATCAAGATTTTGAATTTTGATGATTCTTTTTTTCCGCTGCTTCTTTTAATTCCGAAAAAATCATGCGACCAGCAGTTGTCTGCAATACGCTGGTAACAACCACTTCCACATTCATATTGAGCAGTTTTTGAGCATTATCCACAATGATCATTGTGCCGTCATCCAGATAACCGACGCCCTGACCGTGCTCCTTACCCTCGCGAATGATTTTAACACTCATTTGTTCGCCGGGTAAAACGACCGGTTTCATTGCATTGGCCAGTTCATTGACATTTAAAACCCGGACGCCCTGTAATTCCGCAACTTTATTCAGATTGTAATCATTGGTCAGAAGTTTGGCATTGATTTTCTTGGCCAGAGCCACCAGCTTTCCATCTACACCTTTAATTTTGGGAAAATCCTGTTCCACGATTTCAATATTGATGGAAGAATTTTTTTGCATCCGGTTTAAAACATCCAAACCGCGTCTGCCGCGAGACCTCTTTATCGAATCGGAAGAATCGGCAACAAACTGTAATTCATTCAATACAAACCTGGGAACAATTAATTCTCCCTCCATAAATCCGCTGTCACAGATATCGGCAATTCTGCCATCAATAATAACGCTAGTATCCAGAATCCTGCCGCCGTCAGAACTTTCTTTTATTTTTGAACCGGAACCACGGAGATTAAATTCTTCAACTTTTTTGGATCCAAGAACAAGACCCAGATAGCCCAATATGACCGCCAGAAGCAAATAAATCCACAGAATAATCTGCTGATTTTCTCTGATCTTACCGACCATATTTAAGCCGAAAGCCAGGATTAATGCAACCAAGAGCCCCACAACCATGCCGACTATGCTGCCGGCAATAACCCTGAGCGAAACTTTGCGGATGTCTTTTTCAATTTTTATTACTAATAAGGCAACTAATAACCCTATAATGAAGCCGATAATTGATTCAAAAATTAAATACGATGAATCCGGAGTTGCCGTATAGTACGCGATAGCAAAACCACTTATCGAGCACCCAACAATCAAGAGAATCCTAATAATCAACCGTCACACCTCCTTTCATGCTGATATTATTTTTTTCATTTTGTGGCTATACATTGAATATTTTTCTTTTAAAACGGAGGCATCATTTGCGATTTCCTTTATATCATCAAGGAAAGACGATTTATTCCTTATTTAATTTTCAAAGAACCTTTGGTAAAAAGTCGGATTTCAAAAATTTATTGCACGGTAAAAATCGTTTGTAAATCCTGTTCAACTTTATCTTCCCGCTTATTAGTGGCTACGGATATCTCTTTAACCAATAAGTTTTTAGCGGTATCCATCATCTTACGCTCACCAAAGGAAAGATTTTTATCGCTTTTCAGGATAAAAAGGTCACGTAAAACGCTGGCTATTTCAAACACTGAACCAGTTTTAATTTTTTCCAGGTACTCCCGGTAACGTTTGTTCCAGGTTTGTTTATCTATCGTAACGTCTTTATTGCGCAAAATTTCATAAACTCTCGGTATTTCTTTCTCCAGAATAACTTCACGCAAACCTACAGCCTTGGCAGAAGTAGTCGGAATCATTATCTTCATGCCATTACCCATGATCTTCATAATATAAAAGGGCTGCTTTTTCCCCATTACTTCCTTGTTTTCAATAGCTTCAATGACCCCAACGCCTTGCGCCGGATACACTGCCAAATCCCCCACTTTAAACATTTTCCATCTACCTGCCTTTCCATAATAACGAAGCAGATTATCATTTCTTTTATTTTTTGTCAATGATTAATGCTATTTAAATATAGCTTGAGTAAAAAATGATCTGATATCCTGCCAGCGCCAAATAATTGGTTAGTTTCTTTCTTTTTTTTCAGTATTTGTTTTCCTCATAATATTTTTAGCTCTGCTCTATCTGCGGACGATACAAATATTTTCATATAAGCATATGTAATTATTAATTATTATTAAGCAGACCTCTTCCCATTGTCTGGAGGCACTTACTTGCGGACTAATATAATGATTGAATATTGTATTGACAAGTCTACTTAAGATAATCAGGGGAGGAAAAAGAGCGGATTGCGCGCCTTACCATGTAAACGCACTTCAAAATTCATATAGGCGTCACCCGCTTCATCCAATTCACCAATAAGGGCGATTACGTCTCCTTTTTTTACACTTTGATCAGTTTTAACATGTCTTTTTTTCAAATGAGTATATACTGTAGCAAAACCATCTTCATGACGGATAATAATCGTTTCCCCATAATCTTTTAATTGCGAGGAAAAAATAACCATTCCGTTGGCTGCCGCTTTTACCTGAGTTCCGGCAATGGAAGCTATTTTAATCCAATTATGATATGTTTTGTTATTCTGAATTCCAAAGCGCGTTTTAACACTGCCGCGTACCGGCCAGATGAACCTTCTTTTTTCAAACTGAATTTCCTCTTTTTCTTCTCCTGTTGATTTAGATTTGGGTTTGCGCTCTATTTTCTCACCAGCAGGCTTTTTCGCCGGTGTTGTTTCTGCCGCTTCTTCCCGCGGTGTCAGTTTGGCAATTTTTGTTTTTTCCGGCGTCAGGGACGGATAAGGAACTTTTTTATCAGAAGTTTTAGCTTCTTCCACGGAACGCTTGATGTCTTTCCCGTTATCGCTATCAGCAGAAGGTTTAATCTTTGTCTTTTTGGCGGGCTTTGCCTCCGTATCCGCCGTTTTTATGGAAACCATAACATCATCAATGACCTGGTTGGCGTCAGGAATAAAAATGACGGCGCCTTCTTCGATCAGGCCCGGATTGTCGATGTTGTTGATTTCAGCTAAATCCTGAACTTTGACATGATAAGCATTGGCAATGCTCCAGAAGGTTTCTCCTTTTTTTACCCTATGATAAACGCCTTGGGCTGGTTCCTTTTGAACATAGGGTGAAGGCAGCGAACAGGAAAGCATCATCGAAAGAGCAAGCAGAAATAAACAAGTTAATTCTATTGCTTTTTTCATTCTTTCCATCCACTCTCACCTATCAAACTAACAAAACGGCAACCACCCAAATCTTCTTTTTTAAGATCATTTATATTTTCCGAAAGACGTGTCAATTTATATAAAGTTTGCACATCGCGTCCACCGACGGGCACAATCAGGCTCCCTCCCACAACAAGCTGTTCAATTAAATGTTTGGGCACTCCCGGCGCGGCAGCCGTAGTGATAATTGCATCAAAGGGAGCTTCCTCTTTCCAGCCATAAGAACCGTCACCGACTCGAATGGCTATGTTATAATAATGAAGCTGATCGAGAATCTTACGGGCCTGAGAGGCGAGTGCCGCAATACGTTCAATGGAAAAAACACGATCGGCTAATTTTGCCAGAATCGCTGCCTGATAACCGGAACCGGTACCAATCTCGAGCACTCTTTCCTTACCTGTCAATTCCAGCGCCTGAGTCATAAGAGCAACGATATAAGGCTGTGATATAGTTTGTTTTTCACCTATAGGCAACGGATTGTCGTTGTAGGCCCGGTCCATCAAACCTTCATCAACAAAAAGATGGCGTGGAACAAGTTCCAGAGCTTTCAGGACGCGGGCATCAGTTATGCCGCGTGCCTTTATCTGCGTTTCCACCATCCGTACCCGCTGCTTTCTATATCGATCCATCAGAAAGCCTGCATCTTTTTCTTTTTTGCCGGAATCATGTATATTTCCTGAATTCTGTCATGACGCCTTAACCCCAGCGCCTCACGTGTGACAATAAGATAATAATATTTCAATTGAGCTTTTTCGCGAACCGTATTGAATTGATCTATACTGATATTAATATCTTCCAGGAGCATCTGCCGTTCATGAAGATTATCTGCAACCTGCTCATACTGCTTAATGACTCCCAATCGTTCATTTTTTATTTGAATTTCCTGATCCAGACCAGCCAGTTCGGCAAGAACAATTTCCACAGCTATTCCTGCCCGGCTCAATACTGCCGCCCGCTCTCTTAACAACTCCTCACACAGAGTATCATGGACTTCATCTCTACGTGATTGCGGCAACTGCATGATCATTTTCTCCCAAATAAATAAGGCGTGCTTATCATTTAAAAGCTTAATTTTCAACTCAAAACGCCACCGGTAATACCTCCGGAACAAAAGTTTGTCTTTACAGTTCCCCATTATTTCGCTAAATATCTCGGCCGGTAATTATCGAATTCTTTTTGCAGGTGAAACAATGAATCCGAATTTAAATTTCCCCATGTCGGAAGCCGTCCGCAAAGCATATAACGAAGGGCAGGAAGATGAAACTCTCCTGCCTTTGATTTTAGCAAATTCACAGGACAAAGCGGCAGGCCGTATTTGCAAGGGCGACTCCGTTATTTTTTATAACATTCGCGGCGAGCGGGAAATAGAACTGACCCGCAGCTTAACTGAAAACGGTTTTACTGAATTTCCCGTCAACCCCGACCTTGGGTTGCATTTTGCAACCATGATTGAATACCAAAAAAACCTCACCGTTCAGGTCGCTTTCCCGCCGGAAGGAATTCTAGAGGATACTTTAAGCGATATTCTTTCCCGGCACGGCAAAAAACAGGTAAAAATAACGGAGGCGGAAAAAGCTGTGCATGTGGGATTTTTCCTAAACGGCAAGAAGCAGGATTTACTCCCCGGTGAAGAAAGAATCATCGTTCCTACCCGCAAAGATGTAGCACTGTTCGATGAAGCACCGGAGATGTCCATTGAAGAAATATCCGCAGCCGCAATTGATAAAATCAACGATGACACCTGTAACTTTATCGTCGTTAATTTCCCCAATGTTGACGTTGTTGGTCATATCGAAAATGAAGCCGCCGTTTTGCGTGCCGTTCAGGCGGTGGACAAACAAACAGGTATTGTCATTGACCGTGCCGTAAAAAGAGAAATGACCGTTATAGTAACTGCCGATCATGGAACGGTGGAAAAATGGCTTTATCCTGATGGCGCAGTGGATACGGGGCATACGGACAGTGAAGTGCCTTTCATTTTACTGCACCCGGATCGACGCCTGACTCTGCGCCAAAAAGGCGAACTGACCGACGTGGCACCGACCGTATTAAGTATTTTCGGTTTACCAACATCTCCCTTAATGACTGGTTCTTCTCTTATCGAACAAGAGCTGACCGGCAAGAACATCGCAAAAAGATTATTATTGATAATTCTGGACGGCTGGGGATTAAACAACAGCAAAGAAGGCAATCTTATTGACCGTGCTGCAACACCGGTCATGGATAAACTTATGAGCAACTACCCAATGTCGCGGCTTGCCGCTTCCGGAGAAGCAGTAGGGCTGCCTGCAGGCACTGTAGGGAATTCCGAAGCTGGCCATTTGCATATCGGCGCCGGTCGTAAAATTTATTCTGATCGTCTTAAAATCGACCGCGCCATTGAAGACAAGTCATTTTATCGCAACAAGGCCTTTTTGGACGTCATGAAAAAAGCCAAAAAGAAAGACAAAGCTCTGCATCTGATGGGAATAGTTTCCTTCTTCAGTTCCCACGGTTCCATCAACCATCTTTTTTCCCTGATGGAAATGGCGGCAAAAGAAGGAATTAAAAATATTTTTATCCATGCCATGTTGGGACGACGCGGTGAAATGCCGGAAAGCGGCGCCCGCTACATAAGGAAAATTGAAGAAAAATCTTTATCCTTGAACGCCGGAAAGGTTGTTTCAGTTATCGGCCGATACTGGTCGATGGATCGGGAGGATAACTGGGACAGAATTGAAAAGACCTATCGTATGCTGGTTTACGGCGAGGGCACAAAAATACAGAACCGATAAATATATGGAAGCAATTATTAATTCAACCACGATCGTTCTCGCCTGCGGGAATATTACCGCAGAGACAACCGATGCCATCGTCAATGCAGCCAATTCCCGCCTGGCCGGGGGCGCCGGCGTTGACGGAGCCATTCACCGCGCCGGAGGCCCCTCGATTATGGAAGAATGCCGCCGGATCGGAGGTTGCCCCACAGGCCAGGCCGTGATTACAACCGGCGGTAATCTGCAAGCCAAATATGTCATTCACACAGTAGGCCCCGTATATCGCAGCGGCACCGGGAATGAAGCAAAACTTCTTCAAAGCGCCTACCGGGAAAGCCTGAAGCTTGCCTTAAAAAATAATTTACAAAGTATTTCTTTCCCGGCTATAAGTACGGGCATCTACGGATACCCCATAAGTGAAGCTGCTCATCTGGCATTAAAAACGTGCATCGAATTTTCCAGGGAAAATACGGGAATCAGTCTTATTCGCCATATTTTATTTGACCGCCGGACTTATGAACTTTTTTCCGGTGAATTTAAATCCTTATTGGGAAGCGCAACACCGGGGAAAAAATAAATCAGTGCCCTTCCGGCGAAGGGATCAAACAATGAAAATAACTTCACCGGCAACGAAATTCCGCCGGAAAAAGTTTTAAGTTGCCTTCTTGACCTATATCATAAATTGTGTCACAAAAAACCATGCGCAGGAAAAACAACAAAACCCGTTTGCAATCAATCGGCGAAATTTTATATTCCACCTTAAAAAGAAGAGGCATGGCGGCAAAAATCGAAGAAAATGCTGTATTAAAACTCTGGCCGAAAGCAGTAGGCAGAAAGATTACCATCCAAACTCAACCGGAAGGTTTGCGCGGCGGGACACTTTTTGTAAAAACCACCTCCTCGATTTGGGTACAACAACTGCATTTCATGAAGGAAGATATCCGTCAAAAGTTAAATGAACTTGCCGGAAAGGAAGCCATTAAAGAAATCCGCTTTTCGGTCGGGCATGAAATCAGTAAAACCAGGCCGACTATAGAAGAGGAAATTGCCACCGCAAAAAAATCATTCCTGAAAGACCGGGACAAAAAAATGATTGCCGAATGCACGGCTTCTTTAGCCGACCGTGAATTGGCCACAATATTCAAAAGGGTTATGCAAATAGAAATCAGTCGTCGCCGCCGGATGCAGCAGCAACAAGATCGCTGAAAATACCGTTCATTTGCCTCGTATATTTTTTATCTTTATCGTAAATAAATAGCGGCGGCTCAATTTTCAATTCCTCACGGGAATCTTTTCTGCCTTCGGCTAAAACAAATTCGGCAGCGGATTTTTCATCGGAAAAAACAAATTTCATCCTTTTTGGTTCTATGGAATTGGCACGGAAACAAGACACCAGTTCAGCCAACCTCTTCGCCGGATAGATGGTAAAAACTTTCCCGGCCGGTTTCAGCAAATATCCTGCCGCCTGCAAGAAATCTTTCAACGAACCTTTAATCTCGTGACGGGCAATTGCTTTTTCGCCATCAGGATTAATTCTGCCCGAATTTATTTTCCTGTAGGGAGGGTTAAAAGTTACCGCATCGAAAGAATGTGCCGGAAAAATATTTTTAACTTCACGGGCATCACCTGGAGCAATATTTATCCGGTTTTGCAGACTATTGAGTTCAATGCTTTTGGCTGCAAGCCCTGCCAGCTGTTCCTGAACCTCAAGGCCGGTCCAGAAAGAGTAAGGGAAACGAACCGCCAGAATCAAAGGGATAATGCCACTACCCGTCCCCAAATCAATCGCCCGGCTTTTTGATTTTAAAGAGACAAAATGAGCCAGCAAAACGGCATCCAGAGAAAAACGGTAACCTCTTTTTTTCTGGAAAACGCGTAACCGCCCGTTTAAGATTTCATCCAGAGTTTCTTCATCCATTTTCAAATTCACATCTGCGGTGTAATGTACTTATTATACACTGCCTTGAAAAGATATTGTCATGCCGAACTGTCAATCCGGTTTATATCGGATAATCCGGCATCCGGAACTCTTTAAATTCTGTAATATGGTATAGTGCCGCTTACAAAAGTTTGATTTGGGCTTTGTTATGATAATTTATGAACAAATATCCCGCTTCTCAGCTTCGGTTCAAACCAGGTTGATTTCGGCGGCATGATGGCTCCGGCATCGGCCACCTGCATGACCTGTTCGATGGTCGTCGGGTAGAGAGAAAAAGCCACGGCAAAGCCGTCCTTGTCCACCAGTTTTTCGAGTTCCGCCATCCCCCGGATGCCACCGATGAATTTAATGCGGTCATCGGTACGCGGATCCTTAATTCCCAAAACCGGAGCCAACAGATGTTCCTGTAATATCGCCGCATCCAATCGGGCTACAGGATCTTTATCATCATACACGCCTTCTTTGATCGTCAGTTGGTACCACTGACCCTGGAGATACATTCCATAATCATGGAATTTTTGCGGTGCTTTCACCGCAAAGTTTTTATTGATTGTAAAGCAGGAACTTATTTTCTCTTTAAACTCCTGAGGAGTCAGACCATTTAAGTCTTTTACGGCACGGTTGTAATCCATGACTTTCAATTGATTATGAGGGAAAAGCACCGCCAGAACTTTTTCATATTCCCGGATCTCCTGAGAATTATCATTTTTGCGCCTTCTCCGGGCCACGGCTGAAGCCGCAGCTGCCCGGTGATGACCATCGGCAATATAAAGGGCGCCGACAGATGAAAATTCTTTTTTAAGTTCTTCGATCCGTCCGCTGTCCGTTACAACCCAGACTGTATGAACCACACCATCTTCGGCTGCAAAATCGTATTCGGGCTTTTCCGCCGTCACCCGGTCAACCAAAGCATTTAACTGCGGTTGGGATGTATACGTTAAAAACACCGGCCCTGTTTGCGCATTCACTTCATTTACATGGTTAATACGGTCTTCTTCTTTATCCTGCCTGGTGAGTTCATGCTTTTTAATCTTTCCCTCATCGTATTCCCCGGCGCTGACCACACCGACAATACCCGTCTGGATCCGTCCACCCATTTGCTGACGATAAATATAGAAGCAGGGAAATTCATCCTGAAACAATACCCCTTTTTCCTGCATTTGGATAAAGTTGTGCTTTGCCGTGTTATAAATCAGCGCATTGTTGTTTTTAGTCTGGTCAGGAACGTCGATTTCCGATTTTTCAACATGCAGAAAACTCAAAGGCTTTCCGCATACAGCATTTTTTGCTTCCTCGCGCGTCATGACATCATAAGGCAGCGCAGCCACTTGAGACACAAACCGGCGATACGGCCGGACTGCTCGAAAAGGTAAAACCAAAGCCATAATTCAATCTCCTCTTGCGCGGGTCTTAACATACTGTCATAATACAGGCAACGTAAAATTGACCGATAGAATATTTTTTTAAGGGGAAATTAAAATGGCTGCTACATTGGTTTTTATCCACGGTCTGGAAAGCACATCACAAGGTGTGAAAGGACAATTTTTCCGGAAATATTTCCCGGAAATGATTATTGAAGATTATATCGGTGATTTTGATAACCGGATGAAAAAACTTGCCGGATTGCTTGCTGCAAAGAACAATCTGATTCTGGTGGGATCAAGCTACGGCGGCACAATGGCGGCTCAATTTGCCCTGCAAAACGAAAATCGTTTGCAGAAAATAATTTTGCTGGCTCCGGCTCTCAATCTTCCCGAATTCAGCCCCAATGCTCATCAACAGCTGCACTTACCGGTTGTAATTTATCATGGAACGAATGATAATATAGTAGATCCCTATGCTGTGAAAAATATTGCCGAAAAAGTATTCACCAGACTGGAACATCATCTTGTCCGCGACGATCACTCTCTGCACAACACTTTTCCCGCCATCGACTGGGCAAAGATATTGCTGAGAAAGGATCCATTGGGATAAGGAATATGTAGAGACGTTGCAGGCAGCGTCTCTATTCTCTTCTCCAAAGGCAATCAGGTACGATAAAAAGATTTCACCGCTTCTAGATATTCGGCCAGATGCTTACGACTGACCACAAAGATATGGCCGATGTTTTTCTCGATTGTCCGGTTTAAACCGGGACTGAGGATTTTCACGTTACCGCTTCCAACCTGACCCCACGTTTCACCGGCGACACAGGAACCGGCCGGGGCGATGGGATCTCTCGTTCCCCTGTAGTCAAAAATAGCAACTCCGGCTTGTCTCAGCGCATCCATATTCACCGGTTTATTATCCAATTCAGGATTAGGAGAAGGCAAACGGTAATTCCCCTCATATATTTGATTTTCCATAAAAATGTTTTGAATCCATTGACTGTGAGCTTTTACCGGAAATTTCGTCCCGTGGGTCAGCCAGAAAAGAAACGGCGCGGAATCTTCTATGGCGTCCCATGCTTCGGCACGTCCGTAGAAACCAAGAACAACCGTATGCTGTACCCCCGGTTGAATTTCGTTCATGCCGAACTCAATCGTCTGGGACGGGATATTAACTGCGCCGAAAAGTTGCTTCATAAGCAACGGATCATAACTTTCCCGGATTACCGAACGCATGGCTTTATGGCCGCTTCCTTCATCATCAAATTTCATCGGCGATGCCATCAACGCCACCTTTTTAATATCCATTTCCAGACCTGCGGCCATAAGTTCTTCGGCCCGGCGGGCAAGATAGGGCATTATCAATGTGCCGCCCATACAATAACCCATCACGTATATCTCGGCACGGGGATGCCTTTTCTTGATGATGCTCAAAAAATGGTCATGCAGGGTTTTACCGTAAAAATCCAGGCCTAGATTCGTTTCCTCCCAGCCGGGATCACCGTGATCAACCAGATATATCCGAAAGCCTTCCCTATGCATGCCTTCAACGACGGATTTACCTGAAGCCAGATCAAAAAGTTCCGGTTTGTTGATCAGAGGCGTGCACATATAAATAATTTTACCGTTCGGTTTTATTCCTTTTGGCAGGGGGTAATAGCGCAATTTAACCCGGTGAATCAGTGATTCTTCAATATATTCGTACTCGGAACAACCGATTTTCCCCCGGGTAACTCTTTCCGAATATTCTTTGATATCAAAAGCATTTTCCCTGAAAAGATTTTCGAGCCGGATACGGTTTTCGGCAAGATATTCTTCAAACGACATTGCCGGCGTTCCGTCGGGATTGCTTTTGGCAAAAGGCAATTTTCCGTCGGCAAAAGGAGTCTCCGTAATTAAAACCAGGAGGCATTTTAAAAGCTCTTTCATTGCCTTAAGACGGGTCAGCCCGACATTATTGTAGTCATTTTCGAGCTGCGCAAATTCTTCCATATAGTTTTTCAGAAAATCCTTGCCCTCCGGTGTAGTGGATATACGCAGAGCCTTTTCCCGGTCAAATTTACCATCCTTAATAAAGAATCCCGTCAAAGTATACAGCAGGCGGGTATAACCTTTATAAATCCACCCGTTCATATCAGCGATAAGATCCGGGTTTCTTCCTGAACCTACCGCCATCCGCGCCTGTGCTTTAATGGGACCGGTCACAAAGTTATCCATTATGCTGCTTTGCCAGGCGGCGGCAAGCGCCCAGGGACCAAAAACAGCAACATCTTTACTGATAGTATCGAGCCACTTTTGATAGCCGAACAACCCTCTTACCTGCTGGCCGACCATTTTACTTTTCCAGGGAACAGCCGTTTGGAATCCCTGAAAATTATTTGCCGGTGTTGTACCAATTATGGATAGAAGCTTGTCCGGTGTTATTTTTTCTTCCCCGACAATGTTACCTTTTTTCATAGACATACTCCGGTTAAAGGTGTTTTTTTTATTTTACTAAACTGATTATTAAAATTACAGATTTTTCTTTTTCTGTCCAGCACTGATTTTCATATTAATGTCAGCGCTTTTTGAGGAAGGAATTGACGGGTAGACAGACGAATCAGTCAGTATCCGTCTGCCCCGTCATGCGAATATCAGAACTTTTTTATCTGGTAGGCATTTTTAATAATAGCCGCCGCTTCATCAACAGTAAGCCCGGCCGTATTTACAACAAGGTCATAGTGATCGGTATTGGATATATCTTCATGAAAATATTTCATAACAAAAGCATTACTGTTCATGTCTCTCTTCAGCACATAGTTTTGCGCCTCTTCACGACTGCACCCTCTGTTTTTAACAATGTTTTGAATCCGCTGTTCCAGAGGACCGATAATACGTACCCGGAATGTTTGGTCATGAGAAAGGATAAACTGGGCGCCACGCCCCATAATGATGGCATTTCCGTGTTCACCAATTGTTTTAATCACCTTCGTCAGATGTTGAAGATAAACATCCGGCCAAAGATATCTGGCCGTAAAAAAAGAGGCGATCCAACTGTCCAGTACGGTCACTCGTTTTTCGTCGAGACTTTGGACCACTTTTTCACTCATTTTCGCGCTTTCCGCAACTCTGGCTATAACCTGGCTTCCAATAAGATCCATCTTCAAATCGGTTGCCACTTTACGGCAAATTTCACTGCCGCCCGCGCCGGTTTCCCGCGAAACAGTTATGCAGGGACGAAACTTGGCTTTCCTTTCTTTACGCCACTTTTCCAGTTGCGACTCCAGAGCTTCCTGATCAACTGCCGAATCCCTGATAGCATAGTCCCTGGTAAAATCAGGACAGTATACATTTAATAATCCATCGCTCGTCACGGCAAAGCGCTTCTGGCAATGTTCTCTCCAGGCACAGATGATGCAAAGTCTTTTTTCTTTTCCCATGACTTTTGTCCTCCTTCCTTTGATTTTCCTTTCATTGCTTCAAAACCGGCGACAATATCCAGAAGTTCTTCCGTAATAGTCATTTGCCGCTGTCGATGAAATTGCCCGTGTAATTCCTGGAGGCGTTCTTCAATATTTCTTTCGGCATTCTGCATGGATGACAGCCGGCTGGCATTTTCACTGGCCAGGGATTCGGCAAATGCACGAAACAAAGACACAAAAAGGTATTCCCGAATAAGGGATCGGAAAAGTGCACTCCATTCCATAGTGTAAATCGGCAGAATGTGTGAAGGCCATTTTCTGTGTTCCAAATTGGCAAGCCAAAGTCGGTCCACCGGTAAGAGGTGCTGTGTGTGTACGCGATAGGAGGCGCCGGAAATATATTCATTGTAATAAAGGTAAATATGCTCGATTTTATGACGAAAGTGCCATTCTTCCAAAACCAGTACCATATCCTGAACCATAGGGGTGATTCCCGCCACGGAACCGGGCATAGGCAAGCTTTCTACAATATGCTGGCCGGCATCTTCCAGATGTGAGTTCACCCGTACTCCCAGAGTCATCAAAACCCGGTTTTCACAAGATACACCAAGCGCCGTCATTTCGGAAACGGCATGAGCGGCGATATGTTCATTCAACGGACCGCACAATCCCTGATCGGAACCGAAAACAATCGCTCCTATACGTTGCACGGGAACAGACGATGCCGGAACAAAAGCTTCCCGGCGATATTTCAGCGCTACCTGAAGTCCCATTTCGACCGCCTTATTATAATCGAGCAACGATTCTACCGCCCGCTGATACTGGCGGATACTGACTGCCGCCAGAGCTTTCATGGTTTTAACCACCGATTGCAGATCATCGGCGCTCTTGATTTTCCTTTTCAGGGATTCCGTCGTCTGCATTTTATCATACCCCCGGCAGCGCACAGGTGGCTTTTTCCGCCACATTCAGGATGGTATCGAAATCCTCGTGCACAAGCTTTTGACCGCTTTCAATGCGGCTGCAGACTTCGGCCGCTTCTTCACGGACCGCTTTTCTGATCTTGTTTTCAGTATTTCCAATCGCTTCTACCGGCACAGAATCCAGAGTTCCTCCCGTAACGGCCATGAGCGCCGCAATCTGCTCGGAGGCCGGCATAGGCATGTACTGAGGCTGTTTGAGAATTTCCCGTATTCTCCATCCCCGCTCCAGAACCTTTCTCGTTGCATCATCAAGTCTTGTACCAAACCGGGAAAAAGATTCCAGTTCCTCAAACTGGGAATAAGAAAGCCGCAAATCGCCCGCCACGGAACGGTAAGCGGAAAGCTGGGCTTTACCGCCAACGCGGGACACCGATTTACCTACATCAACCGCAGGAAGAATTCCTTTCTGAAAAAGGCGTGGTGATAAATATATCTGCCCGTCGGTAATGGAAATAAGATTCGTCGGAATGTAGGAGGAAACATCCTGAGCTTCCGTTTCCGTAATGGGCAATGACGTTAAAGAACCACCGCCCATTTCTTCCCGCAAATGGGTGGAACGTTCCAGCATCCGGGAATGGATATAGAAAATGTCCCCCGGAAAGGCCTCCCGCCCCGGTGGTCTTCTCAGGAGAAGCGATAACTCGCGGTAGGATCGGGCATGTCGAGTCAGATCATCGTAAATAATCAGGACATCCCGTCCTCTTTCCATGAAGTATTCGCCCATGCTTGTCGCGGCATACGGAGCAATAAACTGCAGCCCGGCGGCATCTTCTCCTGTAGCCGCAACTACAATGGTATAGGGCATGGCGTTGTGTTCTCTGAGATCGGCAATAACTTTGGCCACATCGGACGCCTGTTTGCCGATGGCGGTGTAAATACATACAACATTCTTATCCCTCTGATTGATGATCGTATCGAGAGCGATGGCCGTTTTGCCCGTCTGGCGATCCCCGAGAATAAGCTCGCGCTGTCCACGACCTATGGGAATCAGCGCATCGACCACTTTTAATCCCGTCTGCAGAGGAACAGTCACCGGAGACCGGGCCATGACCGGCGGAGCTTCCCTCTCCACCGGGAGGCGGCGGAGCGATTTGATCTCGCCCAGGTTATCAAGCGGCTGTCCCAAAGCATTGATAACCCTCCCCAGGAAACCCTCCCCGACGGGAATATCCATAACACGTCCGGTGCGACGGACTTCTACACCGGTTTTGAGGTGTTTTGTCGGTCCCAGCAGAATTACGCCGATTTCATCGGGATCAATATTGAAGACATATCCGAGAATATTGCCGGGAAACCGGACAATCTCTTCCGATTGCACATGCGGAAGCCCGCCGACACGCACAATACCCTGGCCGACAAAATCGACTATACCAACTTCACGTTCCTGGAGCTGCGGTTTTTCTTCCTTTATAATGCGGTCCAGCACGGCAAACGTCTCATCAAGACAGCCTCTTAGTTTTTTTTCATCCGTAATCAAGCTGCTCGTGGCATCCATAAAGATTTCCCATATTTTTTAAAATGTTTATATATCCTATGACTTCACTCTGGCCTCTTCGAGAAGAGCATGAGCAAAATCTTCTTCCAGTGTCTCGAGGTAATCATTGATACTCCAGGCCAGTTTGTGACCACAGGCACGAAGTTCAATACCGGAAATGATCTCATCGGCAATTTCATACTGAATTTCCGGTGTACCTCCCATATGTTGTTTAAGAGTATCACGAATAATGATCCGGAGTGGATCGCTGACGGGAAAAGAGCTTTGAATTATTATTCCGCTGCCGCCTTTGACCATGGATTCTTTGATTATTGCGCGCTTCTTTTCATCCATGTTCTCGATCTGCCTGATAAATACTCTGACGATTTGCTCTTCGATATCGGCGGAGGTCATGTCTTTCAGAATCCGGCGGACGGTGGAATAAATCTGTATCCCGGCTCGCTGCCGCAGATCCTGTAGAAAGGAATCCTTTTCCCGGTTCATTGTCTCCTGCCACCTCTCCCGGACAGTATCAACATCCCGACGTGCCTTTTCCAAAAGATCCTTCTTCTGATGTTCCACCGACAGTACCATCTGGTTGACAAGTTCTTCCTGCTTTTCCGCCAGGGCTTTATTCTTTTCCTCCAGAAGCGCCGCCGATTTTGCAGCTTCTTTTTTCATGGTTTCGGCCTCGGCAAAGCGGCTGACTATGAGATTCTCCCTGTTTTCCATAGCCTTGATAATGCGGCTATAGAGAAATTTCTTCAGTAGGAAAACCAGAATAAGAAAATTCACAATCTGCGCAAAAAAAACAAACCAGTCAATGTGCATGGTCTATCCTCCGATTTTCTTAATCACATAGTTCCAGAACGGATTGGCAAAGATCAGAATCATGGAAATCACAAAACAGTAAATGGCCAGGGATTCAATCATAGCCAAACCGACAAAGAGAGTTCGAGTAATCGAGTTCCTCTCATCGGGCTGCTGGGCCATGGAACTCAAAGCGGATTGAACCGCCCGTCCCTGCCCGAGCCCCGGCCCCAGGGAACCGATACCCATACATAAACCCGCTGCAATGATGGAAGCCATGGCAATGAAAGTGGCACTATCCATAATATTCCTTCCTTTCTGTAATAAGTTTAAACGTCTTTCTGTTTAACTTCCTATTTCTCGTGTTCCGCATGGACTTGTGTTGCCGAAGCAATATAGACCATGGCAAGAATAGAAAAAATATAGGCCTGAATAAGTCCGATCAACAATCCCAGAATCTGCATGGCAACGGGGAAAAAAAGCGGCGTAACGGACAGCAGTATGGCGATAACCTTTTCATGGCTCATAATGTTTCCAAAAAGTCTTACGGTAAGCGCAAGCGTCCGGGAAAGCTCACCCATGACATGGAAGGGAAAGAAAATGAAGGTTGGCCGGAAATATTCTTTCAGATATTCACCTATTCCCTGCTTGGCAATGCCATAGAGCGGCACGGCAATAAACACACAAATGGCCAGCGCCGCCGTTGTCGTGAGCGATGCCGTCGGAGCAACATAACCAGGGACAATCGCAAGCAGATTCGCCAGAGCAATGAAAAGAAACAGCGTACCGATAAAAGGCAGATAGTGGCCGGCTTCCCCTTTACTCACTTCATCAATTTCGCCTTTTATCCCGGAAACAACCACTTCCAGAAAATTCTGCCAGCGGGAACTGTGAATGGTTGGTGACAGCCGGCGTGTAACCAGCCAGGAACCGAAGACGAGAATAAACATCACCAGCCAAGTATAAACCAGTGTGGCATTGATTGTAACAAATTTCCACTGCCAGTAAACGACCTGATCGGGACTGATCTGTGATATGGCCATGACTTCCATATTTTCTCCTTTTTAAAAACAGCTTTTACCCTCTGCCGGCAGATGTCTCTGCTCCCGCTTTGTCCCCCAGAGACGTTTACATATTTCGCGGGCGACGATAAATCCGGCAACTGCCGCACATAACCTCTCTGCGTATCCGTCCATGATGAAATATAAGCAAAGCACAAGCAACATAAGCCGGACAGCAAAACTTACCATGAGCAGACGAACGGGACGGGGGGACTCAGTCAGACGGCATACTGTCATCCACAGAGCCCGGAAATAAAGTAACCCCAGGGCCAGACCGGCGGCAAAAAGCGGAATTAGAATCTCGAATCCACTCATTTATCTTCTCCGTTATCACTTTTCCTGACACCGGCTTTTTTTACCCAGTACCAGGCATTAAGACAGCCCAGCATGACACCTCCGATAAGCAGCGTCAGCGTCCAGGAATACTGGCTGGGCCAGTTTTTGTCGATCCAGAGACCGATGGCAACGCCGATTAACGTCGGAATGGCCACGGACCAGCCGACAACACCGAATACGCCGAGTCCGAACCAGATCGTTTCATCGTTTTCCTGGCGAACACGGATCTTGAGTCGTTCCTTTTCAGCTATCAGCCGGATAAAAGCTTCAGCGCGCGACCGTCTTCTTTCTTTCGACTTCTTTTTTAAATTATCCATGGCTGCTCAGTTCCATAAATCTCCGAACAATATCGATTTCCAGTTTGGCCGCGGCGGCCCGGGCAACTTTTTCTTTTTCATCCAGCGACATAAAATTTTCTTCCACCGTTTTTTTGAGTGTACCAAGATCGGGTCCCCGGACCGCACTACGAGTTGAGACGAGAACTTCGGAACCACATTTCACCAGTGTTCCTTCATCCATAGCCAGCATTTCTTCCCGGCATTCGGCTGAAGTAAAGGAAAAAATACCGGGGCTTAATGCCGCCACAAAATCCACATGATTGGGCAAAATACAGAAAGAACCGTTGCCGGCCTCGGCAATAATTTTTTTTACAGGTTGACTGATCAGAACTTGCGAAGGCAAAAGAATCTTCAGGTTCATGGTTTTTTTACCTCCTCGTATCCACCAATCATATAAAGACAGCTTTCCGGAAGATCGGCACACTCATCATTCAGAATACGCTCACATCCGTTCAGGGTTTCTTCCCTGGTTACCATACGCCCTTGTTTGCCCGTAAACTGTTCAGTAGTAAAAAAAGGCTGAGTAAAAAATCTCTCCAGCCTTCTGGCGCGGTTGACCGTCCTTTGATCTTCCCGGGAAAGTTCGGAAATACCCAGCATGGCAATGATATCCTTAAGATCTTCATAGGTACTAAGAGTCTTTTGTATTTCCTGGGCAATGGAGTAATGCCTTGCACCGGCAATAAGCGGCATGAGCATTTTCGAACCCGACTGCAAAAGGTCAATGGCCGGGTAAAAGCCTTCACTGGCCCTTTTCCTCGACAATGATATGGAAGCCGTCAGGTGACCAAAGGTGTGTACTGCCGATGGATCGGTAAAATCGTCCGCGGGAACATAAACAGCCTGAATAGAGGTAATGGCACCGGTTGTCGTGTTGCAGATACGTTCTTCCAGTTCCGCCAGGTCGGTAGCCAACGTTGGTTGATAACCGAGACGGGAGGGCAAGAGTCCCATAAGTCCCGAGACCTCGGACCCAGCCTGAATAAACCGGAAGATATTGTCAATCAAAAGCAATACGTCCTGGCGCTGATCATCACGGAAATATTCCGCCATGGTAAGCCCGGCGTGACCCACTCGAAACCGGGCACCCGGCGGTTCATTCATCTGGCCGAAAACCATTACCGTGTTGGGCATAACGCCTGCCTCAACCATCTCCCGATAGAGTTCCTCACCTTCCCGGCAGCGCTCTCCGATACCACAAAAAATGCTGATACCCGCATGTTTCCCGACCATATTATGGATCATTTCGGTAATAAGGACCGTTTTCCCTACACCGGCACCGCCAAACAGACCGGCTTTCCCTCCTCTTTCCAGAGGCGAAAGAACATCTATGGCTTTAATACCGGTTTCGAATATTTCCGAAACCGTTGACTGCTGAGTTAGGGGAACGGGAACACCGTGAATGGAACGCCGTTCAAGGGAAGTCAAAGGTTCTTTATAGTCAATCGTATCACCGAAGACGTTGAAAACACGCCCGAGCAGTTCTTTCCCTATGGGAACCGTAAAAGGATTTCCCTGATTAATGACAACGGCGCCCCGTGATAATCCCTGAGTCGGTGTCAACGCGATACCGCGGACGGTATGAGCATCCAGCTGGGTATTGACTTCAATGAGAATATGATTATTTTCACCGGTTTTTAAAACATGACGAATTTCGGGAATCCTTAAAGGAAAGTAGGCATCAATGACACTTCCGCGAATTGATACTACTACTCCTTCGCTCATTTGCTCTTCTCTGTTCATGGCTATACCGCTCTCTTTTTAAATGGTTAAGTTTAGACATTCTCGATTAATATTAATTTCATTTCTGGAAAAGACATCTGCACCAAAACCACAAAAAGCATGTCAGAGGGACTGAAATTTACTGAAGCAGGATTAATAATATGAACCCGCGGCCGGATAATGGCCGCAATATTACGCTTATTTCCGAATAACAGCAGACGGGAATTATAGAAAAAACATTTAATAGCGGATGATTCAGAGAAGGTATGATAGGAAAGGCAGCGGAATTTTCTGATAAAGCTTCTGGCCCTCTCTCGCACACCGGGCTCCGCACCGCTTTTAATGAGTTCAACCAGCATTGATCCTGTCATGCCATTTGCCTCCCTTTCTTTTACAGGAAAGGCAACGGGACGATTAAGTTATGCGATCCTTAACCATCCCAGTTGTGTCATTGCATCATAATAAAAAAACACTCCTCATGTTATCTTGACTATAAGAGTTTAATAATTGTATGTCAAGAGAACATTTATCAATAATTGAAATAATTACATTTTCAAAAGAATATGGATTTAATCTGCGGCCGCAAAACTCGAGCATACCGGAAACCGACAAAGATATTATAAGAACTTACAAATCATGAATTATAAAATTGCTCAATGCCCGCCTGCCTCAATAACCATTGACAAAAAACACCTTCTATATTAAAAAAAAGCCAGTCATTGTTTGATAAAGTGCCTCCGCTAAAATCCCGGAGAATAAAGTCATGAGTGCACATGTTTCCTTTCAATCTTATTCACCGGCCAGTGGCCTGTTCGATTATGCATTTTTCCGGATATTATTCGATTTTACAGTACCTGCTTCTTAGTCAAAATGAATTTTCACGAGGTGAATTATGCCCGAAGACAACAAACAAAATAAAGAAACTGGTTTTCCGTTCCCATCATGGTTAAAAGCATCCATCGATAACTGGTCTAAATTATCCGAGGCAACATTTCCTGATGGATTAAGAAATCAAACCGGCACTAATAACCGCTTCGCGGAACAATGGCAAAAGAATCTGAATTTAATAAAATCATTTTCACAAGTAATGAAGGAACCAGAATCGGCTGCTGCCGCCGCCAAAGCCGTCAATACACTGCCGGAGATAATTTTAAAAATGACCAGATCAGCGTGGGAAGCCAGCTTTCAGATACAGCAACACATTCTGGAAAAAGCAGGAAAAATCGGACGGCGCACAGAGGCTTATAATTTCGACAACATGGATCAGGAAGCCTTCAAGGCCCTAACCGATATCTACGAAAAAGAGCTGCGGCAATACTTTCACGTACCGCAACTTGGTCTCACCAGATTTTACCAGGAAAGATTTCAGGAATTCCTGGATAAAAAAAACCTCTTTGAAGCAACACTGGCTGAATTTCTTTCGGTTATCTATCTGCCCGTAGAAAAATCGTTCAAGGTTCTGGAGGAAAAGCTGCAGACAATGGCTCAGGAAGGCATATTGCCGAAAGAAGTAAATGAAACTTATGCCGTCTGGGTGAAAATCTTAGAAGGACATTACATGACGCTTTTCAAGTCCAAGGAATATACGGATACGCTGCATAAGACGATCAATAAAATGGAAGATTATATTTTAGCCAAAGATAGTTTTGTGCAGGATCTGCTGCAGTTTTTCCCCGTACCGACAAATAAAGAAATGGATGATCTGTATAAAGAATTCCATATGCTGAAAAAACGTGTAAAAGAATTGGAAAAAAAAGTTAAATCAACTTAATTGAGGTTTTGTTTTCAGGAGGTACCATAGAAATGAAGGTTCCCTTTGATCTTATACTGGAGAAATTAGCCCAGAGCGCCGAAGATGCTCAAAAACGTGCTTCTCGGGCATCTGACGTTCTGCTCGGTGATCTCAATTCTGATCTGGCCACTACACCTTACGAGGTCGTTTATGAAGAAGACCGGATTAAATTAAAGCATTATTTCCGTTCGGAGACAGCTGAAAATAAACTCAAAGCTCCCTTGCTGGTAATTTATGCCCTAATTAACCGGGAGACAATGCTCGATTTGCAGCCCAACAGAAGTGTCGTGCAAACTTTTATCAACAATGGCATTGATTTATATATGATGGACTGGGGATATCCCACACGCAAGGATCGTTTCCTGACCATTGATGATCATGTCAACGGCTATATTAACAATGCCGTGGATTTTATCCGGGAAAAGCATGGAATTCCTAAAATCAATCTGATGGGTATTTGCATGGGCGGAACTTTCTGTGTCATGTATTCGGCCCTTCATCCGGAAAAAATCAAAAACCTGGTCGTAACAGTTACACCTACCAACTTTGATACGAATCAGGGACTTTTGCATGTTTGGATGAAAGAACTGGACACTGATAAATTGATTCGGACATTCAGTAATATCCCCGGAGATCTCATGAACTTTGCATTCCTGCTCCTCAATCCCGCACGTTTAATGATTGATAAATATGTGGGGTTTTCGCAAAACATGGATAACAAAGATTTTGTAGAAAACTTCATCCGCATGGAAAGATGGATTTTCGACAGCCCGGATGTTCCCGGAGAAACATTCCGTCAGTTCATTGAAGATTGTTATAAGAAAAATCTCCTGATTCAAAACAAAATGTACCTGGATGGTAAACGTGTGGATCTGAAAAAACTTACGATGCCGCTTTTGAACTTCTATGGTCAGTTTGACCATCTTGTTCCTCCGGAAGCCTGCAATAAATTAACACAAGCAGTAGGTGGCAAGGATGTCGAAGATATCTGTCTGGAAACAGGACATATTGGAATTTACGTAAGTTCCAAATTCCAGAAACAATTTGCTCCTAAAATTGTTCAATGGCTCAAAGATCGCGACCAAGAAGATATTCCCGTGCAAAAACAAACCGCACATAAACCTAAACAGGATAATCAAAAACAGGCCGCCCCGGCAGCAGTATCTGCAACTAAAAAAAAACAACCCAAAACAATCCGCAAAACGGCGGCGCAAAAGGGCAAACAATCCCCTTCCAAAGGGAAATCTCTTTTAATGCAAAAAATTGCTGAAGCAATCTAAAATAAAGAGGAGATTAAAAATGACCACTAAACCTGATTATTTTCACATTTTGAGTAAATTGAGCAAGGAATTCGGCACCACCAAAGATCAGGATAAATTGCTCAATTTAATTGTCGATGCAGCCGTTAAAACAATGAACGCAAAGGCGGCGGCCATTTTTCTAATGGATGAAGTAACGGAAAAAAACGTAGCAGTGGCTCAAACAGGTCTTTCCGATAAATATATCCATGCCGGTGTGGGGCATGCCGGAAAGATTACTCCTCAACTGCTTAAAGACGGCAGTATTTACTTCCGCGATGCAACAACAGACCCCCGTTTGACCAATCACGAAATGAAAAAAGCAGAAGGAATTGCTTCTCTCTTGACGGTTCCGGTTATGGTTAAAGGAAAAATGCTCGGCATTCTCAGCTTGTATACCAGTGAGATTAAAAAATTTACCAAAGATGAAATTGAATTTCTTTCTATCCTGGCCGAACAAGGCGGCATTGCCATTGAAAATGCCCGGTTACTTAATAAATTGCGCGAAAATTCACAAATATTTTTGAAACTGGCAATCGGTATTTCATCCAGTCTCGATGTAAAGACAATCCTTCAAACGCTTACTGAAGACACTGCCAAGAGCCTTAATGTCAAAGCGGCATCGGTCAGGCTCCTGGATGAAGACAAGCGTACATTAAAACTTGTTGCCAGCTTCGGATTGAGTGAAAAATACCTGAACAAAGGACCAATTTCGGCAGAGAAAAGTATTGCCACGGCCCTGCAGGGTAAACCGGTGGTTGTACACAATGCTTCCACGGATGCCGGAGTTCAATATAAAAAAGAAAAACAGGAAGAAGGAATAGTATCCATCTTATGTGTCCCCATTAAATCCAAGGAAGATGTCATCGGCGTACTGCGTCTGTATAGCGAAAGGCAAAGAGATTTTACTGATGATGAAATTATTCTTGTTTCCGCACTGGCTTATCAGGGAGGGCTGGCCATCCAGAATGCCTGCCTCTATCTGGCGGTGCAATCCGATATCAAAGATTTGAAAGAAAATATCTGGAGCCATAAGTGCTGGTTCTAATTTAAGGAGGCTTTTTATGATTACGGGTAAAAGCATAGATCAGATAAAAACTGGAGATGCGGCAGAGTTTTCTAAAACAGTTACGGAAACCGATATATACCTGTATGCCGGTATTACCGGGGATTTTAACCCTGCCCATGTTAATGAAGCTTATGCTAAAAATACTTTTTTCAAGACACGAATAGCACATGGCATGCTGACGGCGGGATTTATTTCGGCGATTCTCGCCAATCAGTTGCCGGGACCGGGTACTATTTATTTAAAGCAGGAATTAAGCTTTCTGGCTCCGGTGCGTATCGGCGACACTATTACCGGACGTGTGGAAGTTATAGAATTAATTACCGAGAAAAACCGAATAAGACTGAAAACATCTTGTATAAATCAGGATGGCGTTGTGGTGCTCACTGGTGAAGCTGTGGTGAGTCCGCCCAAGGCTCCCAAAAAATGACCAAAGAAAACCGTCAATTCAGTTATTGACGGTTTTTTTATTTCTTTTTAGCCGGCGGTGTTTCCTTTTTGTAATATTGGTTTACCTGCTTCATTAATTCCTGAAATTGTTGCGTTTGATTTTTCATAATTCGTGTCAAATTATCCACAACATGTCCCTGATCAAAGGCATCATTACCGGCCAGCTCTTTATAGGTATTGATTATTTTTTCCTGCTCAGCGATTTTCTTTTTTAAGTCCTCGTTTTCCACTATCAGATCATGGTATTCTTTTTGAGAAACAACATTGAATAGCGTTAAGTAAACTTTTAGAAATTCTTTATATGCATCAATTGATTTTTTAGTTAAATCGACAATATCTTCAGGAGCTGCTTTGCCCGGTATTGGCCATCCCAATTCTTTAAAAAACAAATTACCGCGGGCAGCATCACCGCTATCCTGCCCCCAATATTTACCCATTTGCTGTTGATTTTGGATGGCATCCAAGAACATTCGTCCCCAAAACTCGAACATGTTTTTATCCATAATACATAGCCTTTGATGATATTTTATTCTTTTTAATAAATCACCAAAATCATCTTTCCCCACGCTTGAGAGGGGGAAAAATTGCCGGAGAGCAACTAATAAATTTACCCACAGCAACATGCTGTGGGTAAATTTACAGCATACAATTGTTTATTTAACAGAAAAGTATGATTCAACCTTTTTGAAACTTTCATCAGCAGCCGTCTTAAAATCATCGCGGCCTTTTTTATAACTTTTAATCCAATCGGAAATAGCTTTTTTACCATCTTCCGGAATAAAAGTGTTTTGTTCAAGAATTGTGTTTACCATTTTTTCCGACTGATCCTGTAATACAGCCATTGCATCAAAAGAATTGTCGAATGCCGTTTTGTTAAAATCTATCATTTGCTTTACGATTTGTTTTGGTTCCATTTTCGCCTCCTGTAATAAATAATGGTTTTATTTTTTAACGGCCTTTGCCGTCCTGCGCACTTTCTTAATAATTCCAACACCGGTTTTGCCCTTGCTACCCGTTTCTTTCTTAACGACAGTTTGATTTAAAGCTTTGTCACTCCTGTCAACTGATTCTTTTTTAATTTCAGCAGGAGCGTCTTCTGAATAAGCATTAGCCTTCTCCATAAAGTTACAAACAGGAAAGTCCATTGCATTTACCGAACTGACGAAAAAATCTTCTACCGTCTTAAAATTATCATCTACGGACACTTTAAAATCTTTTCTTCCTTTTCTGAACGATTCCATCCATTCAGCAATAACTTTTTTCCCTTCCGGAGGAAAAAGGGTTGCCTGCTCCAAAAAAAGATCCACCATTTTTTCCGAATGATTTTGCAATACCGTAATAGCATCAAAAGTATTATCAAAATTAGCTTTATTAAAATTAATAATTTGTTTGGCGATCACCTTTGAATTCATTTTCACCTCCTCCTTTCCTGCTATTAGCCCCTCATTATAAACATCTGCTCTTTTTAATCTTTCAGTCCTTCTAACCGAAAAACTTATAACCAATAAATTTACATCATTATTTTTATTTCTTTAAAATATCCGTCAAACTAAATTTGATTATATTTCTTATTTCTCATTATAAGTATTTTTATCAATATGTCAAGTTGATTTGTTGCATTGCAATAAATACATAAATAAATAATGGCACTGCCTTTTAAATACATTTAATTAATATTTACGGATAATTATAAATTATAATGTTACCGTATTTATTTTTTTGAAAAATATTTTTGTTGCAATATTTAAATAAAATGGATATAAAATCATTTCCGGAGAGAAAAATGGATAAAAAATTATTACTAAAAAAATACACAAATCGACGTCTTTATGACACAGAAAAAAGCATATATGTAACCCTTGACTACGTAACCAACATTATACGAGAAGGAAGACAGATAACTGTGGTTGATGCGAAAACCGGCGAAGACGTTACGGCAGCAATCCTTACACAAATTGTTTTAGAGGCAGCCCGTAAAAAGCATTACCTTCTACCGAATCCATTATTATATTTGATTATTCAATATGGCGAAAACGTCTTATCCGAATTTTTTGAAAAATATCTTGAATATACTATCAAAAATTATCTTTTATTTCGCGGCCTTGCCGATGATCAATACAAGAAATGGCTTGATTTAAGCACAAACTATAATCCCGCTAATCCCCAGACATTAACAAGTCTTTCACCTTTTAAATCTCTTTTCGAAGTTTTTTCCGGAAACGAAAATAATCTGAAAGTTAAACACGATAAAGAAAAACAAAAATGAAGCCTTCCCTTTCTTTTGCCCCGGCACTTACCTCTATTATTTCTCCGCAATACGAATTAATAAAGAGAAAAATTGTTTTGCAAAGCTACTCGCTGTGAAAAGCATGGAAAACTTCCGGATAATCAGAGCTGAACATAAATTGCCTTGACAATATTTTTTCTATCCCTTAACATGCCGCGAGTTTACGAGGTTAGAGAACAGCAGCTATGTATTCGAAAAAAATAGTTATTCGCTACACACCGGATATTGTCCAACAGCCGATAATCTGTCAGCTTGTTAAACAATATGATCTTGTTTTTAATATTCTTAAAGCAAGAATATTTCCGCGCCGCGAAGGTGTTATTGTTTTAGAATTAAACGGGCTCAAAGAAAATTTTGATAACGGTATTAATTTTTTAAAAAAAATGGGGCTCCAAGTAGAGCCTTTATCCAAAAGCGTCAGTCAGAATATTGATAAATGCGTTCATTGCGGTGCTTGTACCGCATTTTGTCCTACCGGAGCTTTATCCTTCGAAAAACAAACCCAGAAAGTTCTCTTCGATCCCGAAAAATGCAATGGCTGCGAAATTTGCGTATCCGCTTGTCCCGTCCGCGCTATGGAAATTAATCTGCTTTAAATATTTAATATTATCTCTTGTCATATTTCAGTAGAAACTCCTTTAAATCTTAATTCTGCCGCAGCTGATGTTAAAAAAACCGCTCGATTTAATAATCATGATTGACAGATTAAGGATAATTTTAATAAGTACTGTACAATAATGTTGTTTATTTAGCGCAATTTTGTTCTGTTTCAATAATTCAACTTCCGGGAGGCATCCACAACAGCAATGACCATTAGAGAAAAGGGATTCGACAATGAAAAATATATAAAAGAACAGACTGCTGAAATCTTGGAAAGAGTGCAGCGCTTTAATAACAAGCTTTATCTGGAATTTGGCGGCAAACTTCTTTTTGATTATCATGCTGCCAGGGTTTTACCAGGATACGACCCTAACGTAAAAATGAGGCTGATTAAAGAACTGAAAGACAGAGCGGATATTATACTTTGCATTTATGCCGGAGATATAGAAAGAAAAAAAATAAGGGCTGATTTTGGCATAACCTATGATTCTGACGCTCTTAAATTAATCGACGATTTGCGGAAATGGAATATCAATGTCATGGGTGTTGTAATCACCCGCTTTGATAATCAGCCTGCCGCCATACTTTTTAAAAACAAGCTCGAAAGAAGAAACATTCGGGTATTTACACATCGTTATACCAAGGGATATCCGACAAATGTTGACTTAATTGTCAGTGACGAAGGATACGGCATCAACGAATACATTGAAACCGATAAACCTCTTGTCATAGTTACCGGACCGGGCCCGGGAAGCGGAAAACTGGCAACCTGTCTGTCGCAATTGTATCACGATTACAGAAGAGGCATCAAATCCGGCTATGCAAAATTTGAAACTTTTCCCATCTGGAACATTCCGCTGAAGCACCCGGTCAACGTCGCTTATGAAGCAGCAACTGCCGACATACGTGATTTTAACCAGATAGATCCTTTCCATCTCGAGGCTTATGGCAAAAAATCGGTTAATTACAATCGTGATGTCGAAGTCTTCCCGGTTCTGAAAAGAATTCTGGAAAAAATCACCTCTCAGGAATCCTTCTATCGATCACCCACGGATATGGGAGTGAACCGTGCAGGATTTGCCATTATCAATGACGAAATTACAAAACAGGCGGCAAAACAGGAAATTATTCGTCGTTATTTCCGTTATCGCTGTGAATATGCAATGGGATTTACCGACCGGGAAACCGTACAGCGGGTGGAACTTTTTATGAATGATTTTAATCTCAAGCCGGAAGATCGAAAAGTTGTTCAACCGGCACGGTATGCAGCCAAAAGCGCTATGGAAAACAACAGAGGCAATGAAGGTATCTATTGCGGTGCGGCTATTGAACTTAAGGACGGCACTCTTATAACCGGCAGCAATTCCCCTTTAATGCATGCCGCATCCAGCGTAATCATTCATGCAATAAAACACCTGGCAGGAATCCCGGAAAAAATAAAATTACTGCCGCCCAATATTACTGATTCGATTTGTAAGTTAAAAACGGAAATACTCGATGAAAAAAATGTCAGCCTCGATCTGGAAGAAGCATTGATTGCGCTCAGCATCAGTTCCACATCAAACCCGGCGGCTGAACTCGCACTGGAAAAGCTGAAGGAACTGCAGGAATGCGAAATTCACATGACACATATTCCCACACCCGGAGATGAAGCAGGACTAAGGCGCATGGGAGCAAATCTAACAAGCGACCCGAATTTTTCCACCAATAATTTGTTTATTTCCTGAGCCACTGCTTGCGGACCGGTATGGGAATAGTTTATTGAATAAAGCCATCCTCCTTTTACCAATAGGTATGTTATAATCTCCCTGCCTGGCTTCAGTACATGCAAAAACAGGAAATCCGCAATTATAGTAAGACGGATAAGAGAAAATAATTTCTGATTGATTAACTTGGATGGGTTCGACATATTGGAGAAGAGATTAATTATCTGAAAAACCTGGTTTTATTTCTTCGCCTCTTCTGCACCTTTTAATAATTTATTAACGTCTCCCGGTACTTCCTTGGCTTTGCCGATCAGTTCCTTGGAATCCTTGTAAAATGCTTTGCTCTTCTTCACAACAGTCTCGGTACCTGATTTTATCGTATCAATTTTCCCTTTCATTTTTTTCGGATCCTGAAAATAGTAATAACCACCGACGGCAATCGCTATCAATAGCAGCACTAATGCCAATTTGACGAACTGTTTGAAAATAAAATACAAAATTACAATAACAATAAAGATGATAATCGCTGTCAGGATCGCCGGATGAGCCGATAAATATTCCATGATCTTATCCATTGAAAAGACCTCCTGAATTTTTTTGGGTAATTTACCTCAATATGTTCATAAAAGCCATATTTTGTTTAATACCGGTTCGCAATCATCGACCGGCTGACTTTCCCGGCACCGGCACAGTTCATGGACGGCCTGGTCAATGTCTTAATGATACTTCTCCTCACATCACTCCCTGACGGATCCGGGCACCTGAAAGTCAAATACGGTATTATGCTTGACAAACGTAACCCCACCTAATAGATTTTGCAGCAAAACATAAAAGCAGGGCTTGAATTTGCGCAAAACAAACGAAGAAACTACATCACCGGCAATAATCTCCGGCATCCCTTCCTCCGCCCGCAGGGTTGGTATAACGACTCTCGGCTGCAAAGTAAATCAATATGAATCGGCGGCACTTGCGGAAGACCTGCAGAAATATTTCGTACTTGTTCCATTCAATTCCACTGCCGACATTTATATCATTAACACCTGTACTGTTACGGCATTTTCCGATTTTCAGGCACGTCAACTTATCCGCCGGGCTCATAGAACCAACCCCTCGGCTAAGATTCTGGTTACGGGATGCTATGCTCAAGTTGCTGCCGGAGAAATTGCCGCACTCGACGGAGTGACTATGGTCATCGGCAACGATTTCAAAAATAAAATAACCGAACTCCTGAGAGACGACCGAACCGCTACTGCAAGTATTTTTACCGGTAATATCTTCCGGCAGAAAAAAATCTGCAATATGCCGGTTGTCGTGTTTCGTGACCGTACGCGGGCCTTTTTGAAAATTCAGGATGGATGTAACTCTTTTTGCAGCTATTGCATCGTCCCCTTCGCCCGTGGTGTGAGCCGTAGCCTTCAGCCACAGGATATTTTCAGCGCCTTAGCCAGATTTAAGGAGGGAAATTACAAAGAAATCGTCTTCACCGGCATCCACCTGGGTATTTACGGGCACGATCTCGAACCCGCCATTGATCTTTCTCATATTTTAAAAGAAATATCCATACGGCTGCGGGATACAAGAATCCGTCTGAGTTCTATCGAGCCGCGGGAAGTGACGGATGATTTGCTGAACATTTTCATCAACAGCGATTTTCTCTGCCCACATCTGCATATTCCTCTACAAAGCGGCGATGACAGGATTCTGCAATTAATGAAAAGAAATTACGATGCAAATTTCTACCGGAATCTTATTGAAAAAATATCTTCCGCGGTCAGCGATATTGCCATCGGCGTCGATGTCATGGTGGGATTTCCTTCGGAAACTGAAAAACAGTTTAAAAACACTTTAAATTTACTCACGGATTTACCGGTTGCCTATCTTCACGTTTTCCCTTATTCGGAAAGACCGGGAACACCGGCTCAAAAGCTTCAACCCCAAATACCCGAATCTGTGAAAAAAGAGCGGGCGGCTGTTTTGAGAAATCTAAGTTTAAAGAAGCGGGAAATTTTCGCCTTGCGTTTTTTAGGCAAACCGCTCAAGGTGCTTGTGGAAAAAACAAAAGATAAAAAGACAGGATTGCTGAAAGGATTTTCCCAAAACTATCTCCCGTTTTTGCTCGCGGGGGATACCGACTCTCTGGTCAATAAAATCGTAACTGTCCGGACGGAAAAATATATTGCTGGAAAGCTTTATGGAAAAATCATTACCTGATAAAAAAAGACGGGAAATTCTTTCCGAATTGGAAAAGAGGCTTTCCTATAGTTTTCGTAATATAATTTTACTGGAAACCGCTCTCACCCACCGATCTTATGTAAATGAAAATCCGCAACTTCCCGTTATTGATAACGAGAGATACGAATTTCTGGGTGATGCCGTTCTGGGAGCTTGCGTCAGTGACCTGTTGATCAAAAAATACCCTGATTTTTCCGAAGGAGTTCTTTCCAAAGTTCGTGCCGCTATTGTCAATGAAAAACCTCTGGCTGAGCTGGCCTGTAAACTGGAAATAGGCAACTGTCTCCTTTTGGGAAAAGGAGAAGAAAGCTCCGGAGGTCGTTTGAAAGAATCACTTATGGCCAATGCACTGGAAGCAGTAATCGCCGCAATATATCTGGACTCCGGTTTTACCAAAACAAAATCGTTTTTAAAAAAATTAATCGGGCATCTTTTGAGCGACGATAGCATTCACTCCCAATACTTTGACTATAAAACAGCTCTGCAGGAGTTTTGTCAGAAAAAATTTAAGACTGCTCCTGTTTACAAAATCATTAATTCCTGCGGTCCTGACCATGCCAAAACATTCGAAGTTCAGCTGACCGTCGCCGATAAAATGATGCAGCTCGGATACGGCAGGAGTAAAAAAGAAGCAGAAAAGCAGGCAGCACAAAAGGCCTGGGAAGAACTGCACCATGAGTAATAACCATTCAACAAAAAATGCCGGCAAACCCCTGATAATACCAATATTCATTGTGAACAGCGGCTGCCCGCATCGTTGTATTTTTTGCAACCAAAAGATTACAGCCGGGAATCACCCCCGGGAAATAGACAGAAGCTATCTGGAAACAGAAGTCAGCTCTTATCTCAACTGGAATAAGGATAAAACGAGGAGGGTGGAAATTGCCTTTTATGGCGGCAGTTTTACAGGAATGGACGAAAGCCGCCAGGAAAATCTCCTTTCCTGGGCGCAATCTTATATACGGGCAGGGATTGTTAATTCGATAAGAGTATCAACCAGGCCCGATTACATCAGCCCCGGCATTCTGGCTTTTCTTCGGCAGTACAATGTCACAACTGTAGAAATAGGCGCACAGTCTTTTGTTGATGATGTTTTACTATTCGCACAAAGAGGCCACAATGCCGCCGAAACGATAGCGGCCATCCGTCTTTTAAAAAAAGAAAATTTTCAAACGGGCCTTCATCTAATGGCGGGCCTCCCTCACGATACTAAAGAAGGATTTGTCTATTCTCTGGAAAAAACAATTGAGCTTCAGCCGGATATGGCACGCATTCATCCTGTGGTCGTTTTCAGCGGCACGACTCTGGCTTCTGAATTCGAACGGGGAAACTATCGGCCTCTGGAACTGGGTGAAGCTGTAAGCCTTTGTGGGCTCGCCCATGAAAAGCTATCTGCCGCAGGGATTCGGGTTATTCGAACCGGTCTGCATTGGACAAAGGAAATGAATAATGATAATGCTGTTTTGGCCGGACCGTTACACCCTGCTTTTGGCAGTCTCGTTCTTTCGTCAATATTTTATGAAAAGACGCTGAAACTGCTGAGAAAAACGCCTCCTGATACAAAAGAGATCATTTTTCTACTGAACAGGCAGGATGTTTCCAGTTTCCACGGCTTAAAGAACAACAACATCAGCTCAATAAAAAAGCTTTACCCGCAGGCTGTTATTAAGGTAAGAACACCAGCTAAGCAAAAGCGCGGGGTAATTTCGGTGACAACCGATCAGGAACGCATATTTACAACCTCAATTTCCGGAATTATTTAAGACAAATTTATTTCGATCAAGTTGGAAGAAGTTTTACGATTAACGATAATGGATTGTCCGGGGAAAGTTCCAGATGCAATGCAGGCAGGAGATAGACAAAGTGTTCAAATCAGGATTTATCGGCATTATCGGCCGGCCCAATGTAGGAAAATCAACATTATTTAATGCTATTATCGGTGAAAAAATTTCCATAATCGCCGATAAACCGCAAACGACGAGGAACAAAATCACCGGCATTAAGAATTTCACGGACGCCCAGCTTATTTTTCTCGATACTCCGGGAATTCATAAGGCAAAAACACCGCTTAACCGGGCCATGGTGCAAACAGCCAGAGAAGCTCTCACCGATGCCGATATTCTCCTCATGCTTACTGAAGCTGATTCCAGTATTCATCCCCAGGATACCTTCCTGATTGAAACACTGGCACAGGTTAATATTCCTGTTTTTTTAGTAATCAATAAAATTGATCTCATTGAAAAAAACCTGCTGTTGCCCATAATCGACAAATTTCGGGCTCTTTATAATTACCGGGAAATCATTCCTGTATCCGCCCTGAAAGGTAACGGCATCAATGACTTACTGCAAACGATAAAGAACTACCTTCCGGAAGGTCCGCAGTACTTTACCGGCGACGCTTTTACCGATGCCACCGAAAGATTTCTGGCGGCGGAATTCATCCGGGAACAAATAATGCTGCAAACCTCGCAGGAAATTCCTTACGTTACGGCTGTAGAAATTGATACTTTCAGGGAAGATGAAGAAAAAAACTTAATTCGCATCAGCGCAACGATAAATGTGGAAAAGGAATCTCAGAAAGCCATCGTTATCGGCAAAAAAGGCGCCATGTTAAAGAAGATCGGCACCCAGTCAAGGCTGCAAATGGAAAACCTCTTTGGCTCCAGAGTATTCCTGGAACTTTTTGTGCGGGTGAAAAAAGATTGGACAAGCAATGACAAAATGTTGCGGGAATTGGGTTTATTAAAAAATTAATTGGAAAATTTATAAGATGCAGTTAAAACCGATAATAGCCATCGTGGGACGTCCGAACGTAGGCAAATCGACACTGTTCAACAGAATCGCCGGAAAGCAAAAAGCCATTGTCATTGATGAGCCGGGTGCTACGCGCGACCGCAATTACCTGGATTGCCTCTGGCAGGACAAGGCTTTTACACTCATTGACACCGGAGGATTCGAACCCGCCTCGGAAGAAAGGATTCTCGTGCAAATGCGCGAGCAAACCAATCTGGCTATCGAAGAAGCCGATGTCATAATATTTCTGATGGACGGAAAAGACGGGCTCACACCATCTGATATTGAAATTGCCAGACAGCTTCGCGGTAAAGCCAAAAATGTTTTTTATGCCGCCAATAAAGTAGATGGCGACAGACATACGGATTTGCTCAATGATTTTTACCGGCTGGGCATCGACCAATTTTATCCGATTTCCGCGCAACATGGCTTAGGCGTTCATGAACTTATGGCCGAAGTTACAAAAGACTTTATCCGGACTGAAGAAACGGAAAATGAGCAGGATGAACAAATCAAGATTGCCATAGTCGGAAAACCCAACGTCGGAAAATCATCGCTCGTCAATCGAATCCTCGGCAAGGAAAGAAGCATCGCCAATCCTATCCCCGGCACAACGCGCGATGCCATCGATATGCCCGTAAAAGTACGCGGCAAAAATTATCTATTGATCGATACGGCGGGAATCCGCAGGAAAAACAAGATCAGCCTGACGCTCGAGAAATACAGCGTCGTCCAGGCGCTGAAAACCATCAATCGCTGCGATATAGCATTAGTCCTGATTGATGCAGAAGAAGGCATAACCGAGCAGGACACAAAAATTGCCGGCCTTGCCTTTGAGCGCGGCAAAGCATGCATTATAGTTGTCAACAAATGGGATAAAATTGAAAAAGACAATTCCACCACAGGCAAGTTTGTCGAAGATATTAAAGATAAACTGAAGTTTATGGATTTCTCCCCGATAATTTTTATTTCAGCAGTAACCGGACAGAGGGCGCCAAAGATATTTGACCTTATCGAAGAAGTTTACAGCCAGTACACAAAGCGTATAGGAACTGCTCAGCTAAATTCTCTTGTGGAGAAATCCCTGCAGAGAAACCCGCTGGCCCGCTTTCAAGGCCGGGAGCAACATATTTCTTATGCAACTCAAATAAGTGTCAAACCGCCCACTTTTGTTTTTTTTGTCAGCAATGTTAACGGTATCCATTTTTCCTATGAGCGTTATCTGGTAAATCAAATTCGAGAAAACTTCGGTTTTGACCGGGTACCCATAAAAATTATTTTTCGGAAAAAGAGATAATTTTATTTGCAGTAGTCGTATTTCCCCATCTGAATATTAAAATTGACAGTTCATTTTTTTTCTCCTATATACCCGCTTGTTTGGCAGGAGATTGAATGATCTACTTACGCAATGTCAGCTTATCTTTTTTAGATAAGAAGCTATTCGATAATATTAACTGGACAATCCATCCGAAAAGCCGTATCGGCCTTGTCGGCGACAACGGCACCGGTAAGACCACCCTTTTCCGGGTCATTCTGGAGCAGGTTCACGCGGATTCCGGCCTGATTGACATCCCTGATCGGAGGCAAAAAAAATTCGGCTACCTGCCCCAGGATTTGGTAGAACTCGATCCTGTCAATTTAATCGACTTTTTAAAGAAGAAAAGCGGAATTGCTGCGTTGGAAGAATCGATAAAAACTTTAGAACATCAGATGTCCCAGACCAAACAACATTCACCAGAGTATAACCAGATCGCCAAAGCATATTCCACGGAGATGGCTCAGTTTAACGCCCAGGATGGCTACGCTTTTGAAGCCAGAGCAAAACAGATACTCAAAGGCTTCGGGTTTAAGGAAAATGATTTTACCCGCAACTGCGCCCTGTTTTCCGGCGGCTGGAAAATGCGCATTCTCCTGGCCTCGATCCTTCTGGCGCGCCCGGATATCATGCTGCTTGATGAACCGACAAACCACCTGGACACGGAAAGCATGGAATGGCTGGAGAGTTATTTAAAAGATTATCCGGGCACAATCATTGTCATTTCCCATGACCGGTTTTTTCTCGATAAAATCGCCACTCAGATCGCCGAACTTTCCGCCCGCCAGATTCATATTTACAAAGGAAATTATTCGTACTATCTAAATGAGAAGGAAAAACGTCACGCCGCCCTCCGCAAAGAACAGGAACTGCAAAAAGCGCAAATCAAAAAGATTGAAGAATTCGTGGAGCGTTTCCGTTACAAGGCAACTAAAGCGAGCCAGGTGCAAAGCCGGGTTAAAATGCTGGAAAAGTTCGACGCCATCAAACTGGATGCAAAGACTAAAGCAGTCACCATGAAATTCCCGGAAGGGAAAAAAAGCGCCAGAGAAGTTGTCAAGGTAACTGACCTTAGTCACAGCTATGGCAGCCTGAATGTTATTACCAATTTTAATTTTACCTTGTTTCGCGGCGACAAAGTGGCTTTTGTCGGCGTTAACGGCTCGGGCAAGTCAACATTGTCCCGGCTTTTGAGTTTAAATGAACAACCTTCAGCAGGCCTGATCCAATACGGCAATGACGTAAATATGGCTTTCTTTTCCCAGGAAAGTTCACAAAATTTAAACTATGAAAAAACGATCTGGGAAGAAGTCAGCTCAGTTTCCTCACACGCATCCGATCAGGAAAAGCGTAATTTACTGGGCGCTTTCCTTTTTTCCGGTGATGATATTTTTAAATCTGTTTCCGTTCTCTCCGGCGGCGAAAAATCAAGGATAGCCCTTCTGAAACTTCTGCTGCTGGATACCAATTTTCTCATCCTCGACGAACCGACGAACCATCTTGATTTAAAAACCAAAGATGTTTTTCAGGATGCCCTGATTAATTATTCCGGTACCGTGGCCATAGTTTCCCACGACCGCTACTTCCTGGATCGTCTGGCCAACAAAGTTTTTGAATTGAGAAGCGGAGAACTTCATTACTATTCAGGCAATTATTCTTATTTTATTGAAAAGCGTTCTGAACTGATTTCTGCAGAAGAAGTCCAGCTCCGTCACGATGAAAAGGAACAAGCTTTCAAAACCAAAGAACAAAAAAGACAGGAAGCGGAAGAAAGAAACAAACTTGCTAAAATAAAAAATACATGGAAAAAAGAATTATCCGCGATTGAAAAAACAATAAAATTATTGGAAATCAAGAAAGGAGAGCACGAAACATCTCTTTGTGATCCGCAAACCCACAAAGATTCTCTTAAAATCAAAACGATATCCAAAGAATTAAATAATATTAATTCCGAACTCGAAGATTCTTACAGCATCTGGACGGAACTGCACGCAAAGCTGGAACAGTTGGACGCGGCAAATCCAAATTCTTCACTGTAAGGCAGAAACCGAACAAATATGATTCATGCCCCGTCGAGTAAAGTTTTTTCATTATTCTGATACCAGGAAACCGGATCAGTGAGAAATTCTTCGGTATCCCGCAGTGAAAGAAAATGTGCTCTTTCAATGTCGGCAATTAAACCAAAAAAAGCTTTCTCTTTGGGATCGGTACTTCCTTTTTCCAATTTCGTGTACAGATCAACACCCCTGGCTTCAAAATCAATTGCCGTCCGGATTGCTTTCAGATCATCTTCATTACCTTTAATACGGGCAGATTTTTTACCTGCCATCGACTGCAATATGCTGCCGGCTAAAGACTTTTTCACTTTCAGAGGGACCGTCTCCGGCCATTTTTTCTGTTTTTCCCATTTATCATGTAACTTCTGTAGTATTTCGTAGTGTTCTTTTTCTTCACTGGCAATTTGCTTGAACATATTTTTCCCTGCGAAATTTTTTGTTCTGCGGGCATTGGCCATATAAAATTCGTACTCCTTGTGTTCATTTTCCAAAGCAAAATTCAAAGCATCCATTCTTTTATTCATCTTGATTCCTCCTTGCCCGGATATTCAAGTCAACCTGTTTAGGGGCTTTTGCAATTAAAGATTGCACAATTAAACAGCGATTTATCTCCAACCATTCTCCCGATAAAATCTAAAAGTTTCGCCAAAAGTGAATAAGTACAGTCTCTTTATTTTCCATTTATGCCGTTTCCCGATCACGGATAATACCGCTTATGCAAAGAGGAGCCGACGAAGCGGATACGACAACGCTCGAAGAAAACCGAAACCACGTCCTGCACCGGTACAGGCTTATGCCCGGAAAGGCATTACTTAATTGAAAACAGAACAAAAAGCTGTTGAATTATAAAAGATATTGTTCATTAGAGCAATATCTTTTTATGTGCCGGTTATTTTCAATTTGTCATTGACAATCAAAGGCATTCACGATTATATAAGCGACAATTTTACATTATCAAAACTAAATATTTTTTGCCTCGTTCTCTTTCATAAAAAAGGAAAAAGAGACAATGTGATGAAGGAAAAAGATCTCGACATTGCAAGTTCTTCCGGCCAGAGCGCTTTTGTTCAATCTGCATCATTGCGGATATTTCAACACGGAAAATTATTCGATGACCTGGGAACACAAAAACTATGGGAACAAAAAAAACTGGTCAACAAATTAAACCACATTAATTTCACCGACGGCCATATTTTTATTCTTTTTAATCACAATGAAACAAACGAACAAATTTTGATCAAAGCCTACCCCCTGCCTTGCATAAAAGACGAACTGGTCTGCCGTCTTGATACGGAAACAAATCAAGACGATCTCAAAAGATATAATCCCGCTTATTTAATGATCGAAGACGGTTATACCACAATTCTGGCGGCAACTGAAACAATCAATAGAACAGATCATCAACTGAAATTAACCATTCCGGAAAAATGCCATTTTATGGCAAAGCGCAAGACAAAACGTTATAACTGCGCAGACATAAGCTGTAAAGTAATTCAGGGTGATTTTAATAATCCGGGCATGTTGATTGATTTTACTCCCAGTGGTCTGGGAATTCAATTGACGGGAAGCGGCAGCAAAAAAAGCTTCGATGAGAAAAAATCGGTGCTGATCAATCTTTCCCAAAACGGCACCCGACTCTTCTCCGGTTTATGCAGGTGCATCCGCAATGATAAAGATCTGCCCGGCGGCAGAACCGTATTCATACCACTTAATAACCAAATGGCTCTGTTTCCGAAAAGGGAAATGCGCAATCCCCGCCAACAGATTGTTCCAGCTTTTTTGATGAGCTTCAAACATCCTTTTTTCAAAAAGACTGTGGAACGTGACATATTCGATATTTCTACGGCGGGTTTCTCCGTAAAAGATAAAATTGATGAAGAAATACTTTTACCGGGAATGATCATACCTACCATAACAATCAGGTATGCCGGCATTTTAAAAATAGATTGTTCGGCTCAGGTTGTCTACAGACAGGAAGATCCGGAAAACAATATTGTACAGTGCGGACTGGCTATAATAGACATAGATGTGCATTCCTACAGCAAGCTTAATCACATTCTCGGTTCATACATGGATTGCAATGCCCGTGTTTCCAATGAAGTAGACATGGATGCTCTATGGGAATTCTTTTTTGATACCGGTTTTATTTACGGGGAAAAATACGGGTATTTGCAACCGCATCGGGAAGATTTTAAAGAAACTTACCGGAAATTGTACCAGGATAATCCGGATATCGCCCGACATTTTGTTTATGAAAAAAACGGTATAATTTACGGCCATATTGCCCTGGTGCATGCATATGAACCTTCCTGGATAATTCATCATTTTGCCGCCCGCAGAATGGGAAACCGGCTGCCGGGCCCCGCTGTCTTAAAACAGATAACACAATATATCAGTTCCTATAATCGATTTCCTTCGGCAAAGATGGATCATGTAATGACCTATTACCAGCCCGACAATAAAATCATTGATCGTATCTTTGGCCGGTTTGCCCGTCACTTGAATAATCCCAAGAAAAGTTCCCTGGATTTATTTTCCTATCTGCTCTTCGAAAAAAAATCTGCAGGAGAAAAACTCCCTGCAGGCTGGGAATTAAAGGAGGCCGTTATTTCCGATCTGATCAAGCTGAAAGAGTTCTATGAAAATGCCTCCGGCGGCCTTTTCTTAAGCGCTCTGGGCATGGAAATCCCATCGGAATCTCTGAAAAAATCATTTATCAAGGCCGGATTTAAGAGAGACTGCCGAACATATTGTCTTTCCCTGGAAGGACAACAAGCGGCTTTTCTTATTGTTAATCAGTCGGATATGGGTTTTAATTTATCGGATTTACTAAACGGCATTAATATAATCGTACTGGAACCGGACAAACTTCCCTGGGTGGTTTTGTCATCAGCAGTAGGTATTCTATCCGATATTTTTACTGCTACTAAAATTCCTTTACTCATATTCCCGGCCGGCTACCTTTCTTCACAAAACATAGAGGAAGAAAAACAATATGCTCTGTGGATTCTGCAACTGAGATACGCCAGTGATGATTACCTCCTGTACATGGACAGCCTGATGAAATTGAATACGGTGATGGGTAAGCAATAATGGAAAATATTCCTCTTTATAACAGTTCTCTTCTCGTAACATATATTGACCTGTTAAAAGAAAGATATCCTCGCGTAAATCCGGACAACCTGCTCGAATATGCCGAAATTGCCCCTCATGAGCTCGAAGATCACGGTCATTGGTTCACCCAAAAACAGATTAATATGTTTCATGAGTTTTTAGCAAAAAGCACCGGCAACCCTCATATCGCCAGAGAAGCAGGACGCTTTGTTGTGGAATCAAAGTCATCATCCCTCTTAAGACAATACACGGCTGCATTTGTTTCTCCATCAGTAGCTTACTGGATGCTGGGGAAAATAAGCTCCACATTAAGCAGGCACGTATCTGTAGCCGCAAAACACATTAAGGCTAATAAAACATTAATTACCGTCACACCAAAAGAAGGAGTAAATGAGCGACCTTTTCAATGTGAAAATCGAATCGGATTATTTGAAGGGTTAACTAAATTTTTTACAAATAAATATCCGGTAATCGAACACAATGAATGTATTCATAAAGGCGCTTCTTCCTGCAAATACATTGTCTCCTGGGAAACTACACCTACCATGATCTGGAAATCAATTGCCAGCTATGTATCCGTATTGAGCATTATTGTCCTGCTGGTTTTATTATTTTTAATGCCTTTCCAATCATGGTTTACTTATCTTTTGCTTTTTGCATTGATCTCAACAATAAGTTTCTTAGTATCGGAAAAACTGGCCAAAAGAGATTTAAACAGGTCCGTGGAAAGCCAGCAAAATATCGGCGATCAATTGATGAAGCAATTTGATATTAGATACAATGAATTGACTTTAGTCAAAGAAATCGGTGAAGCCGCCTCCTCTATTCTTGACCCGCAAAAGCTTTTAAATTTCATTACCGATGCCTTGCAAAAGCGCCTCCAGTTCAACCGGGGTATGATCATGCTTGCCGATCAGAAAAAAACAAAGTTAGTTTATACCACAGGTTACGGATATACAAAGGAAGAGGAAACATTACTGGGAAAAACCGATTTCACGCTGAACAACCCGGAGTCGGAAGGCATTTTTTATCTGGTTTACCGGGACATGAAACCATTTCTGACTAACAACACAGCCGATATTAAAAACAGGCATTCTGAAAAAAGCGTAAAGTTCATGAAAGAATTAGGGGTTAAATCCTTTATTTGCGTTCCGATTATTTACGAAGGAAAAGCGGAAGGAATTCTTGCCGTCGACGGAACTAAATCCAAAAACCCGCTTACCCAAAGCGACCTGAGCCTGCTTATGGGCATCGCCCCGCAAATCGGCATCAGTCTGAATAATGCGCTCGCCCATAAAAAGCTCAAAGAAAGTGAGGAACGCTTTCGTAATTTAAGCAACAACTCGCCGGACATAATTTATCAGCTGAATAAATACGGAACATTTATATACACCAATGCCGCCTGGAAAGATGTTTTAGGCCATAATATTAATGACGTTCTTAATAAAAAAATCATCGACTTTATCCAGGAAAACGATCATGCAGAGTTTTCTAAAATTTTTGAAAAAATTATTCTGGATAAGGAAACGGTACGAGATCAAAATTTTATAATGCTCAACAAGAACGGTTTATCCCGGCACATTACATTTACCGGGGCACCTGATCTTGACTCTGAAGGGAAAGTGATCGGCGTTGTCGGAACATTAAAAGATATAACCAAACTGCGCACAATGGAAGCACAGCTCCTGCAGGCCTCAAAACTGGAGGCCATCGGTACTTTAACCGGGGGAATCGCTCACGACTTCAACAATATCATCCAGGCTATTATGGGTTATAATCAATTAATGCTGTCGGAGAAACGGGGTAATGAAATGGGAACGCTTTATTTAAGTCACATTGATGAATTGACCCAGCGTTCCAGTCAACTCGTCCGGCAGTTACTTCTCTTCAGCAGAAAAGTGGAACCGCTTTCCCGGATTATCAATATCAACACCGAAATTAAAAACATGCATAATCTGCTGGTTAAGTCCATTCCCAAAATGATTGCCATAAAAACAGAATTCGACGAAGATATTTCCCCCATAAATGCCGATCCCACCCAGATCGGACAAATAATCATGAATCTCGTCATCAATGCCCGTGACGCCATCGGCGAAAGCGGCAGAATCACAATAAATACCAGCAATTTTTCGTTGCAGAGAAATACTACTATATCCGGTTTGAATATCCCGGCGGACAACTACGTCAAACTGACGGTCTCCGATACAGGCTTCGGCATAGACAAGGAAATCATGCAGCATATTTTCGAACCGTTTTTTACTACTAAAGAGGTAGGTAAAGGCACCGGTCTGGGACTTTCCGTTGTTTACGGAGTCGTAAAAAGCCACAATGGATTTATTTACTGCGAAAGCGAACCGGGCAAAGGGACAACTTTTCATATCCTTTTCCCTGCCCTGACGAATGTCCGGCTGCAGGAAGCAGCCGAATCCCCCCATCCCAGGCAATTACCAAAAGGTACGGAAACTATTTTGCTGGTTGATGATGAAAAAAGTATTTTAGAAACGTGCAGGGATACATTGAGCCTTTACGGCTACAAAATACTGTCTGCAGAAAACGGCGAACAGGCTTTGGAAATTTATCAATCTCAAAAAGAAGAAATTCATTTGATTATTTTGGACTTGATCATGCCCGGCAAGGGAGGGAAAAAATGCCTAAGCGATTTACTGGCAATTAACCCTCTGGTCAAAGTACTGATGACAAGCGGTTATTCCACTCCCCAACAAATCGAGGGATTAATCAAAGAAGGGGCCGCCGGATTCATCAACAAACCTTATCGTGCCGACGATTTGCTGTCCAATATCCGGAAAATAATTGACGGTGCTTCTTAATCCGAAAGCGGTCGGTTTCCTTTGCATAGAAGCAACGGCGTATAGGTAAAACGTCTAGGATCAATAATATATTTTTCTAAATCAACCAGAAATTTCCCGTGGCCGCCGGGATAGGAATTAACCAGTTTTTCCGCCCTCTTTGCCGCCATCTCCACTTTCTTCAGCAGATTGAATTTATCCTTATCTTTTATAGCGCCATAGATTAAATTATGCGCCATCAGCTCCACCTCAATATTTTCAAAACCGGCGTCATACAGGAAAGAATAAAGTTTGCGTCCGGCCAACGTATCAAAATTATATTTCTCTTCTGCAAAACTCATAATCTCCGGCAATATCTTGGCCATTGCTTCCGGAAGCTCATGATGAATCAGACAGTTATAATCCAGATCCAGCAGACAAAGACATCCCCCCGGTTTTATGCTTTTCACCAGATTGCTTATAATTTTCGTTGCGCCTTCCCGATAATATTCCAGTATAAATCTTACCCAAACCAAATCAAACTCCCCCAACCATTCCATGGATTTTCGCATATCGTGCAGATAAAATTGGATACTTTTCTTACCGCCGTAGTTTTTTTCGGCAAATTTAATATGGGCTTCAGAGTAATCCACGCCTACAATGTTTCCGTTGGATTGAATCATTTCATGAAGCAACATTGTCGTCTTGCCGGAACCGCATCCTGCATCCAAAATACGCATTCCCGGTTTAACACCGCACCATAGCGCCTGCTTGCGCAAAGTAATCGGATCTGTTTTGATATCAAGGCGAATAACTTCGTCTTCACTTTCCATAAGATAATCCTGTGAACAGGAGATGTTGTTTTTTCCGGGCACAATTTACTCCTCAGCGGTTCAATTTTAGACGGTGACTTTTGCAAGCGAAACAAAACATAGATTCCGGCTATGATCCGTATTGTTCATTTATCCACGCCTGGTAGGCACCGGTTTTGATGCTTTCCACCCATTTCTTCTGGTGCAGATACCAGTTCACGGTTTTTTTCAGGCCGGATTCAAAAGATTCCTGGGGAAACCAGCGAAGCTCGGTTTTCAATTTGGTAAAATCAATGGCGTACCTGCGATCATGACCGGGCCGGTCCTGGACAAACGAGATAAGCTCCCGGCGTGATTTTCCGGAAGCCGGCGGAGAGACTTTATCGAGAATATCGCAGATCATCTGTACAATCACAATATTTTCAATTTCCGCATTACCGCCGACATTGTACGTCTCTCCGATATTACCGGAATTCATAATCGTCCAGATGGCCTTGCAGTGGTCCTCCACGTAAAGCCAGTCACGCACGTTTTTACCATCACCATAGACTGGTAATGTTTTTCCCTCCAGGGCATTGAGCACTACCAGAGGAATAAGTTTTTCCGGAAATTGATAGGGACCATAATTGTTGGAGCAGTTGGAAACCGTCACAGGCAGGCTGAATGTCTTGTAATACGCCCGCACCAGATGATCGGCAGCAGCTTTCGAAGCGGAATAAGGGCTGTTCGGACGATAGGGCGTATCTTCCCTGAAAAGTCCTTCCGCTCCCAGGCTGCCGTAAACCTCATCTGTGCTGACATGGTGAAAGATTTTAAATTTATTTCCCCGCGCTTTGGCTGCTTCCAGCAGATTAAAGGTGCCGACAATGTTCGTCTGGATGAAACTTCCCGGATCTTTTATGGAACGATCGACATGCGATTCCGCAGCAAAATGACAAACGGCATCAACATCATATTTTACAAACACTTCCTCCAGCCCGACCGCATCACAAATATCCGTATTCCGAAAAATGTAGCGCTCCGGGAAATTCCGGGCAATATCAGTCAAATTTTCCGGATTCCCCGCATAGGTTAATTTATCCACATTAACAATTCTGCCGCAGAAATCGGAATTTCCGATTAAATAACGGATAAAATTGCTGCCGATAAATCCACAGCCCCCTGTTACCAGTAAATTATTCAATTCTGATTTACTCCTTTTTTTTATATTTATATTCCGGTAATAATCGTTCTTTTTTCTTTATAATCCGCAGATATCTGCCTAAACCAACGGCATTAAACTGGCTTTCAATAATTGTTTCCAGAGCCAGCTTCTCATTCCGTTCGGAAACAGGCGCTGACAGCGCTTCAACAACAAGATGATTATGAAATTTATCAAAGCTTGCCTCAACAAAATTAATGGCAATCCGGGTAATGCCGGAAATAGTTATATAACTTTCTTCTACCACGAGGCCATCCAAAAAAACCATATATCTCAAATAATCGGGCAAGGCAAATTTTTCAACCATTCTTTCCGCCATATAAGGATGATATTTCCGGATAAAATCTTCATCAATACGTTCATCATCCGCAGCATGTAATTTCTTATATAAGAGGATAATGATCTCTCCTATTTCAGAGAACAGTCCGCCCAGTTCGACTCTTTTTGCATGATCTTCCCGGATACCGAACTGATGAGACAGTATCTTACCCAGCACGGCGGAAGCATAACTGCGGGCAAAAACCGCTTCAATATACTTATCGCCGGCAGCCAGAATCTGCAAAGCTAAAATAATTATCAGCACCTTCGTATGGTTCATGCCCAAACGGGTAACGACTTCATAAAAAGTATGAATGTTCCCCTTCCGCAAAGTGCCGTAGTATGCAGAATTCGCTATATTGAAAATTCTCATTAATATTTCATTGCCGATACGGGTTTTCAGCAATTCAATTTCTTCATTGCTCGCCTCAACATTATCAAGAATCTCGAGCACTTCAGGGGAAAAGCCAAGCGTCTCCTGATCAATCATTTTTTCTTCAATGATATCAAGGAGGCTTATTATTTCATCTTTATCCATAACAAATCCCCGCTTTCTTTCCCGGATTACAATTCACATTAATATTTCCCGGTCAAGGTGAACGCCGCCCAGGTATAAGGCTCATAACCCAGGCGGATCATTTCTATCTGGGTTCCTTTTAGAGCATCGGCAATATTTTCATTTTTCTTCAGTTTTTTATAAAAAGTCTCCATAAATAACGCGGTTGACTGATCTTCGATATTCCAGAGAGTCGCCACCACGGAAGGACTTCCGGCATAAAGAAATGCACGGTTTAGCCCCATTATTTCGGTACCGGTGGAAGAAAGTCCCAATGCCGTTTTGCAGGCGCTCAGAACAACTGCGCGCCCTTTAAATTGAAGCTTGAATATTTCCATTGCGGTAAGTCTGCCGTCATCTTGTCCGCCTGCAGCCAAGAGCAATCCGGAACTCATCGGCGCATCTTCCATAAAATGTCCATGGGTGGCAAAATGCACAAAATCATAATTCGCCATCATTGTGCTCACTTTATTTTTCGTTGCTTCGTCTCTTGTATAAACATCAGCCCGGGGCATAATATTTTTTATGGTTTTCACTTCCGCTTCGGCGTATGGCAGATCAAGCTGTTTATTACCCAGATCAGGATTACCAAAGGCCAGGACATTCATGCCTTGCGCAGGCTGTTTTTTCATAATGTATTTCAGCACACCGGCACCGGGCAAACAAAATATGGAAAATCCTTCCACCAGATATTTTCCCTTATAGCTCATGGCGACAAACGGCAAATAATAAAGAGCTTTGTGAGGAATGAACCCTATCCTGTCCCCCTTCACAAAAGGAATCACCGGTTTAAGAAAAGTATCATAAATTTTTTCCGAAAGTATTTTTATTTGCCGCTTATTTTTAGCGGTAATGGCAGTATTAAACGAAGAAACCAACTCCCGGACGGCTTCTCCGGTTATCTTCACTCTTTCCAAATGAACGCTATCTTTATTTACAGCCCAAATGTAGAGAAGCTTATCGGTTACATAATAACTGAACAGAGTAGTATTTATATCCAGTAATTGACGGACGGCTTCAATATCGGGCGGCTCAACGGAAACCAGTGAATAAAGCTCTTCATTCTGCCCTTTGATTCTGATGATGACGTCCCGATGCCCCGCTTCGGCTTGAGTAATTTTTTCCAATATTTTTTTAGATACTAAATCACCGCCACTGCCGGTTGACATCAATTTTCTGTATCCATGGGCTATATCATTTACGTAATTGTTATTCTGCTTTATCAATTCCTCTTCTACCGGGGTCTTGCCGATATCTTTCCCCGCCAGGAGATCAACCAGTACTCTTGATTTGGCCCTCTCCGCAGTTTCAAAAGCTTTTTTGAAGTCGCCTTCTTTAGCGAGAAGCTCCATCAACGCTTCATAGAGCACCTGTCGGTTAAACATGTAAGTTTCTTTAAGCGTATCAATAACCAGTCCGGAACGCTGCTTTTCCATAATGGCAATGGCATCGTTCAACAACGTAACAGCCCGGGGTGAATCACCAAAACCCAAATGATACCGTGAAAGAATAAATTTCGCCCAAATCTGATAGAATGGCAGGTGATATTTATCGGCAAGTTCATTAAGCTGTCCTGCAACTTTTTGCCCTTCGGTAATATTCTTCTCCAGAAGGTAGACTTGATTACGGAAAAAGATGCTGTCAACTTCTCCGATGCGAAAATTTGCTTTTACCGCCAGTTGACTCGAAGTATCCAGATATTGCAGGGCCTCCTTCACCTGACCTTTTATGCCGCAGGCTAAACCCAGAAAATTGTAGACATTGGACTCCATAACCTGAAAAACATCGGCCGGAGTGAATTTGCCTATTTTAGTTTTCTTGATTTCCTCGTTGAGAATAATAACCTGTTGCAAATGGGCAATACCTTCGTCCACATTTTTGCGGATGGCTTCATAGAGAACTTCATCAAAATCCAACAGGCTGAATTTTTTCGACATGGCCGGAAAATAATCAGCCAGAATTACCGCAATACCGCATTCGAATTCGGAATCACGCCGCAGCATTAACAGATTGAAATCATCGCGATAATTTACGTTGGATTGAAACGATCTCCGGAAATAATCCAAAGCCCTGTTATAATCACCGTTCATCAAGTAATAATGACCGTAATTGTGATAAACAAAAGCATTCAGCGGTGTATTCGTCCAAAGCTGCTCTGCATCCTTGATGGCACTGTATGCATCCTGAATTTTACCGAATTCATATAGAGCGAATACCTTACGGTTTAAAGCCGTACCTTCTCCGGTTGCATCCTGACGATTGCGAAATTCCTTGATGGCCCGGTCAAAAAAATGAAGGGCGCGAATTTCATCGCCCGACGATTCAAAATACATCCCGACACTTATAAAAATATACGGAATTGCCCAATCAGCTACAAGGCTTGAGCCTTTCAGCTGCGTAACATATTTTTCCGGTATTTCTTTATCATAAGGACCTTTCAGCTCAATTTTAACCAGCATGTCAGGCGGTGCCGGCATGCTTTCCATTACTCCGGCGCAACCGCAAATTCCCAGCAGAAAAACAACGGCAGGCAATAGAATGAATCTATTAAAAAAGAAATGATTCATAATCAGTTCCATCCATCAGAAGTTTATGTGTGATGTTGTAATACCGTTATTTACTTACTTGCAAGCATTTTTCAATAAGGATTGAGAAATTCCGGCAATTTAAACCAATCAAAGATCAGTCTTAAGCTTTGGCGGTGTTCTTCATTTTCGTGTGTGTTTTGATTTGCATAGACTTGCCCAGAGAAGCATATAATGAAGGAGGTAAAATTGAAGATAACACTCGTAGCGGACGGATCCCCAAAGCGCGCATTAATGCCATTACTATTTTCTTTCTTTTAGAATTGCTGCGCAGATAACGCGAAAAAATAATCAGGAATGTTTCATAATTTTTCTGATATTTCATGGAATTTCTTCCATAACGTCTGAATGATTCACCGGTAAAAGGTTCAATGATTCCATCCTTTAACGCCCTCTCGTAAATAGGGGTACCCGGAAAGAAGGACAGGAAAAAAATATTAAGCATAACTGACGGTGGAAGGTTGAGGATGTAATTATAAGTCTTAATAATATCATCTTGTGATTCATAAGGATTGTCGATTATGAAATCAAGCAGCAGATCCAGATTGTATCTTTCATGATAAAAGGCGATTTGATCGACCGCTTCTCTGGTTTTGGAAAGCTTGATCTTGCGGTGAAATACTTCTTTAAGAACCGTCTCGCTTCCGGATTGCACCCCCATTTGTATAATTTTCAGACCGGAATCCAGCAATACTTCGAGTTTTTTCTTCTGAAAGCTGTTGGCACTCACGGCAATCCCGAAAGGCAGGCCTATTCTATGCTTATATTTCCCGGCAAAATCCTCCAATTCTTCAATACTGCGGGCAAAAAAATCATCGTCACCGAATCCAAGAAATTCTACAAAATCAAGCCTTTCGAGAGTGCATTCCAATTCATCCATAATACGATCGGCACTTTGTATTCGTATGGGATTATGACCGAACAGCGCGGTATAGCGGCAGTTATTGCAATAAGAACAGTTATGAGGACAGCCTCTTGCCGTAAGAACATACAAAGTAGGCTTATTATAGGGATACAGAGAAATACGCTGCCGAAACTTTTCCCTGTCCATGGCAAGAAGAGTCTTATCAAGCAGATATTGATCTGCAAATTCGTAATCGTAATAGGGAAGACTGTCCAAATCACAAAAAGGCTTCAGCACTTTATTTTGGAACATTGCTTCGTCAATTTTAAACGCCATATTCGGCGTATTTAAATAATCTGCACCTGATTCCATTCTACAAACAAGTTCCAATACTGCTTCATCTCCTTCGGAAAAGCATACTCCATCGGCATAACGAATGCTGAGTTCCGGTGCGGAAATGCAATGGGGCCCGCCCCAAATCACTTTTAATCCCGGATACCTGCTGTGAATAAATTCGGTAAGTTGAATGGCTCGCGACACATAAGTACTATAAACACCGATCATTACCAGATCGCTTTGTTTCAGTATACTGTCCAGAGATTCCAACTCAACTGTACTGCAGTATAGTGGTTCCAATCTGGCCACATATATACTGGTTACCTTATGATTAGCACGCTTGAGTATAGCCGCAATAAGACGTGATCCATCCGATGAAAGAAAGGGAGAAAGGTTAAAAAGAGTTATCCGCAAAAGAATACCTCATTTCCGGTTAATCGAAAAATACCGTGATCTGATTTATTTGCTTACTTCAGGAAACCTTGGATTATTCTGTTCACCGCCTGGTCGTAAGTGAGTCCCAGACTCATCAGTTTTGTCAGCTGATCACTGGCGATTTTCCCTATGGATGCTTCATGAGTCAGCTCGGCATCAGGATGCTTGGCTTTGAGCGAAGGCATAGTTTCATTGGTGCCGTTATCCATGATGATGGCATCACATTCAATATGACCGAAACATTTATTGAGTGCTTCCATCGTGGCGTAAAATGTCTGTTTGGAATTCCCTCTCATTACCGATCGGGAAATCATGTTCGCTCTGCTTCCGGCGCCTTTTAGAACTATATTATTTGTCGAAACAGCATTTTGTTCGCCGTCGGTCAGGACTCTTTCTGTAACGACCAGAAGGCTGCCTGCTTCCAGGATTGCTTCGTTGAGACGATTGGCCTCATCAACACCGCCTATCTGGGTAAGTTCCATCTCCGCCGAAGCGCCCTCCGCTAAAAATACTTTTGTTGTTGGATTCAGGCTCCGCCTGCCCCTTCCTTCGCCGGTAGCATAATGTTTCTCCACATAGGTAATTCTGGCTTTTTTACCAACCTGAAAATCATGAATGCCGGCATGTCCCTCGGGCTCAGACGTACCACAGTGGATACCGCAACCGGCAATTATCGTTACTTCCGCATGGTCCCCGATAATAAATGAATTGTAAACAACATCATAAAGCCCGGCCTGACTCAATATTACAGGAATATGCACGGATTCGTTTTTTGTCCCCGGTTTGATGGTAACAATAATTCCGGTACCATCCGCATTAGTCTCAATATCGATATTTGCCGACTTTTGGCGGTGCATAAGCTTGCCGTTCTTCCTGATGTTATATGCACCCTTCGGCAGATCTTCCAGATCGGCTACTGTTTTTAATAACTTTTTATCTAAGGCATCCAGCATCTTTTTCTCCTTCACAGCTGCTGTGATATGTGCAAACACTCAAATTTTCCAGCAAAGGCAGCGAATTTTTCAAATCCCCCGTATAAACGAGGCGCCCCTTATCGACAATCAGGATAATATCGGCGGCTTCCAGAAAAACGCGATTATGACTGACAACTAAAGTTGTTGTAGAATGTTCGGCAAGTTCTTTTTTCAGCAAATTAACCATGGGACCTATGGTCCATAAATCAATACCGGTATCCGGTTCATCATAAATAGCCAGCTTGGGATTAGCCGCAATCGTTGTAGCAAGTTCTATTTTCTTGATTTCACCGCCGGAAAGCTTGGCATCAATTTCTTTGTCCAGAAATGACAGCGGACAAATACCCACTCGCAAAACAATCTCCAGAAGCTTTTTTTCATCGGTAATGCCGGTGGCGATGGAAAGTAAATCACGGAATGTTATCCCTTTAAAGCGTGCCGGCTGTTGAAAGCTGTAAGCAATTCCTGATTTGGAACGATCAGTAATGGAAAGTGTGGAAATATCCCTGCCTTCAAAAATAATCCGCCCTTGCGATATGGGATTAATTCCCATGATCAATTTAGCCAGACTCGTTTTGCCGCTGCCGTTCGGACCGGTAATGGCATAAAATTTCCCTTTCTCAAAAGTGAAATTGATACCGTCGATAATATTACGTTTACCGGCATTACCATTGTTGTTGTCCGGCACTGTAAAATATAAGTTTTTCAATTCCAGCATTAAACAAACCTGCCTTCCTGGTGAGCGACAGAAAATCAGCGAAAAAGCTCTCCTGTTGTTGATAATTTTTTCGCTCTGCCGGTTTATATTTACTTCCTTGTACAAAATTGGAAGCTTAAATGCAAATACTAAAACCCAGCTTTTCGTTATATTTATGACGGAAAATTACAGATGTCAATAAAGATATTTTTCGTTAATCTCGTTCATGGCTCAAGAATTATTAAAAACAGGCATGATTTTAAAATAAATGTTAATATCTTATAAAATTAAATATCTGCTGTAATCATTGTATCATTAGATATATCTTAAATGGAGGCTATGTTTTCATGATCATAAGTATGTGGATGACCCGCGACCTTATAACAATCGAACCTGCCACACTCATTACGGAAGCCGCAGCCATTATGTCCACCCGGCATATTCGCCGCCTGCCGGTCATAGATAAACAAACAGGCAACCTTCATCCGGTAGGCATCATTACAGCTACCGACATCCTTCATGCCTATCCACCTCACATTAACCCTTTTGCCGTCGAGGCTGCTGATACCAGCGAGATCCATATTACCGCTCAGGATATTATGAGCCGTGCACTTATAACCGTAGTGCCGGAAACACCGATAGAGGAAGCGGCTGCAATCATGCGTAACGAAAAGATATCAACATTGCTGGTGGTACAGAAAATCAGACTCGTCGGGCTGATTACCGAATCGGATATTTTCCGGGCTTTCGTCAGCATGCTTGATTTACCGCGAAACGGAGCGCGCATCACTTTTGAGATTACCAATGATGAAGATACTTTCCGTCTTATAGCTCCGCTAGCGTTCAAATGGGACGTGCATGTGGCCAGTTTGCTGTCAGTACAGCAGGCGGACCGGAAATTGTGCATGATCCGGATCACCGGTGCGGCAACAGATAAAATGATTGCCGAACTTTGGAGTTCCGGTCATAATGTAATCAATGTTCTGCGCCTGCCCTGATCGGATTCAAATACTTTTGTAACAGGCTATTCCGGACGGTCGGGATAACCGGTAATGGAACGGATTTCTTCATAGAGCGGTTTCAAACGGCCGTACATCTGTTTATAGACACGATTGTAAAGCTGATCGTATACTTTATGAATATTATAATCGGGTTCAAAAATCCTTCCGATACGTGTCATTTCTCCCACCGCTTTCTTGAAATCCGGATACATTTTCAATCCTACGGCAACATCAATTGCCGCACCTAAACCTGAGGTTTCATAAATATGAGGTCTTGCCGTGGGCATACCGAAAATATCAGCCGTTATCTGCATTGCCGCATCACTTTGGGAACCACCGCCGGAAATGCGCAACTCGGTTATTTTCACTCTGCTGCGCTTCTCTTCACGCTCCTTACCTTCACGCAGGGCATAAGCCAGACCTTCCAGAATCGCCCGGTAAAGATGAGCCCGATTATGGACATCACCAAAACCGATTACGGCACCTTTTGCTTCCGGCCCCGGCACTTTTATCCCCGGCGACCAGTACGGCTGCAAAATAAGCCCCATGGATCCCGGCGGCGCTTTATGCAGCAGTTCCTCAATTATTGTTTCCGTTTCCACACCACGCTCTGCCGCCAGTTGTTTTTCAAAAGGTGCAAACTGATCCTTGAACCAGCTCACCATCCAGTACCCACGATAAATTTGAATTTCCAGAGAGTAAGCATCGGGCACCGCTGATGGATAAGGCGGTATCAATGGAATAGCTTCCACATATTTGTATTGCGTAGTATTGATAGTCGCCGTTGTGCCATAACTCAAGCAACCAATATGCGGTTCCAGACAACCGGCACCTAATACTTCACAGGCTTTATCCGCTGCGGCGGCAATAACCGGCAGGCCTTCCGGAATACCAGTTTCTTCCGCTGCATCGTGTGTAATCCGCCCCATTATTGCTGCCGGAGGAATCAGCTCCGGCAACATTTCCGGTTCTATTTGCGTAAGGCGCCACTTCCAGTTCCAGGAAGCAGCCCAGCATTTTTTCTTGTAATCAAACGGGACATAACCTACCTGACAACCCACGGAATCAACAAACCGGCCGGTCAGGAGATAATTTAAATAACCGGAAAGGAAGAGGTACTTGTGTGTCTTTTTCCAAACTTCCGGTTGATGGAGCTTTATCCAGTTGGATTCCGCTTCAGCCTGGAGATAATCCACCGTTTCCTGCATTCTCGATATATTGAAGGCCAGTCCCCATAATCCGCCGACCGGCGCAAGACCTCTGGTACGTCTCTGATCCAGCCAGACAATTGCCGGCCGCAACGGCTTGCCGTTTTTATCCACATTGATCATCGTAGCACGTTGAGTTGTAACAGCAACTCCGGCAACAGCATCCTTCGGCACGGAAGATTGCTGCCAGAGTATCCGGCAGGCCCGGCACAATGATTTCCAGTAATAATCGGCATCCTGCTCCGCCCAGCCGGGTTCGCGTGAATAATATGATTCCAAAGGGATTTGTACTTTAGAAACGATATCGCCGTGCAAATCAAAAATCAAAGCACGGATCGATTGAGTACCATTATCGATAGACAGTATATACTCGCCGGACATTTTACGATTTAATCCTCCTTAGATTAATTCTCCATAGCCATACTGAATTCATCAACAAATCAATCGATTCGAATCAATATAATATAAAATAGGCGGCAGGATAATATAAAAAAAACAATGCAGGATAATTCAAATGATCATCACGGGAATAGAGTCCAGCAGACATCCGTATTGGATTTAACATTTAAAAACAACAACAGAGAGATTATCCGGACAGTTGAATTACCGGTTGTCTGTTGGATAAAAAAACGCCCTCCAATGCTTCCAGCATTTTCAGGCGTATTAAATAAGAATAACTCACCCTTCCTCTCCGGATCAAAAATCATCATCCGGCCGGATAAAGGAAATACTTTACCACATCCAGTGGAAAGTAAAGTTTTTAAAAGGCCCAGCTGCACTCAAAGTGAAACTAGCCGCTTTGAAGTGACAATGGCAGAAAGAATTATTCCTGACAGCTATTTCTTAGCTGTTGCCTTTTTGGCTGTTTTCTTAGCAGCCTTCTTTACAACTTTCTTTGCTGCTGTTTTCTTAACAGCCTTTTTTACAACTTTCTTTGCCGCTGGTTTTTTCGCAGCCTTCTTTACAACTTTCTTTGCCGCCTTCTTTACGACTTTCTTTGCTGTTGCTGTCATCAGGTAAAGCCTCCTTTGTCAAATTGCATTTAGAATTGGTTACCCCAAATGCATTCTTATGATTTAATTTGATTTTACTCTATTTTTTATCGCCGGTCAACAAAAACTATAAAAATAAAAAATATTTTTTTCATTTTCTTTGAATCAGTTTTTTTAAAACATAATCATGAACTGCTCACATTAAAAACAAAGTACCATCAACTATATTTTATATATCCGCTCAAATCATTAACTGGCGTGGATTTTGTAACTATTAGAAAATTATTTTCCCGGTAATTTTTACGCTGAGCGGAGAATAGTAATCGCGCGATCATTAAAACAAGATTTAAAAATATGTTCTTCCGCCGACAAACCGTTTGGAAAAAAAACTGCCCGAGAGAGAATCAATGCGGATATTCTTGCCTCGAGAAGGCGCATGGATAAACAGATCATCGCCGATATAGACACCGACATGCGACACTTTACCTCTGCCCTTGGTTGCAAAGAATATCAGATCGCCTTTCTGCAGATGCTCTCTGGCAACGGGATTGCCGGCATCAAATTGTCTCGCCGAATGCCGCGGCAGATTCAAACCGTTTAATTGATAAACGGTCATCGTCAATCCGCTGCAGTCAAAGCCTGTTTCCGATGAAGTACCTCCCCAGAGATAAGGAACTCCGATGAAATCACGGGCAGTCTTCACCAGAGCATTTCTTAGATAACCTGTCCCGTATTCCCTCCGTCCGGCAACCGCATAATCTTCCGGACGAACAATGTAAAACTCTTCGATGACACCGCCGTCTTTTAAACTCTGCGCTTTTTGCCGGGCTGCTTCTTTGGAAGAGAAATTGCCGAAGCGGACTTTGAAAAGTCCGTCCGCTGCCACAAAATATGTTGCGTCCAGCCCGCGATCTTTGAGTGCTTCCGTCAGGCGGGCGGCATTTTGTACTTTGGCAAAGGCTCCGGCCTGAATAGTGAAGCCCATCAGTTCCAGAAATTTTGCAGAAGCAGGGGGTGACATCGTTTGCTCCCGCGGCACCTTGCTGGAACAGGAAATAATCAATAAAGAAAGAAAAATTAAAGTTATAATTTTTTGCCAGTTATTTTTCATTACGTGCTCTGCAAATCACCCCATTTTCTTACAATAAAAATCATGATTGAGCTTATTTTACCGGCAAAGAATTCCGCATTGCCCGAAATCACGTCATTAACTGTATTGTCATCGGCTGTGTTTGAACACAAAGCCGCAAACAAGAGTGACGAATTCGTGCAATTTTTCCATAAATGCGCCATGACCGGTTTTATATACAATTACGAATTCGCAGTTTTTAATATTGTCATGTATTTCCGACATAACTTCCACCGGAGTAACCGCATCTTCATCAGATCCGATTAAAAGAGTCGGCACAGTTATCGTCTGCAACTCCTCCGGCAGAATCTGATAGTCTTTCAAGCTGCGGGACAATCTCACGACACTGTCAAACCATTCTTTATTGAGCGTCTTTTTAAACAATTCCCGCCGTCCGGCAAGCCATTCCGAAGAATTCTGATAAAAATGGCGGGAATAAACCCAGGGAATGGCCAATTGGAAAAACCGATCTCCGTCACACAACTGAGCCGCCGCCTCCCAGCCTTCCGCAATTGCTTTCAAATGACAGGGAATCCGGCTCAGAGTATTGGTCAAAATTAATGTTTTCAATCTCTCCTGATATTTCAGGGCAAACTTGAGCGCAACATAACCGCCGTAGGAAGTACCAAGCATATGTACTTTGTCGATTTTTAATTCATTTAACAGTTCCCGCACATCATCGACGTGAATATCCACCCCATATCCTTCCGGCAGCTTGGAAGATATGCCCTGATCACGAAAGTCAAAAAGAATCAGCTGGAATTTATCCGCCAATTGCGGGATGAAATCCATCCAGCTTACCGTATTCATCATCAGCCCGTTTAAAAAAATCAACGGCTCGCCTTTACCGTGTACCTGGTAATGGATGCTCCCGCCGTTTTTTAAATTCATTACACTCATTTTTTTCTCTCCGAAAGTTACTTATTCCAATTACGAAGAACAAATTCTTCCGCTTCCTGACGGGTGGCAATAATACCTTCTAATTGCCTATCCTCCAGCGTATGCAGTATCTCTCCCATAATTTTTCCGGGAGTGAAACCCAGTGCCATGAGGTCATCTCCGGTTAAAAGACGCGGCGGATGCAAATCTTCTTCAGCCATATTTTGCAACTGCACCCGGCAAAATTCGTAATTATCGAGCATATTATGACTCGCCAGGCAATCCAGCCTATGTAACTCCAGGTGCAAATTAAAAGAAGACATGCGCAGAAATCGTTTTAACCTGCTCCGGCGCATCTTTTGGACATTCATGAATACCATATGGTAATGAATCAGGTCTGTTATCAAATCCTCATCGGCCCTGGAAAATCTCAACCGCTGCATAATTTCTCCGGCAATTTCTTCGCCGGCACGAACATGACCGTAAAAATGAACTCCTCGATCATCTTCGGTACGCGTCACCGCCTTGCCGGCATCGTGCAGGAGAGCGGCCCAGGCCAGTTGACGTTTACCAATCGCATCATCTTCCGGTAAAAGCTCCAGCATCATTAAAGTATGCTGCCAAACATCGCCTTCCGGATGGAAAAGCGGCGGTTGACTGACTCCTTTCAGGCGGTCGACTTCCGGTAAAACCTCCCGCAATAATCCCGTCTCGGACATAAGTTCAAAGCCACGGCGGCTTCCCTTGCGGGCAAGTATCTTATTCAGCTCATCCTGCAGACGTTCGGCGCTGATTTGTCTTATGTTCGCGGCATTTTTTGCTATTGCCTCTTTTGTGGCGGGATCAATTTCATAATCCAGATTAGCGGCAAAACGAACCGCCCGCAGCATCCGTAAAAAGTCTTCGTTAAAGCGTTTGTCCGGATCACCGATGGTACGGATTATTTTTTGCTCAATATCGTCAAGACCATGAACATAGTCGATGATCTCATTTGTATCCGGGTTCTGCAGAATGCCATTCACGGTAAAATCACGGCGGAATACATCTTCATGAGCGTCAGAGAAACGAACGCCGGACGGTCGGCGGCCGTCCACATAGGCATCGTCACTGCGAAAAGTTGCCACTTCATAGGAATGATTCTCAACAAGAACCGCAACAACGCCGAATTTCGCTCCCACGGCAACGGTGCGGGGGAAAATCGCCATTACCTGTTCGGGATGTGCCGAGGTGACAATATCATAATCATCAGGCAGAACGTTGCGGATAAAGTCGCGCACACAACCACCAACGAAATAAGCCTCGAAGCCTTCGCTCTTCAGCTTACGGACAATTTCCATCGCCGGAGCGCGGATTAAGTCGCCGCTTTCTTTATTTTCTTTTTTCTGCAATAAATCATTCCTGAAAATATATTCTTATACCGGGCTCAGTACTTGCACTTGCATGGACTGCACAATTTCCTTTGTCGCCTTGCGATACGGACCCATGTGCGGTGCAACCATGTGGTTTTTCAGAGCATCAATACTTTCCCATTTCTCTACGATTACAACGGTATCCGGTCTTAAAGGCGGCTGAACGGGAAATCCGGAAGCAAAATCTACGTACGGTGCATATTCAATATTGCCTTTTTCTTTTCGTACATCAGGAATAATTTTCCTCAATTCGGCCAGATACGCATCTCTTTTACCTTCTTTTAAATTCACTGTGGCGGTTACGCAAAGCATGGTTTTCTTTCCTCCTTAATTCTGAATATATTTTTTTCTCAACAATACCACAAAAGCATCCAAAGTACTTTTATAAAATTGTTATTTTTTGCCTAATTTAATGGCACAAAATTCACCGCACATCGTGCAGCCTTCGTCCTGCGCACTTTTACTTTTTTCCAGAAGAGCCTCAGCTTTTTGCGGATCAATGGCTAAATCCACCTGTCCCTGCCAATCAAAGTTTTTACGGCATTCGGACATTTTACGGTCCCGTTCCCAGGCACCGGGCAGGCCTTTGGCAATATCGGCGATGTGAGCGGCAATACGGGCTGCAACCACTCCTTCCCGCACATCATCGAGCGTCGGCAGACGCAGATGCTCCGCCGGAGTAACATAACAGAGAAAATCAGCACCGGCTGCTCCGGCAATTGCACCACCCACGGTGGAAGTGATATGATCGTAACCGGGCGCAATATCGGTAGGCAGCGGACCCAGAACATAAAAAGGAGCACCCTCGCAAATCTTTTTCTGTAATTTAATATTTGCTTCAATATCCCTGAGCGGAACATGTCCGGGCCCCTCAATCATTACCTGCACTCCTGCCTTCCTTGCCCTTCCGGCCAGCTCCCCCAGAATAATCAATTCCTGCAATTGCCCCCGATCGGTTGCGTCGGCAATCGCTCCGGGGCGAAGCCCGTCTCCGAGACTTAAAACCATATCATATTTTCCGGCAATGGAAAGCAGCCGGTCATATTGCTCATATAAAGGATTTTCCCGGTTATTACAGGCCATCCAATTGGCCGTCATGGAACCGCCGCGGCTGACAATCCCCAATACTCTGCTCTGTTTTTCAATTGCAGCAACACTATGCCGCGTCACTCCGCAGTGAACTGTGATGAAATCAACACCATCGCGCCCGTTTTCTTCAATAACGGCAAACAAATCATCCGCGGTCATTTCCGAAATCGCTTTCTTTTCCGCAATAATTTTACAGGCGGCCTGATAAATCGGCACGGTGCCGATAGCTGCTTTTGCTTTTTTCATTATGGCTTTTCTGATTCCAGCAAGATCTCCTCCGGTGGAAAGATCCATAACGGCATCGGCTCCCGCATCAGTGGCAATTTTGAGTTTGGCTAATTCCACATCCAAGTCGATATGGTCTTTGGAAGTCCCGATATTGGCATTTATCTTTGTGCGCAAACCTTCACCGATAGCCAGAGGTTCAATGCCGGTGTGGTTGACATTGCGGCAAATCACTATAGTTCCTTTTTCCATACCCCGACGGATAAACTCCGGCGAAACACCTTCCGCCTTTGCACAAGCTTCCATTTCTTTTGAGATCAGCCCTTTACGGGCCATTTCCAGTTGTGTCATTTTTCCCTCCAAAAATACTTTGAAACGCTATCCAGCGTTAATTACACCTTGAAGAAGACGCTGCAATCATTTCCGCAACTTTTCGGCCGGACAGGAGCATTCCGCCGAAGATCGGCCCCATTCTCGGCCCGCCGAAAGCGGCATTCGCCGACATACCGGCCACATACACACCGGGGCAGATTTGCCTTGTATTTTCCAGCGTCAGTCGTTCGGCCTTTTCCGCCCACATGGAGCGTTCCCCCAGTAACTTTCCCGACGGTGTTGCAAGCTGCATGTCTGATTTCCTTTCTATCACCTTCAGGACTTCCGTGGCATGGCCTGTAGTATCAATAATATTGTTTGCTGCAATCGTCAGTGGATCGATATGCAGTCCGGCCATTTCGACCGGCGACCAGTTGATAACCAAACCGGTAACTCTTCCCTCCCGAATCATGACATCTTCCACACTCATACAATTAAATATCGTAGCTCCCGCGCGTACAGCGTGAGAACAAATTGTTGTAATTGCTTCAATGGCATCAGCCGTATGGTAACCTTCCCGGTATTTCCGGGTACGAACACCAAATAAATCCAGGATATCTCTGGCTTCATCCTGGATAACGATTTCATTGAACATCATTCCTCCGCCCCACATACCTCCGCCCAGACTTAGTTTACGCTCAAAAAGAGCAACCTTTTTCCCGGAAGATGCCAAATAATAGGCGGCAACCAGACCGGACGGGCCTCCGCCGACGATGGCGACATCGACTTCAGTGGATAATAACAATTTTTCCGAAAATCTTTCAATAATCGCCCTGGAAATAACAATTTCATCTAAAACCATTTTAGTCCCCCTGAATATTATCTATAATTTTTTCAAAATAGTCAGCACTTTATTCACTACTTCGGCAGGATTCCGTCCCAGCAAACGAACCATCGGTTCTTTACCCCAGCCGCCCCGATCATAAATGATGTCCGGAATAATCCCGGATCGTTTCAGAACCTCATTGACTCCCCATTCCAGAGAGAAGCCTTCTTTATTCTTTTTTTCAGCCGGTTCGTTATTGCGATCAAAGGATTCCACGGCAAAACCGATCTGACGGCAGACATGAATGATTTCTTCCGAATATTTTATATTCATCGCACTGCGATAGGATTTATCGTATTGCATAACCGTTAAGATAATATGAGCAATATGCCGGGAAGCGCCAAACTCGGGATCGGCCAAGACACGCACCGAGTCGTGGAATCGGACAATCCTTCCGGGAAAACCGGCAACCTGCAATCCGGTTTCAGCACCGGCCATTGCATAGACCAGATTAGACTGCACCTCCGGAATAAGCCCGCCGCATTGATTTGCCGATAATATTTTTACCGCCTCCTGAAGATCATGTAAACACTCATTGCCCCGCCTTTTATCAGCCAAGACATTCACCGGCCCGTGCCCTTTCCCCAGAGACAGTGAATTTTTAATCGCTTCCGTCACCATAACCTTGGCCTGACCTGCGGCATTAGCTATGCTGCTCCCCAGGGCCAGACTTACCGCTAAAGCAGAGGCATAAGTGCAACCCGTACCATGAGAATCTTTTGTATCAATCCAGGCGGCCAAATACTCATAATACTTCTTGCCATCATAAAGAATATCAATAACACCTGCTTTTTTGCCGCCGGGCAGATGGCCGCCTTTGATAATCACATTTCGCACGCCGAACTTTTGAATCAACGCAGCCGCTTTTTTCATCCCGGAAACCGTTTTGATTTCCATCCCGATCAATTCTTCCGCCTCGGGAATATTAGGAGTAACAACCAGTGCCAGTGGAAGCAGTTTCTTCACCAGCGTCTGCCGTGCTTTGGTGAAGAGAAGATTTCTTCCGCCTTTCGCCAGCATTACCGGATCGACAACTACTTTTTCAATGCCATATTCCCTGATTTTTCCGGCAACAACACTGACAATACCAGCCGTGAGCAACATACCTGTCTTTACAGCGTCGGCACCGATATCGCTTAATACCGATTCCAACTGCCTGGCGACAAATGCCGGCGTCACCGGGAAAACACCCTGAACTCCCAGCGAGTTTTGCGCCGTTACCGCCGTAACCGCACTAAGGCCATATCCGCCGCAGGAGCCCACCGCCTTTAAATCGGCCTGAATACCGGCACCGCTGCTGGAATCCGACCCGCCAATACATAAAACTTTAACCGGTTTCATAATAATAGGTATCAACTCCAATTTGGAAACATTTTCTAAGCTCTCCGCGAAAAATATGCTTACAGAGATCCCGCATAGCTTCGCCCTGCATTCGTTGGGCTTCGCTTTCGGGATCAATTCCCCTGGCGCTTCAAACTTCACTCCGCTCGTTTTCAGCGAGTGTCATTGACTTTAACCGGCTGCATAATCATACGGCCTCCGGGAAAAAATCTTTTTGCCAGTATCTAACTACCAGAAGGCTGCCCGAATTCACGGAAATTGTTGCCGGAGAACCGACAATAACATTGCTGATACCCCGGACATTGTTAATTTCCAGTGTTTCTTTATCCAGAGGATACTGAAAACCACGCAGTACTATTCCCTCTGCGGGGGAACTTAAAGCAAACAAAGACACTGTCTGTCCGACCGCTCCCTGAAAAGACGTTTCTTTTTTCACAATAAATGTTTCACAATATTCATCAATCAAACTCGTTTTTATTCCTTCTTTGATACCAAGATTAAGCAGAAACAGATTAGCCAGAGCATGATCGATTCTACCACCCAACGCACTCCAGATTTCAATTTCTTCCGGTTTTAATTTCAGTGCATACTCCAAAGCCAGTTGAGTATCGGTGGCATCTTTGTGTGCCGGATATTTTAAAATTTTAACACCGCTCTTTTCATAATTTGCCAGTTGCAACTCATCTGCCGAATCCATATCACCGATAATTACATCGGGATGAATTTTTAACCGATCTAAATGACTAATCCCGCCATCACAACAAATTGTCAAAAAACTATCCATTGCGGCAATCCGTTTTTGAAAAAAAGCGGGATTTCCCAACCGTCCGCCGCTCACTATAATTATTTTTGAAGACATATTTTCTTCCCACACTATGTTCCGAAAGCGGGATAAGTTCGACTAACCAATTCCGATACGCTATGCTTTCGGAATTGGAGTCTCATAACCACGGGTATTTTCAATACCCTCCGCTTACGCGGGATAAGTTCGACTAACCAATTCCGATACGCTATGCTTTCGGAATTGGAGTCTCACTAAAAAAGCCATATCCCTTTGTCCTCCTCCGGAATATGGCTTAAATTTAATTTTCCACTTGCTAATCCCTACGCCGGCATTACCCGGGTCAGGTTCAAAGGGTATAATCTCAGCCATATCCGGCACCCCTGAGATTTAAATCTATTACATTACTCTTCAAAAATCAATCGGTTTAATTCACAGTTTTTCCCATAATTATTTCCCTTGACGCTTCATAAACCCAATACTCTTGTTTCTCCTTGACTTCTGATTTCTCTTTTCTTAGCCTGTTTAAGAAAATATTATAAAAATTCAATTCCGGAGTTGTCTGCCCGATAAAGAGTTTACTAAAAATAAAACACAAATAAAATCATGCCAGCCGACATTCATATAAAAAAACATACTATTGCTTTTACAAATATACCGCCGGATATTGCCGAACCATGGGATAGTGCGGTCTGGAAGGCGGCACCGGCACTCCAGGTATCCTGTTACCGGCAGGAAGGCAGTAATCATCACCCGCATACTCAGTGCAAATTGCTTTATGATCGGGAAAACATCTACGGGATATTCCGGGTCAGCGACAGGCATGTGCGCTGTATCCATACCGGATTTCAATCCGCCGTCTATAAAGACAGCTGCGTTGAATTTTTTCTGCAGCCGAAAAATGCCGGTGGTTATTTCAATTTCGAATTCAATTGCGGCGGAGCGCTGCTTGCATCATATGTTACCGATCCGACGCGCACATCCGGTACCGTCAGGGGATTTATTCCTCTGACGCCGGATGAAGATCTGCAGATAAAGCGCTCCTCCAATCTGCCCCGTATAATTGAACCGGAGATTACCGGACATATTATCTGGTATCTGGAATTTTCTATTCCCTTTGCCGTACTGGAAAAATATGCCGGAGTGCTGACCGGAATCAGCGGAGAAATCTGGCGGGCTAATTTTTATAAATGCGGCAACGATACTTCCCATCCGCACTGGGGATCATGGTCTCCCCTCAGTGAATTAAATTTCCACCTTCCGGCTGAATTCGGAATAATTCGGTTTGCCTATCCTTGATTAAGTATCCGAACAATCAACTGAATAAGATTCCGACTGCGAGAAGTGCGCCGGTACGGGCAAGCAAAATGACGATTGTTTCTGGAGAATTAACTTTTTCCGGAGGATATTATTTTTTTCTGGTTACTGTCTTTTTTTCCGTTTCGATGACACGGGCGAAATACTGTATATTTTTTCCCAGCACTTCAGCGGCCACCTTGTTGCCGCTGGTTAAAATTTTCCGAACGGATTCGAGTAAAGCATCTACTGATTTCTTATCACGGTAGGAAGCATCTTCCTCCCGAATACAAGAATCAGGCGGAATCTTTTTTTCGTCACCATTCAGCAGGTGTTCGATATTTATTTTTTCATCAATTGCCCATTGCGTGATGAGGGGCAGCAATGTTCCCCTTTTTTTCCGGTTACTGAAATCACTGCCGGAGATATTCAATAAGACGGCAACGTCTTTATTGTTCTTTAAATTCCGGATGGATTTAATCCGGGTCAGTATTTCATTCAATTCACTATACGTGATTTTTTTTCTTGACATAATTCACTAATCGTGTATTATATATTACCATCCATAGCTAAACGGCTTATAAGGTAACACTATGCATAAACTCAGATCTCTTATGTTTCAATACAGAGTGACCTACAAGCAAATAGCGACAGAACTGAAATGCAAACCCTCCACGGTCAGAGTCGTAGCCTGCGGTAAAGCCAACTCCCAAAGAATCCGGCAGGCTTTTGCCGACAAACTTCATTGCGAGGTAGCCGATTTATGGCCGGGAAAATCATCGCAATAAGCACATGCTTATTTTCTATCATAGCATCCATGTATGCACAACAAATATTGTAAGGATGATTTTCCGAAAAGATAAGTAAAGTTAAAGCGGAACCAGGCAATAAAAAGACAAAAAGCTTTTGGGGAGGTTGTCTTGTTTCATAGTCCCGGAAACAAAACTCCCTGTAATGTTTCCCTCCCACCTCCCCGAGAACAGGCGGGTCGAAAAGACTCGCCTGCTTTTTTTAAATTATGCTGCTTAATTGATTTTTAACCTGCAGGAAAAAGCTGAAAGCATGAGTTCTCCGGGCACTTATTCCGACAAAAACCGCTCGATCATTGCAGATGTTTCCGCAATTAATCTGCCTGGATCTTTATCACTGAGAATAAAAGAAACGGCTTCAATATCCGCCGTAAACATCAGTTGCAGCATGTTGATTGTCTCCTGTCTTCGTTTATCAACTTTTGTTATGTTTCCGTAAGAGTCACCTGTCTGCTCATTCCGGCCGAAATCATCGATCAATAAGACTCGGGTGTAATCAAACGGCAGAGCATCCTTTACCGCCTGCCAGAATTGCTGTTTGTCCTTATGCCAGCCGATCCCGGCGGAATTGGCTACGACAAAGTTATTCCGGACATTATCGGCAAGTACCGCCGCCGTAATATTCCATTTCCCCAGATGCGCAATAATCGCTTCCGTTGCTTCGGCATAATGGTCGGTGGCAATAACCACCTGTACGAAATTATTCTGAGACAGTTTTTCCAGAATACCCCGCCAGGAGTCATCAATCCGGGAACAATCAAGATAAGCGTCAACAAAGCCGGATACCGCCCGGGATATTTCCGGCTCGGCCGTCCTTGTTTTTTCCGGCAATAGTTTGTAAATGCATTCCTGCATTATTGTCTTGTAGCCCGCCGGTGTCGTGCTGCCTTTGATCCAGGATTCATTGATTATCTTCCAGAACAAGCCGGTACTGTCTACACCAAGGGCAAAAAGTCCGCTTGTCCTCAGCTGCCGCAGCAAATTATCGGAACGGGAAAACGAGACGGCCTCAAGACTCAAGGTTCCGGAATAATCGAAAACAATCAGTTTATTCCGCAAATTTTATCTCCTCATTAACAAAGCCGTATCTATAATGGATTTCAATTTGCGGGCTGCCGCCTCCGGCTCAGAGGAGGCACATATCGCCGAGACCACGGCCAGGCAATCGGCCCCGGCCGCAACAACCTCACGGGCATTGGATTCATTGATTCCGCCGATCGCCACCAGCGGATGACGGCTGAAACTTTTTATTTTGGCAAGGCCCGCCAGTCCCCAGACACCCTTGGTATCGGTCTTGGTGGGGGTAGCAAAAACCGGACTGACGCCGATATAACTCACACCAAGTTTCTGGCTTTCTTCCACATCATCCCACGTCTCCACGGACAGTCCGATAATCGCCTTGTCTCCCAGAAGCGACCGGGCAACCGCATAAGGCATATCATCCTGACCTACGTGGACACCATCCGCTCCGCTGGCCTGAACAACATCAATGCGATCATTGATAATCAGCGGAACTTTATATGGCGTCAGAAGCTGTTTTATCCTTCGCGCCTCTTCTACAAAAATTCTTGTGGAAATGTCTTTTTCCCTCAACTGCACATAAGCGGCGCCGCCTTTTACCGCCTGCAAAACAACATCTTCCAGAGATTTTTGCCCGCAAAGAGGGCGATCTGTAACCAGATATAATCCCTGCATTCCTATTCCTCCATTTTCAGCCGTTGTTTAATATCATCAGCAGACAGGCGATAAAGATTATCCAGAAAATGCATTTGCAGGCTGCCGGGGCCTTTCGCCTTTCCGGCCGCCATTTCCCCGGCAATACCCATTACAGCCATAGCACCGGCTGTTGCCGCAAAGAAGGATTTTTCCACAGCAGCAAAAGCCCCGCAGAGAGCCGATGCCGTACAGCCAAGGCCGGTAACCCGGGTCATCAGAGGGTGGCCGTTTCCCACCCTGGCAATCTTTTTCTCTTCCACAATATAATCCGTCACTCCGCTTACGCAAACCACACACTTGTATGTTGCGCTGATTTTTTGCGCGATGGCAATTGCCTTATCCGCTGAAGCGGCGCTGTCCACACCCTTTGTTTTTGTTTTGTCATCGGCAAGCGCCATTATCTCCGAGGCATTTCCCCGGATGATGGCCGGAGGATTACGGGCAATCAGCTCGCGGGCGGTTCTGGTGCGCAAACTTGTGGCACCAGCTCCCACCGGATCAAGAATAACCGGAATATTTTTTCTGGCGGCATGATGCATGGCATCAAACATGGAAGATATCCATTTTTCGCTGAGAGTACCGATGTTGATCACCAGAGCCTGGGCAATGCCGACCATTTCTTCCATTTCTTCCCCGGCATGTGCCATGACGGGCGAAGCGCCGATGGCGAGAAGCGCGTTGGCCGTATTGTTCATTACCACATAATTGGTAATGTTGTGGACAACAGGCGATTTATTGCGAATTTTCTCTGCCAAACTGTAAATCTCAGCTGCGGTAATCTTCATAATTTCCTTTCTCCTCTATTTTTTTTCATAAATATTCTAATTTTATCCTTGCAGAGACGCAGCAAACCATGTTTTGACTTACTTTAATTTCACACTTTTGCCAGTGCCTGCTCAATATCCGCCAATATATCATCGATATGTTCAATACCGACGGAAAGACGAATGAAATCAGGAGTAACACCTGTCGCGAGTTGTTCTTCCGGCGTCAATTGCTGATGGGTCGTCGATGCCGGATGAATTGCCAGGGACTTCGCGTCACCGATATTGGCCAGATGCGAAATCAACTGCACCGAGTTAATAAATTTTTTTCCCGCTTCCCTACCGCCTTTTATACCGAAACCGATAATTGCTCCGGCTCCCCTGGGCAGATACCGGGCAACTCTGTTTTTCTCGGGGCTGGCAGGAAGTCCCGGATAATTCACCCAGCTTACTTTCGGATGTTTTTCCAGAAACCCGGCTGCCCTGAGTGCATTTTCGCAATGCTTAGGCATCCGCAGATGCAGCGTTTCCAGCCCCTGCAAAAACAAAAAAGAATTAAACGGCGAGAGCGCCGGACCCAGATCGCGCAGAAGAACTAAACGTGCTTTAATGATATAAGCCTGATTTCCAAAGGCTTCAACAAAATTAATCCCATGATAACCGGGATCAGCCCCGGCAATCAGCAGAAATTTGCCGTTCGTCCAATCGAATTTCCCCGAATCAACTATAAGGCCTCCCAGGGAAGTACCGTGTCCGCCGATAAATTTCGTTGCCGAATAGACGACAATGTCCGCACCAAAATCAAAGGGGCGCAACAGATATGGAGAGACCGTGTTATCCAGAACAAACGGTATACCATGTTTGTGTGCCAGAGAGGATATACCATCGAGATCGGCCACGTCGAGCTTCGGGTTCCCTATGGATTCGGCATAAACGGCTTTCGTTTTGGGATTAATCGCCTTTTCCATAGCCTTTAAATCATTAGATTTTACAAAGTTGACTTTAATACCCATACGGGGAAAAGTATAATGAAAAAGGGTATATGTTCCTCCATAAAGATTATCCGCCGAAACAACTTCATCGCCGGCCTGGGCAATATTAAGAAGTGCCAGCGTAATCGCCGATTGCCCGCTGGCCACAGCCAGCGCCCCTACTCCTCCTTCGAGTGCGGCAATTCTTTTTTCCAGAACATCCGTTGTCGGGTTCATGAGCCTTGTATAGATATTGCCGGTCTCCGTAAGTGCAAAAAGCCGGGCCGCGTGATCGGTATCCCTGAAATTGTAAGAGGTCGTCTGATAAATGGGCACGGCTCTTGCTCCGGTTGCCGGATCGGCTTCCTGACCGCCATGTAAAACCAAAGTTTCTATTTTTAATTTATTATCTATTTTACTCATTGCTTATTCCTTTCCCGCGAATAACCTCCTCGATTACGCCTCCTCCCAACACCTCATCACCATTATACAGCACAACCGCCTGTCCCGGCGTGATTGATTCCTGAGCTTCCTCAAAGATAATCCGCAACTTTTCTCCTTCTGTTATAACTATGCAGCGCGCCGGTTTCTTCCGGTAGCGTATTTTCACTTCCGCTTCATCCGGCAGTCCGGCAACCAGTAAATTAATATCACCGGCGACAAGGCCAGCCGAGAACAAATCTTTTTTTTCACCTACAACAACTTTATTTCTTACGGCATCGATTTCCACCACATAAAGAGGCGTTTTGGCGCTGATACCCAAGCCGCCGCGCTGGCCTATGGTATAAAAAACGATGCCCTTGTGCTTCCCTAAAATCCGGCCGGACCTGTCAACAATATCCCCCCCTGCAACAGGCACTTTTCTTTCCCTAAAAAACTGCCCGTAACTATCCTGTGTCACAAAGCAGATATCCTGGCTTTCGGCCTTATGGGCCACATGCAGACCGGCTTTTCGGGTAAGTGACCGGACTTCTTCTTTGGTCAGATCTCCCAGCGGGAAAAGAATGGATGATAAATCATCTCTTTTAATCGGATAAAGAAAGTAAGTCTGGTCTTTAATCCGGTCTTTGGGACGAAGCAAATGAAAGCTTCCCCCCTGCTTTTCAATCCGGGCATAATGGCCGGTGGCTAAATAATCAAATCCGATACCGCGGGCTTTGCCTAAAAGCGTTCCGAACTTCAAATAACGGTTGCAGTCTACACAGGGATTCGGCGTCCGGCCGCATAAATACTCGGCGGTAAATTTATTAATAATGCGTTCTTCCATTTCCGATGCAAAATCAAAAACAAAGTGCGGAATTCCGAGCTCGTCGCAAACACGTTTGGCATCGTCAATAGCATCAAGCCCGCAACAACGCGTGCGATCGCCCTCCTCACGAACACTGAGACACATGGTCACACCGGTTACATCATAACCTGCTTCTTTTAACAGGAGAGCCGCCGCCGAAGAATCGACGCCGCCGCTCATGGCTGCAAAAACTTTCTTCTTCATTTCATTTCCACGGATATCCGAAATTACCGGACATTTTTATAATATTGCTGCTCCTCTGCGGAGTTTAGTTGGAGAAAGCACGCTTTTCCAAATATTGCTATTTCATCATTTCCAAGCAATATATCATAGTTTTACAGCTATTGCCCCTGCCCAATATTTTTGTCAAGAATTTTCCCAATATCTTTTGCCGATACGAAAATATCTGATTGTGTGTTCGTTGCACGAATTGTCGGTTGCCCTTGCCGGGACGGACTTATTCTGATAGAGTGCAACAAAGTATAATATCGCTAATATTTTCGTATTCACCGACTTATCAGGATGAAAAATGCGCCGGTTTATCAGCATCTGTTTACTGCTTATTATTTTCTGGAGCCTTCACGGCTGCGCGCTCATCAAACTGCGGGAGGATGTTCAGTTTTCCAAGGATTCCTGTCTGCTGTTCGGTGAGATCGTCAGCCCATCTCCTTTAAAAAAACCCATTGTTGTCGTTGCCTACGGTAACAACAATGGTATTGTAACTGTTGCCGATTACTCCGTGTTATCCGGGCCCGGCCAATATGAAATACTGGTTCCGGACGGAAACTATGAACTTTTTGCCTTTGAAGATAGTAACGGCGATTTTTCCTACAACCGGGGTGAATGGGCCGGCTATTTCGGGAAACCCGATAAAGTAAAAACGCAGGCCGGAGGTGCTGTCTTCGGGCTGGATATTCTTCTGGCGTCAGAAGTAAAACAGCCGGTTTCGTCTTTTGCCAATATGCTCATTGAATTTTCCGGTGGAAAAAGAAAACCATCGACATCCGCGGGCGCTTTGGCTGATCTTACCGATCCGGTATTCTCCGCCGAAATGGGTATTGCCGGTTTCTGGACGCCGCTCGAATTTTTTAAACGGGCGGGCTGCAATATTTATTTTCTGGAACCTTACGATGCAAAGAAGATTCCGATTCTTTTCGTCCATGGCGCAGCGGGCTCACCTCAGGATTGGCTTTATTTCATCAAAAACATTGACCGCGCGCGTTATTCACCCTGGGTTTTTTATTATCCATCCGGTGCACGGCTGGATACCATATCATTCATTCTGCGCACGAAGCTTTACGAACTTTACAGAAGATATGAATTCGAATCACTCTATGTTGTCGCGCACAGCATGGGAGGACTGGTCTCCCGTTCCGCCATTCTCGAAAAAGATAATTTTCACGATTCTTTAAATCTCTTTGTTTCTATTTCCACACCCTGGGGTGGTGAGGCACGGGCGAAAACGGGTGTCGATAATTCACCCGCGGTTATTCCCAGCTGGAAAGATGTAGTGCCGGACAGTGAATTCATCAGGCGGGTGTTTGCCGCAAAAATCGACTCCTCGATACATTACTACTTGTTTTTCGGGCACAGGGGCGGCGGCAGTCTGTTTCGGCCCAACAATGACAATACGGTTACTCTGGAGAGCATGCTGGATTTAAGAGCACAGGCCGATGCCCTCAAAGTTACCGGCCTTAATGAAGATCATATCAGTATTCTTTCCAGCCCGGAAATGATGGCTCAATTTAAAGCCGTTCTGGCCAGTACGGAAGCAAACAGGGGAAAGACTCATGCCCGTTCCAAAGGCTACGTAAATGTTCAGCATGCTTTTGATCCGCCGGATATAAAAATCCCCTCCCAGATGGCTCTTGTGCTTGCTCCTGCCGGAACCGAAGAACGGGAAACCCAGCTCAAAATCAATCCCTTTCTGCCGCAGCAGGAAACAGGAGCTATTGTCCCCAAAAAATATGATGTAAGTCTTTGTGCTTTAGGCTTTAAAACCGAACCGGATAAAATAACTCTGGATATAAAGCCGGGAAAGATCGAGGAAGCGCGATTTACATTAAAACCGCAGGGAATGGTTGCCGGTGTTATAGCAGCCTCAACATCTGCTGATGACAGCTTCTGGGGTTTTGATAAAGATTTGCCGGAGCACGTGAAAATCCGCAAAATTAAATTGACGGGCACAGGACTTGAGCGGAGTTTCGTTCCCGTAAACACAATGAGCGACCGGCAGGTGCTCGCGACATTTCTTTCCTCCAGAGATTTTGCGTTTAAAAATCAATTTGCTTTTTTCGATGTTCCGGCGGGCGTTTATGATCTGGAAATTGATGCCGAAGGCTGCAAAGCTTTCCGGATAAAGGTCAAATCCCAACCCGGCGAATTTGTCCCAACATCATCGTTCCGTCTTGTATTGCAGTAAAACATTCATGAATCAAATCCCCGATCAAAACGTATTGCGGATACAACCGTGCTCAATAGAGAAGTTGTCTGTAGCATCCCTATGGCCTGTTGCTCAAAAAGTTACCTCTTTTGCCACGTCCTTTGAAACGTTTTTGCAATGAATCTTGGCGAAGTGAAAGATCAGCGACTTCAATTGTTGGAGCCGAAGGCGAGTTTTGAAGGCGCCTCACACAAGCCGTAGAATTCATCAAAAACGTTTCCGGTAAGTGCAAAAGAGATTCGGGCAACAGGCCGTCTATTCTTTACATTGCGGCACAGTCTCCCATGCGGTAATTTGTATGACGGCGTGTCCGGTAAGCTATTGGATGGTCGGATTACCGGCCGGACTTGCGTCTCCGGCGGTTCAGTTTATCCAGATAGATGTAGAAAACAGGAGTTACATATAAGGTGAGCATTTGCGAAAAAAGCAGTCCGCCGACCACCGCCACCCCCAGCGGCTGACGGGAAGATCCACCCGCACCGAAGCCGATGGCGATAGGCAGCGCGCCCAAAAGCGCCGCCATTGTCGTCATCATAATCGGGCGGAAGCGGATAATACAGGCCTGGTATATTGATGCTTCCGCATCGAGATTTTCTTTTTTCTCCGCTTCGAGAGCAAAATCAACCATCATAATACCGTTTTTCTTGACCAGTCCCACCAGCATGATGATTCCGACAAAGGCATAAATATCGAGTTCCAGGTTAAAGACAAGCAGTGAAAGAATCGCCCCGAATCCTGCAAGCGGCAGAGCCGAAAGAATCGTGACGGGGTGAATGAAGCTTTCATAAAGAATGCCCAAAACAACATAAATGATAAAAACGGTTACCAGGAGCAGAAAGCCGAGATTGCCGAAGGACTGGCTGAAGGCCGCACCTGCACCTTCAAACTGGCCGGTTATATTGGCCGGCAATTCCGTGCGCGCCAGACCGTTTATCGCCTCCATTGCCTTATCAATCGGATACCCTTCGCGGAGATTAAATGAGATGGTGGCGGAAGGAAGCTGCCCGGAATGATTCACCGATAAAGGGACAACTTTTTCTTCGATCCGGGCGATGGTGGAAAGCGGAACCAACTTGCCCTTATCGGATTTGATGTACAACTTGGCAAGAGCCGACGGATCACGGCGAAACTCCTCGGCCAGTTCCAGATAAACGTAATATTCATTGCTGGTCGAGTAAATTGTGGATACCGACCGCGAACCGAAGGCGGAAAAAAGCATTTCCTGAATTTTGCTGAAGTTCAATCCCAGTGCGGCCGCTTTTTCCCTGTCTACTTCAATCTGGATTCTGGGACTCTTGACCTGCACATCGGATTGCACATCGGCCAGCCCCGGCAGGGCGGCCATCTTGTCTTTCATCCGTTCGGCGTAAGTATACAGTTCACTCAGGTTATTCGTTTGCAGAGTAAACTGCCAGGCGGCATTGGTGTGCCTTCCCCCCACACTGATGGGCGGCGGGTTGAAGGGAAACGCCATAACTCCCGGAACGGAATTAATTTCCGGACGAATCCTGTTGATGATCTGATCTACCGACTCCTTGCGCTTACTCCCTTCGTTGAGCGTAATGAGAGCAAATCCGCTGTTGTTGCTTCCGCCGCCGACATAGGCAAATACCGCCCTGGTATCAGGCTCTTTGCGCAGCATGCCGTTGATAATTTCCTGATGCGCCACCATGTAATCGAAGGAAACCCTGTCATCGGCCTGGCTTGCCACCAGGAAATAATCCTGATCCTGCGAGGGAATAAATCCTTTTTTAACCATCATAAAGAGAAAAACCGAAGCGGCTATCGTTACCAGAGTGAAGAGGAGAGCCCAGCGGCGATGCACCAGCACCCATTTCAGGCTCCGGCTGTAGAAATCCAGCATGCCTTCGAATATGCGTTCCGAAAATTCATAAAAACGCCCCTTCTTTTTTTCGGTAACTCCTTGGAGCATCCGGCTGCACAGCATGGGCGTCAGGGTAAGCGAAATGATACCGGAAACCAGGATCGCCACACCAATACTCACGGCAAATTCGCGGAACAGGCGTCCGATAATTCCGCCCATGAAAAGAATCGGAATAAAAACCACAATCAGCGAAAGTGTCATGGAAAGAATCGTAAAGCCGATCTCCTTGGAACCGATGAGCGATGCCTCCATCGCCGATTCGCCCATTTCCATGCGCCGGATAATATTCTCCATCATGACGACGGCATCGTCCACGACAAAACCGACTGATAGCGTAAGTGCCATCAGCGAGAGGTTGTTGAGGCTGTAACCCAGCTTATACATTACGGCAAAAGTGGCGATAATGGAAAGCGGCACGGCAATACCCGGGATGATCGTCGGCTTCCAGGAGCGGATAAAAAGAAAGATAACCAGAATAACGAGTCCGATCGTCAAAAGCAGCGTAAACTGAACATCTTCGATGGACTCATTAATATAGACGGACTGGTCGTAAAGCAGAAAGATTTCGATCGCCTTGGGCATCATAGCGGTAAGCCGCGGCACGGCTTTGCGAATATCCTCGGCGATCCGCACCGTGTTGGAGCCGGGTTGTTTGGAAATGGCCAGCACAATCGCCGTATACTGCTTGTCTCTGGTCAAAAACCAGAGTTTGGCCTTTTCATAATCCACGCCGTCAACGGCGCGGCCGATATCTTCAATGCGGACGGGGTTTCCGTTTTTCCTTGTGATGATCAGCTTGTTGTATGCGGCAGCCGATGTCAGCTGGCCTCCGGAATCGAGTGTGACGTTCTGGTAGTCACCGTCGAGCGATCCGCCCGGCATATTGACATTATTGAGTTTAACGGCATCGGCGACTTCATTTAAACCGATGCCTTTGGCCGCCATGGCGTCGGGATCGATCTTGATGCGGAAGGCCTTTTTCTGCGACCCCATAACTTTGACTTCCGCAACACCGTCGATCGTGGAAAGATATCCCGTCACAAAAGATTCGGCATAATCCTGAACTTCCGACATGGGCATGCTCTCGGAAGTCATAATAAAATACATGATCGGCTGATCGGCGGGATTAGTTTTCTTGTAGGTGGGCGGATTGGGCATGGTTGTGCTGTCCGGCAGGAGCCCGCGGGAGGCGGAAATTGCCGTATTAACATCCTGCGCCGCGGCATCAATATTTTTTTCCAGAGAAAATTGCAGGGTGATGGTGGTCTGCCCCAGCGTGTTTTGGGAAGACATTGATTCCAAACCGGCGATTTTAGTAAATTCTTTTTCGAGCGGCGTGGCGACGACTGAAGCCATGGTTTCGGGGCTCGCGCCCGGTACGTTTGCCGTCACCTGTATCGTCGGATAATCAACGTTGGGCAGATTATTGATCGGCAGGCTGCGATAGCTGAAAATACCGAAAAATAAAACGCTCACCATGACCAGAATGGTCATAACCGGCCTGCGTATCCATGCTTCCGACAAGTTCAAAGTGTTTTTCCTGTTCTGTTATCTGGATTTTTTACTATCCTGCGCCGCCACCACTTTAAAGCCTTCCCGCAATTTGAAGTGGCCGTCGGTTACAACGAGATCACCGGCTTTGACACCGCCCGCGATAACCGCTTCCTTGCCGTAAAGCCTGTCCACAACAACCGGACTTCTGCGGACCGTCTTATCCGCCCCGACAACGAAAACATATTTGCTGTCCTGCGCTAATTGTACTGCGGCAGCAGGCACTACGACGGCACCCTGCTCGATTGTCAACCACAGGCTGACATTTACGAACTGTCCCGGCCACAGAAATCGGTCCGCATTGGGAAAAAGCGCTTTTAGCTTGATAACACCCGTTTCCGGATCAACCGTGTTATCGATAAACTCCAGTTTTCCGTCTTTTTCACCTTCACTATAGCCGGAAAGACTTGCTTTAACGGCCAGAGACCCCGTGGCGTTGTATTTCTTTATTTCCGGAAACCATTTTTCCGGTACGGTAAATTTTACGTAAACGGGAACCATTTGATTGAGAGAAACAAGGCTTGTGGAATTGGCGGTGACAACAGTGCCTTTATTAACCTGATAGGCACCGGCCCGTCCGTCGATCGGTGCCCGGACGGAACAATAGGTCAGTTTGAGTTTGGCATCTTTCACCGCCGCCTTGCAGCTGGCTACAAACGCCTCCTGAACGGCCGCACTGGTTTTGTTTTTATCATATTCCGATTTGGATACCGCACCTTTTTCCATGAGAAAGTCATACCGGGCGGCTTCGGCCTCATAGTTTTTAAGCTGCGCCTGCTCTTTGGCAAGCGTGGCCTCGGCTTTGCGCAATTCTTCTCTAAAGGATGAAGGATCGATGGTGAAAAGAAGGTCGCCCTTTTTCACATCCTGACCCTCCCGGAAAGAAATATCCTGAATCTGGCCGGTAACCAGGGGAGCAACGGTAATCGAACGGTAAGCTTCCACGGTGCCCACTGTCGTTATTTCGACCGGCACATCCTTTTTAACCGCCTGCGCCATATGGACCGCTACTTCCGGATAACCAGTCTGCGCCTGTTCCCCTTTCCCGCAGGCTAAACAAAGCAGGAATATTAAAACTGCACTACTGAAGTGTAATAATCGCGATTCTTTCATTTGTTATCGTCCTATCGCCTTTTCCAAATTCGCTTCTCCCTTTTTATACTCGTAGAGAGATTTAATGTGTTTTAATTTCGCATCGCCATAGGAAACAGTGGCATCCGTTACTTCGAGCGGGGTGTTCAGCCCTGCTTCATATTTCAGATTGGCCAGTTCCAGATTTTCCGTCGCCTGCCGCACCTGCAGTTCGGTATCGGTAATGCTTTGCGAGGCTTTGGCCATATTCAGCCAGGCTTTACGGACTTCCATATTTATCTGCAGTTTCTGCGCTTCAATTTTGGCCTGAATTTTTTTGATCTCCGCATTTTTTTCCGCGACCTTGTTTTTTGTCGCAAAACCTTCAAACAGATTCAGCGAGAGGTTGATGCCGACATTCCAGCCGGAAGATAAAGGATATTCACTCCCGTCGGTAGTATAGCCCGCCGTTCCGTTAATGCTGGGATAATATTCGCGCCTGGCCGCCTCGAGTGCCTGCCTGGCCGCCTCCAATTGCTGCGTAAGTGACCGCAGATCCGGACGCCGCTCATAGGCCTGAGTGAGTGCTTCCTCCAGATTGATCCCGGCCTTCCGGTATTCCAGATTATCTACAAGGTCATAAACCGGAGCTTCAAAAATGCCCATGGCGTTATTTAAAGAAACCACGGCGAGCTGGAGATCATTTTCCGATTGCAGCAGATCCAGTTTGGCATTGCTCAAATCAACTTCCGCCTTGGTCACATCATAGCGCGATTTCGTCCCGGCCTGATAAAAAAGGCGCGCCTTTTCACTGTGGAGCCGATATTTTTCCACCTTTTCCTCATTAACCGCCCTTTCCCGCTTGGTCCGCAAGAGTTCATAGTAGGCTTCCCGGACAGCGTTAATTACCGTTCGGGTATTGTCGTCAATATCCGCAAGAGCCGATTCATAATAATAGCGGCTCGTCGCCACTGTCGCCTCTCTTTTGCCGAAGTCATAAATCTTTTGCGTAAGAGTCACCCCCGCGGCATAACTGTTCCGGTTCGGCGTAATGGTCGTATAGACATCGTCATCATTTTTATAGATCTTGTTATAGCGTGTATATCCGGTGGAGGAGAGATCAACCCGGGGATAGTATTCTTTTTTGGCCTGCTCCCAAAGCGCTTCTTTGGCACTGGCACTGAAATTGTAATAAAGCCGGTCGGGATGATACTTAAGGGCAATTTCCACGCAGCGGTCCAGGGAAAGATTTTCCCCTTCCCGGATAACCGCATCCTGCGGGAAAACATAACCTGAGGAAAGAATTATAAAAGAAAATGTCAGAAAAAAGATTTTTTTCATCCGGGCCTGGCAATCCTGCTTATTTTATTCAGAAACTGCGGCAAGAGTATATTTTTATTGGCAAGACGTGTCAACAGAAAACAAAAACCAGATAATGATTTCTTCCTACTAACCGTAACTATCGGCATTAACACTAGTAAAACATGCAAAAAGTTGCTAAATGCTTTCGGTATGGCGGAAAAGATAATTATTGTAAAAAACGTAAGCAAGAAGTTCCCTAAAATACTGGCATTGAACAACCTTAGTTTTGAGGTTGAGGCACAAACATGTTTTGGTTTTCTCGGACCTAATGGGGCGGGCAAATCAACGATGATGAATATCATCTACGGCAAATGCACCAGAGATAAAGAACCGGAAAGCCGGATGAGTATCTTCGGCTATGACCCGAAGCATGAAGAGCTAAAGATTAAATACCTTGCAGGCGTCGTACCGCAGGATAATAATCTCGACGATGAGTTGAATGTTATCCAAAACCTGATGATCTATTCAAAATTCTACGACATCGAAGCCAAGGTTGCGAAAAAACGGATTTCTTATCTGCTGGATTTTCTGGAACTCTCCGAAAAGGCAAATTCACGGATAACTGAGCTCTCCGGTGGAATGAAGCGCAGGCTGGTAATAGCCAGAGCGCTGCTGAATAATCCGCGTCTGCTGATACTCGATGAACCGACAACCGGACTCGATCCGCAGGTAAGGCATCTGATATGGGATAAACTGCGGCTTTTGAAAAAAGAAGGAACGACAATACTATTGACGACGCATTACATGGAAGAGGCCTTTCAGATATGCGATACAGTGATGATAATGCACAATGGTCAGCGGATACTGGAAGGACCGCCGAGAGAGCTATTGTCGAAGAATATCGAGAAATATGTACTGGAATTGCTGGATGCCGATGCGGTGCAAGACCTGTTTAATGGCGCCCTGCAAAAGCACGTGCGGATTGACCGGTCGCAGCATGTGCTGCGGCTGTTTTCCAATGACTTCGAATATCTGAGAACGCTGGCCGGTTCTATGGCCGGCGAAAATTATTATCTGCGGCAGACTAATCTGGAAGACGTCTTTCTGAAGACGACAGGGCGGGGACTCAATGAAACCCAATGATATGATAGCTCCTCCTCTATACTGGCGTCTGTTCAGCGTATGGTACCGGCACACACGAGTTTATACGAAAAACATCTTCAGCAACGGATTGCCGCCGTTTTTAGAGCCCCTCCTGTTTCTGGCGGGAATCGGACTCGGTTTGGGCACCTACATAACACAATCAATGGAGGGGCTTGGTTATTTAGAATTTCTGGGAACCGGATTATTAGTAACAGCGGCGATGTTCACAGCGGCGTTCGAATGCAGCTACGGCACATTAATCCGGCTGCAATTCGATAAGGTGTATGACGGAATGCTGGCGGCACCACTGACTGCCAATGACCTGATTGCCGGTGAGATCATCTGGGCGGGAACAAAAGGATTATTTTTCTCTTTTGCCGTTCTTTGCATCCTGACTTCCTTTGGTGTGATCCATCTTCCCTACAGCCTGCTTGCTCCGCTGGTTGGATTTCTGACCGGTATGATGTTTGCAGCGCTCTCGTTATTGATAACTTCATTTGTGCGGACGATCAATCAGCTCAATTTCTATTTTACCGGTTTCATATCGCCGATGTTCTTTTTTTCGGGAGTAGTATTTCCCATAAGCAATCTGCCCGATTATATTCAACCACTGGTCGAAATTTTACCGCTGACCCATTCCGTGCGCATTGTACGAGCCGTCTGTGTGAACCATTACCAAATGATTCACCTGTGGGACTTATTTTATATGGTCGTGTTCATCGTTATTATCGGATTCTTCGCGGTAAGAAGACTGCGTAAAAGAATGGTAAACTAATCAAATAGTCGGCTACCCATAACGGCTTCCCTCGTTTTCTTTTTATCAAGGCCGCTTTTACCGACAACGGAGGCAATCCCATCCGGGTTGCCGATATGACAGAAGATTCAGCCATAATCGGAAAATATTCTAAAATCGACCATACTTTTATTTCACCGGTTATCTCTTTTGCGGGATAATTTCGAGCCAGTAATCGTCCGGATCATGGATAAAGTAGATTCCCATGGCCTTGTTTTCAAAGCAGATGCAACCCATTTTTTCATGCCGGGCATGAGCGGCGGCAAAATCATCCACTTTGAAAGCCAAGTGAAATTCGTTGTCGCCAAGATTGTAAGGCTCTTTTCTGTCTTTCAGCCAGGTGAGTTCCAACTGATGCGGCATCTTGCCGTCACCAAGATAGACAAGGATGAAACTTTTATCCGGCGGCTCATAGCGCCGCATTTCCGTAAGATTCAGAGCTTCCTTATAGAAGGCCAGACTTTTCTCCAGATCAAGCACATTGAAATTATTATGGGCGAAAGTAAATTGCATATCCTTGCCTCCTTACTTATGTTCCCTGTTGTCATTCCCCGACTTGATCGGGGAATCCAGAAATTCTTGATGGCATAAAACCATGACTATTGACGGCCTCGATATTCCTCACGATAATTGCGTTTCAATCAAATTAATAATTTCATTATTCGGCGGAATATCCGACATGGAATGACCGTAGTGAACAAACCTTACCTTTCCGGATTTATCAATCAGAACTTGCGCGGGAAGTCTTCCCAGCTTAAACAATTTGACTTCCTGACCATACAATTTCAGAATCCGGTGCTCCGGATCGGGCAAACCGATGAAGGGTAAATCTTCTTTTGCCCAGTAGTCCCGGAAAGCTTCGGCCTTCTCCGGTCCGGCAACTATGATTTCCGTATCCAGCTTGACAAACTGCTCATAATCCCGGCGCAACTGCGCCATGTGCGCGCGGCAGAATGGTCAGAAAAAACCGCGGTTAAAAACCACCAGGACATTTTTTCTACCGGCAAACTGGGAAAGAGATACACTCTTGTCTTCAAAATCGGTCAGCGTAAAATCCGGCGCCGGGACATTGAGTTCGATTCTGGACATAATGATTGCCTTCTTGATTTTCTATTTTGACAAGAAAAGGTCGGGGACGCCCCCCAGTGTTCCCCCTGGCTCTTTCAACGCCCTGATTAAAGTGTCTACTGACTAGCTTTTTCCTGCTATCCTTATTTCGCTTTTTTACCATCTGGGTATCTCCTGTTGTTTTTGGTTTATTCGCATATCCTTTATACAACAGTTCCCCAGATGGATTATTTAATTTTTAAACTATGACGTGCAGGATTGAGGTAATAAGTTAAGAGCGCCTCTATTACTGTTTCCTCAACTAACGAACCTTCTAGTAATTTACAATTTTAAGGGCGTCCCGCTAGTTGCCCCCTCAATACCGGAAAGAAAAAGATAACTGGATTCCCCAGTCAAGCTGGGGAATGACGGAGGGAGGTTGTCATTCTGAATCCCGCAGCAGCGGGGTGAAGAATCTAATAACAAAACAGGGGGTTGCAACCCCTTGTTTAACAACGAGAGATTCTTCGTCACCCAGGTTCCTCAGAATAACATATGGAAATAATTTTGCCGACTCCGGCATTCATGTGCATTCTCTGATTGACTGAGGCCGGTATTTCTTCCGGGTGATGAGTAACAAAGATCAGCGTTTTATCGCGGCAATACCAGTCCAGAAGCCGGTTGGTGCACCGGATCAATTGCTCATCGAAATAATGGTATGGCTCGTCAAGTATCAGCATTTCCGCATTTTTGATGAGCGCCCGGATTAGGAGGACAATGCGCTGTTCGGTTTTGGAAATCCGCTGAAAGTAGCGCCGGGAAAGATCATTAAGAGAAAAATAGGTAAAGAACGATTGCATGGATTGTTTTTCTTTGTCACTCAAATGAGCTTTAGCGAGCATCGTATCGTTCAATCCTGATGTAACCACCTGGGTGCAGGTCAGGGCTTTGGTAAAATACAAATGAAGCTCCGGCGACAAGAACCCGATTTGTTCCTTAATATCCCAGATGGTTTCGCCTGATCCTCTCCGCCGATCAAAAAGATAGATTTCTTTTTCGTAGGCCTGAGTGTTGTCCGCCGTAATCAAACTGAGCAGTGTGGATTTTCCGGAACCGTTGCCGCCGGTAAGTGCCCATTTCTCACCTTTGCGGACAGTCCAGCTGATGTTGTCCAGGACTCGCTTTCCCTCATATTCAATCGTTACGTTACGGAGGGCGACCGCAAGCTCATAAGAACGGGGTATTGGATGCAACAATTTAGGATAAGTGTCAGTAGCGGCTGATAATTCCGAAGTTGATTTTTCTTCCGGCAGTTCATCTTTGGGCCCGGCTCTTTTTACCTGAAATTTTTCCAGTTCCAGCACATGGGTTACACAGGTGGGCAGATCCCGTAAATGGTTGATGAGGAAGATGATCAGCTGCCCGCGCGCCGCAAGCAGCGTGAGCTTTTCGTCCAATACTTTTCTGCCTTCCATATCGAGGCCCGTAAAAGGATTGTCGAGGATCAGAAGAGACGGCTTTTGCATCAGTGCTTCCACAATTAATAATTTGCGCATCTGCCCGTTGGATAGTTTGATACAGGCGGAATTTTTAAATTCAGCAAGATGAAAGGTCTCGAGCAATTCATCGGCGATGGCGCTATTGGATGGATCGATATTCAGGTATTCGGCGACTGTCGGAACATCGACAATCTGGCTCGGCGTATAACGCTGCTGGTAGTAACTTCCGCCCCAGTGGACGGGAGTCGAGGTGAAGGAGACCTCAACGACTTCCCGATATACGGAATCATCCGGCTTGCCTTCCAAAAAATGGAGTTTCAGTTCACCTTCTTTTACAAGACGGAGACTTTGAAAAATGGAACAGAGAGATGATTTGCCGGAACCGGCTGCACCATAGACAGCCCAGGTTTCGCCGGAAGCCGCCTGCCAGTCGATATGGGCAAATCTCCGGTGTTCATCAATTTCATAAGTTACATTTCGCAGTTCAAAAAGAAGGTTGTTTTTCATTCAATATTATCCAGCAGATCACGGAAGATTTCCATCGGCTGCGCTCCGATGACTTTATATTTATCATTGATGATGAAAAGAGGAATGCTGGTTAATTTCAGTGATTCGGCTTCCTTCCGGGCATCATCCAGTCGCGGCATATACCGTCCATCTTGGACGGCACAAAGTGTTTCCTTTTCATCAAGACCGCTTTTCACAGCTACGGCGGCAATTACATCAGGATTGTCAATATCGAGGCAATGAGTAAAATAAGCCTGAAACATATTCTCATGAAAAGAATCAAATTTTCCAAGATCCCGGGCAAATTCAGCGGCCGCAAGCGATTTCCGGGAATTATAAAGATGAGTCCGGTTGCCGAAAATAAGGCTGAACTCCAGGCCGCGTAATCGTATCTGCTCATGGAGAACCGGCAGGTCATAATGTTGAAATCTTTCGGCAAGCAGCACCCCGGAAGAAGGCGTTTCCGGATGCAACTCGTAGCCTACCCAGCTTTCAACAATCGCGTATTCCTTTTTCAACCGTTCGACAATGCCCTTGCCGATATAACAAAAAGGTCAGATATAATCGGAAAATATTTTGAAGTTGATCATAATTTTATCCTCATGTTGAAGAATAATGAACCTCCCCGCAGCAAGCTCATGGAGAATATGGCCAGGAAGTTTTTTCAATATACTGCAACTTTCTTTATTTCAATGGTTTTTTTTAATTGGACTAAAGGCTGATGACCGAGGGCTGAAGGGAAAAACAATCTTCTTAATCTTTCACCTCAAGGGCTGGAAGAATTACAGAAACCGGATTACCCGGTCTAGCCGGGCAATGACAATGGACGGGCTGGATTCCAGATTCCTAGACTGTGTCGCAATGTCATTCCGGGGATAAACATGTACATTTAACCATTACGACAAAGTCTCCCGGCAGAGGTCCTCACTCGAAAGCATTGCTCACTGTCTCTGCGGGGGAAATGACTGATGATGAGGATGAAAAAAGAAAGTCATTGCTGCATCAGGCCGCACGATGCTCCCGGCCGGATTTTTCGAGATAGTATTCGTAACTGCCGTTGTAAATTCGCATCTCACCGTGATCGATTTCGAAGACGCGGTTGATGAGCGAGCGTAGGAAGTGGCGGTCATGGCTCACGAGCACTACCGTGCCGGTAAAGTTTTGCAGCGCGGTAAGAAGCGTCTCGCGGGACTGAATATCGAGATGGTTCGTCGGTTCGTCAAGGATCAAGAGATTGATGGGCTTTACCAGCATCGTCGCCAGAACCACGCGGCTTTTTTCGCCGCCGGATAATTTATCGATCTTTTTATAAATATCATCACCCTGAAACAAAAAGGCGGCGCACAAATTGCGCAGAGTGCCCAAATGCGCCTGCGGCATGGCATCCTGCAGAGTGTCGATTACGGTCTTCTGCGGATCTAAAATATCCATAGCATGCTGGCTGAAATAACCGGGATAAACGTTCACGCCCATACTCAGGGCGCCTGCCGAAGGCTCCGCCTCCCCGGCCAGCACCTTTAGAAATGTGGACTTGCCGGCTCCGTTGATACCGACTACGGCGATCTTTTCCGTACGCCGGATAATGCCGGTAACTCCGCCGAATACTGATTTTACGCCACCTTCGGGACGAGGCCAGACCTTGCCTAAATTATCGATTTTAACGACATCATCGCCGCTGCGCGGCGGCTCGGCAAACTCAAACCGGAATGTCCGCTGTTCGGCGGGTATTTCAATGCGTTCAATTTTATCGATCTTTTTAACGCGTGACTGCACCTGCGAGGCATGAGACGCCCTTGCGGCAAAGCGCGCAATGAAATCTTCTTCCTTGGCAAGCATTTCCTGCTGACGGCGATAACTCGCCAAAAGTTGTTCCCGCCGTATTTCCCGTTCATGCAGATAGAAGTCATAATTGCCGCTGTAAGTGGTAATCGTGCGGTTGGCCACCTCAACAATGCGGTTCACCACGCGGTTCATGAATTCGCGGTCGTGGCTGGTCATGAGAAGTGCACCTTGAAATGAGCCGGTGAGCCATTCCTCGAGCCAGATAATCGATTCCACATCAAGGTGGTTTGTGGGTTCATCGAGTAAGAGCACATCAGGATTGATCGAAAGTATTTTGGCCAGCGCTATGCGCATCTTCCAGCCGCCGCTGAACGTCTCCACAGGGTGGTTGTAATCGGCGGGGCCGATGCCGAGGCCGGTCAGAATAATTTGTGCACGGCTTTCCAGATCGTAACCGCCGCGGTGCTCGAATTCGGACTGAATATTGCCGTAGTTCTCCAGAAGAACCGCCATTTCATCTTCCGTCTGCGGCTCGCTCATGGCCGCTTCCATCTCGCGAATCTGCAGGCCCAACCGGGTTACGGATTCGGATGCGGACATAACCTCCTGAAGTGCCGAACGGCCGGACATGGCGCCGACATCCTGGGAAAAATAGCCGCAGACGACACCGCGCGCTTTCGTGATTTCTCCGGCATCAAACTCCTCCTCGCCCATAATCAGACGAAAAATGCTTGTTTTGCCCGCACCGTTTGGTCCGACAAGGCCGCTGCGGCTGCCGGGCAGTATCTGAAAACCGGCATCCCGAAACAGGACCTGCGGGCCATATTGTTTGGTAATGCCGCTGAAATGAATCATATATGGCGAATCCCTTGTAAAATAGCTGTTTAAAGTGGCGCACTGGTAGCATAACTATAAGCCTGCCGCAAGATATTTTGACGCTACTGTATTCAAAAATTCAAGATGGAAATTCAGACTTCATCATAAACATTGTCTGCGCAGACCAGAATAAGTCATTGAATTGCTTGGGCACATAAATTTTAACAATAATTGTGCTGATATTTATTTCATATTTGTGATATGCAACAAACTATATGTCGCGTCATGAAGTTCTTTAGCAAATAACCAATGGCAACGGATAGATAATTGCAATACCGAAGGCACGACCGGCAAGTCCAATGCCTGACATTGTAAATAAAAATACTCTACCGGATTACCCGGCATAAACAAAGCGAATGATGAAAAAAAAGATAAGAAACTCCGCCCCCGGATTACGCCGGCTGTTGACAACACTGATTATTGCACTGCTGATACTGTTCCCGCCACAGATCTCTGCGGCGGGCGCCCCGCCTTTGGACACTGCAAGCCCCATCCCCGCTGCGGCAATGACACTTGTTCAATTCTGCGCCGATCCCAAAGCGAGGCTTGATGACCAGGCTGTCGCTACTGTCGTAGACTATGTTCTCGAGCAGAAGTCCGCAAAAGAATTTGAGCTTCCCAATCTTCAGGATGCCCCCGGAGCTTATTATGAATCCGAAACCAGAATTAATTTCACAAATTTCCTGCAATACTCTTACAGCGACCAGATTCCGGCTTCTCTCACCAGCCCGGCATCACTTCGGTATTCTTTGTGGAACGGTATCCCCGGTGGGGAATCGCAAAGATTGCCGGTCAGCTGGAAACCGATCCTGCCTTCCGGAAAACCTGTCATCATCCGCGGATCACAACGCGACGGGATTACTCCGGATCTCACCACCGGCGTCTATTATGAATATGATTTGAAAAAAGCCTACATCCTTCTCAATCACAAGGGAAGGCAGGTGCTTCTCTCCATTTCGAAACAGATTAACGTATCCGATGTCGGTAAAAAGGGTATCATCATAGGAAACGATGACGACTGGACTTACTACTACTCCGGCGAAACCGGCTCGGCCAAGACAGGGCTGGGTTGGATTAAATCTTATATCTATGACTATTTTTCAGTGGGAGTTCATGTAGAATCCGGCACTGCTCCATGCGTGGTCAGATCCGGGATTTTTCAATGGATCCGGGCCGGCTGGTCGGGAATAAATTTTGTCCAAACGGGACATATAATCAAGGGAATGAAACGAAATGCGACGAATTTAAAAACAATCCTGGAATCGCCGAAATTGCCTGCGGCCAGACAGATAGTCGCCAACTATCAACAACTTTCAGCCCTGCCCCAGAATGACTTACTGGGAAAATATGCCGCCCTGCAGCAGGCGCGGCAATCTCTCGCCGTTCAAAACGGGAAAATCAAAACAAGTGAGACGAAAAAACAAGCCTCCTATGCCGGCACTCCCAAAGAACAAATCATTGAAGAATTGATGCTGGAATATTTTAAAATTACTCTGGGCAAGGCCTCTTTGCTGGATAAAAAAGTCGTTTTGTTGCAATAATTAATTCAGTTATTCTTCCCTCCTGGAAGGAAAAGGTAATCCCATGTTGCAATGGCTTACCAATCGCCGCCGTAGGAAACTCATGGAAGCTCCGTTTCCTCCCGCCTGGGAAGAAATCCTGCAACATAATGTCACCCACTACTTACTGCTTACGGATACCGAACGTGCTCATTTGCGTAAACTTATTCAGGTATTCATAGTGGAAAAACGCTGGGAGGGGTGCGGCGGCCTGATCCTGAACGATGAAATCCGTGTCACCATCTCTGCCCAGGCCTGCCTGCTTATTCTCGGTATTCCTCATAATTATTATGAAAATGTCGAATCCATAATTGTTTATCCTTCTACCGTTATCCCGCCTGAATACAAACCGGGCTTTTTTGAAAATGTTCTCGAACCCATAGAGCTATCTCACCCCATTGTCGGGCAAGCCTTCAAGCAAGGTGAAATTATTCTCGTCTGGGATGCGGCGCTGCACGACAGCCTTCACCCCGAGCTGGGATACAATGTCGTCTACCATGAATTTGCACACAAGCTCGATATGCTCGACGGCGCTGCGGACGGCACACCACCGCTTTCCAACCGGAAAGAATATCACCACTGGGTAAAAATCTGCTCCCGGGCGTATCTCAATCTCTGCCGGGAAGTCGATAAGGGTAAAAATACCTTTCTTGACGCTTACGGCGCATTGAATGAAGCGGAATTTTTCGCTGTGGCAACCGAACATTTTTTTGCCAGACCCAGGGAAATGAAAAGCCGTATGACTGATCTTTATCGCGTGCTTCAGGAGTACTATCGTCAGGACCCGGCCCGGCGGGAAGGCCGCAACAATCGCCATGTTTAAAACAGGAAAAGCTAAAGCAGCCTTTTTCCTGATTACACCTGCCTTTCATCTATATTGACCGTAAAAAGCAGGAAACAGATCATACGGTTTTCATAGAGACGATAATCTCCTTCCCTGTATCTGCGGCCGGTTGAAATTTCCGTCGGCAGGTGATATTAATACCAAGCTGCATTCAAAATGATAACGCGGCGGCAAGGCGAAGGCGACGAGGCGTCTTATACATACGTTGAGGACCCTGCATGCGCCGGGCAATGAGCCGACAACACTGCCAACAAAGTTAGCGTTTGAATGCGACTTGGTATAAGAGGCATGTGTGAAGGCTTCAGTTATGGCAATCATTGAAACCAGGAAATTGACTAAATCTTACGGCTCCATCCAGGCTGTCCGCGGTGTCGATCTTTCCATCGAAAAAGGCGAGATATTCGGGCTGCTTGGTCCCAACGGCGCGGGCAAAACCACCACTATCGGCATGCTCTGTACGATCATCCGCCCGACTTCGGGCAGCGCTTCCATTGCCGGTTACGATATCGTACAACGTCCTTCCGCAGTAAGAAGCAAGGTGGGCATTGTTTTCCAGGACCCGACGCTCGATACAATCCTCACCGGATACGAAAACCTGGAACTGCATGCACGCCTCTACGGCATTACTTCCGCTCTCCGGAAAAAAAGAATCAGCGAAATGCTTCAGCTTGTCGATCTCACGGATCGCAGAAATGATCTGACCCGCACATACTCCGGCGGAATGCGCCGCAGACTGGAGATGGCCCGCGGACTTTTGCACCGCCCGGCGGCGCTTTTTCTCGACGAGCCGACACTCGGCCTTGATCCCCAGACCCGGGCGCGTATCTGGGATTACATCAGAAAAATGGCCCGGAAGGAACAGACCACCGTTATTCTCACCACTCACTACATGGAAGAGGCAGACCAGGTCTGCGACCGTGTGGGTATTATCGATCACGGACAAATCATAGCTCTTAATGCACCCGGCAATCTCAAGGAATCCATGGGCGGCGATCTGGTTATAATTCGCACCAAGGAGCCGCCGCTTGTAAAAATCAAAGCACTGCCCTATGTAAGGGAAGTTAAGTTCAATGACGGCGTGCTGGAAATAACTATGAAAGACGCCCATCTGCACCTTTCCGGGCTGCTCTTCATGATTCCCGGTGTGGAATGTGTGGAAATAAGAGTGCCTACATTAAGCGATGTTTTCATCAAACTCACCGGCCACGACATTCGGGATGATTCCGCGGAAGACTCCGGCAGCTGGATTGATTCCGTGGCACGCTACCGCCAGAAGGGAAAGTAAACTCATGAACGAAAACCGCCTGCAAAAAGAGTTAATGGGTGTACTTGCCGTCTGGTGGAGGGAGTTCAAGGTTTTCCAGCGGGAAAAAAGCAGAATCGTATCCAGCATCGTCCAGCCGATCATGTGGCTTTTTATTTTCGGAACCGGTATCGGAGCAACCGTCAACATGAGCTCCATCAATTATCAGGATTATATTTATCCGGGGGTGCTTACCATGTCGGTGCTTTTCGGCTCGGTTTTCTTCGGGCTCTACATTGTCTGGGACCGCAAGCTCGACGTGCTGAAAGCCGTACTGGTGGCGCCGGTATCGCGCATCAGCATATTCCTGGGCAAAGTCCTGGGCGGCTGTACGGATGTTATGCTGCAAATCGCCGTTCTTTTTTTGTTTTCGTTTTTATTCCCGGCCGTCAATGTATGGGGTATTCCTCAGGCGCTGCTTCTTTTGTTTATAACATCGGTTGCCCTTGTGTCCATGGGTCTTGCCCTGGGCTCACTTCTGGAGAGTCTCGAGGGATTTCAGGTAATCTCGGCATTTCTTGTTTTTCCGCTTTTCTTTCTTTCCGGCGCTCTTTTCCCGATTGACGACAAACTTCCCGCCTGGCTTACGGGACTCGTTAAGCTCAATCCGTTAACCTATGCCGTAGACGGCGTGCGGGGCGCTCTGCTCAATATAAACGTCTTTCCCTTTTATCTCGATTTCGGCGTCATCGTTATCTTTGCGGCAATTATGCTGCTTTTAGGCAGTGTCCTTTTCAGCAGGATGAAATAAAACTTTCCCGCTGATAAAAAGAGAAATCTTTTATCTTCAATCAACCAGCATAAGACAGTAGATATTCCGTGTTTCCGTTTTTTCCTTCAGCGGTGTGACGGAAAATCCATGATTGCGGGCGGTTTGAAACACGTCGATTCCGCATGATTCCATGGAAGGCCTGGTTTTCGCAGGAAGGCGGCACGGTATCCCCTCCACTTTCCCGCATTGTTTGCACAAAGTACATGCCCCGGCCAGCATTACAAATGCCTTATAATAACCGTCTTTGAAAAGTTCACCCTCCATCTTGACCAGGTAGTCAAGATAAGCAGTCATTTTTTCATTCCTTTCCTTTGTTGAAGGTGCTTCGGCATGAAACAGTATTGCCCGGCTGTACGAATTGAGCACGTTTTGGGTTTCTTCCGGTGTTGGTGTATGAGGCGGACAACTGTAACGATCCTTGTAGGGGCATCCATACAGGCATTTGAAGCGCACCCAGGCGCCGGTTACAACCGTACTCGGATGAATTATTTTGGCATGAGTGGCGCCACACTGAAGAGCCTTTGCACAATATTTTTCGAGATCAGATGTTTGCATGATAAACTCCTTGATATATTTTGATCCGGCATCTGCTGCCGGAATTGCATGATGAATTGAAGCTCCAGGACGGATAATCACAAAATTCGGCGGTGCCCTGATTTTTCAGTCTATTATTGATTGAAGGCAGTATAGGAACAGCTCTCCTTACTGTCAAGGAGATATTGGAATATCAGCGGCAAAAGGCACCGAAAGAGGCTTGCTCCTGATAAACGTCAAAATCTGGGGGAATATCCTGTAAATTAAGTGTAATAGGCATGGCCGCACCCTTCCTGATACAAATGATTGCGATTTTGTACAAGGCTGTGCTACAAGGTCACCATGGATTTATGGAAGAATAAAAATAAGATCCTGGTGACCTGTGCGAAGGGAGTAACTCCTTATCTGCAGACGGAAATAACCGCTTTAGGTTTCCCGGTGCTGGCAGATCTGGATACGGCCATCCAGACGGAAGGCAGCCTGGAAGATACAATGGTTTTAAATCTTCATCTGCGTACCGCTCAGCGGGTCCTGTATTTACTGGAAACACTCCCGGTCGGCACACCGGGCGCTCTTTACGGATCGATCAATGAATTTCCCTGGGAGACAATAATCGCCGTTTCCGGAAAAGCCGCCTATCTTTGTGTAACCTCGATTGCCGAAAATCCGCTGATTACCGATTCCCGCTTCGTCAATCTCAAAGTAAAGGATGCAATTGTCGACCGGATTCGTGATAAATGCGGAGAGCGCCCCGATTCCGGGCCGGATAAAGACAAGGCGGTTGTTCATGTTTACTGGAAAAACAACCAGGCCGCCGTTTATCTTGATACTTCAGGAGAGCGCCTTGCGCTGCGCGGCTATCGCAAGATTCCTCTTCTGGCGCCCATGCAGGAGACGCTTGCCGCCTCCGTCATCGCAGCCACAGGCTGGCAGGGGCAAGGAGCCTTTGTCAATCCCATGTGCGGCAGCGGAACAATGGCCATAGAGGCGGCACTTGTCGCCGCAAATCGTGCGCCGGGGCTTTTGCGGAACAATTACGGTTTTATGTATATTCAGGGATTTCCGGAGAATATCTGGCAAGAATTGCGCCAAAAAGCCCGCAGCTCCGCCGGCAAGAAACTATCGGTCAGAATAATCGCCACGGATATTGACCGGGAGGCGATATCCGCCGCCAAACACAATGCCCGGACGGCCGGTGTCGATCACCTGATCGAATTCGCCGTCTGCCCCTATGAAAAAACAATTCTTCCGGAAGGCGGCGGCATAATCATCTTGAATCCGCCTTATGGTGAGAGGATGGACACAGTCGGCCGTAAAAATTCATCCTTTCAAAAAGAAAGATTCTCACCGGACCGTAAAATTATTCTTCGCCGGACACCGGAAGGAATGAATAAAAACAAAACGGCACGGCTCACAGCAATCTATGCCGGCATCGGTGATTTTTTTAAAAAAGCCGAAGACGGCTATCGCGGATACATCTTCACCGGTAATCTGGAAATGATTAAAAAAGTCGGTTTGCGAACAAAAAAAAGAACTATCCTCTACAACGGAGAGATTGAATGCCGCCTTCTGGAGTACGATTTATATAAAGGCAGCCGGAAAAGTCCCGGCAGGCGGCAGGATTAATATACTTTTCGCAGAGCATCTTCACTTTTTTTTCATTCTGGTTACAAGAAGAATCCCGGGGATGATCAGAATAATACCCACAAGATGAAACCACTCGAAGCTCTCACCTAAAAAAACCACGGCCATAAGACTTCCGAAAACCGGCATCAGATAAACATACATACCGGCACGGGTTGCTCCGGTGAGTTCAACCGCCCGGTTATAGGACATATATGATATGATCGAGGGGAAAATTGCCGCATAGCCGACAGCCAGAACCGATGAAGCGGTAAGCGGCATTGGCATTATATAAACGCTCTCCCAGATATAGACGGGCAGAAGCGTTAAAGTACCTGCGGCAAAGGTAACTGTTGCAAAGCTCAAAGGATGGATGGAAGGCGACTTGCGCATCAGTATGGAATATCCCGCATAAAAGGCAACAGCGATGAAAATAAGCAGATCACCCCGATTCACCGACAATGCCTGCAAGATTTTCCAGTCACCGTGAACAATAATTGTACAGGCTCCGATCAGAGACAAAACCACTCCCGCCCCCTGGAGAGGTAATATCTTTTCCCGAAAAAAAATAAACGCCATGAATACAATCAAAACAGGCATTACCGCCTGGAGCAGAAAAGCATTGAGAGATGTCGTCCAGTGCAGCCCTGAATAAATCAAAGGATTAAATGTGGCGACACTCATAAAAGAAAGTAAAAAGAGCAGGGGGAAATTTTTCCTGATCTGTTTCCAGTCACGTTTTAAATGAGGCCGGGCAATAAAGAAAATAATGAGTGAGGCGAAGAACCATCTCCAGAAGGACAGGCCGATAGGCGGAATAATCTCACGGACAAACCTGCCCACAATAAAATTGCCCGACCAGAAAAAAGCCGCAAGCACCAGTAAAATATCAGGGGAATGAAATATATTCCTCATTTTCATCTATTGGTCTGCCGGCAGGTTCAGTATCATAACCGGATTTCCGCACATCCTGCATTGTCGATGATTTATCATTATTTCCCCTCCATCGCTTTTTGGCACTCGCTGATCAGGGCTTTTTTCGACGTTCCCAAATCAACAATTTCCCAGGGCAGAATCTCGTCAAATTGTTTCCGGCGATAAACATAGAAGTCCGCATTAACATTTACTTCCTTGAGCGCCTGAGCCCAGTTGCCGCAAAGCCGGTGGACGGCAAGCAGGATTTCCCCGACCCGGCGGTCGCCCAGCGAAAGCAGTGCCTGAACGTAATTCCATTTCGGCACATCGTGAATAACTTTGAACTGCTTTTCACAGCCGAAAGCGTTTACTATTTTTTTAATCTTGCGGCCTACGGTGCCGACATCGGCCAGTTCGCACCATTGCAAGGGCGTTGACGGCTTGGGAATGAACTGATTAATACTGAGAGTAATACTGCGGAATATTCTCTTGCCACGGGTATGCTGCCGGGCATGATGCTGAATTTTTTTGGCGAGCTCAATGATCGCCTCAATATCTTTTTCTTCTTCGGTTGGCAGACCGATCATGAAGTACAGGCGTATATTCGGTATTTCTTTTTCCATCAACAGTTCAGCGGCACGAAGAACATCTTCTTCGGTAATGCCCTTGCGCAAAAGATTCCGCAGCCGCTGACTGCCCGCTTCCGGTGCGAGGGCCACCGTCTCAATACCGCCGGCCTTGAGCAATCCGACAATCTCTTGATTGATCTGGTCGACCCGGAGCGAACCAATCCCGGCCTGACCGTTTTTTGCGAGAATATATTCGCCGATTCCGGCAAGTTCCGGATGATCGGATACGGCTGTGCCGATAAGCCCGATTTTTTTCTTTACCGTGAGCCCCCTGTCGACGGACTGCACGATTTTTTCATAACTGCGGAAACGCGCCGGACGGTAGATAAAACTCGCGGCACAAAAACGGCAGCTGCGGGCACACCCCCTGTTCACTTCCACCAGATACATATCTTCCATCTCCGTCCGCGGGGCGCTTATTACCTCTTCGGTACAAAAAGCATTTATATTTGCGGGGGGATGAATTTTTATTTTTTCCGGCAGACCGGGAACAATCGCCCGGACTCTCTCCATCCGGCTGTCCGGAAAATATTTAACTTCATATAGACAGGGGACATAAACCTGGGGAACTGTTTTTTGTACCTTTAGCAGCATATCCCCGCGGCTAAGACCCTGAAGTCGTGCTTCCTCAAAAACACGGGCAAATGCCGGTAATGCTTCTTCGGCCTCACCCAGAATAAATAAATCAAAAAAAGAGGCAATGGGCTCGGGATTGATTGTTGCGGCAATTCCGCCGCCGACAACCAGGGGATAATCGTCCGAACGGCACGCTGCAGAAAGCGGGATACCCGACAATTCCAGCATTTTTAAAATATTGGGATAATCGTTTTCAAATGATAAGGAAAAAGCCAGGATGTCGAATTCGCCAATCGGTTTTTGGCTTTCGATACTGAAAAACTCCGCCCGGCCGGCGGCGAATTCGGCCTCGTCACCGGCTGCGGGCAGAAACACTCTTTCACAAAGAAAGGAAGGTTGATCGTTAAATATCTTATAGACTGTCTGAAAGCCCAGGTTCGCCATGCCCGCCCGGTAGTAATGAGGATAGGCAAGGCAAACCGTGTTGTTTGTGCCCCAATTCTTTTTAACATAACCCTTTTCGTTCTCCAGAAGGGTTGTATATTTTTTTTTCAGTTTCCAATTCATTTACTTATCATGGCCTCTGGCCGGTTGCTTTTTTTTAATCAATGCCCCGGATTGCCACGAATAGTCCTAATCCGCCTGTCTGCGCAAAAATGTCGGAATCTCGATATCAATATTGTCGATGTCGTCATTAACACCCACGGTAACAACATTGGCACTGCCAGTTGCTTTTTCCTTACGCAGAAAAGCGGGGGTTGTCAGATCTTCCAGACGGAAGCTGCTTAAATGCGTTACATTGGCCGGCGCCTGTTTTTTCTTCATAATATCTTCAAAACCGGTGGCAATGACGGTAATGCGTATTTCATCTCCCATATTTTTATCAATGACCGTACCGAAAATAATATTGGCATCTTCATGGGCTTCCGACTGAATCAGGGAAGAAGCCTCATTGACTTCATACAGGCTCATATCCGGCCCGCCGGTAATGTTGAGCAGAATACCATGAGCGCCCTGAATGGTATTATCTTCCAGAAGCGGCGACGAAATTGCCCTTTGTGCCGCCTCCACTGCGCGATTTTCACCGGAGGCAACTCCCGTACCCATCAGAGCCATGCCCATGTTGCACATGATGTTTTTCACATCGGCAAAATCCAGGTTAATAAGTCCCGGAACAATAATTAAATCGGAAATGCCTTTGACTGCCTGATAAAGAATATCATCCGCTTTTTTGAATGCTTCCAAAAGCGACAGATTACGGCCGCCCAAAGAAAGCAGGCGCTGATTGGGAACGACGATCAGCGTATCAACGGTATCGCGCAACAGGGCGATGCCTTCTTCCGCCTGCATATTGCGCTTTTTCCCTTCAAACTGAAAAGGTTTGGTCACAACGGCAACCGTGAGAGCTCCGCATTCACGGGAAATATCCGCAATAATCGGCGCCGCGCCGGTTCCCGTGCCGCCGCCTAAACCGGCCGTCACAAAAACCATATCCGCACCTTCCAGATACTGCCTCAGCTGGTCACGGGATTCCAATGCCGATTTTTTACCGACCTCCGGATTGGATCCTGCGCCCAGCCCTTTTGTTATTTCCGTGCCAATCTGGATTTTTACCGGCGAATTTGATGCTCCCAGCGCCTGAGCATCGGTATTGGCGATCATGAAATCAACTCCCCCCAGGGAGTACGAAATCATCGTGTTCACGGCATTTCCTCCCCCGCCGCCGATCCCGATCACCTTAATCTTCGCCGAACTTTCGCTGCATACTTCAGTCAATTCAAACATGGGCACCCCTTCCTTTCAGAAAAATTCTAAAAACCATTTTTTTATTGTTTTAATCATATTGCCGAATACATTACCGGTTTTTCTGTAAACAGATTCACCGGATAATTGCTTACTGCCGTAAACGATCAATCCTACTCCGGTGGCATAGGCCGGAGAATTCACCACATCGGAAAGGCCTCCCACGCCGGACGGATTTCCTCTGCGCACCGGCATATCAAATATCTGCTCCGCCAATTCATTGATGCCGGTAAGCAACGATGCGCCGCCGGTCAAAACAACTCCGGCCGCCAGCAGATCTTCAAAACCGGAACGGACAACTTCCTTGGAGGCCATATTCAATATCTCGTCCATCCGCGGTTCGATAATTCGGCCTAATATCTGGCGCGATACTTCCCGCGCTTCCCGGCCGCCGACGCTGGGCACTTCAATTGTTTCTTCTTTCGGAATCATCGCCGTTAAAGCGCAGCCGTATTTAATTTTGATTTTTTCCGCTTCATTGAAGGGAGTACGCAACCCGGTAGCGATATCCGAAGTCAGGTAGTTCCCGCCAACCGGCAGTATCGCCGTATGCTTGATACTGCCTTCGGCAAAGATGGCGATGCCGGTATTGGAACCGCCGATATCAATCAAAACCACCCCCAGATCCTTTTCATCGGCGGAGAGTACCGCTTCGCTCGCGGCCAGTTGTTCCAAAACAACATCTTCAATATCCAGTCCCACACGATTGACCGATTTAACAACATTCTGAACCGAAGCTGCCGCTCCCGTGACAATGTGCACTTTGGCTTCGAGACGGACACCGGACATGCCGACCGGATCCCGGACTCCATCCTGTCCGTCCACGACGTAATTTTGCGGCAGCGTATGCAGAATTTCCCTGTCCACGGGAATGGCAATGGCCTTCGATGCTTCGATTGCCCGCTGGACATCCTCTTCACCGACTTCCCGTCCTTTAATAGCAACAATACCCAGTGAGTTTTGGCCCTTGATATGACTGCCGGCAATGCCGACATAGGCCGAATTAATACGACATCCCGACATGTGCTCGGCTTCTTCAACAGCCTTTTTTATGGCCTCCACCGTGTTTTCGATATTGACGACTCCGCCCTTTCTTAATTCTTTGGCCGGCTGGTTACCGATGCCGATGATATCAATGCCGGTGTCGGTAATCTCGCCGACAATCGCCGTCGTCTTTGTGGTGCCGATATCGAGCCCTACCAGAACGTTGCTTTTTCTGCCCATTAGTCTTTCTCCATCTTTTTTAAATATCCGGTTCTCAAAAACCGTTTCATGTCCGGTATTGTTTCCCCTTTTTACCCGACTCCGTTTTTCCGGAAGCATTTTTACGCTGGATGGTAATTTTGGAGACGTTACGCAAATCCGCACAGATGTAACCTTTTTTCATGCCTCTTTTTTCCAGATCAATCATCACAACATCAAGTTGCTGTAGTTTGTTTTCATAATCATCCATACCCATCTTCAGATAAAGGCCGGCATCAGTAAGCAGGGAGATGCCGAATTCATCATCAACGTTCACCTCCGATACAGCCCCCAGATAACTATAACGCCCGGAAGTTGATATTGTTTTCAACAAATCCAGCGCACTTAATAAAAGTTTTGATTTTTCTTTCTTCATACTGCCTGCCCCGGTAAGAATCGGCAGATCAACTTCGTCGCTTTTCCCCACTTTTTTAAAAACAAAACCTTCGTTATCCATGAGATAAAAATTACTGGCCTGCTTGACCATAGCCACGGGGATTCTCTCCCGCACTTCCAACACCAGTCTTCCGGGAAGTTCCCTTCCTACATATATATTCTTCACCCAGGGATTGGCGGAAATCTTTTTCACCAGAGAATCGGTATTCACCGCGAGCAGATTCTGCCGCGGAGGAACCGAAGCCAGAGTTAAAATATCTTTTTCGGTTAATTCCTTTAACCCGCGCACCGCTGTTTCCCTGATTTCAAAATAAGGCGTGCTCAACGCATAGCTGTAAGCATAGATAAACAGGAAACAAAGCAGAGCTATGGAAACGAGCAGACCGATTGCGCCTATAAGCTCGCCGATGCCGTTCACAAAACGACGACGCAAGCGGTTCTTTTTGGCCTCAAGGCTTGTCTTTAATTTCTTCGGCACTGATCTTCTCCAATAATAACAACTTCCGTCTCCAGATTAACGCCTCTTTCTTCTCTGGCTTTGCTCTGAATAAAATCAATCAATGTAAGAATATCGGAAGCGGTAGCATTGCCTTTATTCACAATAAAATTGGCATGCTGCGGTGAAACTTCGGCGTCTCCTATGGACTTTCCCTTAAGGCCGATTTCTTCAATGAGCCGGCCGGCGGGAAGCCCCGGCAAATTTTTAAAAACCGATCCGGCACTGGGATAAGCAAGCGGATGCTTTTTCCGGCGGAGTTCCATAATTTCTCTTATTTTTTCTTTTATCCGCCCCTGTTCGCCTTTCTCTGCCTTCAATCGTGCATTAAGAATTATCGCTTTTTCGGGCAAAACAGCCCGGCGGTAGCAAAAGGATATTTCGTCCTTCGGCAGGGTTACTTTCCGGCCGCAATCGGTAAGCAGCGACACTTCGGCAATAACATCCTTCATTTCCCTGCCGAATGCCCCGGCATTCATCCATACTGCACCGCCGACGCTTCCCGGAATGCCGGCGCAAAACTCAAGACCGGTCAATCCGCTCTCGTCTGATATGCCCACAACTCTGGCCAGAGACGCACCGGCTTCAGCATATATAAAGTGCCCGCTTCCCGGAATCTGCTGATATTCTATTTTGTTCAACCCGCTCATGAGCAGAATTACTCCCTGGTATCCGCCATCCCGCACAATAACATTTGTCAGATTTCCCACCGGCAGATAAGCTATTTCTGCCTCGCGCAGCCTCCGAATAATTTGTATCAGACGGTCTTCGTTTTCCACTACAATCAGGGCAGACGCATTGCCGCCCACCTTAAGCGACGTATGCTGCGACATCGGTTCATCATAAAATATTTTCTCCGTGCAGCCGCTCAATGTTTCGGCGATTTCTTTTTTATCGGACATTTCTATTTCGCTTCCCCTGCCGCAAGCTTTTTTAAAAACGCTTCACCGATTTTATAGACACTGCCCGCACCCAGAGTAAATACCGCATCGCCCGCACGGACGATCTTCAATAAACGTTCCAGCGTATCCTCTGCGCCGGCAATATATTCCACATGGGGATGACCGGTTTTTTTAATTGCCGCGCACAATGCTGCCGAATTAATTCCGGCGATCGGCTCTTCGCTCGCCGGATAAATATCGTTTAAAAACAGAACATCAGCATCGGTAAATGCTTTCGTAAACTCATCAAAAAGCGCCTTGGTCCGGGTAAATCTGTGCGGCTGAAAAACAACAACGCGTCTTTCCTTCCATATATGGCGGGCTGCCGCCAGAGTTTCTTTTATCTCCGTCGGATGATGGCCGTAATCATCGATAACGGTTATACCTGATGCATTACCCTTGATTTCCAGCCGGCGATGCACCCCGTTGAAGCTGGACAGCCCCTTTTTGATCGTCGGAAGATCCAGCTCCAGTTCGCGGCCGACGGCGATCGCTGCAAGCGAATTATAAACGTTAAACAGGCCGGGTACCTTAAGTTCAATTTCATCAATAGTTTTCCCTTTATAACTGAGACAATAACTGGGTTTGCCACCCGGGAATTTAACATCCTGCGCCCGGTAATCCGCCGTCTGCTCAATGCCGTATGTTATCGTTCTACGCTTGATCTGCGGGGCAATTTCCCGCACGTGTTCATTATCAATGCACATGACCGTGCAACCATAGAAAGGAACTATATTGGCAAACTTAAGAAACGCATCCTTGATCTCCGTTATCCCCGGATAATAATCCAGATGCTCCCGGTCGATATTGGTAATGACGGCAATCGTCGGTGAAAGTTTCAGAAACGACCCGTCGCTTTCATCCGCTTCGGCAACAATCACTTCACCGTCCCCCAGGCGTGCATTGCTGCCGATACTAGCCAGCTTCCCGCCGATGACCATAGTGGGATCAAGGCCACCCTGTGCCAAAATCGTGGAAATCATGGACGTTGTTGTCGTCTTGCCGTGACTGCCTGAAACCGCAACGGAAAATTTCATTTTTAAAAGCTCAGCGAGCATCTCCGCTCTGGGAATCACCGGGATATTCCGCAGGTGGGCTTCCTGAACTTCCGGATTTGTCGCCTTGACCGCAGTGGAAGTTACCACAACATCGGCATTGCCGATATTGCCCGCACTATGCCCCTGAGCGATCACCGCACCGAGCTTCTGCAAGCGCAGCGTTGTATCCGACTGCTGGGCATCGGAGCCGCTGATTTTATAGCCGAGATTCAGGAGAACTTCGGCAATGCCGCTCATGCCAATACCGCCGATTCCTACAAAGTGGATGCATTTTACCTTGCGCTGCATTAACCCTGTTTCTTTATCTTTGCCCATTTACTTAATATTCCTTTTATTTTTTCATCGCCGTTAATCCCAGGCAGGCATCAACTATATTTGCCGCCGCATTAATAAGTCCGAGTTTTGCCGATTTTTCTTCCATCAGTTGCAATTTCTTTTCATTACTCAGCATATCCTCCACTACCGTAAATAATTTACCGCCACCGAGCTCTCTCTCCGGAATCATAATTGCCGCACCGGCATCAGCCATGGCCTGGGCGTTTTTGGTCTGATGATCGTTGGTCGCCCGGGGGAAAGGAATTAATACCGGTACTTTCCCCGCCGCCGTAATTTCCGCAAGCGATGTTGCTCCGGCCCTGCAGATGATCAAATCCGCCCCTCTGTACGCGGAAGCCATATCGACAATAAAAGGTGTAACTTCGGCCTCAACTCCGCAACGTCTGTAGGCCTCACTTATGGATTCCACTTCCTGCGCCCCGGTCTGATGGATGACACGTATTTTCATGTTCATTTTCCTTAGCTCCGGCAGCATCTCGACAACACTTTTGTTTATCGCCGCGGCCCCCTGTGAACCGCCGAAAACCAAAAGGCAGCGATAATCATTTTTTTCTTTCGGCAGACTGCGTATGCCTATAAATGCCGCCCGCACAGGATTACCGCTTACCGATACTTTGGTCTGCGGAAACAGCGCCGACGTCTGAGCATAAGTAACAAATATTTTATCCGCAAATCTGCCTAAAATTTTATTTGTAATACCGGGGACGGCATTTTGTTCCGCGATCGCCGTCGGTATTCCCATGAAATATGCTGCAAGCACCGCCGGACCTGATGCATAGCCGCCAACACCGATAACTACCTGTGGACAAAATTGCTTCAATATTCTTCCGGACTGCCACATACTCTGCGGAATCTGATAAAAACCTTTTACCAGAGCTTTTAAGCCCCGGCCTTTGATCCCTTCCACATCGATGGTTTTCAGCTCGTAACCGATCCGGCCGAGCAACCTGCTTTCGATCCCTTTTTTTGTCCCGATAAAGAGAACTTTCGTTTCTCCGTCTCTTTTAATAAATTCCTCGGCAACGGCAATGCCCGGAAATAAATGCCCGCCCGTTCCTCCTCCCGCGATTACAATGCGCATGGGCTCCCCCCGATAAAGCAAACTATAATCAATTCTGAGAAGGCATTCAAATCTTTATCCCTTTAGCGCTCATGTTTTCTGCGTCGATATATTGAGCAGAATCCCCACCGCCGTCATACTCATGATAAAAGACGTCCCGCCGTAACTCAAAAAAGGCAGCGCCAGGCCTTTGAGGGGAATTATACCCATAACTCCGGCAATATTGATAAACGATTCGAGCGCAATGACCATTGTTAAACCTGCGGCCAGAAGCGTACCGAAAAGATCCGGCGCTCTGAGCGAAATCATGAAGCCGCGTAAAACAAAGAGCATAAACATGACAATCACGATAGTCACACCGATAAACCCGCTTTCTTCCGCAATGATGGATAAAATAAAGTCGGTATGAGGCTCCGGCAGATAAAACAATTTCTGCATGCCGTCGCCTATTCCCACGCCGAAAGCACCTCCCGACCCGAAAGATAAGAGCGACTGAATTATCTGGAAACCGGTATTGTCTGCATCTTTCCAGGGATCCAGAAATGCTGTAAGCCGCGCCAGCCGGTATCCTTTATGCCAGATAAGCCAGATGCCGACAGGAATAAAAGCCGCCGCCAGAATCAGCAGATGCTTGATTCTTGATCCCGCGAGCCCCATCATTAAAAGCATAATTGCCGCTATAATTACCGCGGTTCCGAAATCCGGTTCCAATAAAACCAGTAAAATTATTACCGCCGTTACAGACAGCGGGATCAGAATACCGCGGGTAAATTTCTTCAACTGATGAGCCTTGCGGGTAAGCAGATGAGCGAGAAATATTACCATCGCGATCTTAACCATTTCCGTCACCTGGAAGGAGAAAAAGCCCATGTTCAACCAGCGCGTTGCGCCGCCGCGCTTGAGACCTACGTGCGGAATCAAAAGCAGCGTAAGTAAAACAAAAGATATAATTACTCCGGGATATGCAAATTTTTTTAATTGCGTATACGGAATTTTAGTCATCAACACCATGGAAACAAGACCGATAAAAACAAAAAGTATCTGTTTCTTTAAAAAAAACTGGCCGTCTTTAAAGCGCTCGAGCGCGATAATAGAGCTCGATGAATAAATCATAGCCGTACCCACGGTCACCAAAATTAAAGTAACCAGAAGCAAAGTAATGTCCGGTGATTTATCTTCTTTTTTTACTCCAGCATCCATTTAAAGCTTCCTGACCACCTCTTTAAAAAAATTGCCCCGCTCTTTATAATTTCTAAATTCATCAAAACTGGCACAGCCGGGAGAAAGCAAGACAACGTCCCCTGCCGCCGCATCCTTATAGGCTCCCTCTATAGCTTCCTGCAAAGTTCGTTTTTTCTCCGTTACCACGACATTGCCGATCAACGATTCAATGCGGTCGCGCGCTTCGCCAAACAGGATTATTTTCTTGACTTTTTTCGAGAGCAAGGGCCGCAAAGTTTCAAAATCACCGTCTTTATCACGCCCGCCCAAAAGCAATATGACAGGCTCGGAGAATGTATCCAGCGCCCGCTCAACGGATCCGACATTCGTGCCTTTGGAGTCATCATAAAATTTCACACTCCTTTTTTCACCGGCATATTCAATCCGGTGCGGCAATCCCCGGAAACCGGCAACTGCGGCGATAATGCTTTCCCTGCTGCAGCCGCAAAAACGGGCGGCCGTTACGGCGGCCATTACATTTTCCACATTATGCAAACCGGGAAGTTTGATCATGTTCTGCGGATATTGTTCTCGGGTACCGTCAAACATCTCATGAACAAGATTATTCTCTTTTAAATAAATTCCCTTTTTCAACTCATTTGCCGAGCTGAACCGGGATACTTGTGCCCGGATACCGGCCGCTATTGCTTCCTGAAAAGGATCTCCGGCATTGAGAATGGCGAGGTCGGATTTCACCTGATTGGCAAAAATTGCCGCTTTGATACTGCGGTATTTATCAAAAGAACCATGATAGTCGACATGATCGCATGTTATATTTAAAAGAATTGCCACAAAGGGATGAAACTTTTCTATCCACTGCAATTGAAAACTGCTTATTTCCGCAATAACAAAATCTTCTTCCTGTGCAGTTCCGGCATATTCAATTAAAGGGTTACCTATATTGCCGCCGACAAACACCTTTTTACCCGCCCGGACAAATATTTCACCCAAAAGGCTTGTTGTCGTCGTTTTGCCGTTGGTCCCGGTAACCGCTACAAGCGGCTTTTTCAAAAAACGGTAGGCAAGCTCAATTTCACTCATCACCGGAATTTTCTTTTTGACCGCGGCGGACAGAATATCATTATGCGGCGGGACACCGGGTGACGGGACAACCATGTCCGCCCCGTTTAAAATGTCCGGATTGTATGCTTCCGCCTTCAGCCACTTCTCGGAGGCGATACGGCCGAAATCCGCACCCCATTGCGAAATTTGTTTTTCATCGGTAACCGCCACCCGGCAACCCTGCGACCCCAAAAACAGGGCGGTGGCAATTCCCGTCTTACCCATACCTATAATGACTATTTTTTTACCTTTAAGATCCATATTACCTCTAACGCAATTTCAATGTGCTCAGCGCCATCAGAGCCAGCAAAATGGAAATCACCCAGAAACGCACAATGACTTTCGGTTCCGCCCAGCCTTTCAATTCAAAATGATGATGCAGCGGAGCCATCCGGAAAATACGCTTTCCCTGGGTTAGTTTGAAATAGCCGACCTGAAAAATAACGGAAAATGTTTCGATAACAAAAATGCCGCCGACAATGACGAGCAGGATTTCCTGTTTGGTTATAACCGCCATCACCCCCAGCGCCCCACCCAGCGACAGCGATCCGACATCGCCCATAAACACTTCCGCCGGATAAGAATTGAACCAGAGGAAGCCAAGGGCCGCACCAACCATCGCCCCGCAGAACACCGCGAGCTCACCGGATCCTGCGACATAAGGAATCTGCAGATAATTTGATACTTTCACATTACCGGCAAAATAGGCAAACATTACATAAGTGGCAAAGCAGATGATGGCCGGACCGATAGCCAGGCCATCCAATCCGTCGGTAAGATTTACCGCATTGGCTGCACCCACAATGATGAATGTCGAAAGCAGAACGTAACCCCAGCCGAGATCCGGCAAAACCGTTTTAAAAAACGGGACGGCAACCTGTGAATTGAAACCCGGCTTCATATAAAGAACAATACTCACCAAGAGGGCAATCATTATTTCCGCCGCCAGTCGCTTTTTACCGGACAGCCCCCGGGAGTTTTTCTTAACAAGTTTACGGTAATCATCGATAAAGCCGATCAAACCATATCCGACCGTCACCAGTAATATCAGCCAGATATAATCTACGGTAAGATTGGCCCAGAGCAATGTCGCAACGACAACAGCAAAAATTATCAATATGCCACCCATTGTGGGTGTGCCTTTTTTGGTCAGATGACTTTGCGGACCGTCTTCTCTAATCTGCTGGCCAATTTGCATGCTCTGCAATTTCCGGATAAGCCAGGGTCCAACAATGAAACAAATAACCAGCGCGGTAATCGTCGCGTAAATCGTCCTAAACGTAATATAACGAAATACATTAAAGGATGAAAAAGCCGTATGCAGAGGATATAATAAATGGTAAATCAATTTTCGTTTACTCCCGCTTAATGAGCCATTGTGCCGTTTTTTGTTTCATTTTTATCTCTGCCGAAGATAAAACATATTTGATCCACAATTTTTTCCATCTTCATCCGGCGCGAGCCCTTTACCAATATCCAATCGCCCTTCTTCAAATTATTTTTCAAAAACGCCATACCGTCTTCATCCGGAGACAAAAGGAAAATATTTTGTTCAGGCATGCCGCCTTCCCGTGCTCCGGCCGCTGTAATCAACGAAAACTCCCCTTTTAAAAAAAGGGCGTTAATACCGATTGTCGCCATCAGAATACCGATTTTCCGATGCATTTCTTCAGCGGATGAACCCAGTTCCAGCATATCGCCCAAAAACACGTAGCCGTTGTGATTATTCTTCAAATCTTTCAGCGTCATCAGCGCCTCGCGCACCGATGCCGGGTTGGCATTATAGGAATCATCCAACACATGAACACAGTTCTGCAATTTGATCATCTGCATGCGCCCGGGAACCGGGCGGAATTCAGAAAGCCCTTCGGCAATCGCCTTACAGTCGACTCCCGCCGCCCAGGATGCTGCAGCAGCGGCAAGTGCATTATAAACATTATGAACACCGACGGTTTTCATTTCAATCTTGTTGCTTTTATCGCCGATTATCAGATTAAAGCGCATACCCCGAATACCGTTTTTTTCTATGTCCCTGGCCGTAACATCGGCATCAATACCCATACCGTAAGTAATACGTTTACCGGTCCATTTTTCCGCCGCAATACGTACGGCCTCGTCATCAACATTGACAACAGCGATACCGGACGGCGCCATATTGAAAAACAGGCTTCCCTTTTCTTCACGGACACCGTCCATCGATCCGAATCCGGCCAAATGGGCAGGACCGATATTGGTTATCAAACCGATATCCGGTGCGGCAATCTGCGTCAACCGCCTGATCTCGCCGGGACAGTTTGTACCCATTTCGAAAATGGCCAGCTCGAAATCTTTTGTTAACCTGAAAATCATCTGGGGCAATCCGATCAGATTATTCAAATTACCCTCCGTCGCCAGAATTGTTTTTCTTCTGCCGATGATTGCCGCCATCATCTCCTTCGTTGTCGTCTTCCCCGAAGAACCGGTCAATCCGATTACCGGAATAGGAAAACGCTTCCGATAATTCCGCGCCAGATCACCCAGTGCCTGCAATGTATCGGCAACCTGAATTACGGTTATTTTCCCATTCTGTCCGGTCATGTGCGGATTTGCTGACTTATCGTGCACCAATAAACCGGCCGCACCCTGCCGTGACGCTTTCTCTAAAAAATCATGGCCGTCATATTTTTCACCTTCAAGGGCAACAAACAGATCTCCCGGATTCACTTTACGGGAATCAGTCGTAATTCCATAAAAGCAATCTCCCCCGTCTCCGGAAAGCAAAACACCTCCGGTTGCCTTCAATACATCCCCTGCGGTGAACAGCGGAAATTCAAGAACCATCAATCAAGTTCTCCTCTTCAAAGCGTTTGCAGCAACAACACGATCATCAAACGGCACTTTCTTTGTCCCCAGGATCTGGTAATCTTCATGACCTTTACCAGCAATTAAAACGATGTCGGCAGTCCGGGCCATACCGATTGCCGTCTCAATCGCCTTTTTCCGGTCGGGAATTATCGTATAGGAATGAAGACCGCCCGGAATTTCCAACTGATCAACCTCCAGTTTTTTAATTCTACGCTGATCGATCCCCGCTTCTATTTCCCGAATGATCGCCGCAGGATCTTCCAGACGGGGATTATCCGAGGTGACAATAGTAAGATCGCTGTATATTACCGCCGTTTCACCCATAAGCGGTCGTTTGCTGCGGTCACGATTGCCGCCACAGCCGAAAACCGTAATTATATTTTTTTTCTTGAGCTCGGTTAAATTCTGCAAAACCTGATTCAAAGCGTCAGGCTTGTGGGCATAATCCACAAAGACATAAAAATCAGCTGGTGCATCGACTTTTTCCAGACGCCCCGGAACACAAGACAGACCCTCAATACCTTCTTTTATCGCCGCCGGATTAACTCCCAGAATCGAAGCCACCGCAGCTGCTGCAAGAATATTGTAAAGATTAAACCGGCCGATCAGCCTGGATGTTATATCAATCTTTCGGCCGCCGATGCGAATTTCCGCTCCGATACCCGCAAGAGTCGATTCATAATTGAGCGCTTTTACAAAACAGTCTGCACCCAGACCATAAGAGAGCGCCGGCAGGTCCACTTCCGTAAGAATTCTCCGTCCCCAGGAATCATCGTTATTCACGACCATTTTTTGTGGATGGTTTTTTTTACTTTGCGGCAGCACTTCGGAAAAAAATCTTTTTTTGGCTTGAAAATACGCCTCCATATTCGGATGATAATCGAGATGCTCCGGTGTCAGATTGGTGAAGATGCCCAGGTCAAAATCGCAATCATCAACTCTTTTTAAATCCAGGGCATGTGAGGAAACTTCAGTAACAACGTGCGTTATCCCTTGATCAGCCATCTCGCGAAGGATCTTCTGCATTTCGTATGATTCCGGCGTTGTGTTGGGCGCCGGAAATATTTTATTGTGATAGCGGTAATTGACTGTACCCAACACGCCGCAGGAAAAGCCGGCGGTCTTCAATATCGCTTCGAGAAAATAAGTTACCGTGGTTTTTCCACTTGTACCGGTAACACCGATCAGGCATAATCCGGAAGAGGGATGAAGGAAATAATTTCCGGCCAGTAACCCCAGCACGCGTCTCGTGTCGGCAACTTTAATTGCCGTTATCCGGGAAGTGAAACTCAAATCCTTTTCATGGACTATATACCTGGCACCGCGGGCAATCGCCTCCTGAATAAAATCATGCCCATCATGCTTTAACCCGGCGACAGCCACAAACAAAGAACCTTCCTTGCATTTATCCGCCGAATAACAGAGAGAAGATACTTCCCCCTCCAATTTTCCGGAAGTGCTGATAATATTTATTCCTTCAAGCAGTTGTCCCAGTTGCATTGCCGCCTCAGTTTTCTACTTCAAATGTAACGCTGCAAACGCGTTCTTCGCCAAGCGGAGTACCGGCCTGCGGATACTGGTGTACTGCCCATCCGTTACCGGATATTCTCAGCTCGATTGATCTTGTTTTGGCTTTTTTCATTGCTTCCCGGATCGTCAAGTTAAAAAAATCCGGCATAACCGACTCATCATCCGCGGCCGCACCAGCGGAAATCAAAGTCTCCCGGGCCGAAACAAGCTCCACTTTATTTGTTTTTTCCTGTTCAAATACCGGTGTCTCCCGGATGTTTGTTTTAAAGCAATTCAGTATTTGATCGCCGATATTGCGAAACACGGGTGCCGCGGCCACTCCGCCCCATTTATCGCGCTGCGGTTCATCGAGTATTACTAAAATGGCGATCTGCGGATTATCCGCCGGGAAAAATCCCATGAAAGATGTCCGCACCTTTTCCGAGGAATAAACTCCTCGGGCAAAATCGAATTTCTGTGAAGTTCCTGTTTTACCGGCTACTGCCACGTTGACAATTCGTGCATTTTTACCGGTTCCGTCAACGGCACCGACTACTTCCGTGAGCATACCGGTTAATCTTTTTGCCACTCCCGGAGAAACAACCGTCCGCACAACCGTCGGCGTATATACTTTGATCAGACGATCATTTTTATCGGCAAAGCCGCGCACGATATAGGGTTTCATCATCACTCCGTTATTGGCAATAGCCGACATCGCCGTAATCAATTGAATAGCTGTAACCGATACACCCTGGCCAAAAGCAACTGTTGCGGCATCAACTTTCGTCCATTTATGCACCGGTCTTACCAGACCTGCCGATTCCCCGGGCAGATCTATCCCTGTTTTCATTCCAAAACCAAAGTTTTCAATGTATTTGGCGAATTTTTCCTTACCCAGCTTCTGCGCAATTTTAACCGAACCTATATTACTGGAGTATTTCAATATATCCGCCACAGTCAGCACTCCGTGCCGCTGACGGTTCGCTTCATGGATAGTGCGGTCGGCAACGATAAAAGTTCCGTTTTCACAATAGAATTTTTCCGATTCTTTAACGACTTTTTCTTCCAGGGCTGCGGCTACCAAAAAAGGTTTGAAAGTAGAGCCGGGATCAAAACAATCGGTAATCGCGCGGTTACGCCATTTTTCCGGAGTAAGTCCATGAATGTTATTGGGATTGAATCTGCCTTCATTTGCCAGGGCCAGAATCTCGCCGGTTTTGGGATCCATAACTATGGCCGTCCCGCCTTTGGCCCCTTTGGTCAAAACGGCATCCTGCAGATGAGTTTCCACCAGATACTGAATACGACTGTCAATAGTCAGAACAAGATTTATGTTTTCATCTTTCCTGGTTTCATTATTTTCCGCCCGTAAAAACAATTTCTTGCCCTTAGCATCGCGTGACCAGGCCACTTTTTCCGGCTTACCCTTCAGGACTTCGTTATACTTTTTTTCCAGTCCTTCCAATCCGGTTGCATCATAACCCACGAATCCAAGCATATGTGCCGCCAGTTCGCCGTTGGGATAAAAACGTTTCGGTTCTTTGACTACTGCTATTCCCTCAATATTTGCGGCCTCCACATGAGCAGCCTGCTCCGGAGAAATTCTTCTGGCCAGCCAGCAAAAACTTTTCGGCTCTGATATTTTCTTGAAGACTGCAGCATTATCCAAATGGAGAATTTCCGATATTTGCCTTGATGTTCTCACGGGATCGGCAATTTTCGACGGATCGGCACACACGGAATCAGCCAAAATGGAAGCCGCGAGCTTCTCCCCGTTGCGGTCGTAGATAACTCCTCTTTCCGGTTGTAATTGTAATGTGGTTGTATGCTGTTTCTGCGCCAGAGTTTTCAGTTTCTGCCCGGACAATACCTGCAGCTGGAAAGCACGGGAAAGCAAGGCAATAAACAATACCAAAAAAATCAGCAAAACACTGACAATCCTGAACTTGAGCCATTTTTTCGTTTCGACTGCCATATCATTCTCCCGAATTTTTCAAGACAATTATCTGATCTATTTCCGGATAAGACATCTGCAATCTGCTTCTTGCTATTCCCTCGATACGCTGCGGTGACTTCAGCATCGCATATTCCAGCTTCAGTTTTTTTTGTTCTTCCAGCATCCGATCATAAGCGCTCAATTCCGCCGTAACCTTGTATTCCAGTTCCGTCATATGAATATGAGAGCCGACATAGATCAGGGCAACAAACATAAGCATTATGGCCATAACGATAAAAGTAGGATACTTGATACCGGAAGAAGCCTTTTTATCCTCCCGGACAGAGGTCATTTCTTGAGCACTTATAGCCTGTGCCATTTTAAATCCTCTCGGCCACACGCAGCTTGGCGCTGCGCGAACGCGGATTAGTCTCTGTTTCATGAACCCCCGGAATCAATGCTTTTTTAGTCAAAACTTTGAGCATTGCCCTGGGCTTACAGACGCAAACGGGCACATCTTTGGGACAAGTGCAAACTCCCGTAAGGATGCGCATTTCATTTTTGACAATCCGGTCTTCCAGTGAATGAAAAGAAATAACGGCGATTCGTCCGCCGGTTTTTAAAGCAGCCGCGGCAGAGTCAATTGCCGGTTTAATACTGTCCAATTCATTATTAACGGCTATGCGAATTGCCTGAAAGGTTCTTGTGGCGGGATGAATTTTTTGCCAGCGCAATTTAGCGGGCATAGCGGAAGCAACAACGGCCGCAAGCTCCACAGTAGTGGAAAGTGGAGACAATCGTCTTTTTTGCGATATTGCCCTTGCAATCCTTCCTGCCATTTTTTCTTCCCCGAAAGTACGAATAATTTTTTCTAAATCTTCTTGGGCAAAGTTGTTGACAATATCGTAAGCACTTAGCTTCAAACTGCGATCCATGCGCATATCGAGCGGCGCCTGCTGATTAAAACTAAAACCTCTTTCGGCCTGATCAAGTTGCGGCGAAGAAACACCAAGATCCAAAAGAACGCCGTCAACTTTTTTTATTCCCAAATTTTCCAAAACTCTGCCGAGTTCCGCAAAATCCGCCTTTATGAGAACTTTGCGAGAACCGAACTCGGCCAGCTTTTTTTCAGCCGCCGCAAGAGCGGCATCATCCCGGTCAATGCCAACCAAAAAACCGCCGGTTTCCTTGAGTATCGTATAAGCATGGCCTGCACCCCCTACAGTACCATCCAAATAAATTCCGTTTTTACTGATACAAAGCCAATCAATGACTTCCGTGAGCATTACCGGCTCGTGATAGAAGTCAGTAACCATACTTTAAATTCCCAAATCGGCGATGAAGTTAGTGGATTTATCAATTTCCACACCGGTTTTTTTCATCTCTTCCTCGAAACGTTCTTTCGACCAGATTTCGATCACTTTGATCATTCCGGCTAAAATAATATCTTTTTCCAGCTTAGCATATTCCCGTAGTGTGGGAGGAATAAGCACTCGTCCCTGCCCATCCAGGTTACAGTCGACAGCACCCGACATAAAGAAACGCTGAAACGCACGCACCTCTTTCCGTAAAATAGACTGGTGAGAAACTTTTTCTTCGATTACACACCATTCATCATACGGAAACACCATCAAATAGCCGTCCCAATTAGTAATGACCATCCGATTGTCATATTTTTCCGTAAATATTTCCCGGAATTTGGACGGGAAGATTATTCTTCCTTTTTCGTCGATATTATGATGATATTGGCCTCGAAAAACAGACACTACTTACCTCCACAATAAACCACTTTACTCCACGTGGCCAACTATAGAGGCGACCGCAGGCTTTGTCAAGAAAAAAATTTATTTTCCCCCCGATTAACTTGCTTAAAATTACTAAGGAAATTATGGAAATGTCTCAGACAAGATATTACCGGAGGAAAAACAGTGGAAGAAAAAAAATCATAGAGAGAAATAATATTGATCCGGAGAGAACGATTTAAAATATAATTCAATTATTTTAAATACTTAGATAATGCAAAAATTTATCTTTGCTTTCTGCTTATTCGCAAACGGGAGACAGCTTGATTGTGCACATCCAGAGAAGCCGAAAAAAAATGAGTGCCATCGCGCTGCGAAACAAAATAAAGATAATTGACATCTGCCGGAAAAAGAGCAGCTAACAACGAGTCCATACCGGGATTGGCAATTGGTCCGGGAGGCAAGCCATAGATTATATAAGTATTATACGGTGAATTTCTTTTCAGATGACTGCGCCGGACGACACCTCCGAAATTTTCCAGATCATAGACGGCGGTCGGATCACTTTGCAGCCGCATTTTTCTTTTTAATCTATTGTGAAATACCGCAGAAATCAAAGGTTTTTCAGCCCTGTCGCCTGCTTCTTTGCCGATAATTGAGGCCAGCGTAATATATTTGTGAGCACTGAAACCAAGTGTTTGAGCTCGCTCCAGCATTTCCGGTGTAACTTTTTTCCAGAACTGGCTGACCATGATACGCATAATCTGGCGAGTGCTCATCGACCGGTCAAAGTAATATGTTTCCGGAAAGAGATAACCTTCTATCGAATCGGCTTTAATATTCAATGATTTCAAGAATTCTTCATCTTCCGCCAATTCGAAAAAATCATCCTCATTGATTAGTTTATATTCCAGAAGGCGGACTGCAATCTCCCTTACTGATAAATCTTCCGGTATGGTCAATTTATAGGTTTTGATTTCACCATGCAGGAGCTTATTCATGACATCATAAGGGGTCATGGAAGTATTGAATTCATATTCTCCGGCACGGATCGAGCTTAATGCCTGCCTGACCATTGCCAAACTATAAAAAAATATTCTGTTCTTAATCATTCCGGCATCGTTGAGTATTTCGGTAATTTTCAAAAAGCTGGAACCTGTAGGTATATCAACAATCACCGTGGTGTTCTTCTTATCGATGGAATTAATGGAATAATTAATCAGCAGAGTTGAAAAAGTAAGAATACCGGCAGCAAACAATACAATAATGTAATATATTTTTTTAAAAATTAATTTTTTCATACAATTTTTAATTTTGCCTGATTAATTAACGCTTTTATTGCTGAATGAATCCAGGTAATTCTGAAGAATAATGCAAGCAGCCAGTTTATCTATTTTTTTCTTTCTTTTTCTCCAGTGCACACCGGAGCTAATCAGTATTTCTTCTGCCTCCTTTGTCGAAAGCGTCTCCGGCCATTTAATTACGGATAAAGAAAAAGTTGCAGTAAGCAGCATGGAAAAACGATTAACTTTTTTACACTGGATACCTTCGGAACCGTCGAGACGGACAGGATAACCAATGACAATTTTTTCGATATCATAGTTTTTGATTACGGCAGCCAATATCTCCAAATCGTGTTTCTTGCTTTTTCTCTCAATCGTCGGCAACCCTTGAGCCGTAAATCCCAATTCATCACAAACAGCAACACCGATTCTTTTTTCACCGTAATCCAGACCTAAAATACGCAAACATCACCTCTTTACATGTCTTTTCTAACAATTCCCTGCTTCATTTTCAACAAATAAATATTCCCGTGTTTTTGTTCATATATTACACATTCCCGAAGTGGCAAAATTATAATGTTGTGAAAAAGACGGGAGTTTGTTATTTTTAAAATATGAAACATTTTGTTCTCGGCACAGCCGGACACGTCGACCATGGAAAAACAGCATTAATTAAAGCACTTACCGGTATTGATACCGATCGTTTGAAAGAAGAAAAAGAAAGAGGCATTACCATCGAATTGGGATTTGCCTCACTTCTCCTTCCTTCCGGCCGGACGATCGGCATCGTTGACGTGCCGGGTCATGAAAAATTCATCAAAACCATGGTTTCCGGCGCGGCAGGGATTGATCTGGTGATGATGATCATCGCCGCCGATGAAGGCATCATGCCTCAGACAAAAGAGCACCTGCATATTTGTTCACTTCTGGGTATATCTTCCGGCCTTGTCGCCTTGACAAAAACTGATCTGGTGGATGAGGATTGGCTTGATCTGGTTAAGGGGGAGATAACCGAGTTTTTTCAGGGAACTTTTCTGGAAGGAGCGCCGGTTATTCCGGTATCCGCCGTGAAACGTGACGGACTCTCCGATCTTACGGCCGCAATAAATACTGTTGTGGAACACCTTATCCCCAAAATGGATGACGGTATCTTTCGTCTACCTGTCGATCGTATTTTCACAATGAAAGGCTTCGGAACAGTTGTTACCGGAACGCTCGTTTCCGGAAGTATTCAAGTCGGAGAAGAAGTTCAAATTCTTCCGGAGGGTTTGGTTTCCCGCATTCGCGGAATCCAGGTACACAATCATCCGGTGGAAGAAGCCTGGATGGGACAGCGCACGGCAATCAATCTCCAGGGCATGGAAAAATCAAATATCACCCGCGGTGACGTCCTGGTGCGGCCGCAAACAGTCCGGCCTTCGCAACGGCTGGATGTTTTTGCCGAATATCTGCCGGCTAATCTCAAAAAACTGAAGAACAGGGATCTGGTGCGTCTGCACACTGGTACCAGTGAAGTCATGGCCCGACTGATTCTGCTCGACAAAGATGAAATTGCCCCGGGAGAGAAGGCTTTTGCCCAGCTGACGCTTGTCAGCAAAACCGTAACTGTCGGTGGAGAACATTTTGTGCTGCGCAGTTATTCGCCGGTTACGACTATCGGCGGCGGCCGGATTATCGATCCACAGCCGGTGAAACATAAAAGACGGAATGAAGAAATCATGGGCGATCTGAACCAATTGATGAACGGATCACTGCCGGATAAAATATCCGTCATTTTGGAAAGATCCGGATTTTCCGGCATCAATCTGAGCGGTATCGCCTACCGACTCGGTGTGACCGCCGGAAAAATTAAAGAAGCACTGGAAAATTTATTTTCCCTGAGAAAGGCATTTCTTCTCGACAGTGAAGACACCACTGCAATCTCCGAGCGTTATTACAATCAACTCGAAGAGCTGATCACTAGTAATCTCTCTCTTCATCACGAAAAGAATCCTCTACAGGAAGGAATTTCCAAAGAAGAGCTCAAGGCATCGCTGCAACGTCCGGTCTCGGTAAAATTATTTAATATGGCCCTGCGCAACCTCACCAAAAAAGAAATCATCGTCAGCGATAAAGATAATGTGCGACTGATCAGACACTCTGTTCAGATAACGGGCGGTCTTGATTCGATCCGCCTTGCCATTTCCGGAATTTACCAAAAAGCAGGCCTCACGCCACCCGCTCTTACCGATGTTATTGCCGGATTCAAAGATCAGAGGCCCCAGGCCCAGAGTATCGTTAAGCTGATGCTGAAAGACGGTGATTTGATCAAAATCAATGAGGAGCTCTGTTTTTCCCGTGAAATTCTCGGTCAATTGAGAAATTCTTATAAAGCATTACTGATCAAAGACGGCAAGGCGACGCCGGCCAGTTTTAAAGAACTTACCGGGCTGTCCCGCAAATATATAATCCCGCTCATGGAATATTTTGATATGGATAAACTGACTGTTCGGGTGGGGGATTACCGCATTTTAAGAGAAAAAATATAGCATCCGGATAATCAGAATACTGCGGCGGGAAGAAAGACATTTCAACTTTTACATAAAACTGTTATAAGCTCGGAAAGTCGCGATTGCGACACAAGACAAACATTTATTTTTCCGAAAGGCGGATAAAAATTGAAAGCAAAGGAAATCTATCTCAAAGATATCAAACAGGGAGAGAAAGTATCTTCCTCTTTTTTAGTGGCGGAAAAAAACATGGCTTTTTCCATAAAAGGTTCCCCCTACCTGACGGTAAAATTGAAAGATAAAACGGGTGAGCTCGACGGCAAGGTCTGGGAAAATGCCGTGGAACTCGACCGTGAATTTAAAAAAGGCGATATCATTACCATTATCGGCAGGGCAGCTAATTATAAAAACGCTTTGCAAATTTCCATCACCGGTATAAAAAAATGCAATTGGGAAGAAGTGGAACCGACGGATTATCTTCCCGGCACAAAAGGCGACGTGGGGGCCATGTATGCCGAACTTATTGAATCCATCGGCAGCGTAACGAAAAAACCTCTTCAGGAGTTACTTTATGCTTTTTTTAAAGAGGAAAAAACGGCTGAACTTTTTCAGAGAGCCCCCGCCGCCAAAGGTTTCCATCATTTTTACCTGGGCGGACTATTAGAGCACACACTTTCCGTTGTGCGCCTGCTCATAAAAATCGCCGATCATTACCCGGAGATGGACAGAGATATGCTGATCGCGGGCGGGCTTTTGCATGACATCGGGAAAATTTACGAATTTTCCTACAGCCAGCTCATTGAATATAGCGATGAAGGCAGATTAATCGGCCATATCGTCATGGGCGTGGAAATGATCGACAAAAAAATCTCCGCTATTCCTGATTTCCCGACACAGCTGGCACTGGAGTTGCGCCATATTATTTTAAGCCATCACGGAGAATTTGAATACGGTTCTCCCAAGCGACCGAAAACAATGGAGGCACTCGCCGTTCATTATATGGACGATCTGGACGCCAAGCTTCATGCCTTCCAAGCATTCACCAGTGATTCCGGCAATGCTGATTCCGATTGGACAAACTACAATCGGTTCTTTGAAAGGTATCTGTACAGAAAGAAACAACCGCTTTAACCGTTAATACTTTATCTTCAAAACAGAATCAGAAAAAAGTATAGTTTCAAAGAAGATTGATACTGTGCAGGGCGATCTTTAGCAGTCCCGTATTTTTGAAATGAATTCCCTGCATGCCGGCTCTTTTTGCCGCATTTACATTTTCAGCGTTGTCATCAATAAATAATAGTTCGGCCGGAGCTGCTCCCCGGTCTCGGATAATTGCCTCGTAGAAATCACCTGCCGGTTTCATTGAATGTAATTGATAGGAAAGATAGGATTTATGTAAAAGCATGAGAGTTTCACATTTCATCCTGCTTGCATTGTAATGAATTTCGCTGGTATTACTGGCCAGTGCCGTCTGATTTGTGGACGATATGCGGCGGACAATCTCGTTCATTCCCGCAACCGGCTCCTGAATAATACCGGAAAAGGCAGCCTCCAACCGGCCGATCGTGAACCGCTTGTTAAAAATATTACAAAGGCCGTTTAAAAAATCAGTTCCGGCAATATAACCTGTTTCATATTGCCTGATCCAGGATGCATAGCTTTCCGCAAATGGAGATGCTTCTTCCGGTCTCGTGAACCCAAGATTTCTCCAGAAGGCATCGGGATCAATGTGCACCAGAACATTTCCCAGATCAAACAGCACCGTTTTTATACGCTTCACAAGCATGACTCATATTTTCCCACTCTGGATTCCTTTATACAAAGTCTTTCCCGGTACTTCTGAAAAATTAATCCATGATTATTTTCTTGAAACCGGCAGGTATGGATAGATCAAAGACAGACAGATCTCCTGCTTTTTCAATTTTGAGATCGGAATATTTTACGGTAATGGAAGTTGTGCCATCAGCCATGCTGATCGTGATTTTACCGGCAATAGATTTGCTCTCTTCATAATCGTCAAATTCGGCGATATAGATCGGATTCCCTTCCTTATCCCGGCGTTCGAGCTTGTTTAAACGGCCGTCCGGTCCTATGCGGATTGTCTGCGATATTCCTGACCGGGCTTTCATTTCAATACGCATATTACCCGCCTCGGGAAAGCGTAAATAACTGACCTCACCGTTTAAAGGCGGATAGCCGCCGGCAAATATGGCAACCATATCTTCCAGATCGAATTGCCAGGGCAAAAATCGCGACAGATTATGGCCACTGGGTTGCCCCTGATAAAATTCGCCTTTTCCCGGCACCAGAATTTTCATTTCCCGGAGATTTGCCGCAAGAAAAAAATCGGGCGGCCCCATGAGCGGCAGAAGTTCCAACCTTAAATATGCCGGCTTTTTCAAAAGAAGTGCGGCCTTGGCCGGATAATAAGCCCCCGGCGTAACCAGATCGATTTGCACAATCGCGCTCACCATATCGGCTTCGGAAACAGTGTTGGAGACTGCCGCAAGAATTTTTTCCGTCGCCGGATACTGCGGAACAACCGCAGGTCCGGCACAGGATGCAACAAAAAAGGGAATAATCAGCAGATAAATTATTTTTTTGAAAAGATGTGATCGATTTTGCAAAGTTTTATACATCCCATCAGCCGGGGCCCGGTTTTCCCTGCGAAAAGCAATTCTATTTCTTCTCTATCAAATCTTGCAGCTTTTTTTGCAGCGATTCATTTTGCGGATTAATCTTCAGTGCTTTTTCATACATTTCCCGTGCTTCTTTCAGTTTGCCGAGCTTGGAATAGACATCACCCAGATGTTCTATAATGGCGGCATCGGCAGGCATTATTTCCATCGCTTCCTTCAAGTTTTTCAATGCACTGTCTAATTTGTTTTGCTTGAAATGCACCCAGCCCAGACTGTCCATCATATAACCATTGCCCGGTTTGATCTTCAGGGCTTTGATAATCATCTGCTCGGCCTGCTCCAGGTTAATACCGCGGTCGGCATAACCGTAACCTATAAAATTAAGCGCATCAGCATGGTTGGGATCAATGATCAAAACCGTTTCCATTTCTTTAATACTTTCCGGAAAACGATTCGTCTTTTCGTAAATGACACCGAGGCTGTAATGTAAATCCACATTACCGGGAATACCGGCAATTCCTTCTTTTAAAATATTTTCGGCACCTGCCAAATCTTTATTTTCTTCGTATAAGGAAGATAAGTAAAGATAAAAGGGAACCTGACCTTTTTTCCTGGTGATGGATTCCGTAAGGATGTTAATTGCTTCTGTTAGTCTGCCTTCTTTCTTTAAAATCATGCCGACATGAATTATGGCGTTTACATATAAATCGGATGTAAAAGATATTTTTTGATATTCATCCTTTGCCAACTTGCTGTTATTATTTTCTTCATAAGTAGTGGCCAATAAGTAACGCACTCTGTCATCACTTATATTTTTTTCCAACACATTCAAGAATTCCTGAATGGCCAGATCAAAACGCCTCAGCTCGTAATATAAAAGCCCCAGCGCCATTCTCGCTTCGCTGTTATCGGGAGTGATTTCCAAAAGATCCTGAAATTCTTTTTGCGCTTCGTCGTATTTTTTATCCTTAATCAGAAGGTCTCCTATTTTTACCCGCAAATTTATGCGAGAAGGATTAGCTTCGATGTAGTTGCGATAAACTTCGACGGCAGCACCTATTTTCTTTTGTTTTTCATAAACAGCGGCCAGATCGAAGACTGCCGATTCAAAATGAGGCCTCACGGCAATAACTTTCTGGTACATCGAAGCTGCTTCATCAAACCGCTTCATTTCCGCCAATACTTTGGCGTAGTAGTACATACCCATTACGTTGTCGGAATCCAGCACCAACAGGTTTTTTAAGATTTCTTCCGCCTTGTCATATTTTTTCTCACCCGCATATATTGTAGCCAGATAGAGATGGGCAATCAAATTTTGCGGATCCAGTTCGATTACCTTTTTGTATTCCTGCACGGCTTTTTCGTATTCCCGGGAGTTGAGATACAAACCACCCATAATCAGGTGCAGATCGCTGTTGTCCGCATCATTGGAAAGCGTCTTTTCTCCCAAAGAAACGGCTCTGGCCAGTTCGCCTTTTTCCGCATAAAGAGAAACAAGTTCGGTTTTCAGATAAGGTGAATCGGGATCGGCGGCTATAGCCTTCTCCAATTCCTCGGTTGCTTCACCTAACTGTCCGTCCAGCCGTAAAAGAACACCCAGTGAATAATGATAGGCTGCGGAAGCCGACTTTTCATCCTTATCGATTGCCGGATAGCGCAAGCCGCAACCGCTCACGGCCACGCTGATCAGCACTAAAACCAATATTAAATATTTGTATTTTATTTGCATAAGAAATAATTATTCTCTTCAACCGGAAATGCAATTCACGAAGAACCCTGCGGCGCTTTATTCTTTACCAGTCGGGAAACAGGAACAATAACAACTCCTTTTGCCCGTAAAATTTTAGTCGCTTCTTTAATGGCCCGGATAGTTTCCGGATAGGGATGGCCGATTATGATAAGCGGGGCAACATCTCCGTCTGCCGTTTCGTGGGCTATTTCGGTAAGTATCTTATAAATTGCCTCATAGTCGCGGCTGTTATCAAGAAATATCCTGCGGGAAGCCAGCGGCAAACCTGTTTTTTCCGAAGCAGATGAAGCTTTGGAATTTGGCGTTGTGCGTGAATCAATAAAAAACAGATTCTTTTTCTTCAAATTTTCAAAAATCACCTTCAGCTTCTCTTCATCCTCCATGAATTTAGATCCCATGTGGTTATTGACACCGGAGATATAGGGAACCGCAGCCATGTTTTTGTTGAGCTGGAATAAAAGTTCCTGATTATTCATATCGGTAAACAGGGCGCCCGCACCCGGCTTTTCCCGGGGATAGGAAGCTGGCTCCATGGGCAGATGTAAAAGTATTTCCCGGCGGGCCTTATGCAATATCTCCGCCGCCTCACGCGTATGATTGCAAAGAGGCATAACGGCAAAGGTTATATCGGCGTCGATTTTCAAAAGCTCCCTTACCGGACCCAGGTCATTGCCTATATCGTCGATAATTATCGCCAGTTGACGCGTCTGGATGGTTTTCCCGATACTGGATACGACTATTTTCTCTTTTTCTTTCCCCGGTACTCTGGAAGGCGCAACAGTTGATTCCTTTACTGTTTTATCCTTCTGTGCTTTCGGTAAAACCGCTTTGGCTGGTTCCGCCTGGTTTACTTCTTTCTTAGGCTGCTTCATCTCCGGCGGCTCTTCTTCCCATTGCAAGACGTAAATTATAGCGGCAAGAGAAGCAATCATCAAAAATAGCAGCAGTCCTTTGAAGAAACTTTTTAATAGTTTCATAAGTTAATATTCAATAACTCGGTTTGCCGGAAAATTAACTGTTCAGATTCTTTTTCATGATATCCCAGCTTTTTAAGATATCAATTGCCGTTTTTAACTGATTATCCTTGGTCAGATCGGAAGAATCCTTGATCGCTTTAATTTGTTTCTCGTCGAGTTTGGTGCCGTCTTCCTTCGCCGGTTTAATATGACCCTTCAAGTCTTTTTCCCGAATTCGATCATCCCAGCCGTTATCCGTCAAATCTTCAGTCTGCCTTAAATATTTGACAACTATATCCGGCTTGATTCCTTCCGCTTGGATGGAACGGCCCTTCGGTGTATAATAACGGGCAGTGGTAAGTTTCAGCGCTGCACCGTTCTCGAGAGGAATTATTGTCTGCACCGAGGCTTTGCCGAATGTCTGTGTTCCCACAATCAACGCCCGCCCGTTGTCCTGCAGGGCGCCCGCAACAATTTCGGCGGCGCTTGCCGTACCTTCATTGACCAGAACAACCATAGGACAGGTTATTTCACTGCCATTGTCCCGCGCGTTTGTTTTCGACTCCATGTTTTTGGTCCGGCCTCGGGTGGAAACAATTATCCCTGATTTCAAAAACATGTCCGAAACTTCTATCGCCTGAATCAATAATCCACCGGGATCATTTCTTAAATCCAGAACAAGACCTTTCAGAGGAGATAGCTTTTCCGTTACTTCCTTCAAGGCATTGCGCAAATCATCCGACGTTCTTTCGTGAAAAGAAGCTATTCTTATATAACCGATATTATCCTCCAAGGTTTTAGCTTTGACGCTCTTGATCTGGATAATGGCGCGCGTCAAAACGAAGTCTTTAGGTTTGGCTGCATTTTCCCGCATGATGGTAATTGTTACTTTGGTATCTTTGGGTCCGCGCATTTTTTTGACGGCCTCCATAATCGTAATATCCTTGGTGGACTTGCCGTCAATTTTGATGATCTGATCGCCTGACTTTATACCGGCATTATAAGCGGGCGTATCCTCGATCGGCGAAACAACTGTCAGAACATCTTTCAGAAGAGTGATTTCGATGCCGATGCCGCCGAAACGTCCCTGTGTTTCCACCTCCAGCTCTTTGTACATATCGGCGTTCATAAAAGCGCTGTGAGGATCAAGGGTTTTCACCATGCCATTGATAGCGCCCTGAATCAGAGACTGAGGTTCGACTTCGTCGACATAATTTTTCTTGACCATGTCAAAAACTTCATTGAACGTCTTGATGTCTTTATATATCCCTTTATCCAGAGCGGATACCAGGCTGTCTGTATGAGGTCCGATAAGGACAAACCCTCCCAGAAGAATAAGAATCAACCAAGACCACTTATTAAATATTTTTTTCATAATAATCCTCACCATACCGAAAATATAATCGGTATGGTTATATCATCTTTCCTGATATTTTCCATATATTTCGGAGATTTTAAAAATGAAAACCCGGATCAATGGGGCTGATGAAAAACCTCCCTTTTACAGGCTGTTCAAAAAGGTTTAGCTGCAAGGCATCGCGAGGATCGAGCAGCGGAGCGTACTTTAGAGGTACGTGAGCAGTGAGAGCCGAAGCGTATCCGGCATTCGCCGGATTTACTCCGCAGATGCCTGCCCGGCGCATGCCGGGAGCCTTTTTCAACAGCCTCTCAATCTGCGGTTATTCTATCGACCAGGTGGTGCCTTCCTTGGAATCCTTGAGTAAAACATGAAGAGCGGCGAGCCTGTTGCGAATTTCATCGGCTTTTTCCCAATTCCGGGCGATTCTTGCTTCTTGTCTGCCTTTAATCAAATCTTCAATTTCCGCCATGTTGAGGCCTCTTTTACCGCATTCCATTTTTTTGTCGTTTGCAAAAAATTGATCCGGATCATCCCGGAAAATGCCTAAAATTGCGCCAAAATGCTCGAACGCTTTTTTGGCTTCCCGGAAAACTGCGGCTTTACTTTCGGTCGCTGCATTTTTCCCCGCAATTGCAGAATTATTAACAAGCCTCACCACCTCAAAAACATAACCCAGGCCGCGTGCCGTGTTGAAATCATCATCAAGGGCTGCGTCAAAGTTTTCCACTGCTTCGGTTATTTTATCGATATAATCCTTTACTCCGGTCGAAGTTTCGTCATTACCGGCCGATACTTCCGGAATTTCCTTGATCTGCTGCAGCGCTGCATAGCATCGGATCAATCCCGCTCTGGATTCATTGAGAGAATCCGTGGAATAATCAACCGGGCTGCGGTAATGGCTCTGCAGCATAAAAAGGCGTAAAACTTCCGGGTGGTAATTTTTCAAGATTTCCCTGATGGGGAAAATATTACCCAGAGATTTGGACATCTTTTCGGAATTGATTTTGACAAAGCCGTTGTGCATCCAGAAATTGGCCAAAGGCTTGCCTGTCGCCGCCTGGGACTGGGCGATTTCATTTTCATGATGCGGAAAAATCAAATCTTCGCCACCGCCGTGAATATCGAAAGTTTCCCCTAAGTACCGCCTGCTCATTGCCGAGCATTCAATATGCCAGCCCGGCCGGCCCTTGCCCCAGGGTGATTCCCAGAAAGGTTCACCTTCTTTACTGGCCTTCCACAGTGCGAAATCCATCGGATTTTTCTTTTTATCGTTGACATCAACACGCGCGCCGGCAAGCATCTCGTCCAGGTTACGCCCGGAAAGCCTGCCGTATTGATGAAATTTATCTACTGCAAAATACACATCGCCGTCGACGGCATAAGCAAATCCTTTTTCTACAAGCACGCCGATGAGTGCGATCATGTCATCCATATGTTCAGTCGCCTTAGGGGTTATGGTTGGTGTCTCTACACCGAGGGCAGCCATATCGTCATTATGAAATTTGATGAACCTTTCGGATATGTCCGTAAAGGCAACTCCTTCTTTCTTGGCACGATCGATAATTTTGTCATCAATATCGGTAAAATTTTTAACATAGGTCACCCTGTAACCGCGCGCCCTTAAGTGTCTTACAACTACGTCAAAAACGACGGCGGCGCGGGCATGACCGATATGGCATATATCGTAAGCCGTAATTCCACAAACGTAAATACCAACCATCCCGTCATTCACCGGTTTAAAGGTTTCTTTTTTTCTCGTTGCCGTATGAAATATATTTACTGGCATAGTTCTCCAACAGGAATTTATTTAAGGATAAAGCGGGGCCATCTGCAATCCCGTATCTTCTTTCCAGTTACAAAGTATATTCATGTTCTGCACGGCTTGCCCGGCCGCTCCTTTAATCAGATTATCAATTGCCGAAATAATAATTATTCTTTTTGTCCGCGGATCAACGGCAAGACCAATATCACAAAAGTTGGACCCGCAAACGGAAGAAATATTGGGAAATGTACCGACAGGGCATATACGCACAAATTTTTCCGCAGTATAAAAAGATGAATAAAGAGAATACAAATCGGCAATAGAAATATCCTTCTTTAAAGACGCATAAATCGTGCTCAAAATCCCCCGTTTTACGGGAAGTAAATGCGGCGTAAAAGAAATTACAAATTTTCCCCCGGCCAACCTGTTCAATTCCTGTTCTATTTCGGGAGTGTGCCGGTGTTTCCCGACTTTATATGCTTTAAATCCGCCGTCAACCTCACCAAACAACGATCCGATTTGCGGTTCCCGGCCTGCCCCGCTGACACCGGAAGCGGAATCCGCGATAATTGTATTTACATCCAGGAGTTTATTTTTTAAAGCCGGGGCCAATCCCAGAATAATACTGGTCGGATAGCAACCGGGATTGGCGACAAGTGCCGTCTCCCTGATCTCCTCCCTGTAAAGTTCGGGAATTCCATAGACTGCATTCTTAAATAGACCGGCGCTCACATGCTTGCCGTACCATTTTTCGTAAGTGCCTAGATCCCGCAAACGGTAATCGGCGGACAGATCAATCACCTTCTTCCCGGCCCGAATGAAAACGGGAGCTATTTCCATGGAAACACCATGAGGCAGGGCCAGAAAAACAATATCAGCTATTTTTGTTATTTCTTCCGGTGCCGTATCCTGATATTTTAACGAAGTGATTCCCAGCAGAGATGGAAATATTTCTGCAATCTCTTTGCCGGCAAATCGTCTCGATGTAACGGCGGTAAGTGACACTTCGGGATGTCCCGACAAAATCCGGATAAGCTCCTGCCCGGTATAACCACTGGCTCCAAATATAGCTGTTTTCATTATAAAACCCCAAAAAAAAGGGAGGCTCGAAGCCCCCCTGTAATTTAACGCTTGGAGAATTGGAATCTTTTCCTTGCGCCCGGTTGACCGTACTTTTTTCTTTCTTTAGACCGTGCATCCCTGGTTAAGAAACCGGCCTTCTTTAAAATAGGCCTCAACTGAACATCATATTCCAAAAGTGCTTTGGAAATTCCATGTTTTACCGCTCCGGCCTGGCCGGCAACTCCGCCGCCACTTACATTGACATACAGATCAAATTGACCGTTTTTCCCGGTAATCTCCAAAGGCTGACGAATAATCATCTTTAAACTGGGACGAGTGAAATATTCTTCATAGCTTCTTTTATTCACTACGATATTACCACTGCCCGATTTCATATAGACGCGGGCTATGGCGCTTTTTCTCTTACCGGTTGCATAAAAACGTTGTTGTGTCTGTGTCATATCTTCTCCAAAATTCAGAAATAATAAAATTATTTTAAAAAATTAAACCGTTAAAACATGCGGGCACTGGGCTTCATGCGGATGAGCATTGCCGTTATAAATTTTCAGTTTCTTCAGCATTTTTCTGCCCAGATTGGTTTTAGGTAACATTCCCTGCACAGCAATACGGATCAAATTCTCCGGTTTTTCGGCAAGCATTTTTCCGGCCCTCGTTTCTCTTAATCCGCCGGGATAGCCTGAATAAGAATAATAGGTTTTGTCGGTCAGTTTTTTACCGGTCAGCATAATTTTTTCGGCATTGACGACGATAACAAAATCACCGGTATCGGTATGCGGAGTGTAAATGGCCTTGTGTTTACCGCGCAAACGATGAGCTATTTCCGCAGCCAATCTCCCCAGTACTTTACCCGACGCATCCACCATATACCATTCGCTGTTAATTTTCTCAGCTTTTGCCATATAAGTTTTCATAATAAAAACCACCAAGTAATAAAAATTTAAAGATGCAAGCTATGCAACTTTGATTTGTTTGTCAAGTAAAATATTTGTTTTCACAGTATACAGAGTTAAAGGGTATTTTTCGGATTTGCCCGCTGTTATTTGCCCATATTTTAAAACTATTAATGTGGAATGCATCCAGCTGATACCTTAATTATACTATTATATCAACAATGTCTCTTTCCGGTTCTGTAAAAGTCCAAAATTAACGATGAATGATGCGGTAAGCCAAAGAATGTGATAAGTGATGTTGCGAGTGGAACATTTTTTTCACCGAGATAAAAAAGAGCGAGATATTATTTATGGGATTAATGTGGATTAATAATGTTTCAGTAAGTTTTGGAGGGCCGCAACTGCTGTCAGCAGCTACACTCCAAATTGAAGCCGGTGAAAGAATCGGCCTTCTGGGAAGAAACGGTTCCGGTAAGTCCACTTTGATGAAAATGCTTGCCTGCGAAACCGTTCCGGATACGGGTAATATTACTAAAAGCAACGAGATCAGTATAAATCGTCTGCCGCAGGATGTCCCGGATGGTCTGCCGGGCACTGTCTATGATATAGTAGCCGCAGGCGGCATAAAGTATATGGAATTGTTAAAAAATTATCATTGCCTCACCTTGCAGCTTGCCCAGAGTGGCAATAACGATGAATTACTGGCAAAATTAGATAGTGTCCAGCACCGTATGGAAGCAGTGGGCGCCTGGAATTACCACCTGCAAGTGGAAAGAATCATTACCCGAACCGGCCTTAATGAAAATGCCGAATTCAGTCATTTATCAGCAGGAATGAAACGCCGGGTTTTCCTGGCCCGGGCACTGGTAACCAATCCCGATATCCTGCTACTTGATGAACCTACAAACCATCTGGATATAAATGCCATACTCTGGCTGGAGGAATTCCTGCGGAAATATGATAAAACCATTATATTTGTAACCCATGATCGTGCGTTTCTCCAGAAATTGGCCACACGCATCGTGGAGATTGACCGGGGGAAACTAATATCATTTTCCTGTAATTACAGCACGTATCTCGAACGCCGGCAGGCAATGCAGGAAGCGGAAGAGAAGCAATGGCAGAATTTTGACAAAAAACTGGCCAGAGAGGAAGACTGGATTCGCCAGGGTGTCAAAGCGCGGCGAACCCGTAATGAAGGCAGGGTTCGTGCTCTTGAGCAGATGCGCCGGGAACGTGCCCGAAGGCAGAGTCGGACAGGCCTCGCGCGGCTGGCCATTCAGGAGGCCGAAAGAGGCGGCAAGGTAGTTGTGGAGGCTGAAAATATCAATTTTGCCTATGAAAACAAAAAAATCGTCGAAAAGTTTTCTACTTTGATAATCCGCGGCGATAAAGTAGGCATTATCGGACCCAATGGTTCCGGTAAGACCACTCTCCTTAAAATCCTGCTCGGCGAACTCCTGCCACAAAACGGCCGTATCCGCCTGGGCACCGGAATACAAACCGCCTATTTTGATCAACTACGGGCACAACTCGCTGAAGAAAAAACACTCAAGGACAATATCGCCTCCGGCAACGACACAGTATTTATAGACGGCTCACCGCGTCATATCATTGGTTATCTCCAGGATTTCCTCTTCCCTCCGGAACAAATCATGTCACAGGTCAAATCTCTTTCCGGTGGGGAACGTAATCGATTACTACTGGCAAAACTTTTCAGCCTTCCTTCCAATGTGCTGGTACTGGATGAACCAACCAACGATCTGGACACCGAAACGCTGGAACTTTTAGAAGACCGGCTGCTGCAATATAAAGGCACAATTCTGCTGGTAAGCCATGACCGGTCATTCCTCAACAACGTGGTGACTTCCACAATCGTCTTTGAAGGCGAAGGGCAACTGCAGGAGTACATCGGCGGTTACGATGACTGGCTTGCGCAACGCACGGTTCGGGTAGATTCATCCAAAACAGTAACAAAGGAAGAAAAAAACAAAAAAGAAAAGCTCCCGGCGGAGAAACGCAGGCTTTCCTTTAAAGAGACTCGCGAACTTCAAGAACTGCCGCAAATAATCGATCTACTGGAAGAGGAGAAGCGGGAGCTGGCGTTCACTTTAAACTCTCCCACCTTCTATGCAAAAAACGACGGCGCAAAAATCAGGACCGCAAGCGACAGGCTGGCTCAACTGGATAAAGATCTGGACTATGCATATCATCGCTGGAACGAATTGGAAAATCTGACTGCAAATTTAACCGGGCAGGCTAAAATTTCCCCGGTTTAGGATACTGCATGATACCCAATACTGCTCAAAGTATGCCGCTTGTCCAGTTATCTTTGTTGCTATTATTTGAGACTGCCGCTTTGTCGTCAGAGGTGAATCCATGGGACATATAGTTGGAAAAGATATCTACAAAAAACTGGGGAAAAAGATCGATGGTTTAAGCTTGCGTGTCCCTTATACTCAGTCATTTTCGGCAATTCTGCAGGATCTTTACAGCAAAGAAGAAGCGGATTTGATAGCCCGGATGCCTTACCGGCCTTCCTCCATTGATAGAATTGAGCGAACCACTGGCATTCCCAAAGTGAGGTTGCAGGCAATGCTGGAGAAACTCTGTGATAGTGGTCTCGTTATGGACATATGGAATAATAAAAAAAATCAATACATCTATATGCCCGTACCTTTCATCATCGGTATCTATGAATTTACTCTGATGCGTACGGGTAATCCCGAAAAAAGCCGGCATTGGTCTAATCTCCTTCATACCTACTTGAATGAAGGAGATCTATATATTGCCAACAAAACTCAGGGCCAGCAGATAGCCATAATGCGTACAATACCTTATGATAACTCCGTCCTCCTTAATGATTATGTACAGATATTCGATTATCAGCGGGCACGCGCAATCGTCGAAGGGGCAGAAATTTTTGCCATCGGCCTTTGCTCCTGCCGGCATGAAGCTCTGCACATGCAGGAGAAAAAATGTAATATACCACTGGCAACCTGCTGTTCTTTCGGCCGCTCCGCCGAATATCTTATCCGCCACAAACTGGCCCGCAAAGTTGATAAACAGGAAATGCTGGATTCTCTGGCCCGCGCCCAGGAACTTGGTTTAATGCTCAACGGCGACAATGAAAAACGTAATGTGGAATACATTTGCCAATGCTGCTCCTGTTGCTGCCATCTCATCAAGTCCATTAACAAATTCGGCTATCAGGGGATACTTGTAACTTCCGGATTATTGCCGGTAATCAATAAAGAACTTTGCAAAGGCTGCGGAAAGTGTGTCGAGGCATGTCCGGTACACGCCCTGAGCAGGCAAAAATTTACGGACAGAAGTTTTTCGATAAATGTGGATAAGGAAAGCTGTCTCGGCTGCACAATCTGCCAGCGGGCCTGCACTAAGAATGCAATTCTGATGGGACAATCCGACAAAAAGGTAATTTATCCGGAAGACGGTCTGGAAAAATACATCCTCTCCTGCCTGGAAAAAGGAACTCTCCAGAACTTGCTCTTTGATGATCCACAGAGCCTAACCCATGAGTTTTTGAGAACCTTCCTAGGTGCTTTTTTACGTTTGCAGCCGGTTAAACGCGCATTATTGAGCAATACTTTCCGGTCTCGTTTTTTATCAATACTGAAGGCTTAAAAGTGTTTTTCTCATTGCTAAATGATTTTACCGGGCTTCCCGATCATTCGGCACTAAAAAAAGGGCCGGAGTAAAGCCGGCCCTTTTTTAATTTTTTACTGTTTAAAAGCTACTTGATTTCCTGCAGCTTTGAACGCGCGATACGTGCCTGGTTTGTATTCGGGTAATCTTTAATTACCTGTTGTAAAATCAATCTGGCACTGGTCTTATCATTTAATTTAAGGAATGACAATCCCTGTTTCAACAAAGCATAAGGCACTTTATTGCCGCCCGGAAAATTCTTTGTTACTTTTTCGTATTCCAAAATAGCTTTTTCGTAGTTCTTCTGAAAAAAGTAACATTCGCCGATCCAGAACTGAGCATTATCCGAATACTCGGAATCAGGATATGCAGCCAGGAAGCTTTCGAATTCCGCTCTGGCCTTATCATAATTGCCTTCTTTAAAAGTCTGATAGGACGTGGAATACATGGTTTCCTTGTCCTGTTTTTTCGTCGGATCTCTGGTAACGGCATTACCTGCTGCTTTTGTTTTATCTCCGGATTCACTGGAACCGTCTTTTTTGCCGATTTCCAGAAAATTTTCAATAAAATTGACTTTGAGAAGTATACTGTCTATCTTTTCTTTGTACTCTTCTTCCTTCTTCGTGCCGCGACTTATGTCTTTTTTCAGCGCTTCCAACTGGCCGCGTAATTGTTGAACATTATCGCGTAAATCGGTAATATCCGCTGCTGTATTGGCATTACCTTTTCTTGTTTGTGCCAAAGCTTCGGCATTTTTGCCGAGTTCTTTTCTCAGAACGACCACATTGGCATCAATAACAGCAAGCTTATCTTCCACACTCTGATTTAATTCAGAGCGCATCGCTTTTAAATCATCGGTTGTGGCGCATCCAGTTAAAAAGAACAACACAATCAGCACAACGAGATAAAGAAGATTTCTCAAGTCTTACCTCTATGCCTGTTATTTAATGGTAACTGCAAAATGGGCACGGCGGTTTTTCGCCCATGCCTTCTCATCGTGACCGTTATCAACAGGACGTTCTTTACCGTAACTGATTGTTTTCATCTTGGAGTCTTTTACACCCAGATTGACAAGATACTTCTTTGCTTCCTGGGCGCGTCTTTGACCCAAAGCCATGTTGTATTCGGCAGTGCCTCTTTCGTCGCAATGACCCTCAACAACTATGGAAGCGGAACTGTTTTTCAGGAAATAATCGGCATTGGCTTTAAGAACTTCGCGGGCGTCCGGACGAATGTTGGACTTATCAAAATCAAAATAAATATCTTTCACTGCATCCTCACCGGCACCTGCCGCTTCAACTTTTGCGGTCTGCTCTTTGGCAGCCTTTTCCCGGGCGAGACGGTCAGCGGCTTCTCTTGCCGCCCGTTCTCTGGCCAGACGGTCTGCTTCTTCCCGCGCCGCCTTATCCTTTGCGGCCTTATCGGCGGCAATCTGCTGATCCTGAGAAGCACCTTCCTGAACCAGAGCTTTTTTTTCGGCGCAACCAAACATACTCAACGCAAATACAAGCGCAATAATAATCCCTACCCACGTGAAATTTCTTTTCATTATTCAATCTCCTTTCTGCTGGTAAATAAATTTAGCTAAATGATCTTTTATAAAAACTAAACACAATTGATATTTTACGTCAATGAAAATTACCGATTAAATCGAAATGATCTTCAAGGCGAAGCTCTGGAACCGCGTTGTTTTTCAACATTCCTGTCAAAGTCAGGTCTTATCATGATGGATAATTATATACGATAAACACTAAAAAATAACAACCACAAAATTGGTTTTATTTTAATCGCGGCGACCACATCGGCATAGTCAGGTTACCGTTATTTTCATTAAGAACTCTGACATTGAGTCCATTGGCATTCATAATACAAATTTTACTTTTTAAATTTGTCCTCGAGCTATAGACAATTTGCCTGCCGGAAGGAGACCAGGAGGGAGATTCATTGTCTGCTTCACCAAAAGTAAGCTGCAGCAGGTTATTGCCCTCCTCGTCAATAGTAAAAATCTGAAAATTACCATTGATCAAACCTTCATAGGCAATCCGTCCGCCACGCGGCGACCAGGAGGGGGTGGTGTTATAGTTTCCTTCGAAAGTAATTCTTTTTATATTGCCGCCGTCGGCCTCCATTAAATAAATTTGCGGTGACCCTCCACGGTTGGAAACAAAAACTATTTTTTTACCGTCCGGTGACCAGGCCGGAGATACGTCAATCGAATAACTGCTGGTCAAGCGTTTCAGTTTCAAGGTTTCCACTTCGAGAATGTATATTTCTTCGTTGCCGTCCTTGCTCAACGTCAACAATATTTTCTGCCCATCGGGCGACCAGTAGCCGCACAAATTCAGTCCTTCAAAAGAAGCCGCCTTTCTTTCCCCGCCGTTTTTCATATCCTTAATATAAACCTCAGGATTACCATCCTTGAAAGATGTAAAAGCCAGAAACCGGCCGTCCGGCGACCAGCGGGGAGAAACGATTATAGATTGATGCTTGGTAAGAACCTTCAGTTCCAAACCATCATAGTTTACAATGTAAATATCCGCTTTAGTTCCTTTTTTTGCTACAAAAGCAATCCTGGTGTTAAAATCACCCTGATCGCCGGTTAAAGCAAATAAAATATCGGAAGCTATGCTTTTGGCCAGATTTTTTTGTTCCTTGTCCGGTACATTATATTTTTTGCTGAAGAGGAGTTCTGCGTGAACCACATCAAAAAACCAGCATTCGGCAACCGCTTTCCCGTTTTTTATTAATAAATTTCCTTTGAGCAGATAATCGGCGCCGATTACAGACCAGTCGGAAAAGGTAATGTTGGCAAGAGAAGGTTCACCTTCTTTTTGTTCATCCAGAAAACTTTTTTTATTCAAAGAATTGAAATATCCGGTCATCATCAGATACCTGCTGATCTCTTCGGCCAGAGAGCTCCCCGGAGCCTGTCCCATCTCGGAATCGACTGCAACGAAGTCACAAACTGCTATCGGGAAGAGTTGAAAAGTTGGCGAATCTACATCAATATAAATTTTTGCCCGGACATTACCTGCTAAACTGACAAGCAAACAAAAGGCGATAATTAATACTGCCGGAATATATTTTCTTTTCATTAATAAATATTTACCTTTCATATTTACCGGAATTGAGCGGAATGAAAACGAATGCCGATTTCAATGTTTCCATCCGTCAATCTGGCGGGAAACGGTGGAAACGGACTCGATTTCTTGACCGTTTTCAGAGCGGCATCATCAAAATAGCTATTACCGGAACGTTTTTCAAAATTCACAAATTCCAGTCCGCCGCTCCTTGCTATCCGGACGGCAATTACCGCTTCAATATTTTCCTTCGGCACCAGGGTCGGTGGCAATGACCAGTTTTTTTGAATTTTAGCCCAGACGACGCCGATATACTCCTGCCTCTGAGCATTGACTTCGGATCCTGAAACTTTAACACCTGTTGAGGGAACTGCCCGGCCGGCGGCCATTACAGGAGCAGATGCCTCCGGTATCGGCTCCTTTTGCTTGATGGCACTTATCGCCTTTTCAATATTCACTTTGTTTGTTTCTTCTTTTTTTACCGGAGTGGAAACAGAACGGCTCATTTCTTTTTTGAAGACAACCGAGCTGCCCGCATCGGCTGATTTTTCAATTTCTTTCATTATCGATGATTCTTGATTCCTGGACAGAACAACTTCCGGACTGACGAGCGAAACGGAATAAACAGGCCCGAATGTCAGGTGCCGGGAGGTTGTAGGAACGGAAACAAATACAATCGTGATCACTATCAGATGGGCAACTAGGGAAAGAACTATCATGTTGGAGAAGCCGGGTTCTTTAGTTCCGTAGCCGTTGTTAAACATCTGAGGCGTCATTTTTTATCCTCGGGTGGCTCCGTAATCATTCCGAGTTTGTCGACACCGGCTTTACGCACTTCCGACATAACTTCAACAACAAAGCCATACGGCACATTTTTATCGGCACGCAAAAAAACTTCCCGATCAATTCTGTTGGCAAATATGGCTTCCAGCTTGGAATTAAGTTCACTAAGCGGTATCCTGGTTTTATTTAAATAAATTTCTTTGGTTTGATTAACCGTCAAGACAAGTTTTTCTTCGGCGACATCCACACTTTTTGATTTAACACGCGGCAGATTTACATCGATACCCATGGAAAGCATCGGGGCCGTTACCATAAAAATAATTAAAAGCACCAGCATGACATCAACCAGCGGAGTCACGTTGATTTCCGCCAGAGCTTTGTCCTGGTTGTTTCGTCGGCGTAAAGAGCGCATATTAATTCCCGGAAAAATGAACGGAGGCTATTTTCGTACCAGATACCGTTCAACAATATTCAAAAATTCAGCGGAAAAATTGTCCATTTCCTGAACCATTATTTTGGCACGGTTCAGAAAGTAATTATAGAAAATAACGGCCGGAATAGCTGCGGCAAGTCCTGCGGCTGTTGCAATCAGAGCTTCCGAAATTCCGGGAGCGACAACAGCCAGAGTCGCCGATCCACGGGCGCCGATACCTTTAAACGTATCCATAATTCCCCACACCGTACCGAACAAACCGATGAAGGGGCTGGCCGAACCTGTTGTCGCCAGAAACGACAGCGCCCTTTCTAGCTTGGTCATTTCGGAATTACAGGCTTTATTTAAAGACCTCTCTACATTATCCAGAGAAGAAAAACCGACTTCTTCATTGGAGGATGGTTCTTTAAAAACTTTATTGATTTTTGTCAGTTCCCCATAGCCGACACGAAAAACTTCCGCCGTAGTAGAATAGGTATACTTTTTGGCAGCAGACGAAACATCGGAGAGTTTGGAACTTTTTAAGTAATCTGCGTTGAATGATTCGTTTTCTTTTTTAACATTCCGGTAATATTTATACTTCAGAAAAATTATCGCCCAAGATACTACAGAAAAAACAAGGAGTAAAAGTAAAACAAATTTAACCATGAACCCGGCATCGAGAATCATGCCAATGAGACTGCCATGAAAATTTCCACCTAAATCCAAAGAGCCAATATCTTTCACTTTTTTATCTCCAGAGATGGGATTAAAAACTTGGAGCGTAACCTAAAGTAAAAAAATGATGTTGTCAATAAATCTTTTTTGCTTCTCTCATATCTCCTGCGGAATTGGAATTTTTCTTGAGACATTGGAAAAAAAACGGCCTTTGTGACGAAAGAAAAGACCGTTAAACTTAAAGACGCAGAGTTATTATTCAGCCAAACGTCTGTAACTATTGGCAATTAATTGAATTTAACAATTGACTTTATTATTTGGCATTTTATTTGCGTGAGGAGTTAATAACTGAGTTGGTTGCGTATTCCTGGATTTTAATTGGAAAGATCAGTGACTAAATAGTCTACAGCTCTACTATATAAGGTGAGGCTTAAGGAGGATATATGGGAAAATTATCACTGCGGGTTAAATTGATGGTGGGAGGAATTCTTGTCGTACTTATTCCCTTATTAATAATTGGAGGTTTTTCCATCTATAAAGCAGGGGATTCTCTGGAAGAACTGGCCCTTTCTCAGTCCATGGAAGTCGCCAAAGGACTTGCGCACACGGCCGATGTCGCCTTGCAGGAAGAAATGAAGATCGCCGCCCAGACGGCCGCGAGAGATGTAGTAATTGATGCCGCCGCCAAACGCGGACAGGCGGAAATCGACAAAGCTACGGCGGAATTAACCGCCATGGTTCAGCAAAGCGGCAATGCCTACGAAACAGTTATTATCTGCGGACTCGACGGCAAAGTTATAGCGGACGGACAAAACGGCAAATACAAGGGTATAGATGTTGCGGACAGAGATTATTTCAACGCGGCTAAAGCCGGTAAAGTTAACGTCGGTGCCGTAACCAAATCCAGGGCAACGGGTAACTCCGTTTTAACTTTCGGCGCCCCGATCTATGCCAAGGGCAAGGATGTTGTCGGCGTAGCGGGACTGATCGTCAATATTCAATTCCTGACCGACAAAATGGCCTCGACCAAACTGGGGAAAACCGGTTACGCCTATATGGTTGATAAAACAGGCGTGATCATCGCCCATCCTAATAAAGACTTTATCCTCACTTTGAACCTGGCCAAGGAAGCTGGCATGGAAAAAATCATGGCCCGCATGCTTACCGGTGGCACCGGCACCGAAGGTTATGTCTTCAAAGGAATAAGGAAAATTGCCGGGTTTGCACCGGTGCCGTTGGCTCAGTGGAGCATTTCCCTGACCCAGGATTATGATGAGATCATGGCGCCCGTTACTCAACTGACGATCATTATAGTCATAATCGGCATCATCTTCTTGGTGATTACGATTCTCGGTGTGTTTGTCCTCGCCCGCAGTATTGCGCTGCCCATCGGTCAGATCGCCCGTGATTTGAACGACGGTTCCGAACAGGTGGCCACAGCATCATCCCAGGTCGCCTCGGCCAGCCAGAGCCTTGCCGAGGGTTCATCGGAGCAGGCTTCCGCCCTGGAAGAAACATCATCATCGCTGGAAGAAATGTCCTCCATGACCAAACAAAACGCCGACAATGCCGCTCAGGCTAAAGCGCTCATGGGTGAAGCCGGGCAAATCGTCGGCAAAGTTGATGAACAGATGAAAAAGATGGTAACAGCCATTCAGGAGGTGACGAAATCGAGCGAAGAAACCGGGAAAATCATCAAAACCATCGATGAAATTGCCTTCCAGACCAATCTGCTCGCACTCAATGCTGCGGTGGAAGCGGCCCGGGCAGGCGAAGCCGGTGCCGGATTCGCGGTTGTCGCCGATGAAGTGCGTAACCTCGCCA
>Ga0228535_1000289_pt1 | contig 160516 bp, 154 predicted proteins | sample SJ1metagenome_FD_168457 | JGI IMG/M metagenome (GOLD analysis project Ga0228535, IMG submission 168457) | Enriched culture of PCE-dechlorinating microbial communities from Ithaca, New York, USA - SJ1 | ecosystem: Engineered > Modeled > Simulated communities (microbial... > Unclassified... | reverse complement strand
CGTAGAAAATCTTGGCAGCCGTGGAGATGAACTTCTCCTCGTGCTGGAAGCCGTCGCGGATCGTGATGTCGCCGATCGTCACCTTCTTCGGCCAGCGGGGAAAAATTTTCCTGTAATCGTATTCCGTTGCCATGCTGTAAGATACCTCCCTTTCAATCGTTATCATTGACGTCAGGTCGTTTTTCTTCACCCCCGGCGAGGAGCAGGCAGGGCCGGTGACGCCCGGCCTGCTCCGGGGCATCACCGCCCGTGGCTCCCCTTCCAAGGGACAACTTACCGATCAGCCTTCGAGCCCGCCGAACAGCGGGATGCTGATGGTGCCGAACGTTCCTGTTCAGCGGACGGCGCATTGCCGCCGCTGAGCAGGGTGTTAGCCGACCGTTTTTTCACCGTCCTTTCAGTGATCCTCGAAGACGGTCATGTGACGATCAGGCGAGGTCGAAACGGTCGAGGTTCATCACTTTGTTCCACGCCGCAACAAAGTCGTTCACGAATTTCTTTTCGGAGTCCTCGCATCCATAGACTTCCGCCAGGGCCCGGAGCTGGGAGTTCGAACCGAAAACCAGGTCTACGCGCGTGGCGGTCCACTTGAGCGAGCCCGTTTTGCGATCGTGTCCTTCGAACATGTCCCCATCCTTGGAAGCCGGCCTCCACACCGTGTCCATGTCGAGCAGATTGACAAAGAAGTCGTTGGTCAGCGCCCCCGGCCGCTTGGTAAAAACGCCGTGCCGGGTCTGTCCGAAGTTGGCATCCAGGACGCGCATGCCGCCTACGAGCACCGTCATCTCGGGTCCGGTCAGGGTCAGCAATTGCGCCCTGTCAACCAGCATTTCCTCGGCCGATACGGCGTATTTTGTCTTCTGGTAGTTGCGGAAACCGTCGGCCTTCGGCTCGAGCACGGCGAAGGAGGCCGCGTCGGTCTGATCCTGCGAGGCGTCCATGCGCCCCGGCGTGAAGGGAACCGTCACCTTGTGACCGGCGTTCTTCGCCGCCTGCTCGATGCCGGCGCATCCGCCCAGGACGATCAGGTCGGCCAGAGAAACCTTCTTACCGCGGGACTGCGCGCCGTTGAACTCCTTTTGAATTTTCTCCAAAGTCTTGAGCACCTTCACCAGCCGGGCAGGCTGGTTGACTTCCCAGTCCTTCTGCGGTGCCAGGCGGATGCGGGCGCCGTTCGCGCCGCCGCGCTTGTCGGAGCCGCGGAAGGTGGACGCCGACGCCCAGGCCGTCGAAACAAGCTCCGACAGGGAGAGGCCGGAGGCCAGAATCTTGCCCTTGAGGGAGGCGATGTCCTTTGCATTGATCAGCTTGTGATTGACGGCCGGGATGGGGTCCTGCCAGATGAGCTCTTCCGCCGGGACCTCGGGGCCGAGATAGCGCGAGCGGGGACCCATATCGCGATGCGTAAGCTTGAACCAAGCCCGGGCGAAGGCGTCCGCGAATTGCTCGGGATTCTGCATGTAGCGACGCGCGATCGGCTCGTAGATCGGGTCGAAGCGAAGGGAGAGATCCGCCGTGGTCATCATGGGCGGGTTTCGCTTCGAAGGATCGTGGGCATCCTCCACGGCTTTTGCTCCGGCGCCGCCCTTGGGCACCCACTGGTTCGCGCCGGCCGGGCTCTTTGTTAACTCCCAATCGTATTTGAAGAGCGTGTTCAGATACCCCATGTCCCACTTGGCCGGGTTCGGCTTCCAGGCGCCCTCGAGGCCGCTGCTGATCGTATCGCCGCCCTTGCCGCTGCCGAAGCTGCTCTTCCAGCCGAGCCCCTGCTCCTCAATACCGGCGGCTTCGGGCTCAGGCCCCACATGGGTGGCAGGGCCGGCGCCATGGCATTTGCCGAAGGTGTGCCCGCCGGCGACGAGCGCAACGGTCTCTTCGTCGTTCATGGCCATCCGCGCAAAGGTCGTGCGGACGTCACGGCCGGAGGCGACCGGATCCGGGTTGCCGTCCGGGCCTTCGGGGTTCACATAGATCAGTCCCATCTGCACGGCGGCGAGCGGGTTCTCGAGATCCCGGTCGCCGGTGTAGCGGCTCTTGGGTTTGTCGCTCGTAGCCAGCCATTCCTCCTCGGAACCCCAGTAGATATCTTCCTCGGGCTCCCAGACGTCCTCGCGGCCGCCGGCGAAGCCGAAGGTCTTGAAGCCCATCGACTCCATCGCGCAGTTGCCGGCGAGGACCATCAGGTCGGCCCAGGAGAGTTTCCTGCCGTATTTCTGCTTGATCGGCCAGAGCAGACGGCGCGCCTTGTCTAGGTTCACGTTGTCGGGCCAGCTGTTGAGGGGTGCCAGGCGCTGGGAGCCGGACCCCGCGCCTCCGCGGCCGTCGCCCATGCGGTAGGTGCCCGCGCTGTGCCACGCCATCCGGATCATGAGCCCGCCGTAGTGACCCCAGTCGGCTGGCCACCAGTCCTTAGAGTCTGTCATCAGCGCATAAAGGTCCTTCTTCACGGCCGCAAGGTCGAGCTTCTTGAATTCCTCGGCGTAGTTGAACGCCTCGCCCATCGGGTTGCTCTTGCTGGAGTGCTGATGAAGGATCCTGAGGTTCAACTGGTTCGGCCACCAGTCCCGATTCGACTTGCCACCTCCGGCAATGGATTTGATGGTCTTTTCCGTTACCGGACTTTTGCTGTCTCCAGGCATAGTCTTTCCTCCTTCCGTCATGTAATTTATTGCTTTCTCTTTTGCTATGAACCCCTTCTTTTTGCTCATGACTCTTAATTTCTATAAAGAATAATTATTGATTGCGGTGTAAAAAAACACGCTTGTAATCAGTTCTTCTGCTGGCAATCAGGGCAGAGGCCGAAGAACTCCAGTTCATGATAGAATATCTTGTAACCAGTCTTTCGGCTCATTTCCTCTGTCAGGGCATCGATGTTTATCAGCTCCGGGTCCAGGATCTTTTTGCATTTGACGCAGATCGCATGCGGGTGCGGCACAGGATTGTTTCCGTCATAACGGTTGCTGCCATCAGGGAAGCTGAGCTCGAGAACCTCGTTGAGTTCCTTCAGGAGAGAGATGGTTTTATAAATGGTCGCCAAGCTCGTCGTGGGAAACTCCACCTTTACTTCCTGATAGATGTCGTCGACGCTCGGATGGCCTTCACTGGCGGCGAGTATCTTGAGAATCGCGAGGCGCTGAGGGGTTATCCGGAAATCCCTCTCCTTCAGCTTGACAAGCATCTCGTTAATTCGTCTGTCCGGTTCCCTGGCATGCATGGAGTGCGTGTCCCGTGGCGGCGATAATAATTATTATCCGATATAAATTATTACTACAGTTTCTGCTCCGCTGTCAACTCTTTTTTCCGGTGAGTCCGGTTCCGTCTTGTTGTTGGATGCAGTTATTATGGGTTGGTAAAGGATTTGCTGAAAACCGTAAGCAATTGCTTCTTCAGATCAACAAATTGATATTTCGATACTTTTTTCGACGCTGTCGGCTCAGGCCGGGGCTTTCTCGGAAGGAAATGCTTCCCTGTCCATGGGCGGGATTTCGCCGCAAACGAAAATTCCCATAAATATCAATTGACTAAATGTCTGACGCCCCAGGGGCACGATCCATGCTGTAACGACGGTTCCAAACGTTCGGGAAGGGAGGACAGTTGCGATCATGAAGGCGAGAGCGATGCGCAAACCGATATTTCGGGCAGAAGAGGGATCGGCCGAAAAGGGTACCGTGAACAATCAGGACATTTCGAGACTGCTCGCAAAGGAAGAGGAAGTAAAGAGATATCTCGAAGACATCAAGACCGCCACGGCCGCCCTGGAGCGGATCATGGCCACGGAAAAGGGGAAAAGCACTTACGAAATCAGATACGTCGCCGATATCGACGACTACTACATGTAACGGTTCGTCGTCCCTCTCGGGGATGGGCTGGAGACGCTTCGGGAATTTCCTGCGGCGGGGATCATCGCATGTCGGAAGTGCGTGAATAAGAGCATCTCGGAAAAGAAGAAAGAATATAACAGAGAAGGGGGCCTCCTGACGGGGCCCCCGTTTTTTCATCCCCGTCACTTCCGAAACCGGAATCCCTCAATCGCTCGTCGGGCAGAGTTTGAATTCGATGACAGCCCCGTTTTTTTCGAGGCTCTCACAAAGGCGAACCAGATTCTCTTCCTTTCGGGTATTGATGACCAGGTCGTATTCAAAGAATTGCCTGTCATGGGTGACGGCCAGGCACATGTTCGATATCTTGAACCCGTGCTCTTTCATAAGGGCCCGGATCTCCACCTCCGTCATCGCGCGGTCCCGGTGAAAGCGGATGAAGTTCTGGACATAGAGAAGCATGGGAAGCTGCCTCTCCACGAGCCGATAGAGGGTCAGCGTGCTGAGGGTCAAGACCGTAACGACCGTCAGGGCGCTGTAGAAACCCACGCCCGCAAGGATTCCGATGGCCGCGGTGATCCAGATCGAGGCCGCCGTGGTCAGCCCGCGGATCGAGGCCCCCTCCTTCATGATCACCCCGGCGCCGAGGAACCCGATCCCCGTCATGATGCCCTGGGCCATGCGGGTCGGGTCGACCCGTACCGTTTCGATCATGGCCCCCGTGAACCAGTCCCGCTGATAGATGGTCACGAGCATCAGCAGGCTCGAGGCCATGCAGACCAGCGTGTGGGTTCGAAAACCCGCCGGCCGCCCGTAGTAGCTCCGCTCCAGCCCGATCAGCCCGCCCGCCACCATGGCCACGACGAGATGGATGAGGATGTCCATTGTTTCCTTATTCATGGGAGACCTCCGCCGGCCTGATGTGCCTCGTTGCAACGTCCCCGTGCACTGTAACACGATTGCGTTGCAAGAAAAATTCCTTTTGCATTATTTGCTTGATCTTTTCCTGCGAGTGCCCTTAATTGTGCCATCGGGCCGTTTGCAGGGGAGGGCGACCCCGGCGGCGGCCAAGGATTAAAAAATCGGAGGCGGCCATGAAGCTGGAAATTCCTTACGGGGATACGACCGAAACGATCGAACTGGCGGACGGCAACGTCGAACAGGTCATCATCCCCAATGCCGTTGACACCGCGGACGAGGCGGAAACGCTCAGGGCCGCCATTTTCAACCCCCTCAAGTCGCCGGGGATCGAGGATTTCCTGAAGGGTCGCGAAAACCTCCTTCTTCTCGTCAACGATGCCACACGCCCCACCCCTACAGGCGCCATCATGGAGATCCTGTGCCCCCTGCTTGGCGGCAAGAGCTTCAAGATCCTCATTGCCACGGGAAGCCACCGGGCGCCGACGAAGGAGGAGTACGACTTCATCTTCGGGAAGCTTTACGGGGAGCTGAAGGATCGCGTACATGTCCACGATGCAAAAAAGAGCCCCTGTTATTCGCTCGGCAAAACGAGGCACGGCAACGACCTGATGCTGAACACCCTTGTCCGGGAGGCCGATGCCATCATCCCCATCGGGAGCATCGAGCCCCACTACTTCGCCGGGTACACCGGGGGCCGCAAGTGCTTTATGCCGGGGGTGGCGAGCTATGACTGCATCACGGCGAACCACAAGCTTGCCATCTCTCCTGCCGCCCAGGCGATGGTCCTCAAGGGAAACCCCGTTGCGGAGGAGTTCGACGACGCCGAACAAATTCTCGAAAAACTGAACGTTTTCGCGATCATGACCGTTCTCGACGGCGAACACCGTGTCTATGCCGCTGCAGCCGGGGACCTGAAGGAGTCTTTTTACTCGCTGCTGCCTCGGGCTGACGAGGTCTTTGTCGTGCCGATCCGCCGTCAGGCCGACGTCGTGGTCACCATCGCCCTGGAGCCCAACGACATCGACCTCTACCAGTCCCAGAAAGCCCTGGACAACGGAAAGACCGCCCTGAAGGACGGCGGGATCATTATCCTCGTTTCCGCCTGCCGCAGCGGGGTCGGCTCCCAAGCCTTCCTGGACCTTCTGAGCTCAGAGCCCACGTGCAAGGCCGTCATCGAAAAATTGGACCGGGAATACAAGCTGGGCTACCACAAGGCAGGCAAGATGGCCGAGATCGGCGCGAAGGCCCGGATGTGGGCCGTCACGCCCCTGGACGCAACCCTGATCGGGAAAGCCCACATGCGCCCCTTTGAAAGCGTCTCGGAGGCGCTGAAGGCGGCGCTCGCGGAGAAAGGCCCGTCCGCCAAGGTCATCTTCATCATGGACGGCGGCATGACCATCCCCAGGCTCACGGTTTCCTGAGATCGGTTCTGCTCCGTTGACACGCAGGGCGGGTTCCCTTATAGTTTACCGACCCGAAAGGGAAATCCTGTCCCATGCGCCGCGAAGGGCGCTTGAACACACACGGCAAGATCCTCACGGGAGGGCATCTCGATGATCACAGAAGATATCAAGAAAAAAATCCGCGATGTCGTGGGCGCGGAAAACGTGCTGGATTCCGATCTGGACCGCTTCGGCTATTCTTATGACGCATCCTTTGTGCCGCTGTTCCCGGCAAACAAGCCCGAGCTCGTCGTGCGGCCCGCGACCACCGAGGAGGTCTCGAAGATCATGGCCATCGCCAGCGAGAACGCGATCCCCGTCACGCCCCGCGGCGCCGCCACGGGGCGGACCGGCGGGAGCATTCCCCTGAAGGGGGGCATCTCCATGTCGCTGGAGCGCATGACGAAGATTCTCGAGCTCGACGTGAACAACATGATGGTCTGGACCGAGGCGGGGGTGCGCACGATCGACCTCTATAACGCATGTGCCGCCAAGGGCCTCTTTTACCCGCCGGATCCGGCGAGCTGGAAGTTCTCCACCATCGGCGGCAACGTGGCCGAAAACGCGGGTGGCATGCGGGCCGTCAAGTACGGCGTAACTTCCAACTACGTCATGGGACTCGAAGTCGTGCTTGCCGACGGCTCGGTGCTCCTCACGGGCGGCAAGGCCATCAAGAACGTGACGGGCTACAACCTGACGAGCCTCTTCACCGGCTCCGAGGGGACCCTGGGAATCATCACCAAGGCCCTCCTGAGGCTCATCCCCATGCCGAAGAAGCGCGGCACGCTGCAGCTCATGTTCCGCACCCTCGACGACGGATGCACCACGGTCCACCAGATGCTGCAGGCGGGCCTGCTGCCCGCGGCGGCCGAGATCATGGACCGCTTCTGCCTGGAGGCCGTGGCCAAGCACCGCAAGACGGAACACGACCCGGCCATCGGCTGCTGCATCATCGTCGAGATCGACGGCGAGGACGACGCGGCCCTCGAGGCCCAGGCAAAGAAGATGGAAGCCGTGGCCCGGCAATGCGGGGTCTACCAGTTCCGCGTCGCCCAGTCGCAGCAGGAGTCCGATGAGCTGTGGGCCATCCGCCGGGGTCTGAGCTCCGCCATCGCCAGCCTCGTGCCGAACCGGCTGGGTGAGGACATCTCGGTGCCCCGCGACGCCTTCCCCGAGGTGGTGCGCCGCATCAGCGCCATCGCCGAGAAGCACAAGCTCACCATCGCCGTCTACGGCCATGCGGGCGACGGCAACATTCACCCCTCGGTTCTGTGCGACCTGAGCAAGCCCGGCGAGGAAGAGCGGGTTCACCGCGCCGTCGAGGAACTTTTCGACGCGACGCTCGCCGTCGGGGGAACCCTGTCCGGCGAGCACGGCATCGGGGTCACCAAGAGACCCTACATCGCCAAGGCCCTCGGCGACGCGGGTGTTAAGGCCCTCGGCGCCGTCAAGCAGGCCCTCGATCCGAAGGGCATCCTGAACCCCGGCAAGATCTGGTAAACGAGGGAGTGAAGCGATAAAACCATGCGTAACGAAACGGACGAGAAACTTCTTCAAGCTGCAAAAAAGATCGTCAGCCAGTGCGACCGCTGCGGCACGTGCCTGCCCGCCTGCCCCCTGTTCGACGTCAAGAGCGTCGAGGCCTCCAGCGCCCGGGGCAAGAACGTCATCGCCCGGGCCCTGACCGAAGGCGGCATCGAGCCCTCGCCGGAGGCGCTTGCCAAGGTCAACTTCTGCCTGCTGTGCCGCGCCTGCGTCGACATGTGCCCGAGCAAGATCGCGACGGACGACGCGATGGTCCACATCCGCCAGTACCTCGTGAACAAGACGGCGGCGTCGAACACCAAGTACAAGGCCATGGGCGGCATCCTCAAGAGCCGCGGCATGGTGAAGCTTGCGGCGGGCTCCCTGGCGCTTTTGCGCAAGCTCGGCCTCAACAGCGTCTTCCCCCACGGCATGGTGCCCGAGGAGTACACGCGCGCCCATTTCCTGGCCGCTTTCGCCGGGCCGGCCGCGCTGGCCAGCAAGGCGCCCCCCTCCGACGTGGCCGTCACGGCGGCCACCCGCGTGGCCTACTTCGAGGGGTGCGGCATGCGGATGATGTTCCCCGAGGCCGCCGCCGAGACGCTCGAGATCCTGAAAGCGGGAACGAAACCCCTCGTGAAGGACAACGTCTGCTGCGGCCTTCCACACCTGGCCCACGGGCTGCGCGGCGAGTTCCTGGCGCTGGCGCGGAAGAACATCGAGATCTACGAGGACGCCGAGGTTGTCGTGAGCGACTGTGCGAGCTGCGGGGGCACCCTGAAGCACATCGCCTCGTACTTCGCCGACGACGCGCACTGGAAGGACCGGGCGGCCGCCTTCAGCCGCAAGGTGATGGATTTGACGGAGTACCTGGCCAAGGCCGGCTACACGCCCCGGCAGAAGGTGGACGCGACCTTCACCTACCACGACCCGTGCCACCTGTCCCGGGGCCAGGGCATCAAGAAGCAACCGCGCGACCTGCTCAGGGCGGCGGGCAACTTCGTCGAGATGAAGGAGGCCGACGTCTGCTGCGGCGGGGCGGGGTCTTTTCACCTGGACTATCCCGACATCGCCTCGAAGATCCTGGACAAGAAGAGGGCGAACATCGAGAAGACGGGCGCTGCGATTGTGGTCACGGGATGCCCGGGGTGCCTCATCCAGCTCGCCAAGGCGGCGAAGGCCAGCGGCGGCAAGTTCAAGGCCATGCACATCAGCCAGGTGATCTGACGGCACGGTTTCCGGAGCGCAAAAAACCCCCCGCAGAAAGCTGCAGGGGGTTTTTGCCGTTCGCTAGAAAGGCATCACGACAATGCGGTTGAAGTCGAGCCACACGGGGCTTCCCTCGGCAAGGCCGTCCGTTGCGGCCGGCCCCGTGGCCCTCACCTCCAGGGTGCCCAGGGCCACCCGGTAATCCATCTCGTTTCCCAGGTAGATCTTGCGGATGAGGCGCCCGGGTACGGCCCCCGGCGCCGGTTCGCTCAGGACGGCGATAGACTCGGGGCGCGCCGCCAGGACCACCCGGTCTCCCGTCTTCATCGCCGAATGGAGACGGCCCTTCAGATGTACCGGCCCCGGGATGTCGTTGAGGGCCACCACCCCGTCGGTGCCTTCCGCGGACACGAGGCTTCCCTCCAGGAAGTTGATGAGGCCGATGAAGTCGGCCACGAACCGGTTGGCCGGGGTTTCGTAGATTTCCCGCGGGCTGCCCGTCTGCTGGACATACCCCTTGTCCATGACGATGATCCGGTCGGACATGACCATGGCCTCCGCCTGGTCGTGGGTCACGTAAATGACCGTGATCCCGAGGCGGCGCTGGACGTCCTTGATCTCGAAGCGCATGCTCTCGCGCAGTTTCGCGTCGAGGTTCGAGAGCGGTTCGTCGAGGAGAAGGAGCGCGGGCTCGGCCACCAGCGCCCGGGCCAGGGCCACGCGCTGCTGCTGCCCCCCGGAAAGCTGGCTCGGGAGGCGCTTGTCGAGCCCCTCCAGGTGCACGAGCTCGAGGACGTGCCCGACCTTCTCGCGGATTTTTTTCTTCTCCATCCCGCGGACCTTGAGCGGGTAGCCCACGTTGGCGAAGACGTTCATGTGGGGCCACACGGCGTAGGACTGGAACACCATCCCGATGTTGCGCTCCTCCGGCGGCTTGTAGAGGTTCGTTTCGGAACAGCTCACGAGTTCCTGCCCGATGAACACCCGGCCCGTCGTGGCCCGCTCGAAGCCGGCGACAATCCGCAGGGTCGTCGTTTTCCCGCAGCCCGAAGGGCCGAGCAGGGAGACGAACTCCCCCTCACGGATCGTCTCGCTGAAAGCCGCCACGGCCTCCACGCTGCCGAATTTCTTCGATACGTTTTCCAGCCTCACATCCGCCATGGATTGTCCTCTTTCCTTCCCGGCATCCCCTTGTCATCCCGCGCAGGCAGGGAACCAGTCTACACATGGATTTCCGGTCAATCCCGGAATGACAGTACGGTCGTGTGGAGTCCCCGCCGCCAAAATTTTTTTCATCGCCGCGGGGCGCGCCATTCGTTTCGCGCCCCGCCTCGTCAAATGGTGATCTTTCCCTTTGTGATTTTCGACACCAGCACGTTCCCCACGAGGACCACCACCAGGATCAACACGGCCAGCACGGATGCGGCCTGCTGGTTGGAGTAGGTCTGCATCTCGTAGAGAATGACGCCCAGGTTGTGCGTGTTCGGTCCGTAGAGCAGGATGCTCATCGTCAGCTCGTAGAACGTGGTCATGAACACGAGGAACCACGCCGCGATGAGCCCCGGGCGCACCAGCGGCAGGATGATGTCCCGGAAGCTCTGCAGCCAGCTCGCCCCCGAGATCTGCGCGGCCTCCTCGAGCGACAGGTCGATCTGCTCCAGGGAGGCGCAGACCGTGCGCACGGAAAAGGCCAAGTACTTGACCATGTAGGCCACGATCAGGATCGAAAAGGTGTTGTACAGGTTCAGGCCGTACTTCCCCGAGAAGGCGATGATGAGCGCCAGCGCGATGACCGTCCCGGGGGTGGCGTAGGGCACGGTGGCGATGAGGTCCGCCGCCCGCGCCAGGTTGCTTTTGGCCTTCACCCGGTAATAGGCGATGAGGCTCGCCACCAGGAGGGCCAGGGTTGCCGCCACGATGCCCATGAAGAAACTGTTCCAGAAGGCCTCAAGGGCCGTCTGGAAGGTCAGGATGTACCCGTAATGCTCCAGGCTCAGGTTCTCCAGGGTGATAGGCTCCCCGAAGATCCGCACGAAGGAGGTCACCACGATGGCCCCGATGGGCAGGATGACGAGCAGGAAGCCGAGCAGGCCCGAAAAGACGAGTGCCGGGACCCGGAAGCGGCCCAGCGACACGGGCAGCACCCGCGAGCTCTTCCCCCCCACGAGGGTGTATCGTTTCCGGCTGAGCAGCCGGTTGCCGAGGGCCATGGTGAGGACGGCGATGACCATGAGGACGACGGACAGTGCCGTCGCCTCCCGCATGCCCGAGGTCGTCCCCATGTAGACGTACTGGATGACCTGCGTCGAGAGCACGTAGATGCGGCTGGGCATGCCGATCATGGCGGGCACGCCGAAGGCCGAGGCCGAGGCGGCAAAAACCAGCAGGCCCCCCGCGAAGAAACTGGGAGAAACCAGCGGCAGCGTGATGTCCCAGAAGACCCTCAAGGGCGATGCCCCGCTGATGCGGGCGGCCTCCTCCAGGGTGTTGTCCATCTGCTCCAGGGCGCTGGCCACGTTCAGAAACGCGAGCGGGTAGTAGAACAGGGTCATGACCCACACCAGGCCCGGGACGGTGTAGATATCGAAGGGCCCGGGTACCTCGGCCCCGAAGAGCCCGATGAGCATCTTGTTGACGTAGCCCACGCCCGGCGTGAGCAGGAGGATCCAGGCGATGGCCCCCACGTAGGGCGGGATCACGTAGGGGATGAAGAACAGAGATCGGAACAGGCGCCGGTAAGGCAGGTTGCTGCGCACGACGAGCCATGCAAGCCCCGTGGCGAAGATCATGGAGAAGAGCATGGTGAGGCCGCAGACCCAGAGGGTCATCACCACGGCGTCCCAGTTGCGCTCCATGCTGTAGACGGCGATGTAGTTCTCGAGACTGACCTCGCCGTCTCCCCCGAGAAAGCTTCTCAGGACGAGCAGAACGAGCGGGAACAGGACGAAGGCGACGAGAAACAGGAGGGCGGAGCCGATGACGAGGTTTCGAACGCTGAAGATCCTGCCGATGGTGGACATGACCGGGGCCGCTCCGCAGAGAAAATTCCCGCCGGCCGCGGCGGGGCCGGGCCGGCGGGACAAGGAACCGAAGAGTTACCGGAGAACCGTCTTGTCGAACCGTTCCTTGACCTTTTCAGGCTCCCGGCTGATGGCGTCCCAGTCCATGGGAAGGGCGAACTTGTTGATTTCCGTGATCTTCATGGCGGCGTTGCCCGGCGGGGGCATGTCGGGCCGAACCGAGTGCATCCAGCCGTCCAGGATGGCCTGCTGGCCCGCCTTGGAGAGGAAGAAGTCGTAGACGGCCTTGGCCGCCGCGGGGTTCTTGGTGGTCTTCATGATGGCGATTCCCGAGGGGTTCACCACCGGCCCGTCGGAGGGGTACACGAACCCCAGGGGCTTCTTCTCCTTCATGGCCTTCAGGACGTTTTCCTCCAGGAGCATGGCCACGGCGAGCTGCCCCGAGAGGAGCTTCGTCTCCACGGCGCCGTTTCCGGGCTCGCAGGCGATGCGGTTTTTCCGGAGGGCCTCGAAGTAGGGCCAGCCGTGCTTGGGCGAGCGCACCAGGCCCGACGTCCCCGCAAAGGCCGTCCCGGAAAGCAGCGGGTTGGGCATGCCGACCTTGCCCGCCCACTTGGGGTCTGCCAGGTCCCACCAGGTCTTGGGGACGTCCTTGGCGGCCACGATGTTCTTGTTGTAGGCGATGCCGATGACGTTGATCCGCACGCCGGAGAAGTAGCCGTCCTTGTCGAGCCAGGCCGGCAGGACGTATTTCGCGTTGGGGGACTTGTACTGCAGGAGTCGTCCCTCCCGCTTGAGGGTCAGGTAGTAAGCCGGATCGGCGATCATGATGAGGTCGGCCATGGACGAGCCCTGCTCGAACTCCGCCACGAGCTTTGCGATCACCTTCTCGGAGCCCCCGTAGAACCACTGCACGTCAACTCCGGGGAACTCCTTTTTCAGCACCGGCTTGAGCTGCTCGATGATGTGCAGGTAGATGGAGCTGTAGATCATGACCTTGCCCTTCACCGGTTCCGCGGCGAAGGCAGAGCCGGCCGACAGGGTCGCAAGCAGGATCAGGCCCGCTGCCAGGATCGCCCATTTCGATCGCATGCGCTTCATAGTCCCTCCTCCTCGGGTTTGATTCGTCGCGAGATGATTCGGAATGTCCGGGCCGCACCGGGCAACGGATGAGCGGATCGACGCTCGATGCCCGGTCTTTCAGCGCTGTTTCTATAAGGACAAATCCGGAGATTTGTCAAGACAAGACGACGAGGTCCTCCATGCCCATCCAGAAAAGGAGGTCCGATAGATTCATCCGGGACCGCACAAAGGGGGAAAACGACACCGCCCAGCGGAGTTCCGGCCCCGATGTGGGCGGATTCGTCTCCTCCGGCCGGCAGGGGAGGCCCGATTTTTTCAACAGGGGCTCCAGCTCCGAGGCCCGCAGGGTCAGGCGCGCCAGCTCCCGGCGAAGCTCGCCCCAGTCGCCCGCGAAGGTCTCAAGCCGCTCGCGGGCAACGACCCAACGCCCCGATTTTTTTCGATATTCGACGGCGAACTCCGACAGGGCGGCCTTCGTCTTTTCCCGGAACGCGTCCGCACCCCCCGGCAAGGGCGCCTCGAGAAGCCTATCTTCCAGTACTTGAAGAGCCGCCGCGGCGTCGCCGTCGCGCCAGCAAGCCCCCCGTAGATCTTCCAGTGCCAGGAGCCGGTCGATCGTCCGGGCACTCACGAGGGAGCCCAGGGCGACCTGCTCCCCGTGGAAGACCAGCTCCCGGCCCGCCGTGAGCCTCAGGAAATCGAGGCCGTGGCTGATGACGTGCTCGAAGCCGGACAGCGGCGTCGTCTCCCCGGCCGTGGACATGGAAATCCCCGCCATGGCCAGCGCCGCCGCGGTGCAGGCCGTGGCCTCCGGCGGGAGGGTCTCGCTTTGGAATCCGGCGGCTGCGGCCCGGATCCCTTCGGCAAATGGTTCCATAAGGCGGAAGGCCGACTCGTCGTAGCGGTCCATGACCCCGAGCCGATACCCCAGGAACCAGTCCCCGTAGGCGACGAAGCGAGCCAGCAGGTCCCCGTAGCCCGCCCGGGACATCCTGGGCGGGGCGCATTCCAGGAAGGGCCGCACCCAGAAAGCAGCGGAGACCGGCCGCGACTGGAGCGTTCGCTTCGCCCCGTGGAAATCGATGACGGCAAAGGCGGAGGTGAAGGCCGTCACGGTCAGGGCCGTGGGGATCGAGACGAAGGGGACCGGCGCGCTATCCATCTGCAACGCGTGCTTCACCAGGTCGGTGATGCTCCCCGAGCCGAGGACCACCGCCGCGTCGTCGCTGCCGTTCCGCATAACCCCTCGTATTCGCTCGAGGAAATCATGGGAGGCGTGGAGATCCCCGGGAGGCATGGAGAGGGCTTCGGAGAGGTCAGTCCACCGGTACGGAATTCCGGCCGAGCCCAGCAGGGCCCGAAACTCCCCATCGATGTCCGCCCCCGCGGCCCCGGTGCACTTCTTGGCCACGCCGTCCACGAAGATCCGGATTGTTCCGCTTGCAGGAAGGGATTCCCGGTGCCACCGGGAAAGGGCCTCGCGCAGCTCACCCAGGGACTCGGCATAATGCTGGACGGGAACCAGACGAGCCTTGTCCGGGTCCTTCGGGATTTCTTCCCTGTCCAGCGCCTGTTGGAGGGTCTCGAACCAGTGGTTCATGGGATGGTATCCTCGGCGGCTCGGATGGTGAATTGTAAACAATGGAGTGTCGAAAGTAAAGGGAACGGCAAAAAAGATTGTTCTTCGGCGGCAAATCCCTTACAGTGACGCGTACCGTCCGGCCCCCCGGCCCTGCGGGGAAAATCGAGGAGAGGACTGGACGCTCTCTGGAGAGCCCGATGAAAAAAACCCCGAAAAAACCGCCCGTCCCCGCCAAGCTGCCCGTGCAAGTGGACGACTGCCCCTGCACGCAGGTGCGCTGCCACCGCCATGGCAACTGCGTGGAGTGCATCCGCGTGCACCGCACGCGGAAGGAGCACGTTCCCGAGTGTCTCCAGGACATATTTCGCGACCGGATCCGGGAGCTGGCCCTTCTCGTGGAGTACGACATCCGCGACCTCCGGCGGACCCCCGCCTACTGGGACGAGCGCCTAGGCAAGGAAGCCCCGGCTTCCGCCGGGAAAAAGGGAAAATCCCCGATGAACTCGAAGTCGGGCAAGCGCGACGCCGGGACGTAAGTGACTCAGGAGGGCCCCATTTCCACGTTTCGTTTCCCCCTGTTGAACAGAACTTTCAATCCGGGGCCGTCGCGGGCCGCAGGGACGGCCTTGCGGCACCGATTGCCGGCCTTCTACCCTTTTGTTTTGCAATGCTTTTCGTGTTTTTCTCCGCTCCCTTCGCCCCCTGGCACGGGATTTTCAATAGCAGAAGGCAAGCAAGATGGCCGAAACCGCGGAGACACGCATCGGCCGGCAGGCAGGAAACGACGGAGCCGGCATCGACCGGCCCCTGGAGGAACCATGAGAACCGGAATCACTGCAGAACCCCGTTGCACTCTCTCCGACATCCTGGCGTTCAGCGCCTGGGGCTTCGTCATCGCCGCGGGCTCCCTTCTCTTTTTCTGGGTCGGGGTCCTCATCGACGGCGAGCTGAGCACCGAACCCTTTTTCATGCTGGGGCTCCTGATCCTGGCGGTGTTTCTCACCATCGGGCGGCTCTGGAAAAAAGCCTTTGCCCTTAAAGATCGGATGCGCTCCGGGCTCATCCCCGAGCAGGAGCGGAAAGTCCTGAGGCAGCTCGGGAAGACCGCGATCACCCTGCCCTGGAGGCAATAAACACCCGGTGCAGCCCATCGAAACAAAAGAGAGGCAGGTCGATTCGACCTGCCTCTCCTGTCTTACGCGATTGTGCCTCGGGTAACGAGGCCGGCTACTTCACAAAAGGTGCGGGCAACGGGTAGATCACGCGGCCGAAGACGGTGTTGCAGACCACCGCGCCGGCGATGTAGATCCCCATCCAGCCCGACGCGATCAGGAGCCAGCCCACGATGGGCTTGCCGACTGCGGGATCGATCTTGCCCAGGTCGAGCCCCACGATGGTCCACAGGACGATATCGACGAAAACGACGAGGAAGAAGATGATCTTGTTGCCCTTCAGGTAGGCGGGGGTCACGAGGGTCAGGAAACCCGCGCCGGCCATCCAGGTCCACCCCTCGACGTAGGCGTGGGGGGCCATGCCGAACTTGATCATGAGGAACTTGGACAGCACGCTCAGCGAGGCGCCGAACATGAAGAACGCGGAGAAGAACAGAAAGACGTTGCCGCCCGTGATGTTGTGATCCTTCAATTCCATGACGGCCGTCGTGTACTGGACGACGCCGCCGCCGACGAGCCACGCAAACAGGATGGGCAGGCCCTCGGCCTTTACCCAGCCAAGGAATACGGCGGCAAAACCAAAGCAGGCCACTGCGAGTGCTGCCAGACCGGCGGGCGCCGGGGTGGCGAAGGTATGTTCTTGAGCCATGATAACGAGTCCTCCCTTTTTTCAGTATGAATTGATGAATGGGTAAAGCATGAATCGTGAATAATGTTGATGCCCGAGAAAAGCCCGGTTCTTAAGGGCTTTCCTTCCCCGATGCGCTCCGTTTCACCTCCTTTCGCCTTGGAATCGACCCATTCTCGAACACATCCTGTCGATGCCCTTCCGGGCATTTGTGCGTTTTCGGCTTGCGGCGACCGAGGCCGCTGTTGTCAAAGACCAGAAGGAAACGCTGGATACACGTATCGCATATGCAGGACGAACAGGGAGGAGAGGAGCCCTGCACAAACGACCGCGGAGAATTTTGATGAAGGATCAATAAGCGTAGAGCAAGGGGAGTGCCAGTGCGAAGATCGTTCTTGCGGCGCGTCGGAGGTCCCGGCCGCCGCGGCGGGTCGGTCGGCAAATCTTTTCGAAAACCGGTCGGTTACAGGCTTAAGCGAGAGTGCGAGGCCCTGAGAAGGACGTTCGCTGGCTGCGCCTCGGCAGGACGGAGAGTGTTGATATTTTCAACGGGTGATGAAATTTTCTGCGTTCATGGTTTCAACAGGTCCAGCCGCTTCATCTGGTGATAGAGGGCGAGGCGTGTGAGGCCCAGCGCCCGGGCCGCCCCGGACTTGTTGCCCCCGCTGCGCTCCAAGGCCCTGGTGATCAGGGCGGCCTGAAACTCCCGGGTGAGGGCCTGGTAGTCCACGGCAGCCGCCTCGTCGGGAAAAACGGGCACGTTCCGAAGGGGCTTTCTTCCGTTGCCGCCGCTCTTCAGGATCTCCGGCGGCAGGTTGTCCGGCGTGATGCTCTCGCCGTCCTCCAGGATCATGATCCTCTCCACGGTGTTGAGCAGTTCCCGCACGTTGCCGGGCCAGTCATACCGTGCCAGCAGGTCGCGCGCCTCGTCGGAGACGGTCTTGACAGGTTTGCGCAGCTCCCGGCTGTAATGATGGATGAAGTGTTCGATCAGCGGCATCACGTCGGCACTGCGCTCGCGCAGCGTGGGCAGGTGGATGTTGATCACGTTGAGACGGTAGTAGAGATCCTGCCGGAAGTCGCCGCTCTCGACCGCCGCTTTCAGGTCCCGGTTCGTCGCGGCGATGATGCGGGTATCCACCTCCATGTTCCGGGTCCCGCCGACGCGCCTGAACGTCTTCTCCTCGAGCACCTGCAGGACCTTCGCCTGCAGCGCCGGGTGCATCTCCCCGATTTCATCCAGGAAAACGGTTCCCCCGTTTGCCACTTCGACGAGGCCTTTCTTCGGGCGCTTGGCGTCGGTGAAGGCCCCCGCCTCGTAGCCGAAGAGCTCGGACTCGAGCAGGGTGGGGGGAATAGAGGCGCAGCTGATCTCCACGAAGGGCTGGTAGGCGCGAAGGCCGTTGTAGTGCAGGCACTTGGCCACGAGGCTCTTCCCCGTGCCGCTGGCCCCCTCGATCAGGATCGTGGCCGCATCGCTGGAGGCCACGCGGGCCAGGACCTCGAGGACGCCTTGAATGGCCTCGCTGCGGCCGATCAGGTTGTGGTAGCCGTAGCGCTCCTTGTTCTTGTAGATGATCTGCTGGAATTCGCGTCGGAGGCAGCGGATCTCCAGGGCCGTCTTGATGATGGAGACCACGGCCCTGGCCTTCACCGGACGGTGGATGAAGTCGAACGCGCCCAGCGAAAGCGCCTTGCGCGTCGATTCGATGTCGCCGTGGGCGGTCATCATGATGACGGTCGTGTCGGGGTGGCTTTTCCGCAGGCGTTCCAGGACATCGATCCCGTTCATGTCCGCGAAGCGCATGGCGAGGAGCACGAGATCGAAGTCTTCCCGGTCTGCGACGACGGAGAGGCACTCGGCCCCGCTGCGGGCCGTGGCCACGTCGTACCCCTCTTGAATCAGGGCAAGGCTGAGCTCTTCGCGGACGGGGTCCTGCTCGCCCGCGACGAGAATCTTCTTCATGGGACCGGATCCTCCCGGCATTGTACAGGAGCGTGAGTTGCGTTCGTCCTCCCGGCGGGGCTTGCGATCTAAGTCCTGGCGAGGGGGGAGTTTGCGGAACCTTCTTTAGCCCATCCCAGGCCCGTTGTCAAATGAGGATGTGGCCGTCCCAACCGCTTTCCCTTGATCGTTGCACCCGATCGGGGTATATAGGGCGCGGCCCGCGGGCAGACCGAGTCGGCCGATCACGGATCGAGGGGGAATCGATGATCCAGACGCGAATCACCGAGATGTTCGGAATCCGGCACCCCATTCTCTGCGGGGGCATGATGTGGCTCTGCAAGCCGCCCCTGTGCGCGGCCGTCTCCGAGGCGGGCGGCATGGGGAACCTCACGGCGGCCAACTACGAGACGGAGGAAGCCTTCCGCGCGGCCATCGGGGAGGTTCGGAAAATGACCGACAAACCCTTTATGGTCAACGTCACGATCCTGCCGTCGGTGCGCATCTCGGGGGCCCACCACAAGATGTACCTCCGGGTCTGTGCGGAGGAACGGGTGGCAGGCGTTGAAATCTCCGGCGCCCCCATCGACAAGGCCTGCGGTCCGGAGTTCATGGAGATGCTGCGCAAGGCGGAGGTCAGGCTGTTTCACAAGGTGGGCTCCGTGCGTCATGCCCTCCACGCCCAGGAGGCGGGATACGACGGCGTCTACGCGGCGGGCATCGAGGAAGGGGGGCATCCGCTCAACGACGACGTGACGACCATGGTTCTCACCCCCCGCGTGGCCGAGAGCGTGTCGATTCCCGTGGTCACCGCCGGGGGAGTCGCCGACGGCCGTTCCCTCGCGGCGGCCCTCATGCTCGGGGCCGGGGGGGTCATGATGGCCACGCGGTTCATGGCCACGAAGGAGTGCCCGGTCCACGACAACATCAAGCAGGAGATCGTCCGACGGCAGGAGCAGGACACGACGCTCATCTGCAAATCCATCCACCTGCAGGCCCGCGCCCTGAGGAACAAAAACGTGGAGGATATCCTGGCCATCGAGAAGCGAGGCGGCGGCTTCGAGGAGATCCTGCCGCTCATCATGGGAAAGCGCATCAGCGAGGCTTGGGACACGGGAAACGTGGACCTCGCGCCCATGATGGTGGGGCAGTCCGTGGGCCTTGTCCGCGACATCCCCACCTGCGCGGAGTTGCTGGAAAGGATGACCCGCGAGGCCGAGGAGCGGATCGCGGCCGCCCGGGGGTGCATCCGGTAACGGAAAAAGGGGACTGCCCCCTTTTCCTTTTTCATTCAGGCGTCTGCTGCCGGGCAAGGCTGCCCACGGTTTCCAGGGCCCGCTCGACTTTCGGGGTCCAGTGGGCGGCGTTGAGCCTCAGAAAATTGCGGTATTTGCCCGAGTTCGAGAAGATCGGCCCCGGGGCAATCGATATTCCCTTCTCCCTGGCCTTCCTGAACAGCTCAAGGGAGTCCACGCCTGCCGGCAGCTCCACCCAGAAAATGAAACTTCCCTCGGGCCGGGTGGTCCGCGTCCCCTCGGGGAAATGCCCCTCCAGGGCCTGCAGCATCTGCCCCAGCTGCTTTTCGTAAATCCGCCTCACCCTTCGCAGGTGTCTCTCGTAGCCCCCGCCGGTCAGGAATTCCGCCACGGCCATCTGGGTGGGCGATGCCGGGGCGAGCGTGTTGATCATGCGCTGGTACCGGATGGCCTGGTGGAAGCGGCCGGGGGCGACCCACCCGACTCGGTAACCCGGGGCGAGTGTCTTGGAGAAGGACGAGCAGAGGATGACGAGCCCTTCCCCGTCGAAGGATTTCGCCGCGCGGGGCCGCGCGTCGGAAAAGGACAGATCGCCGTAGATGTCGTCCTCGATGAGCGGGATCCGTCGCTCGGCGAGCATCCTCACCAGGGCCTTCTTGCGGTGATCGGGCATGCAGCTGCCCGTCGGGTTGCTGTAGTTGGCGCTCACGAGGCATGCCTTCACGCGGGTCTTCTCCAGGGCGAAACCCAGGGCCTCGAGGCTGATCCCCTCCGTCGGGCTCGACGGGATCTCCACGATCCGCAGCCCCATGGCGGCCAGGGTCTGCAGGTGGTTGAAGAAGAACGGCGACTCGATGGCCACGGCGTCGCCGGGACGGCACAGGGCGCGAAGCGTGATGGCGATGGCCTCGTGGCAGCCCGTGGTGACGACGATCTCGTCGGGCGTCAGCGGACAGCCCGCCAGGATCGCCCTCTGGGCAATCTGCTTGCGTAGCGGCTCGTAGCCGTCGGAGAAGAGGTAGGAGACGCTCGCGGTTTCCCTCGACCGCACCACGGAGGCCAGCATCCGGTTGAGTTTTCTGGCGGGGAGCACCTCCGCGCTCGGCGTGGCCATTCCCAAGTTGAAAAAGGCCGGGTTCGAGGCATCCTGCACGATGACCTGCGCGATCTCGCTGAGGCTCGCCTCGGCCGCTTTGAGCTCCGCCCTGGAGAGCCTCGGCTCCGTCACCGGGCTGAGCCGCGGCGGCGAGACGTAGTAGCCCGACTGGGGGCGGGCCTCGATGAGGCCCTTCACCTCCAGGAGCCTGTAGGCCTCGAGGGCCGTCGAGATGCTCACTTTCATGGAACGGCTGAAATCCCGGACCGACGGGATCCGATCCCCCGCCCGGTAGGTGCCGTGCCCGATGAGGTGGGCCATCTTGCCGGCCACGTCCTCGTACAGTGCATGGGGTTTGTTTCTCATGGTCTGCTGTCTCCCTGCAGTTCGAATCTTAAAGGCTTCCGCAGAAAACGGGAAGGCACAGTTGCCCTGTTTTTATACCATAACAGTTGATCGATGACATAGCTGTTTGCCAAACAAATGTTGTTTCTGAATCTGTTACTCTTTTTGAAACGGCCCTATCATCGCTCCTGTAGAAACCGCCGGTTTACGCAGGAGGGCATCATGCCACAGGTGTACAGGCTTCGCCGGAATGAACGGATTCGGCTGGACGGGGACATGGACGGCAGGGTCATCTCGTGCAGGAAAGGGATCCTCTGGCTGACCCAGACGGGAAACCCGGGCGATTACCTGGTGCGGACGGGAGAATCTTTTTCGAGCGATCAGCCCGGTCGGATTGTCATCGGCGCCCTCGAGGATTCGGTCTGCTTCGTGGCCGGGAAAAAGACGGCGCCGGGCATCCCGTCGGGCGTGATCCTGCGGGCGCTGCGGCAGATGTTGCGCCGGGTCGAATCGGCCGGCCGGGGCCTTTGGGCTTGACGATACGGACGAGGGCCCTTATCCTACTCACAGTCACCCTGACCCGCACGGGGAGCACCGGATATGGACATCACCTCCGCCATCCTCATCGTCCTGGGCCTGGCCCTTTTCGAGTCGATCACCAGCATCGACAACGCCATCATCAACGCCGAGGTCCTGCAGGGCATGCAGCCCAGGGCGCGGAGGTGGTTTCTCACGTGGGGCATCTTCATCGCCGTTTTTGTCGTTCGGGGAATCCTGCCCTGGCTCATCGTCTGGGTCATGACGCCGGGGCTGGGGCCCTGGGATGCATTTACGGCGAGCCTCACCGGCGATCCGGTAGCCCTCAAGGCCATACAGGAAAGCTCTCCCGTCCTGCTCATGGGGGGCGGGGTCTTCTTCGTCTTCCTCTTCTGCCACTGGATCTTCCTGGAGCCCAAGAAGATCGGACTCCCCGTCGAGCGGGTCTTCGCCCGGCAGGGGGCTTGGTTCTACGCCGTTGTCTCTCTTGCGCTGACAACCATCGTCTGGTTCGCCCTGGATGACAGCCCGATGCTCGCCTTCGGGGCCGTTGTGGGGTCGTCGGCCTTCTTCATTACCCACGGCTTCAAGCGCTACGCCGAGGAACAGGAGGCGCGTCTGCTTTCCGGAGAAGCGCACATGTCCGACATCGGCAAGATCCTCTACCTGGAGGTCATCGACCTGACCTTCTCCATCGACGGCGTCGTGGGGGCCTTTGCCTTCACCCTGGCGGTGCCCCTCATCCTTCTCGGAAACGGCATCGGCGCCATCGTCGTCCGGCAGCTCACGGTCTACGGCGTTGACCGGATCAAGAAGTACGTCTACCTCAAGAACGGGGCCATGTATTCCGTCTTCGTTCTGGGCTGCGTGATGCTGGCCCACGGCTTCGGGCATCACGTACCCGAGTGGCTCACCCCCCTGGCCACGTTTTTCATCGTCGGCTACTTCTTCCTCAAGTCCCGCTGGCAGGCCCGTAAAGCGAAGGCCTGAGCAGACCTGCCCGCGACCTTTCATGGCGACCGTACTCGCGGCGCCTGCCGGTTGACAGGGCCATTCCCTGTGCATGCGATTTATTCCCGTCTACTTCTGTATGGCCGATATTTTTGCTTGCAATTAGAATGTTAGTTCTAGTATGAATATTCCATATGGGACGGAGAGCACATTTCAAACGGGAAGAGTTCATCCATTCAGCCCTCAGGGTGGTCGCCAAAAGAGGGCCCGGCTCCCTAACCGTCTCTGCCCTGGCAAGCGGCATGAAAGCACCTATCGGGTCCGTTTATCACCGGTTCCCCTCCCGCGACGCTCTCCTGGCGGAGATATGGCTGGATGTCGTGAAGAACTTTCAGAATGGATTTCTCGAGGTGCTCGAACGGGATGGGCTCGAGGCCGCCCTTTATACGGTAGGATGGGTTCGCGAGCATCCCGACGAGGCCCGCATCTTGCTGCTTTACCGGCGCGAGGATCTTGTGTCGGGCCCGTGGCCGGAGCACCTCCGGGAGGAGGCCGTACGCATTGCCCGGGAGTTGGACGAGGGGCTGCGCCGTTTCACTGAAAAGCAGTTCGGGAGCCTCACAGATGAGAATCTTCGACGAAGCGCCTTCGCGCTGACGGATGTTCCACTGGCCGCCCTCCGCCCGCATCTGGAGCACGGCGAGCATCCGCCCGGCATTGTGGGCCATCTTGTGCGGGATGCCTATCTGGCGGTCGTGAAGGGGGGAAAATGAAAATATACAACCGGCACGAAAGGATGATCCCTGTCCCGTCCGATGAAGTCGGCACCGTTCTCGACAGCCTTTCGGGACCTGTCGACGGGCTATGGCCCACCGGAGACTGGCCTCCCATGAAATTCGATTCCCGGCTGCAGGAAGGGGCTCGCGGAGGCCATGGCCCCGTGCGGTACCACGTGACAGAGTACTATCCTGGCCGCCGGGTCGTTTTCCAGTTCGCCGCCGACGGCCTCACCGGGGGTCTCGACGGCCGCCACTTCTTCGAAGTCGTGCCGAGGCGGGATCACACTATCCTCCGCCATGTGGTCGATGCGGAGTGCGACCTGGACACGTGGGTGAAATGGCGGCTCCTGATTGAGCCCATGCACGACGCCCTGATCGAGGATGCCTTTGACAAGGCGGAGACGAAGCTCGGCGGGTCAGCCGTCAACCGCTCGCGCTGGAGTCTCTGGGTTCGAATCCTGAGGGGGATGCGCAGGCGCGCGGCGGCCCGCGCGAAGCCGTAACCTACCGGATCATTCGGGAGTGCAACAAAAGGCGGCGGCCCGGTCGAGGCTGGCTCTGTCAAGGGTCCGCTCTAACACTCAGCGCCCCGTGAAGGCGGGCCGTCTGCGTTCCAGGAAGGACTTGACCCCCTCCGCCGCGTCGGCCGTCTTGGCCATGTCCGCGATGCCCCGGGCCTCCCACTCCATCTGGGTCTCCAGCGTCGTCGTGAAGGCCTCGTTGAGTAGCCTTTTCACGGAGCCGAAGGAGAGCGTCGGGCCCGCCGCCAGCACCCCCGCCAGCTTCGCCGCCTCGGCCGCCAGTTCCGCGTCGGGCACCACCCGGTTGACAAGGCCCCACTGCAGGGCCTCGGCGGAGGGCACTCTGCGGTTCGTGAGCATCATCTCCCGGGCCCTGTTGAGCCCGATCATCCGGGGCAGCAGCCAGCTCATGGCCCCGTCGGGGGAGAGGCCCGCCGCCGTATAGGCCGCCGTGAAGCTCGACGACTCGGCCGCCAGGATGAGGTCCCCCGAGATGGCGAAGCTCATTCCCATCCCGGCCGCGGGGCCGTTGACGGCCGTTACGAGAGGCGCCCGCATGCGCATGAGCCGGGAGGCCGACGCGTGGCAGTACACGGTCATCTCCTTGAGCACCTTTGGCAAGTCGCCGCCGTAGGCGGCGAAGAACTTGAGGTCCCCTCCGGCGCTGAACATCTTCCCCGCTCCGGTGAGCACCACGGCACGGATCGCCGGGTCCTCGTCGCAGCGGATCGCCGCGTGCATCAGGTCCTTGCCCGAATCCAGGGTGAGACCGTTTGCCGCCTCGGGGCGGTTGAGCGTGATCGTCGCCACCCCTCCGCTGACATCGAACCGGATCGTCTTGTACTCCATGTCCCCCTCCTTTTCTTTTCAGCCTTACGCGCCTTTCGGCCGACGGGCATTGGCGGCCGACGGGCGGCGCAGGGATTAAAGCATGAAGATGGCCACGATGATGACTCCGACAAACCCGGCCATCGCGGGCCAGAGGTTGCGCCTTGCGATTTCCACGGGGTCCGATCCAGTGATGGCGGCCGCCGGGATGAGGGCCCAGGGGATGATCGTCCCGCCGCCCACGGCCACGGCGAAGAACTGGCCCAGCGCTCCAAGGGTGGCCACGTCGAGCTTCGTGGGACCTCCCAGGGCCTGGGCAAGTGTGCCCACCAGCGGCAGCCCCGAGAACCCCGAGCCGTCCAGGCCCGTGATCCCCCCGACGACGGCCTGGATGACGGCGATCGGCACGGCGCTCAGCGGGACGGCATTGGCCAGGGCCTGGCCCAGGTCGAACAGGAGGCCCTTGGCCCCGTTGCCGAAGATCGCCTTGGCCGTTCCGGGCGAGCCCATGAAGAAGAAGGCCGCGATGAGCAGCACCGGTGCGAAAATCTTGATGCCGAACTGGAACCCCGCCCGGGTGTGCTCGGTGAGTTTCTCGAATCCCTCTTTGCCATACCCGCCGAGGGAGACGAAGACCATCACGATCCCGACGGTCCCTCCCAGCAGCGCCGTGGCGTCCCCGCCCCGCAGCTTCAGGACGAGCATGCCCACCACGTCGAGGGCGAAAAGGACGGCGATGACGGGAAGGGCGATCCTCCTGAACCCCGGGTTGGCGGCGGTCCATTTCTCTCTTTCTTTCAGGGCTTCGGCGGAGGCCTCGAAAGGGGCCCACTCGATGGGCTTGCCGGCATTGGCCCGGATGTCCTGCCTCACGGAACGGAAGGACAGCGGCAGGGCGATGGCCGCCCAGACGAGCAGCAGGGGGACGCTCTTCCACATGACGGCGTCGACGGACACGCCGGCCGTTTTGGCGGTGATCCCCGGGGCGCCCTGGATGATGAAGTCCGTCGTCAGCGCGCAGCCGTAGCCGAACATGCTGATGGCCATGGCGGCGTTGATGGGCGAGAGGCCCGCCTTGATGGCCGCCGGCAGCAGCAGGGCCCCGACGAGCGCGATGGCCGGCGAGGGCCAGATGACCCAGGCCACGAGCATGATGACGACGCCCATGACCCAGAAGGCCACTTCCGGCGAGACCAGCATCCTCTGCACCGGCCGGAACATCGCTTCCGCCAGCCCCGTCTCCTCGAGCATCTTTGCCATTGCGACGATAATGGAGATGATGGCGATGATGCCCAGCAGCTCCGTGAAAGCGACGGTGATGGAGTTGAAGACGGCCTGTACGGCCTTGACGAAGCTTCCCGTGACGACCCAGGCCAGGACGAGGGAGGCCACGATGCAGACGATCGGCGTTTCCTTCCGCAGGGCCATGGTGACGAGCACGGCCACGATGAAAAACGCGTACACCCAGTGCGCAAGCGTCAGTTCCACGTCAGGTCCCTCCTTTGAATAGGTTCAGGAGCCCGGCCTTTTCGACCCTCTCCCGTACGGACGACCGGTCCAGCGTGTAGAGGCCCAACCCCTTCATCCGTTCGAAGTACATGGACCCCGAGAAGGTGAACTTGCAGGCCAGGCCTTCCTCGGTTTCCATCCGCTCCCGGACGAACCCGATGGCATCGCCTGCGGCGAGTGAACGGGGCAGGATCAGCGGTTTTTCTCCCCGCGCGTGCCGGACGGCATTGTAGCCGGCCAGCGTTCCCGTGACGATGGCCTCCGTGTGCCCGACGAGCAGCCCCGCCTTCTCGCCGGCGCAGAAGAGATTTTCCACCCCACGCACCTTCAGCCCGTCATCGCGCGGCGACATGCCCACGTAGCGGATGGAGTTCCCCAGCCCCCCGGCATAGGGGTCCTCGTAGCGGGCGTTTTCGAAGCCCCCGATTTTTCTCAGCGCCGCGAGCGGGAAGAAGGGCACCATGAGCTTGGCGTGCCCCGTGTCGAGCAGGACGAGATTCGTCTGGAATTCGGGGATGGCGTATTGCTGGCAGGCCTTGATCGAGGTCTGGACTTCCTTCTGCAGGGAAAGGGGTAAAGGGACAACGACGACCCCCTTTCGATTCAGCTCGGAGACGAGGTCGCGCGAGAGGGACTCCTTCAGGAGCTTGCAGGAACCGCTCATGGCTCCCACCTGGCCTCCCTTGCGCCCCGCGATTTCCTGGACGCCGCAGAGCGCCGCGACGCTGACCCGACCGCCGAAGGCCGGGCAGCGCAGCACGCAGAGCACGCAGCCGTTGCCGTGTTTTGCACACTGGCCCGGGGGGCCCGCCGTGCCCGTCGCGTCGATGTAGGCCCCGGCCGTGAAGCTGACCGTCTCGTCGCCCTCCTTGCCGTGAATAGCGGTGATGGCGCCGCCCTTCATCTCCACGTCGTTGACGCGGGCCGCAACCCGGATCTCGATGCCCCTGGACTCGAGGAAGGACCGCACGAGGGGTTCCATGGTGGCCACGTTGTACAGGGAGGCGTGGGGGTGCCCGGGAAACTCGATGTCGCGGTGCAGGGAGTTGGCGTCGGCAAGCTCGAAGAGATCGCCCCCGCCCAGGGCGAGCATCTCCTCGGCGGCGGTGAACCGCCCGTTGTTGCGCATGATTCCTCCGACGAGCCCGGTTCCCAGGAGCATGTCCGTGCGCTCGATCAGGGTAACCGCAGCCCCCTGCTTCACGGCAGACAGGGCGGCGGCGCATCCGGCCCACCCCGCCCCGACGACGACGATCTTCATAGGATCCTTTCCCGAGTGCAAGTGATGCATCCTACCCATTCTTTCGGAACTTGTAAATGGGGGTGTCGGGCGGTGGCCCCCCCCGAAAAAAGGCTAAGGTCCGGGCACGAATCTCCCGATGGATATACCGGGGAGCATCCGATGAAGGCGTCCAGAGCAGATCTGCACCAGTTCGAGTACGGCGTGGGGCTCGTTTCACTCGTCGTCCTGATCGCCGGGCTGAACATCCTCGACGCAGTCTTCACGCACCTGATCCTTGCCATGGGGGGCGCCGAGTGCAACCCCGTCGTCCGGGCGGCCATCGACGCCTACGGCGACCGGTTCTGGGTCTGGAAGGTCGCCGCCGTCTCCTCCCTGCTCGTCCTGATGTGCCTCTACAGCCGCCTCAAGCTCTTTCGGGCGATCCTCGCCGGCACGGCCCTGCTCTTCGCGGGTGTCATCTCCTGGCAACTGCACCTTCTGGCCAACGGCCCCCTGGGCCGCTGAGCGGCCCCGCGCCTTTACCCCGTACCGGGCTTGATCGAGCCGCCCTTGCATGGTACAGAGGTACGGGTCCAGGCCGGAAAGGGGGGAGACTCATGCCCGTTGTCCATCCCGTGATCGCAGGAATCGGACAGATCACGTATCATCCCGAAGAACACCCCGATACCCCGCACCCCCTGCAGCTGGCGAAGGGGGTCGTCGAGGCTGCCGCGGAGGACTGCGGAAGCCGCGCCGTCCTTTCCCACGCCGACAGCGTAACGGTCATCAACATATTCTCCCATGCGTACGGGGATCCGGCTGGGCAGTTCTGCGAGATGCTCGGGATCGGGCCGCGGGTGCGCGAGTACACGGCAATGGGCGGCAACACCCCCCAGTGGCTCGTGAACAGGGCAGCCGACCGAATTGCCCGCGGCACACTCTCCATTGCCATTCTTGCGGGTTCGGAGGCCATGCTCTACGCTCCGGCTCAGACGCGCGACAACTGGCTGCAGGACATCGGGGGTTCTGACGCGTTCGAAATGGTAGGGGACTCGCGCTGGGGCTCGACCCCGCACGAGATGCTGCACCGTGCCCGCTATCCCCTCGAGGTCTACCCGCTCTACGAGAACGCGCTTCGGGCCGAGCGAGGCATGAGCATTGCGGAGAACCGGGCCTTCCTCGCCGAGTACTGCGCCCGCTTCTCCAAGATCGCATCCGAGAACCCGCGGGCCTGGTTCCGCAAGGCCCGCTCGAGCGTCGAGATCGGGACCGTGACGGACCGCAACCGGATGGTCAACTTCCCCTACACGAAGTACATGAACCCCATCATGAATGTGAACCAGGCCGCCGCAGTGATCGTGATGGGAACCGACACGGCCCGCAGGCTGGGCATCCCGCGTGACAAGTGGGTTTACCTTCAGGGCGGGGCCGACGGCACGGACCGATGGTTTCTCTCGGAGCGTGACGACTTCACCTCCAGCCCGGTGGTGCGCGAGGTGGCGTCGGCATGCCTCTCCATGGCCGGCAGGGGACTCGGCGAGATGGACTTCTTCGACCTCTACAGCTGCTTTCCCAGCGCCACGCTCCTGCAGGCCCGGGAGATGGGCTTCGACCTCGAAAGCCTCCCGCCTCTCACGATCACAGGAGGCCTTCCCTACTTCGGAGGACCGGGCAACAGCTACACCCTGCACGCCATCGTGGAAGCCGTTGAGAGGTTGCGGAAAGCCCCCGACCGATTCGCCTTCATCTCCGCCCTGGGCTGGTATTTCACGAAATTTTCCGCGGGGATCTACAGCGGCCGGGAACCCGATCGGCGCTGGGACCGAAAGGGTCAGGACGCGGTGCAGCAGCGGCTCGATTCCGGGCGGGGCCCCGGGCTGGAGACGGCCCCGAAGGGGACGGCCGCCGTGGAGGCTTACACGGTCATGCACGACCGCCGGGGCGAGCCGGATTACGCGATCATCGCGGCGCGCCTGGAAAGCGGCAAGCGCTGCTGGGCCATGACGGAAAAGGACCCCGAACTCTTCAGGGCCATGGAAGAAGAGGAGTTCGTCGGGAAGAAGGGACGCGTGGTCCCGGGCGACGGGGGCCCCAACCTCATCGCCTTCTGAGACGGGATGCGGTGAAAGGCCCCGGACAGCGGTCTTTCATGCCGGACCGTCACACCTTGCGGTGCCGGTAGCTCAGGGCGATACCGTCCTCCATCGTCGTGCTGACGATCACGGTGTCGAATTCGGGGTGCCTGCGGATTGTCTCCATGTACTGCCTGAGGTCGCCGGCTTCCGAGACGGCGTTGTGCACGGCGATGATCCCGCCGGGGGCGAGCCTCGACGGGTAGAGCTGCCGGAAGTAATCCATCTGCCCGTCCTTGTCGGCATCGAGGAACACGAAATCGAAGGGCCCCCTGAGCCCTGCCAGCTCCCGGTGGGCATCCCCCCGGACCAGGGTGATCCTGCCGGCAAGCCCCGCCTCCCGGACATTTCTCCGCGCAAGGGCATGTCGCCCGGCGTCGATCTCGATCGTTGTTAGGCGACCGCCCGTCTCTTCCAGGCCCAGCCCCATCCATACGGCCGAATACCCCTGCGAGGTCCCCACCTCGAGAACGCGGGTCGCACGGGTTGCCTTCACCATCAGGCTCAGATACTCGGCATCCCTGCGTGGGGTGCTCCAGTAACGGCCGATCTGCGACTCCATCCCGTCCAGGACCTTTCGGATCCGCGCCGGGTCTGCCCGGGGAATCCGGCTTGCGGCCTGCTCCGCCTGTCCCGGAGCGGGCGCCGCGAGCGCCCCCAGCGCCAAAATTCCCGTTATCCCGGCAGCGGTTTCCATGAAATGTCTTCTGCTGATTGATTCTTTCTCCATCCTCTCTTCACTCCATCCCTCACACACTTCCTGTACTTCCGTCACTTCTCTTTTGGACCCGCCACGCCGCCAGCCCCGCCGCGACCGTTGCGAGCCCGACGAAGCTCTCCAGCGGCCTCTGCGCGACGGTGAAGGCCGTCATCGCCGCGATCCCGGCAAGGAAGAGCCACGGGACGAACGGCCAGCCAGGCACATCCATCTTCGCTCCCTCTCTCGCTTTCAGGACGATCAGGGCCGTCACCGCCGCCGCCGTGCTCAGGCTGAGGGTGAAGCCGATCCAGGTGAGCAGCGCCTCGAAGGTCGCGCTCCAGAGAAAGAAAAGGGCAAGGACCGCCTGGACGGCGATGGCCGCCCGCGGCGGCCCGGACACGACGGCAAGGCGCCGGGGCAGGTACCCGTCGGCGGCCATCTGCGCGTAGACGCGCGGCCCCGCCATCACGAGCGAGGAGACGCTGCTCACGAGCACGAGCGCGATGAGCCCCGCCACGGCTTCCTCAAGGACGGGGCCGCCCACGGCCCTTGCGGCGATGCGCCCCACCTCGAGCTTGCCCGCCAGCTCCGACGCCGGGGCGGCCAGCACGAAGACGGCATTCAGCGCGAGGTAGAGCGCGGTGACGATCGCCGTGCCCAGGACGAGCGAGCGCGGGACCGTGCGTTCCGGGTCCCGGATCTCCCCTGCGACGTACACGGCGGCGTTCCAGCCGGAGTAGCTGAATGAGATCCAGACGAGCGACACCCCGAAGGCCGCAAGGGGGAAGGGCCGTGCAGGCTCGGGGGGCGGCGCGTCGCCCCCCGAGAAGGCGAAAACGACAAAGGCGGCAATCAGGGCGACCTTGAGCAGGACCGCCCCGTTCTGCACCTGCGCGCCCCGGCGGACCTCGTAGGCGTGCACGGCGGCGAAGACCGCAATCAGGATCGACCCCGCCACCGCCGGGGAGAGACCCCCGAGCCAGGGTCTCGCATAGGTCCCGAAAGCGAAAGCCGCCGCCGCGAGGGGGGCCGAAAAGCCGACGAGCAGCGAGAGCCAGCCCGCTACGTACCCCGCCGCAGGGTGCAGGGCGCGGGAGAGAAACCGGTATTCTCCGCCCGATTCGGGGATCCGCCTGGCAAGCGCCCCGTAGCAAAGGGCCCCGAGAGCGGCCTGAAGCCCTCCCGCGGCCCACGCGAGCAGGACGTAAAACGGCGAGCCCAGGTCCGCGAGCAGGAACCCGCTGGTGGTGAAAACGCCCGCCCCGATCATGTTTGCCACCACGAGCGCTGTGGCGCTCGTGAGCCCGAGGCCCCTGTGCCCTGGTGTCACGTTGCCGCTCCCGCCGGTTTCGCTTCGATCCACGCTTCCCGCGAAGGAAAAAGTATAGGGGATGCATTTTGCGGCGACAAGCGATATCTGCGCGATGCGCCCCAAAGGGCCATGGCCGAGGTCCCCCGCCAGGGGGTGAAGTCCCTTCGTGCGGGGGACAAGTTCATTGCCGTCAAGTGAGCCCTCCCCGTCGCGGCGCCGTCGCCCCGGGGGAAATAAAGCCTTGACCTGCCGAGGGGGCTGTAGTAGCTTGATGAGGCGTCCGGGGCGGCTTTCGGGAAGATGCCGGGGCGCAAGAGTTTACACATCAGCATTTTGACGCGTAGGGGTTGGCCGCCATACTCTCAAAGTGTGGCGGCTTTCTGTTATCCGTCCGCATCACATTTCAGGGCCGTTGCGCAAGGCTATGCGGCGGAAGGCCCCAGCAAAGGAGATAGCCATGAACAAGAAACTATACGTCGGGAACCTCTCCAGCGAGGCGACGGAGGAGGAGTTGCGGTTCAACTTTTCCCAGGCCGGGAACGTCCTGTCGGTGAGTCTCATCAAGGACCGGATGACGGGCCTCAACAAGGGCTTCGGATTCGTCGAGATGGAAACCGAGGAAGGCGCCCGGAAGGCCATCGAGTCCTTCAACGGCGGGGAGCTTCACGGCAAGGTCATCGTCGTGAGCGAAGCGAAACCGCCCAAGGATCGGCCCGCAGGCGGCGGATTCGGCAGGGACCGCCAGGGCGGTTTCGGCCGGGGCCCGGGCAGGCCGGGAGGCGGTGGCGGAAGGCGCTATTAGACGACATTTTCCCGCGAAAACCGGCCTTACCGTTAAGGGGGGGCCGGTTCGCTCGTTTGAACCTCCTGCCTGCGCATGCACAGCCGGGCCGGGGGCGGCCGGCAAAAGGGGGAATGACATGAAGAAGCCCAGCCTCGTCCTCATTCACCCCGCGCCCGACAAAGACCGTCTCATCTCGAGACGGAGGACAAAGTCCTCCGTGGCCCAGCTCAACCTGCCCATCCTGGCGGCCCACGCCGATGACCGGTTCGACGTGTGCATCCTCGACGAGAACGTCGAGGAGATCGACTTCGGCGCCGTCACGGCCGACCTCGTCGGGATCTCGCTCATGACGAGCACAGCCCTGCGCGGCTATGAGATCGCCGACGGCTTGAGGCTCCGCGGCGTCCCGGTTGTCCTGGGGGGCATGCACGTCTATTTCATGCAGGACGAGGCGCTGGCCCACGCCGACGCCATCGTGGTCGGTGAAGGCGAATTCGCCTGGAACGAGCTGCTCGACGATTTCCTGGCCGGCCGGCTGAAGAAGAGCTACCGGGCGGGAAAACTGCATGATCTCCAAGGCCTGCCGCGGCCTCGCCTGGATCTGCTCAAGCCCGGCGCCTACTCCTTCCCGAACGTCGTCGAGACCTCCCGGGGCTGTCCCAACAAGTGCAACTACTGCGCGGTCACCGAGTTCTGGGGGACGAAATTCCGTTTCCGCCCCGTTGGGGAAGTGGTCGACGAGATCAAGGCGCTGCCCCCGGGGAACCTGCTCTTCATCGACGACAACATGTTCGGCCACTCGTCGCGCTCCAAGGAGCTGTTCCGGGCCCTGATCCCCTTGAAACGCCGCTGGGTCGGCCAGGGCGACCTGAGGCTTGCGCGGGATCCGGAACTGTTGGATCTCGCCGCTCGGAGCGGCTGCAAGTGGCTCTTCATGGGGTTCGAGACGACAAGCGTGGAAAACCTCCGGGCTCTGGGCAAGGCCAAGCTCAACCGGGCCCCGGAGTACGAGCAATCCATCGCCACCATCCACAAATCGGGGATCAAGATCCTCGGCTCCTTCATGTTCGGGCTCGACAACGACGGCCCGGACGTCTTCGCCCGGACGCTCGATTTCTGCATCGAAAACCGGCTGGAGTGCGCGAATTTCTACATCCTGACCCCGCTTCCGGGAACGAAGCTCTTCGACGACATGAAGGAACAGGACCGCATCGAGCACTTCAACTGGTCTCGCTACGACGCCAATCACGTGGTGATCAGGCCGGCGGGCATGTCCAAGAAGGAGCTCACGGAGGGCTACATCCGGATCTACCACGACTTCTACTCCATGCGCTCCATCGCCCGGCGGGCTCTCTCGACCAGGCGCGACAGGCTTCACACCGTCGTCATGAACCTCGGCCGCAAGCTCAATGCCCGCTACTTCGAGGAAGGCTGCCGCATCTGACGATGCAGGCCCGGCAAATAAAGAGGGATGCCGCTCATTGCGGAATCCCTCTTTGTATTTCATGCGGTTGCGGGGTCTTCACCGTCCCTTGAACCGTGCCTCCCTCCTCTCGACAAAGGAGCGCACCCCCTCTACGGCATCCTCGCTTTTCATGATGGGCGCCAGGTCGGTCAGCAACCGCTCGATGGCCGCCCGCTCTCCATCGACGAGGGTCCGCCGGGCCGACTTCAGGGATGCCTGAACCCCCAGCGGAGCCTGCCGGGCGATCGTCTCCGCGATCTCCAGGGCCCTCTCGATCTGTCTGCCCGGCTCGGCCAGCTCCTGCACGAGGCCCAGGCGCAGGGCCTCGGCGGCCGGCATCTCGTCGCCCGTGAGCAGGCAGCGCATGGCGTTGCCCCAGCCGATCTCGCGGTGCAGGTGCACCGTGGCGCCCCCCACGGGGTAGATGCCCCTCCTCACCTCGATCTGACCGAAGCGCGCATCCGTTGCCGCCACGCGGATGTCCATGGCCAGCATCAGCTCGAGGCCGATGGTATAGCAGATTCCCTGGACGGCCATGACCATGGGTTTCCCCACCTGCCTGCCCTCGACAAGCCCGAAGGGATCGCAGGCGCCCGCGGGGAGTTCCGGGAATTTCGCTTCGCCGAAGAAAGGTGCCCACTGCGGCAGATCGAGACCCGCCGTGAAGTGCCTGCCGTGGGCGAAGAGCAGGCCGCATCGAAGCTCACCGTCGCGATCCAGCTCGCCCATGGCAGAAGCCAGCTCCAGGAACATCTCCACGTCGAAGGCGTTCATCTTGTCAGGCCGGTTGAGCCCCATGCAGAGCACGTGGCCCCTGCGCTCCACGGAAAATTTGCCCGATGCCATGACCCCTCCTTCTCAGCGCGTCAGCCCGACGGGGCAGACGGCGATGCAGTTGAAGCAGGTGTACTGGAACCCGATGAACGAGGCCTGGTAGAGGCTCATGAAGACGGGGTCCTTGAGGAGGTTCTGCTGCTCCTCGGGGGATTTGCCGATGAACTTCCGGATGTAGCCGATGGCCCCCGGGATCCCGAAGGGCTGGGATGCCCGAAGGCACTTGAGCTCCTCTGTCTTTCCCTCGTTATCGAGGGCCTTGCCCGGGCAGGCCTCGACGCAGAGCCCGCAGTCGTTGCAGAGTTCCTCCTTCAGGGGAAGGTCGGATTCCAGGGCGAGTTCCGTCAGCAGGGCCGTGAAGCTCAGGCGCGAGCCGAAGCGGGGGTGGATGACAAGGTTGTGCCGGCCGAAGACCCCGAGTCCGGACTGCACGGCGGCGTGGCGAAGCGAGATGTCGCCCACGAGCCCGAAGGTGGGGGCGGCCATGTCGAGGGGATAGGAGGACAGCACCGGGGAGGCCGGCTTCCCCGTCCCGTCCTCGATGAACCGCGCAACCTTGTAGAGGTGAGCCTTCGAAGTGTCCATGACTGCCATGCGCCCGGCGATGTTGAAACGGGGGTTCTCACTATCCAGGGCGCCGTCGAGCATCCGGTGAGCGAAGACGATGATGCTCCGCACTTTCGGCAGGTAATTCCTGGGGTCGGGTGACTTGGGTGACTTGTAGTCCGCCAGGGCGAGGAAGCCCACGGCATCCACCCCCTGGCTCCGTGCGAACGTTCGGATCTCTTCCTTGTTCATGGTTCCCTCCCGATTCTTTTACTTTTGAATTGCTCGAGGATGCCGACCAGGACATCCCTGAATGCCTTGATTTGTTCCGCCTCGAAACCCGATTGGATGCGCTCGTTGACGCCCCGGATGACGCTCGCCGCCCTGGACGCTTCCTCAAGGCCCTCCGGGGTGATCCGAATCAGGAGCACTCGCCGGTCCTCACGCTTGGCCTCGCGGCGGACGAACCCAGCCTTCTCGAGCCGGTCGATGAGACCCGTCATGGCCGAGTTGTCCACGCCGATCATCTGCCCGAGTTCCGACATCATCCGCCCGTCCCGCTCTTTCAGCAGGAAAAGAACCGTTGCCTGGGGGACGGTGAGCCTCACCCCTTCCCCGGCCAGGAGGCCGTGAAGGTGAGTCCGCAGAGCCAGGTGGCCCATGGAGATGAGATAGATCAACCGATCGTTTTCCGCCATTTCAGCCCCTTTGCCGGTAGTATCAATAATTGACACATAAACTATTGTTCGCCGGCTGTCAATTTCATTCCGGCCTGTCCCGTCCGGCCTTTTTCACCCGTGGAACAATCCGCCTCATCCAGACCCTTAGAGGCTCGTCAGGGATTTGGAGGGAAAGGCTCAGAGTCCTGCCAATGGCGGGAACGCCTCCGGGGTAGTAGAAATAATGAAAAGAAAGGGTTTCGCCACCCGAAACGAAAGGAGGCACACCATGTTCACGCCGAAATCCATCCTGGTCCCCACGGACTTCTCGAAGTTTTCCGACAGGGCCGTGCAGCAGGCCGCGGACATCGCCGAACAGAACAACGCGAAGGTCTTTCTCCTGCACGTCGTCGACAAGCTTCAGCAATGTGCCATCGACTACTGCATCCCCCTGGAGACGATGATGAGGGTTCAGTCCGACAGCGAGAAGGAGGCCTCCAAGAAGATGCAGGAGGAGGTCGACAAGATCGTGAAGGCGAAAAAGATCGATGTGGTCTTTGACGTCAAGTCGGGGATCCCTTACGAGGAGATCCTCAAGGAGCAGCAGGAGCGCAAGGCCGACCTCATCGTCATCGCGTCCCACGGCCGGACGGGGCTCCTGAAGAGCCTCATCGGCAGTGTTGCCGAGCGGGTGATGCGGGAGGCGAAATGCCCGGTACTGCTCGTCCGGTGACGAAGATCCTGCAGTTCCTATGCGTGCCGGCGGCTCCCCGGCGCGCGGGTTGCCGTGCGCCGAAACGGAAAGAGATCCCGGCCCCCGAAATCTATGAGGAAACGAGTGGCTCGCCTTGAAGAAGGGGCGGTTCGGAGGACAGCGTAACCAAAATCGGCGGGACCTCGTCGATCCCGCCGATTTCATGTCGCAGCCCCGCCGATCCGCGTGTCACGCCGTGGCCGATTTTTTGCCCTCCGTCCTCCCTTCGTCGAGAAGCACCTCGACAGCAACGGGGTTGGCAATCGTGTTGTAGACGGGCGAGTACTTCGCGGCCATGCGGATCAGCTCCCGCTTCTTCTCGTCCGGGATGTCGGCGTCGATGGTGAAATAGACGCGAATCCGTTCGTAGCCCACCGTCACGTCCTCCGAGATCCCCAGAAACCCCCTCAGGTCCAGGTCCCCCTCCAGGCGGGTCGATAGGCCCTTGATCTCGATCCCCCGGGCGGCCGCGTGGGCGATGAGGCTCGTCGTCAGGCAGCCCGAAAGCCCGACGAGGACGTATTCCACCGGGTTGGGACCGGCGTTGCGGCCCAGGAGGACCGGCGGCTCGTCGATCTCGAAGTCGATCGGCTTGCGCGAGATGTCTTCCTGCAGGGCGCCGTAGAAATCCTTGACCGTGGCCCGGTTGTGCGTTCCCTCGAGGCACCGATTGGTCGCACGAAATTTGAACTTCGCGATTTCCGGGTTCTTCCGGATGGCTTCGATGGTCTCCGTCAGCTTGCTTACGTCAATCCCGTTGATGCGTTTTTCTTTTTCCATGATGTGTGCCTCCTTTCTGCATCGCGGCACAACGTGCGCCTGTCTGCAGGATGCCTCAGGCCGCAAGGGTCGTCTATCGGGAAATCCGTGATGTCCGGGAATGAAAACACTCAGCGGCTTCTTAGGGAACGGATTGGTGCGCCCGGCGAGGGCTCTGAATGCGGGGAGGGTTGGCTACTTCTCGAGCGAGACCAGCCCTTCTCGAACGGCGTATTTCGTCAGCTCGGCGATGCTGTTCATCTTGAGCTTCTGCATCATGTTGCGGCGGTGGGTCTCGACGGTCTTGATCCCCAGGTTCAAATGACCCGCAATTTCCTTTGCGCTCATGCCCTCGGCGATGAGCTGCAGGATCTCGCGCTCGCGGGGCGTCAGCACGTTGCCGGACATCAATGTCGCCTCGGAGATCTTGGTCAGGTACCCTTTGACGACGACATCGGCGATCTTGGGGCTCAGGTAGGTGTGGCCGGCGGTGACGTTCCGGATGGCATGGCTGAGCTCGTCGAAGGCGCAGTCCTTGAGCAAATAACCGGACGCCCCCGCTTCCAGCATGCCGAGGACGAACCGGCGGTCAGAGTGCATGGACAGCGCGATCACCCTGACGTGCGGCATTTCGGCGATGATCTTGCGGGTCGCCTCGATTCCGTTCATGTCGGGCATCGAGACATCCATGATGACCACGTTCGGGATCAACTTCTGCGTGAGACGGATCGTCTTACGGCCGTTCTCTGCCTCGGCGACGACCTCCATCCCTGTTTCCTTTTCGATCAGGGTTCGCAACCCGTCGCGGATGATCTTGTGGTCGTCGGCAAGAATAACCCGGATGCTCATGCTTTAGCCTCTGCCTGCTGATCTGGTTTTGCTCCTGCGCCGGCCGTCCCAGCCTATCCACTTGATGCAACTATAGCAGCGCCTCTTTCTGCATGAAATCAGGGGAGCGCTGAAATGACCCGAACCATTCCCTTAGATTCTATCATAGTTTGGATTAGGCACGGCAAGGCAAATTGCCCGGCCATTTCATCAATGCACCGATGGCAGTGCCTCTCAGGCTCGATTACACTGGTGCCTCTCGCAGGGGCCGGCGCCCCAGCCCCAGGGGACCGGCAGTCATCTCGTGGACCCGTCATCCGTGGACAGAAAGGAGGTCTCCCATGGCGAACCTGCAGCACATGACCACCGAGTGGCTTGCCGCCAACCGACACCGGATGGTGAACTGCCAATACCAGCCGGGCAACCTGATCATCTCGAAACAGGCATGCCGGGCGCGCAGGGAAAAAGCGAAGAGAGAAAACCTTGACGATACCATGCAGGGAGATTTCTTCGAATACGTCCACAAGAAAGGGCTCGCCATCTGTCTGGGCTGCGCCAGCGGCCGCAACGGCGGGCGAAAACCCTTGCCGTCGTCACGGGTCTGAATCGCATGCCGGCGTGCTGGGCCGGAGCGGAATCGAGGACGTCCCGCCGTATCCTGGCCCTCCGCCGCGCCGTTCGATGATCCTTGCGACACGTTGACGCGCTCCGCAGCGCTCCGGCCGGACAGGTGACAGCCCCATGTATTGCGATCATTTCTGTTTGCGAGAAAAGCCATTCAACATGACCCCCGACCCTCGCTTTCTGTTTCTCAGCGAGGGCCACCGGGATGCCCTGGCGCATCTCGCCTACGGGATCGACCACCGGACGGGGTTCATCGCGTTGACGGGCGAAATCGGAGCCGGCAAGACGACGGTACTACGGGCGCTTTTGACTCAACTCGATCCCGATCGCTACTGCACGGCACTGATCTTCAATCCGTGCCTGTCCGCGCCGGATCTTCTTCGGGCCGTCAACCGGGAATTTCTGCTTCCGTCGGAGGGCCTCGAATCCCCGGCACTTCTCGAAGCCCTCAACCGGTTTCTCATTCGCCAGCACGAAAAAGGGAAGATCGTCGTCCTGGTCATCGACGAGGCGCAGAACCTCCGGCCCGAGGTCCTCGAGCAGATCCGGCTGATCTCCAACCTGGAGACGGACCGCGAGAAGCTCCTGCAGATCGTACTCTCCGGGCAGCCGGAGATGGTTCAACTGTTAGAGAGGAAGGAACTGCGCCAGCTCAACCAGCGGATCGTTGTCCGGTACCACCTACGCCCCATGACCCCGCACGACACGTCCCTCTATATCCTGCACCGCATGAAGGTCGCCGGCGCGAAAGGGACCCCCTCCTTCACGAAGGGCTCCGTGCAGCGGATATACCGCTATTCCGGCGGCCTGCCCAGGCTTGTCAACATCGCCGCCGACCGCTCCCTTCTGGCAGCCTACACGCGAAACGCGCAGACTGTCACCGCTCGGATCGCATCGGTGGGTATTGCCGATGTGAAATCCGAGCGGGCTTCGCGCCGATGGAAAGTCTTGGCCGGCGCAGGTCTCGCAACTGCCATGCTCGCGGCGGCAGCGGGGATTCATTTTTACGGGCAGGAGCTGCTGGAGCATTTCAGGCCGCCTGCGCCCGCCGCTGCGGCGCAACCCGTGACGGCAACCGTGCCGACCCCTGAGCCGCCTCCGAAGAAACTCGAGGCCGCATGGAGGGGGTCGAGCGAGGAGGCAAGCGCCCGAGCCGCGTTCAACGCGCTGGCCGGGGCATGGAACATCAATCCGATCGAGGGCCCCGCCGATCTGAGCGATCCCCGGACGATGGAGCGGGCGGTACGGGAGGCAGGATTATCCCTGTGCCGGTTTTCGGGGAATCTGGGCGGCCTTTTGCGCCTGGACAGCCCGGCCATCCTCGAGATGCGGCTTCCTGGATTGCCGGATCGGCGTTACGCCGCCCTGACGGGGACTCGGGAAGGACAGCTCCGGATGGATGTGTTCCCGGGCGAAACCGCAACAATCACGGCTCTCGACTTGGAACAATGCTGGACCGGCCGGGCGCTCGTCGCCTGGAAAAACCCGCTGGGGTTCCCGGACCGTTTGCTGCCCGGTTCGAGCGGAAAGAACGTCCGCGATCTGCAGCGACTGCTTGCGCAGGCGGGGGCCTACGCGGGCCAGGTGACGGGCCGGTACGACAGGCAGACGGTTTCGGCAGTACGGGAATTCCAGTCGGGCAGGGGCCTCGAGCCGGATGGCATTGCGGGCCAGCAGACGCTGATCCTCCTGTACCGTGCCGCGGACCGGGCCGGTTCGCCCGGACTCGAAAGGTGATGCGGGATGAGTCTGATCCTGGACGCGTTGAAAAAACTCGATCGCGACCGGGCCGCCGGCAACGCAGGCAGGCGTGATCTCTCCGCCGAGATCCTGAAGGCGGGCGATTCCCCCCGCCGAAGCGGCCTCGTGCCCCGCGTGATTACGCTGGGGGTCACGGCATGTGTTGCAGCCCTGGTGACCTTCCTCGCCGTCGGAGGTCCCGGCCCGCGGAAGGGAGGACCGTCCCCTGCACCCTTCGCGGCCCCGGTCCAGGCCCCGCCGGCGGCGCCTGCTCCTGTACCGCCCGTGCCCGCCGAGACGGCCGGTAAACATGCCCAGGCACCGACCACCCCGCCGGGCACCCCTGCGCCTCCCGAAGCCGCCGCCGCGGCGAAGCAGCCCGGAAGGGAAACAGGGGACATCGAACCGGCTGCGAAGGGACGGGCTTCCGCAAGGCAGGATCACTCCAAGAAGGCGCCAGCCCGGTCCGGGGAGAACGAAGCAGTGCGCCCGGCCGTGAAGATCTCGGGGATCGTCTGGCAGGAGGAGCGCTCAGAGCGCAAGGCCATGATCAATGGAAGGGTCGCCCGGGAAGGGGAGACGGTGGACGGCATGAAGATCCTCGAGATCCACCCCACCCGCGTCAAACTATCTTACGACGGGAAGTCCTTCAACGCCGGCATGTTCGAATAGGATGCCGTCCCCATGCCACCGGCAATTGCCGGTCAAGAGCGCAACAAACCCCTGCCGTGCAATCCTTGTTGCATCTTTTGCACCCCCTTCTTCTACATCTTGGAGGGATGTCTCCTATAACCGAATGTTGGGTGACGTTCATCTCGCGGCCTTTCGCCGTCAAGAACAAACGGCGGAGCCTATCAACCCTTCCCGTGCTCTCGTTCCGACCGGGCAGGAGGCGCCGTGAATGGACTCGGTATCATGGCCCGGCTTGTATATTCAGAACCGCGCCAGTGCCATAGTCGACCAGGTAGAGTTCTCCGGCGGAATCCTGCCCGAAAGCGCTGACGATCCGGTTATGGGTGAGCAGCAGCGTCCGTTGCCAGACGCCGGGACTGACTTCTTGCAGTCCCCAGAGGCGACCGCTGGAAAAATCGCCGAAGACATAGTGCCCTACCAGGCCTGGAATGAATGCGCCCCGGTAGACGAAGCCCCCGATGACCGCGATCCCCCCGTCCGCATCGTGGGCATACTCGGTGATTGGCAGAGTCAGTCCTGTCGAGTTGCAGGAAGTGCCCGGAGGGTAGCAGTGGCTGCCTTCCATGATGTTCCATCCGAAGTTCCCTCCGCCGACGATCAGGTCCACTTCCTCAAAACTGCTTGGGCCGACATCTCCGGCAAAGAGGCGCCCCGTGCCACGGTCGAATGAAAACCTCCAGGGATTGCGAAACCCATACGCCCAGATCTCGGGAAGCCCGCCCCCCGCCGCAAAGGGGTTGTCGGCCGGAATCGCGTATTGCTTCCCGGGGGCAAAGGAACCATCGACATCGATGCGTAGTATTTTGCCAAGCAGCACTTGAAGGTCCTGTCCGTTGGCGCCATTGTCGCCGCCGTCACCGAGTGCGACGTACAGGAAGCCGTCATGGCCGAAGGCGAGCTGTCCCCCGTTATGGTTGTCGAAGGGTTGATTCACAATCAGTAACGGCCGCTCGCTGGCCACATCGGCCTGATTCGGATTGATGTTGGATGCAGAAAACTCGGAAATGACGGACTGGAGTTGAGTACCCACGCGGCGAGTATAGTGGACGAAAAATCTTCTCGTGGTATTGAAATTCGGGTGGAATGTCAGCCCGAGCAATCCTTTCTCCCCACCGGATTCGACCAGAGTGGTTACATCGAGGAACGGCGTCGGAAGCACGGAAGCATTCTGAATGATGCGGATGGTTCCTCCCTGTTCGATCACGAACAAGCGTCCCGTGCCGTCGTCCGGCGCTTCAAGGCCTATCGGAGCGGTGAAACCCGCTACGAAGCCGGAAAGTACGATCGGCTGTGACGGGGGCGGGGCGGGCGTTGCACCGTCTGAGCCCCCCCCTCCGCCCCCACATCCGCAAAACAGCAACAGCAACAGTCCCATTCGCAGAGACAGGCAGGATAAAGAGGAAATGACAGGGGCGCGATATTGTCTCATCGGAACACCTCCGCTTGTGCTTCCTACGCCAGGTTTCTACACTGATACTATGCTGAAGGCCCCATGCGTTCCAATAGGATAAACCCTGATACTGCCCTATCCGATAGATGATTTGTGCTTCAGGATATGGATGACGGGCAATGGCCCGGCTCATCGCGGGAACCCGTTGTCAGCGGTCCTGTTCACTGTACGTCCAGGATGAAGTCGGTAAAGATCATCTTCCATGCAACGAGGATCAAAAACAGGGAAAACAGGACGACTGCGGCCAGGCCGATACGCTTCTGGATGGAAGGGATCGTCTGGGCAAGACTGGCGATTTTCACGAAAGGCATCAGGATTCCCACTCCTGTGCCCAGTATCGTCGCGCCGAACAAGGCCAGGTACAGGGGATAACCGATGTGGCCGTATTCTTTCTGCAGTAGGCAAAAAGGACAGTGATGGGTCGGCAATTCGTAGACGTAAGGGGAAATGAACGACAGGATGGAGAGGATGGAGACAATAAAACACAACGCGCTCAGCGCGCTGAACAGATAGCCCCCTTTGCGCTTCAGGGAGTAAACCAGGCCTGACCCCAGCGTGAACGCCATCACGACGAAGAAGACGATCTTCATGATAGCGGCCGGCAACGCCGTAATGTCGGATGAGCCGTCTGCCGCATCGCCGCTGAACAAGCTGCCACAGCAGGATGTGATGATATTCGGAGCGAGTCGGGCAAAATAGTTCGCCTGCAGAACGCTCTCGACGGGGATCAGCACGGCTAGGGCGAGAAGAAGGCCGTACCGTTTCCTGATGAGGGGATAATCGGAAGCCCGGTTGTCAGTATAATTCAGCAGAAGCCAGAACCCCGCCAGGAGAAAATTCATCACTTTGAAAAGAAGCACCGGATAACCGTAGGCGTTTGCATACAGGGACCCCGCTGCGCACATGGCACCTACGAAAAAGGGGTAAATGCGGTCGACAGTGTAAACGAAAAGGAAAAGCGATATCAGCTGAAAACCGAACGCGTAGCAAAGCATGCTCGAGACGAGGTATGTCTTACGCTCAAGCGAAAGCTGCAGCTCGCTGCCGCTTCTAAGGTCCCAGCGCCTCAGGATCTGGATCCCGCAAGTCGCTGCGTACAGAACCATGAAGCAAATGAATGCCGAGGAGAACAGCAGGGCGAGGATCGCCGGATGAAAGATCATGCTTCCATCTCCGCTATCCGTCCGTCCCGGAGGTCGATCACACGATTGACCCGGGACGAATCGTAAACGAGGCTGTCGTGGCTTGCGATCAGGACGGTCCTGCGCTCATCGGCCAATTTACCCATGATTTCCATAAACTCCTGGGACAGCCGTGTGTCCAGGTTTGCCGTCGGCTCGTCGGCGATTATGTAACGAGGGTTGTTGATCAGTGCCCGCGAAATGGCCACACGCTGCGCCTCCCCGCCGGAGAGCCATTCCGTTTTCGCCTCCGCCTTCTGCACCATTTTGAAAGCGTCCAGCAGATCGAGGGCCCGTCGCTTGAGCGAGGCGTGCCTTTCCCCCAGGGGATAAGCGGGAATCATCACGTTTTCCAGCACCGTCATCCCTTTGATCAGGTTGCATTGCTGGAAGATAAAGCCGAACAGGCTCTGCCGGATCTCCGTCAGAAACCGCTCGGGCAGGCTGGTGATTTCCCGGTCGTTGAGCCGGATCCGCCCCGACGTCGGTCTCGACAGGCAACCAACCATCGACAGCAGCGTCGTCTTCCCGGAACCGCTGGGCCCCCTGAAGACGGTCATCGTCTCCGATTCGATCCGCAGCGTGATGCCCTTGACGGCAACAAACTCGTTCGGTTTCCCCGCGTTGAAGACTTTCCGGATGTCGATAAGATCGATCATCCCCCTTACCTCATCACCGAATCAGGGTCCGACGTGGCCACCCGCCATGCCGGGATGATCGTCGCCACGGTGTAGGGGACGACGGCCAGAAAGAACAGGATCGACAGTTCGAAGAAGTCCAGGGAAGGGATCATTCTGAACCGGGGATAGAGGACAGACCAGCCCTTCATCACGGGTTCGAAGAGGGCCGCCGAGGCGAAATAGACGTGAACGTAGGCAAGCAGCACGCCCGCAAAAAAGGCCGCCAGCGAGACCGCCGTGCCTTCCCAGAACTTCATGAGGAGCACATCGGAGGTCTCCCACCCGATGGCCTTGAGAATGCCGATCTCCCGTCTCTCCTCGGAACTCAGGCCCGAGGCCTTGTCCCAGGCAAGAATCCCGAAGGCCAGCAGGACACCTGACAGGATCGCGATGAGGATTCCGCCGCGCCAGTCGAACACGGCGTCATAGGTCCGGAGAATCTCCTGTTTCAGAATCTGCCTCGTGTCGGGCAGCAATTCGGCCGCCTTCAGGGCCACTGTCGGCATCTCCCGGGGGTTCCGGATCCGTACCGCCAGGTCGGTGGCAAACCCTTCCGGCACGCCGAACAGGATGCGAAAATCCCGCTCCGTGACCAGAACTAGGTCCGACGAAACCATTTCCGATTCCGACGAGAGGGTGCTCTGTATCTCGAGGTCGACAAGTTTCCCGTCGTACGTCCGGAACTCCATCGTGTCCCCCTCCTCTGCGAGGCGCACCCTCGATACGCCATCCCCGATGATGATCCTGCCCGCGGCGAGATCGGAATCCGCAGGGACCATGAGGGTGTAGTTGGCGCCGACGACAGGGTCATAATAATACCCCCAGAGCCTTGCCTTCGCCGAGCTCACCCCGCGGATCGGCCGGACCCGTTCCAGGTAGGACGTCGGAATGAGTTCGTGGCGCCCCGCCATCATGCGCTGGATGATCAGATCGGGTGCCTCCTTCAGGGCGGCGGCGGACTCTTTCCTCATGGACTGGACGAAAAAGACCACCGAGGCCAGCAGAAACACCACGAGAGCGTAGACGAAGACGAGAGAGGCATTCTTTCTCTTTCGCCGGAAGAGCGACGACAGGGTGAAATCGATGAGATGCCTCTGTCTCTCAATCCATTTTTCCATGGATCCTCCTCAGCGCCGGGGGAGGCGGTACCAGCGTACCCGACGGGAAATGCTCGAACGACAGGGGGGCGTTCTGGAACGGGGTGTGCAGGTCGGCCTGCGAAACGTGCCGCGTGTAGCTTGCCTCCGTGACGAGGCACAAATCCGTCAGGTCGAGCCTCGCGACCATATCCGCCTTGGCCTTGAATAGCGCCTCCCCCGCATTCCCCCGAACCCACGCGTGGGTCAACACCAGGCCCAGGAGCACGCTGTTGACGGAAAGGTACAGGAACAGGATCGTTGATTTTCTCACGGCTCTAATCCAGCCCCCTGATCAGTTCGGGATGGACGTCCTTGAACCGCAGGAGGGACTTTCCTTTGTGGTCTTTCATGAATCCCCTGGCATCGGCTTCCTTTCCGAAAGGAATGAGTTCCTTTCCCATGGGCCCGAAGACATCGCTCCCGGTGACGTACCAGGCCGTCGTTCCGTCGACGGGTTCGAGGCTGTAGTAATCGGTCACGTAAATCGCAACGACATCCCCCGCACTTTTTACCGGGGCATACTTCTTCAGGTTGAGGGTATACTTGAACAGGTCCTTGGCCCCATCGAAGACGGCATAGGAGCCGTCGTTGAAAATGACCTGGGCGACAAAGTCCGGGTATTTGGCCACAAACATTCCACAGACGGGGCACTTGTCCCTGGCGGCGGGCCTGACGGGTTTGCGCTCCGCAGCCCCCACCGGGGACGTTGCGAACAATACGAGCAGCATAATCGCAGCAACACGTTTCATCTGGGCCTCTTGAGATGCAACTCGGATCGATCGAAGAAATCCCCCCTTTCCCCCTTTGGGGAAGGGGTAAGAATCAGGCCCCCTCCTTTGACAAAGGAGGGCAGGGGGAGATTTTATGAACGGACGTGGAAGCCCATCTAGTGCTTGTGCTCCATCATCCGCATCTTTCTTTTGTCCCGGATCATCTTCGTGTCGGAGTACATGTCTTCGTAGGCGGCCTTCATGGCGTCGTCATAGGCGGCGAGTTTCCCGCCGTGCTGGCCGACGAATGTCTCGGCGTCCCCTTTTTGTGCGAAAGCCCACTTGGCATTCCGCGTCATGACGCCCATCTTTCTTCCGCCCAGAACCCACGTCGCCTTCTCGGCATCGATGAGGGCCTTCGTGCTGTAGTCCGCCACCAGGACCCCCTTCGGCGTTTTATCGATATTCAGGGCCAGGTCCACCGCGGCGCAGTGAATGCTGCAGGTGCCCACGGCCGTCCCGTCGCTGTACTCGACGAGCATGCGGCTGTGGGCAAACTTCTCCCGGTCCATCCCGCAGTATTTACAGGATGAGTGCTTCTTTACGTCTTCCTGGGCGAGAGCTGCCAAGGTCATGCAAAGAACGAACACGATGGCCATGAAAACAAAGAGAATCTTTTTCATTGCTACCTCCCGTCAGTGTGCTTGCACTCCCGGCCGTCCCCGTCCGGGTTGTTTTCATTTCGTAGACGAGGCAAGGGACGATGACTCGCGTTCAGGGACAGGATCCACGCCGGATCGCGGCTCCTGAACGGCGAGTTCCCTTTTCAGCACAAAATGCCACTTCCAGACCTGGTAAATGGCCGGATAAACGAGAAGCTCCAGCAGAAAGGAGGTGAAGATCCCCCCGATCATGGGGGCTGCGATCCTCTTCATAACGTCGGAGCCGGTCCCGATGGACCACATGATCGGCACAAGTCCGAGGAAGGCGGTGGCCACGGTCATGAACTTGGGCCGCAGCCTTCGGACAGCACCGTAGAGGATGGCATTCTGCAGGTCGCCGAGGCTCCGGAGGCGGCCTTCCTTCTTCGCTCGCTCATAGGCAAGATCCAGGTAAAGGAGCATGAATACGCCCGTCTCGGCGTCCACGCCGAGAAGCGCGATCAGGCCGACCCAGACGCCGATGCTCATGTTGTACCCGAGAAGATAAAGGAACCAGAACGCACCGATGGCGGAGAAAGGGACGGCCAGAAGCACGATCATCGTCTTGGTGACGGACCGGGTATTGAGATAGAGAAGCAGGACGATCAGGAACAGGGTCAGGGGGATCACCTGGATCAACCGCTCCCTCACCCGCTGCATGGCTTCGTATTGGCCGCTCCACAAGATGGCATAGCCCGGAGGGAGCTGCACCTTCTCCCGGAGGAGCGTCCCCGCCTCATCGATATAGCTTTGGGCATCACGGCCCGCCACATCCACATAGACATAGCCCGTGAGCAGGCCGTCCTCGTTGCGGATCATGGAAGGCCCGCTGACGACACTCACCCGGGCAAGCTGGGAGAGGGGGACCTGTTTCTGGCCTCCGGAAACCGGCACGAGGACGCGTCCCAGCGCGCTCATGTCCGATCGGAAATCGCGCATGTAGCGGACATTCACCGGGTAGCGCTCACGCCCCTCGACGGTGGCGGTCACGTTTTCGCCGCCGATGGCCCTCTGGACGACCTCCTGCGCCTCCTCAACGCTCAAGCCGTGCCGGGACAGCGCCCTGCGGTTCCACTCGAAGTCCAGGAAGTAGCCGCTGCCCGTTCGCTCCGCGAAGATGCTGCGGGTTCCCTTCACCGGGCTCAGGACCGATTCGACGGCGGCCCCTATCTCTTCGATCGTGTCGAGGTCGGAGCCCGATATTTTCAGCCCGACCGGCGTGCGCAGGCCCGTGCTCAGCATCTCGATCCGCCCCCGGATCGGCATGGTCCATGCGCTGGCCAGTCCCGGCAGGGCCAGGGCCTTGTTCATCTGGGCGACGAGCTCCTCCTGGGAGAGATGATCCGGCACGATGTGACGAAGAACCGCCTGTACCCCGTCCGGCGCCCATGAGGAATACCAGGTGTCCTTGCGTCTCCAGTCAGACTTCGGTTTCAGGATGATCACCGTTTCCAGCATGGACAGGGGCGCCGGGTCCGTCGACGTGCCTGCCCGGCCTGCCTTGCCCAGGACGCGGTCCACTTCGGGGAACTGTTTGATGATCCGGTCAGTGACCTGCAGCACCTTCTGCGCCTCGGTGATGGAAATGCCCGGCATCGTCGTGGGCATGTAGAGAAGGGATTCCTCGTCAAGGGGGGGCATGAATTCAGATCCGAGTTGAAAATAGACGGGGATGGTGACGAGCACCAGGACGAAGGCCCCGCTGATGACGTGACGAGGTTTCTTGAGCGTCCAAATCGCCACGGGTTCATAGAGCCGGTTGAGGGCTCGGCTGACGGGGTGCTTTTCCTCCGGCTGGATGGTGCCAACGAAGACCGTGTTGGCGGTCTTTGCCAGCCAGGTCGGCTTGAACGAAAAGGCCTCGCGGTGAGTGAGAAACAGCCTCACGGCCGGATCCAGCGTGATGGCCAGCACGGCGGCGATGATCATGGAGAGGTTTTTCGTGTAGGCCAGGGGCTTGAACATCCGTCCTTCCTGCGCCTCCAGGGTCAGCACGGGCAGAAAGGAGACGGCGATCACCAGCAGGGCGAAGAAGCTGGGGCCGGCGACCTGCTTGACGGCCTTGAGAACGACGTCCCTCGAATCCCCCGGACAGCCCTCTTTCTCCCACTCCTCGAGGTTTTTGTGAGTCTGCTCCACAACCACGATGGCGGCGTCCACCAACGTCCCGATGGCGATGGCGATCCCGCCCAGGGACATGATGTTGGCCGTGACCCCCAGCCACTTGAACAGGATAAACGAGGTCAGTACCGCAACGGGGATGGTGATGAGCGGGATGATGGCGCTGGGGATGTGCCACAGGAAGATGAGGATGACGGCGGCCACCGTGAGAAGGACCTCGGAGAGGGTTACCTTCACATTGCCGATGGCGCGCAGGATGAGCTGAGAGCGGTCGTACACAGGGACGACTTTAACGCCGGGGGGGAGTCCCGGCTCGATGTCGGCGATCTTCGCCTTGACGCGTTCGATGACGTCGAGTGCGTTCTGGCCGTGGCGCATGACGATGATGCCGGAGACCGCCTCCCCCTCACCGTCGAGGTCTACGGCCTCCCGCCTGAGGTCGGGTCCGAGGACCACCTGCCCGATGTCCTTGATACAGATGGGGGTGCCGTTTTCACTCACGGTCAGGACGATGTCCCTGAAGTCCTCGATGGAACGCGCATAGCCCCGGCCCCGAATCATGTATTCAGTGCCGCCGAATTCGATGAGCCGGCCTGCGGCCTCGCTGTTGCCCTTTCTGACCGCCTCGACGACACGGCCGATGGACAGGCCGTAGGCCTGCAGCCGGTTGGGGTCCACATTGACCTGGTATTGCTTGCCGAAGCCGCCCACGGAGGCCACCTCGGAGACGCCGGGGACGGCCTTCAGGTGGTACCGGAGGTACCAGTCCTGGATGGAGCGCAACTCGGCGAGGCTTTGCCTGCCGGATGTGTCGGCGAGGACATACTGGTAGACCCACCCCAGGCCCGTGGCGTCGGGCCCGAGTTCGGTCTTCGCCCCCTCGGGCAGGCGTGTGAGCACCGACGAAAGGTATTCCTGGGTTCGGGCCCTGGCCCAGTAGATGTCGGTGTCGTCCTCGAAGATCACGTAGACGAAGGAATAGCCGAAATCGGAAAACCCGCGGACGGCTTTGACACGGGGAGCGCCCAGCATGGCGGTGACGATCGGGTAGGTCACCTGGTCTTCCATGATGTCGGGGCTTCGGTCCCAGCGCGAATAGATAATCACCTGGGTGTCGGAAAGATCCGGGATGGCGTCCAGGGGGACATTCCTGAGCGACCACCAGCCCGCGGCGCAGGCCACGAGCACCACGGCGAACACGAGGAACTTGTTCTTCACCGAAAAATCGATGATGCGGTCAATCATTGCCTTCCACCGGCTTTACTGCGTAGCGAGCGGGGTCCCTGTCGAAGCGTTCCTTGCAATCCGAGGAGGAGAAATAGTAGGTCCTGTCCTGGTGGATGCTGGTTCTTCCTTCCTTCAGCGCCTTCTTCACGGAGACGGCGGCTCCGCAGACGGGGTCTTTTTCAATCGTCCCGTACATCCCCGCCGCCGCCAGTTCCATCCGGCTTTCGGAATCGATGAGGAAGTTGCCCGAAACGACGATTCGCTCCCCCGGTTCGAGACCTCGGGTGATTTCGACGCGGTTGCCGAACCGCCATCCCGTCTCCACCTGGCGCGGCTCGAAGAAGCCGCTGCCGCGGTCGACGAAGACGGTCTGCTTGAGACCCGAGTCCAGGACCGCGTCGGCCGGGACCGTAACGGCCGGCGGGAAGGTGACGGGGAGCTCCACGTCCACGAACATGTCGGGCCGGAGGACAAAGGCGGGATTGTCCGCCTCGAGGCGCATCTTCAGGGTCCGCGTCGCGGAGTCGAACTGGGGCGGGGTGGCGCTGATCTTCGCCGTGAATGTCTTCTCCATCTGGGGGACGATAACCTTCGCGACGGTGCCGGGCTTGAGGTGCCGGGCCTCATTCTCGAAAAGGTCCATCACGACCCAGACACGCCGCAGGTCGGCGATCCTGAAAAGCTCCGTTCCCTTGCTGAATCTCTGGTTGGGGGTTATGTTCCGGGCGAGGATGAATCCCGGGGCGGGGGCAAGAATCTGCACGTCCTGCGTGCGCTGCCCCGTCCGCGCGATTTCCTCGATCTGCTTCTCGCTCATCCCGAGGTTTTGCAGGGCCTCGGCGTACTGCTGGTTGCTGACCCGGGACAGGGTAGTCTGTGCGGAAACTCTTTCCCCTTCGGCCTTCTGGCGGGCTATGGCACCGAGTGACACGATATAGGCCTGCTGGGCGGAGAGAAACTCGGGGCTGTAAAAGGTAGCCAGCCGCTCGTCCTTTTTCACGAGGGTGCCCGTCGGGTTGTTGTAGGTCTGGCGTATCCAGCCGTCCACGGCGGCATTGATCTGGTAGATGCGGGTCTCATCGGCGGCGACCCTGCCCAGCACCCGCAGGGTGTGGGCTTCCGCGGATCTTTCCACAGGGGCCAGGCGGATGCCCATGACCTGCTGTTTTTCGGGGCTGACCCGGACCGTGCCGGAAGGAAATGTGTCTTCCGAAACGGCAGATCCTGTTTTTCCGGCGGGTTGAGGCGGCTCTGTGACGGCGGTTCCCGCTCCGGGACCCACCGGCGAGCCGGACCAGTAGCCTGCAAGGTACGCAGCAGCGGCGCACAGGAAGACAGCGGCAACATAATGGCGTTTCTTCATGGATGACGATCCCTCACCTGGCAGCCATGTCTACGGGGCAACGCATAGGCTCGCCCCCTGATTCGGGGATGCTCGTCGAAGCAGCCGTGCTGTTCATCGGATGAACCATGAAACACCAGAACAGCCCCGCAAATGAATCGGTCAATGCCATATTCATCCATTCGAAATCCCTTACTCTTTCCTAAGGGTATGGATGAGTTGCGTCGATGACCCCGGGGTTGGTGCGTGCCGCGACGGCGGACAGGTTCCTGACCGTGACGGCCGGCCGAGAAGGGCTGGAGCGGGCTCTGCCGGTTCCCTCGTGCAGGCAGGATGGACGAGCTGCCGACATCTTCCGGGAGAACCGCCGTTTTCGGATAGCCTTCTTGGAGGCTGCTGTCTTGTTGGCAGAAAGGAATATTTTCCGTCTCTGCGTTATAGCCCTGCACGATGAGCGTGCGGCGGTGAAGGGGGCGAACAATCTCTTTACCCGGGCCAGGACATGGTGTAGAAAATTCGCATGACTTGTCTCCGGTCCCGACGCTTCAGCGTTTCCTGGCTGCATGGCTGCATTCCGATCCTAGGGGTCGGCGTGATCGTTTGTATTATGGCGGGGTCGGCCGACGCAGCGAGCCTTGTGGAGAGCAAAAAGGCAGGCGATTACGCAGTCGCAATCCAGATAGACAGAAACCCGCCGATCCAGGGGGTCAACAACCTGGACGTGGAAATCCGGGGACCGGACGGGCATGCGGTCACCGACGCGAAGGTCCTCGTGAATTACTACATGCCGCCCATGCCGAGGATGGCACCCATGAATTACAGGGTCGATGCCCCGTTCAGGGGCGGCAAATACCGGGTGGCGATGAACTTCATCATGGAAGGCCCCTGGTACATCGTCGTGAAGATCAATCACCGGGGAAATACCGCATCGGCCAAGTTCAATGTCAACGTGCCCTGACAGGGGAAAAGGCGGCGTATGCGGGCAGTCTTGTGCAACAGAGACGCCGCGCCGCGCGATATCCCGCCGTCTGCACATGTGCCGGCAAGCGGGGTTCATTCACCTCGCTGCACAGAACAGTTTGTAATCGTCAATCGACTTCTTGATTGTAGTGCCGGTCTGGATGGCAACCTTTTTTTGACGCTCCAAGTGCTGCAATCGGGCCATTGGGGCAATTCTGCCGTCCGATCCCGTTGCCTCGTAATTCGCCGTATCCTTTTTGATTTTTCCAGCAAGCAAATAGATGTCCGCATTAAGTGCCGCCAGGTATTTTTTGTTGAGGTCGCTCGCTTTTGCATAGTCGAAATGGATGGCATGACACATCAAGGATCTCGATCGATCGGCAAGAACCTGTTTTCCATTGAACGACTTGCTGTTGGCTGCTGCGGGCAGGACGGTTTTCAGATACCGCACATAGGTATCGGCCCGCAACTGATACGGTTTGACGCTTTTTCCCGAGTATGCGATCGCAAGAGAGTATTCTTTTGCAGCTCTGCCATAGTGTGAGTCTCGGAACTGCTTATCCCCCTCGTCCTCATGTTGTTTTGAGCGATTGACGCCGCCCACCGGCGGGAGTTCTTTTGTCTTCGTTACAAGGTCTCTTATGATCTGCTCATCCGTCCTGCCCTTCTTGAGAGCCGAATCCCTGTCGAAACCCCACCGATTCGACAACAACGTCGCAATTGCGGCATCGCTGAAACCACGGGTGATTAACTCGGACGCGTCGATGGCGGTCATGATTTCATCCATGCCGGGTACGGTGCCGGCGGGCTTTTCCCGAGTGGTCGCCCCGGGCATTGCAGCCGGGCTGCCTGCGGGTGAGTCCGGGGTTTGCGCCCCGGGCATCGGGGCCGGCGCTGCGGCGGGGCTGCCTGCGGGCGCGTTCTGGGTTGCCGTTCCGGGCATCGGGGCCAGTGGGCCGTCCGCGCTTCCTGCGGACCCTCCTTGCGTTGCGGTTCCGGGCATCGGAGCCTGTACGCCGGGGACGCCGCCGGCGGGCCCGTTCTGCGTTGTCTGACCCGGGAACGGGGCCTGCGCGTAGGCGGAGCAGGCAAACCCGGTCGCAATGATGTATGTGATGAGTGCAGTCCAATTCATAGTCCATCCCTCCCCCGTTGTTGTATGCCGGTTCGCGTCCGGGTATGCACACCGGATAGGATCCGCCGTTGCGGTCAAGGCATGCCCTGCATGGGCGTTTGGTCTGCGGGCTTTCCGTTTGCCGGCGGGGCAGGGGCAGGCACCGGGGCTTTCTTCAATCGGTTTGTCTCGCCTTTCTGCCCCTTCTCTTTCTTGATCAGCTCGTCCTTTCGAATCCTCCCCTGGCTGCTTTCGGCCATGTCGTCCACGTAGTCGGCCGTCACGTCCCTCGCCTCCTTCTGATCCTTCATCACGTGCGGGGTCAGGAGAATGATGAGTTCGGCCCTTGTCTTGTTGTCTTCCGTGTTCCCGAACAGCCATCCCAGGAGCGGAAGCTTGCTGAGCCAGGGGACGCCCGTCCGCGATTTCGTGGTGTCTTCCCGGATGAGGCCGCCGATGATGATGGTCTGGCCGTCCTGAACGACGAGGTTGGTTGCAGCTTCCGTCTTGTTGATGATGATCTGCGTCTCTCCAACATTGCCAAGGGGGATCGTCTGGAACGTGGAGACCTCCTGGCCGACTTCCAATGCCACGAGTCCCCCCTCGTTGACCCGGGGTTTCACCTTGAGGATGATGCCGATGTCCTTGTACTGGACAATCCGCTGCGGCGCCACACCGGCTTGGGCATAGGTCTCCGACGTGGTGATGGGGACCTGCTGGCCGACCTGGATTTTCGCTTCCCGGTTGTCGGAAACCAGGATGTGGGGTGACGCCAGCAGTTTCGCCTTGGAATCGGTTGCAAGGGCGGTGACGACCGCCCTGACCTGGCCCGTGGTGTCCGTGCCGACGAACGTGAATCCGGTTCCCGTCGGCTTGGTCGGGTCGATGTTCAGGTTCGAGGCATTGAGCCCGATCCTCATGTCGAAGTCCCCGAGACTTGCCTTGATGTAGTACGAGAGACCGAGGCTCAGATTGTCCGTCAGGGTCACCTCCGCGATGAGCCCCTCGATAACGACCTGTCTGGGCACGATATCAATTCTCGCCAGGGTTGTCTTGATGAGATCGTAGTCCTCGGGGGTTGCCAGAATGATGACGGCGTTCAGAATTTCGTCGGGGAAGATCCTTGTCACGTCGGAAACCAGTTGTTCTCCCCCGCCGGGTGCCGATACGCTCGTGGACGGGCCCGCCGCGGCGGGGGTTGCCGGAGCTTGCGGGAAGGTGCCCGGTCTCGCCGGCGCTGTCGCGGCTGTCGTGCCGCCGGAACCCCTTCCGGCCAGGAAGACCTGCTGTAGCGTGCCGGCTATATCCTTCGCCTTTCCGTTCTGACAATGGTAGACGAAAATCTGCGGCTTTTTCTTCTGCACGCTCTCATTGTCGAATACCTCCACAAGGCGAAGGAGACGCTTCACGTTGGCGTCGGTATCCACGATGATGATCTGGTTGCCCTTCGGGACATCGACGACGAGGGCATTTGCCGACAGGAAGGGGGTGATCATCCGGATGACCTCTGAGGACGAGGCATATCGAATGGGGACGACCTGCAGAAGCGATTTCCCGGTCGAGGGGATCCTGGTGGGGTCGCGCCCGACGGAGATGGGGGCGGGCTCCTTCGCGATGTCGGCAATCGGGACGATCCTGTAAAGTCCGCCGTCCTCCACGATGCCGATCCCGTTGAGCCGCAGGACGACCTCCATCAACGGCAGGACGCTTTCGCGGGGGACCGGCGCCACGGATCGGAAGGTTACCCGTCCTTTGACGCGGGGATCGACGATGTAATTGACCCTCAGGACATCTCCGAACACGGTCTGGATGAGGGAATAGACATCGGCGTCATCGAAGTTGAGGGTGACCATGCCACCGGCGGATGCCGCCAGGGTCCGTTGCTGCAGCACGGGCGGCTGTGCCGAGGGCATCGGGGGAGCGGACCCCGTCGGGGGTGCAGCGGGCCCGGGCCCGGCCTGGGGTTGTGGCTGCGTCGCCTGCGGGAATGGCTGCCCGGCTGGCGGCTGCACCGCCTGAGGTTGAAGGACGGTGGGTTCGCCGGGTTGACCCTGGGGCGGGATTGCGGGCCTGGCGGGCCGGGTGGACCGAGACCTGTCGTACCGATGGGGAGGGCCGATCGGTTGTCCCGACGGCGCTGATTGTTGCGCCAACTGTATCGAGACGGCAGATTCACCCGCACGGGCCGCTTCAACGGGCGGAACCCCGTCGAGTGTCAGCTGCGAAGAAGGCACGAGGAGTGCCAGCAGCACCGCGATGGTACGCAGGGGATGTAATGGTTTCTTCAGCAAGGCCGTACCCCTTCCTTCTTTTTCTGCATTCTCATGGAGGATGGAGCTGTGCCGGCGGTCCGCCGGACCGGATCACTCCCAGCTTGTCACATCCTTATCCTCCCCGTCGCCGCCGGGCTGTCCGTCTCTGCCATAGGACAACAGGTCGTATTCGCCGTGCGAACCCGGCGATTGATACTGATAGGGCCTGTCCCACGGGTCGGCGGGAAGGCCTTTTTTCAGATAGGGGCCTTCCCACTTGTCCGCTCCCGGATTGGCCGCCAGTGCATTCAGGCCCTCCTGTGTCGTCGGATATCTTCCCACGTCTAGCCGGAACTGATCCAGCGCCTGGCCAAGCAGTTCGACTTGCGCCTTTGCCGCGGACTGTTTCCCTTTTCCAAGTTTCGGGAACAGCCTGGGACCGACGAGGGCGGCCAGAAGCGCGATGATCGCCATAACGACCAGAAGCTCGATCAGTGTAAATCCTTTGCTGCCCTTGGGATGAAATCTGCTGAGAATCATGATCACCACCTCATGGATTCGGTGCGGTTCTCGGTGCGGTACTTCCCGGCATCGTTCTGGGCGGTGCAGCGGGCTGAACCGGCTGCTGGGAGCTGCCCGGCATCGATCTGGGCTGAACGGCCGGTTGAGCCGCCGGCTGGGACGGCTTGAACCTTGCCGGCGACGAGATGGAATGCGTCGTCTCATCGGAACGCGCCTTGTCCCGATCGCTTAGATAAACCACGATCCTGTCGTTCCCCTTCACCAGTTCGATTCTGTCTCTCTCTACTTCCTTCAGGACGTAACCGCTCAGGGATTCACCCTTCTTCAGTGCGATCTGCCTCTTTCCCCTGCCCGGTGTTGTCCGGGGGGACTTTTTGTCCTCCACGTATGCCATCCTCATCTCGTCGGTGATCAACGTGCCGTACAGAATAACCTCGGGTCTCGGTATTGCCGCGTCGCTTTTCTTTTCCGGGGGGAGCTTTCTCAACGGATGAAAAACATTTTGCTCTGCGATCTGCGCGTATTCCGAATAGACGGGCGCCGGGCCTGCCGTGGGCTCCTGGGCCGCCTGTCCCGCCGTCACCTCCGTCAGCGAGGGCGGCGTCACATTGACCGAGATATCCATCATCGGGACCGTGGCACAGAGGATGAGCGCCGCGGCGACGACCAAAAGGCCGAGGTTCAGGAGATTGACGCTCTTCAACAGGTATTGGGCAATCTGCATGTCAGTTCCCGGTTGTGAGGGCGGATATCTTCAATCGGACCATCAGGTCCCTGGGGTCGTTGATGTTTCGAATTCTCGCATCGATCTCCTTGACGACAAGATAGGGCGTCTGGGTCTCGATCGCGTAAAGGACATCCGCGAGAGCTTTGGCGTCGGGCAGGACGGCATCGATTGAAACGCTGATGAGTTTGAATTTTCCGAGGACTTCGGGCTTCTCCACCCTCTCGCTTGAGATGGTTCCCGACTTTCCCGTGATCAATCCCTTGACCGCATTCTGGAGTGACGCCGCCGCCAGCGAAGGCGTTTGCCCTTCAATCATCTTTCGGTCTTCGGCTTTTCTCAGATCCTTCAGCGCGACCAGTTGTTTCTCAATCTCCGGTTTTTGCGCAATGAGGGTGACGTATTTCTCCAGGGTCTTTGATTTTACAGCGGCCGCCTCCCGGATTGAGGAGACCTCCTCCTGCACCCTCAGGTAGCCGTATTCGTAAAGGGCCGCGGCTGCCAAGAGGACCATGACCGGGACGGCCACGGTGAGGATCGTGCTGTTTCTTATTCTCGCGATCAGGGCGTCTGGCTTCATTGTTTCCGCTCGAGCTCCATCTTGATGACGAACCGGTCGGCGTTCATCCTCGGGTCGCGGACTGTCGGAGAGGAGAATTCGACCTTCTGCAGATAGGCAGACCTTTCCAGCACGGGCAGAAGCTCCGCAGCCGAGCCGGAAGCATACCCCTCGATGTCTACACCCGTGTCCGTGATCCTCATCCTTGCAATCCATGCGCTTTTCGGGAGGATCGCCGTGAGTTCCTTGATGATATCCATGGTCATGGGTCTGCCCGCCTTGAGATCGTTGATGGCGGCGATTTCCCTGCTCACGCCGTCGATCTCTTTCCGGACGGCCTCGATCTTCCACGCTTCGGCTTTCCGCAGAGAGATCTGGCGGTCAAGCTCCTCCAATCGCTTCCCTTCGATCGCGATGGGGGAAATCATGAAGAAAATCGCGGCGCACAGCACGACCAGTCCAAGAATCGCCGTTACGACCATGGGCCTTACGGCATCGCGGCGGCGGCCTTTCGTAAGGAGATTCATTCCCGCGGCGTTCGGCCGCAGGGACGCGAGAACCCCGCCGAGCGCCGAATACGGAATGCCATCCCTTCGTCCGGGGATCTCGACCTTCAGGTCGATGTCGTCGAGGACCCTGCAGGGGGCCGTCACGAGCTTTTCCAAAACGGGATGCCCCCTGTCTGCCAGCCGCCCCCTCAGATGGAAAATGATCCGGTGGGGCTTCCCCTCAGTGCGCAGCTGATCGATAAACGGCGCGATCTCCTGCATGGCTCGGCTGATGATCGACTCGTCGCCATCGCCTTCGAGACGTTCCGCGAGAGCGGAGGACAGATCGCCGTTCCGGATCAGGGCGGCTTCATATCCGTGTTCGTCGATATCGAGGAATACGGCATCCGCCCCCTGCCCTGCATGGCCGAGCAGGGCGGCCATGCAGGTCATACTGACACGGACGGCGTCCACGCGAATCCCTTTTTCCCGAAGTGCCGTCACATAGGGCTGGACCAGGTCGCTCCTTACGGCCGCAACCGCAATGCGGAGCTTCTCGGGATTTTCCTCGATGATCCTGAAATCATAAAAGGCCAGGTCCGAGCTGAACGGCGTGAGCCTGTCCAGTTCAAAGGAGACGACATCGGAAAGGGTCTCTTTCACCGTGGCAGGCAGTTCCGCGAACTGGACGATCGCCCATGCCTTGGGGATGTCCAGGCAGATTTCGGCGTTTTTCGCCCTGAACTCCCTCACGGCAAGAGAAACCGTGTTCGCAACGCTCTCCGGGGTCGCAACCCTGCCTTCCTCGAGCGGGTACCTTCTCATCGCCCTGATCCTGATCCGGGACAGGAATCTCTCCCCATCGACGATGGAGACGCAGCTTTTCTCTATGGAAATGCCGATGGCCCGCTTCCGGGAGACTGCATCGTCCCCCGGGCTGAGGGTGAGAACCCGCCAGACGGGCTTCCCCATCTTCCGGAGCCTCGCCGAGGCGTCGGAGGCCCATGCCGTCAATTTCCGGATGGCTGAAGGCGCCGTCATTTCGTTTTTCCCGCGGGACTCTTGTAATATTGATATCGATATTTGCTGCTTCCTTCGAAGACCACGACCGCCCGGATCGGATAGCCTCTTTTTTCGCTTATCCTGAAGCCCGTGGCTTCGATCATGAAAGTATTGGAACCCCCCGTATGAAGGAATTGCGAAACAAGGGCGTAGTTCTGCCCGATACCGATCCGGATATCCTCAAGGGCCTTTGGGACGGCCGCCGGATCATCCGACTTCCTGTCGGCGATGACCCGGTCGGCTATGTCGGCCGTCATGCCCGGGATGGCCAGCAGGACTTCCCGGGGGGCGACGTTCACGCTGATCGCGGATGATGTCTCCGGACTGAGAGTCAGAAACCGGATGATCCCCCGTTTCTCGCCATCCCCGTAGAGGATTTCCGGGGTGATGCCCCTGACAAGAAGAAGTTCCTCCAGCGTGTCGAAAGGGGCATTCTTGGCGCTGTACGGGCCGGGCAGGGACAGGTAATAATCGTTTTCGGCGCCGTTGAGACGGTGCAGGTCGTCGGAATCCTTCCAGTCCAGGATGGAATCGGCGATGACGTCCGCATTTCCCGTCGGGACCCCGGCGTTGATCAGCAGATTCTTCAGCAGGACGGCGGATGCGTCGGAAAGGGTGTTGATGTTGATCTTGCCCGACTCGTCAACCACGCGGAACGAGTAAGAGCCGCTTCCCAGCTGGCCGTAATAGGCCCTGCCGTCGGTTTTCACCAGATCCATTCCTTCGAGGGTCACCGTCTGGCCCCTGTTCACGTTTCTGAAGACAAGCTCCATGAGACCCCTCTCGATTCCCGCCTCGGCGAGGAACTTGTTCTCGACACCCTCTTTGAACGCGAGCGCCGAATAGGCATCCGTCCGGGTGATGAATGAAAACGACATGGCAACCACCATGAGAACGGACAGGATCCACAGCACGAGCAGCAGGACGACCCCGCGCTCCGTGCTTGTCGCGCCGGTTCTGAACGCTGTCATGATCTGGCCGTTATTTTGCACCGGACCCTCCCATGCCGTGCACAGGATTGACGCGGGCCGGAACCGTCTGCGCCGGGACCCGTTTCGCACGGATGGGGATGACCAGGGAAAAATCTATGCCCCGGTAGACCAGGCGCACCCAAACCTTTTCCGGGATGCTCGCTTCGTCCGTCCACCGGGAGTCCCATGACCCTCCCTCCGTTATCCTCGTGGAGAAGTACTCGAAACGGATATCGTCCATGGCATTCATCAACAGCGTCTCTCTTTTGTCCGTCAATCCGATCGTATGTTCCGAAGCGGTGAGTTTCTTTTTCCCGTTCTCATCCGGTGCGACCCTGTAGTCCACGATCAGATATCCCCGCCTGCCATCCCAGATCGAATGGTTGCTGGAAAACAGCAGCGCATCGGGTTCTCCCTTGAAGTAATATTTCTCGGCGCTCTCCGCTGCCGTTGTGTGCGGGATCCCCGCCTGGATCTGTGACTCCATGGCATTCAGAGATGTTCTGAATCGCTCCTGCGCGTCGATTTTCTTTTCCCCCGACTCGACGGACCGGTATCCGAGTCTCATGGCGCCCGTGATGATCAACGTCACCAGGAGCAGCAGGAGCATGGACATCATCAACTCCAGGAGGGTAAACCCCTGTTCGCCCGTCCGCCGTTTCCCGACATGGGCATCCATAGCCATGACCCTCGTATCTTTCGAGATCAGGACCGTTCCACCGTCTTGATCGTTCTGACGGTCAGCGACTTGTCCCGCGTGCCTCTCCGCCAGTGAATGGTCAGATCGATCTGCAAGAGCTTGACCGGCAAATTGCCCGTCCGGCCATTCAGCGTTTCGCTGACCGCGATGTCCATGCTGTAGCCGTCCGGCGTCGTCTCCGACCATGCGGTCTCGGAGAGTTCGTCACGATCGAGGATTTCCCTCATCCTTGCCGCTGCCTTTGCCGATGCGAAGACGGTGTCTTCCGCAGAGGCAATATTTCTCAGATCCGCGGAGAAGATCTGCAAAACCACGGTCAGGGCGATGCCGAGCACGGCAAGCGAGACGAGGACTTCGAGAAGAGTGAACCCGCCCGGTTCCCGAAAGCCCCGCTCGAACACGAATCTGGTCTTCCTCGTCCCCACCATTCGTTTTCTCCCGCTCTTCCGAACCGTCTCTACGGTTTAATGGTCACTGCACCGACGATCGGGTCTGTCTGGATGCTCGCGGTCTTCTTGCCGCTCCACAAAACGATCATTCCGCTCCCGGCCGCCCCCGAGGCATGGACGACGATCCGGTATTGTCCGTTGCGGATCTCTCCCGCAAAGGGGTCCAGGATCAGGACACCCGTATCCCGGGAGATCGCTCTGGTCTTGCGGCCTTCAATCCCGAACGTCCCGGCGTCGAGATCCAGGCTCACGACCTGACTGTCCCCGCTGATGCGTGCCAGCGTACGGGCCTCGCGAATCGTCGCCGAGAGGTCCCGGACCGTCGCACTGAACCGCGCCGACGGCAGGGTTGTGCCCAGGACGATGAACGTGGAGAAGCCCAGGATGAGCCCGATCAGCAGCAGAACGAGGAGGAGCTCCAGGAGCGTGAACCCGCCTTGCCCGCGGTTCCCGCTCATCCCCGACCCCCCTGCCGCGCTTCGCGCCGAGATCCTCTGTCGCATGCCTGCCTCTCGAACCGGTATTCGCCGGGCATCCTGTCCCGGCATCAAAACGGCAGATCCGTGATGCTGAATATGGCCATGAGCATGGATACGATGATGAAGCCGATGACGAGGCCCATGGCCAGGATCACAACGGGTTCCAGAAAGCTGACAAACCGCCTTACGGCTTCCTTCAGGCTTTTCTCGTAAGCCGTTGCGACTTTCAGCAGCATCGCGTCGAGCTGCCCTGTCTCCTCTCCGACGCGGATCATCGAAAGGGCCAGGGGCGGAAAAACATTCGCGGAGGACAGGGGCGCCGATATCCCCTTCCCCTCTTTGGCGCCCTTGAGGACCGTTTCGATGGGGAGGGCGACGGCTTGGTTGCCGATGACGTCTTTTGCGTTGTTCAGCGACTGAAGGAGGGGGACCCCGCTTTTCAGCAGCGTTCCCAGGGTCCTGCAGAAGCGAGCCGTCTCGAGTTTCCGGATCACGTCGCCCATCAGCCTCAGCTGGAAGGCATTCCACCGGTATCTCCCCCTGTCGGTACGGATGTAGCTCCTCAGATACATGCCCAGGGCGGCCAGCAGGAGCACGAGGATCCACCATGTCATCTGCAGGGTATGGCTGAAGCTCAGCAACATCTGTGTCGGGAGGGGCAGCGAACTGCCGAGCTCAGCGAAAATGACGGAAAACTTCGGGAGCACGAAGGTCAGAAGGATGAGAACCGAAAGCCCGCCGGTGCAAATCAGGATAGCGGGATAGATCATGGCGGAGACCACATGGTCCTTCAGTTCTTTTGTCGATTCGAGAAACTCGTTCAGCTTGTCCAACACGACATCCAGAACGCCCCCGGCCTCGCCGGCCCGGATCATGTTCACGTAGAATCTCGGAAAAGTATCCGGATGCCGCTGGATCGCCTCGGAAAAAGAGACTCCTTCCCGGATAGACTCCACGATGGACCGGACGACGCCTTTCATCTGACGATTTTCCGAAATCTCCGACAGGATGTTGAGGCTTCGGTCCAGAGGGAGCCCCGCGCCGAGAAGGACCGACAGCTCCGAGGTGAATGTCAGCAAATCCCCGGTCGACGTCTTCAGGCGGATGCGCCATTTCATCCCCTCCTTCGGGATTGTCACCTTCAGGGGGATCGCGCCTGTTTCCCTGATCTTTTCGATGGCTGACTTTTCGTCTGCCGCCTCGACGGCCCCCTCGACGATCGTCCCGTCCATCGTGGAAGATCGGTAAGAATAGACGGGCATTTATACCTCCTGGGTGACCCGGAACACTTCGCTCAGCGTGGTGATGCCGGACTTCACTTTTTCGGCCCCGTCCTCGAGGAGGGTCTTCATTCCGTGCGCCCTCGCCGTCTCCCGGATTTCATTTGCATCGGCATTCCGCAGGACCAGCCTGCGGAGATCGTCCTCCACGACCAGAAGCTCGAAGATCCCGCTTCTTCCGTGATATCCCGTCTGGGCGCACTTCTCGCAACCCGTGCCGCGGTACAGGGGAACGTCGGCTTCGATGGCGCAGGCGCGAAGCTCCTCCCGGTTCGCCGCCGATGTGTCGAGAACTCTGCAATCGGGACAGATCTTCCTGACCAGCCTCTGCGCCAGGATCCCCCGGATCGTCGAGGAAAGGAGGAAATTTTCAACGCCCAGGTCCATGAGTCTGGTGAGCGCACTCGGAGCGTCGTTGGTGTGGAGCGTCGAAAAGACCAGGTGCCCTGTGAGTGCCGACTGGATGGCGATCTCGGCCGTTTCGAGATCCCGGATCTCGCCGATCATGATGACATCCGGGTCCTGCCGGACGATGTGCCGGAGCGTGTTGGCGAAATTGAGGCCGATCTGCGTCTTGACCTGGATCTGGTTGATGCCCTTGATCTGGTATTCCACGGGATCCTCGACGGTGATGATCTTTTTGTCGGGCGAGTTGATTTTGTCTAGGGCGCCGTACAGAGTCGTTGTCTTGCCGCTTCCCGTCGGGCCCGTGACCAGCAGGATGCCGTAGGGCTTGTGGATGAGCTGGCGGAAGGAGGTCAGCGTCTGCGGGGAAAAGCCCAGGACATCCAGATCGATGACGATGCTTTCCCTGTCCAGGATCCGCATGACGATGCTTTCCCCGAACAGAACGGGGATGGTGGACACCCGGAGATCGATCTCCCGCTTGCCGGCCATCAGTCCGATCCGGCCGTCCTGGGGGAGGCGCCGCTCGGCGATGTTGAGCTTTGCCATGATCTTGATCCTGGACACGATCGCTGCCTGGAGCCTCTTGGGGGCGGATTCGATGTCGTGCAGAACCCCGTCGATCCGGTACCGGATCTTTACTTCGTCTTCGTAGGGCTCGATGTGGATGTCGCTGGCCCGGGTCTCAACGGCCTGTGTGATCAAAAGATTGACAACCCGGATGATCGGCGCCTCCGATGCCAGGTCCTTGAGGTGTCCCACGTCATCGGTGTCTTCCTGGTTGAACACGGCGCCCTTGTCATCCATGGTTTCGATGATCCGGTTTATGTCCTGGGGTTCCTGCGCATAGAGCTTCGAAAGGTACTCGTCGATCATCCGGGGGTCGCTGCCGTAAACCACCACATCGCATGACGCAGCCACCCGGAGGGCGTCAATGGTCGCCCCATCCCCGGGGTTCGCCATGAGCACCTTCAGGATGTTGTCCTTCCGTTCGATCGGGATAATTCGTTTCTCCCGGATAAACCTCGATGAAATCCCGTCGAGCATGAAGGGCACTTTCGGGAAGTCTTCCGGTTCGATGTAGGCGATGTCACGGGCCACAATCATCTCCTGCGCCGGATCCGCGTTGCCTGCAAAACCGGAGAACCATGGGATCGATGGATTCCCGGCACTCGGGCAACGCGGGAACGGGAAACCCGTTCGGGATGAGCAGAGCGTTTTCCTTGCCGTTCATCTACCTTTTACTGAAAAAACTCAGTATTATTCTATCCGGTCAAACCTTAATGACCGGTACTAAAAAGCCCGATCCCTTCTAAGAGAAAGGATTAGGCCTGCCCCCCGGGCCCGTCGAGACCTTGTACACACGTTCAGTCGGTTGATCGGGCCATGAGGACGCCGATGCACGCAAGGGTTTTCCGCCGTGCCGTACTGCACCAGCAGACACTGTGCTCGTGGATCGCATGCATCGTTTGGGGATGTGCAGTCGTGGAGGCGGCCGGGGGCGTTCCGCTACTCTAACGGGCTGTGCTGCCGGGGTCGCGGGCGAGAGTCTCGTCTAGCCTGACTTGCTCAGGGAACCCGGCGGCGGGGGCTGCGGCCGACGGGTTGGATGCCTTCCTGTAGCGGTCGTAGTGATCGAGGACACGGCGCACATAGCTGCGGGTCTCGGGAAAGGGGGGAATGCCGCGGTGCCTGGCAACGGCCCCTTCACCGGCGTTGTACGCCGCGAGCGCCAGGGGCAGGTGACCGTCGTAGACCTGGATCAGGTATCGCAGATACCGCACGCCGCCCTCAATGTTGTCCCCGGGTTCGAAGCTGTCCCTGACCTGGAGGTTCGAGGCGGTCTGCGGCATGAGCTGCATAAGGCCCTGGGCGCCCTTGGGAGAGACGGCCCTGTGGTCGAAGTTGGACTCGGCCTTGATAATGGCCTTGATCAGGGCATAGTCAACCCCGTGACGCTCGGCGGCAGCCGCGATGAGGGCGTCGTATTTCATATTCCCCAGGCCGGGATTGAAGAGCACCCTGCTTTCACGGATCCATAGCTTGAATTTGCGGCTGTCGGGGACGTTGGTGAAATGGATCGTGCCCTGCTTGTCGACGTAGCGATAGACGTCGGCACCGGCGGTACCCGGGAACAGGAGGAAGACGACCGCCAGGCCGAGCGTGATGAGCGCCGCGGCGCGGCATCCCCCTGGCGCGAAGGGAACCGGGTTGTGCCTCATGCTCTCCTCTCCCTGTTCTCGGCCCCTTGACGTTTACTTGACGGAGATCAGTTCGATGTCAAAGACAAGGGTGCTGTTCGGCGGGATGCGGTTCGTGCCCCGCTCCCCGTAAGCCAGATCGGGTGGAATGAAAAGCTGCCACGTGGAGCCTTCCTTCATGAGCTGAAGCGCCTCAGACCACCCGCGGATGACGCCATTGACCTTCATCGTCAAGGGGTTGCCTTTCTTGTAGGAATTGTCGATCTCGGTGCCGTCGATGAAGGCGCCCCGGTAGTGGACCGTCGCTTCGTCGGTGGCTTTTGGCGTCTTCCCTTTTCCCTCCGCCAGGACCTTGTACTGCAGGCCGCTGGGCAGGGTCTTCACTCCTTCCTTCTTCCCGTTCGCGTCCAGGTAGGCCTTGCCGTCGGAGCGGTTTTTTTCAGCTCGTGCCCGCCATTCCTTCTGACGGGCGGCCATGACCCTCGACTGGACGTCCGAAACGGTTTTATTCACTTCCTCCTGGCTGAGCCGCGGCTTCGTCCCGCTGAGGGAATCTTGGACTCCGGCGGTATAGGCCCCGAGGTTGATGGACAACCCCTGCTGCTTCAGGCTCTGCCCAAACTGGTACCCCAAACTGTAGCTCTCCTTATTCGTTTGATCTTTTAAATCCGGCGTCTCGGCGGCAAAACAGGCCGCGGACAGGAAGATGATGCCGAGCACCGAGGCATAATAATGATGTTTCATTCCCATTCCCTTTCCTGGCTGTTCGCCCGTTCCACCGAACTCCCTCCATCCCTCGACGCATCCCGTTTCTGCCCGGGGAAAAAGAAAAACGTTCCCGGAGGGCGCAAAGACCCTATCCATCCAGTCGTTGACGTACCCTGCGGAACACGCGCCGGCTGCCATCAAAACCGAGCGGCCGTGCTGCATCCGGGACGTCTTGCGTCCGGCAAGAGCGAGCAGGCCCGATTGCCGTTTCGGGCAATCGGGCCTGCCTTTCTTGTTCCATCCTTACTTGATGCCCACAATCTTCCAATTGGGGTCACCCGTTGAGCCGGGCGTGAACAGGGTGGCGCTCGTCCTGGTGGCCCCGTTCATGTACCAGACGCCGTGCTGCCCGGTCGCCTGGTTGGCAAAGACGAGATCCGGTTGACCATCACCGTTGAAATCGGTAACACCGACGATCTTCCAGTCGGGATTACCCGTTGAATCGGGCGTGAACAGGACGGCGCTCGTCATGGCGGCCCCGTTCATGAACCAGACGCCATGCTGCCCCGTCGCCCGGTTGGCCATGACGAGGTCCGGCCGCGCATCGCCGTTGAAATCGCCGACACCGACGATCTGCCAGTTGGGGTCTCCCGTCGTGCCGGGCGTGAACAGGACGGCGCTCGTCAAGGAAGCCCCGTTCATGTACCAGACGCCATGCTGCCCCGTCGCCCGGTTACCCATGACGAGGTCCGGCTGCGCATCGCCGTTGAAATCGCCGACACCGGCGATCTGCCAGTTGGGGTCGCCCGTCGTGCCGGGCGTGAACAGGGTGGCGCTCGTCATGGCGGCCCCGTTCATGTACCAGACGCCGATGTCCCCGGTCGCCCGGTTGCCCATCACGATGTCCGGCTGATTATCGCCGTTGAAATCGCCGACACCGGCGATCTGCCAGTTGGGGTCGCCCGTCGTGCCCGGGTTGAGCAGGAGGGCGCTCGTCATGGCGGCCCCGTTCATGTACCAGACGCCGTGCGTGCCTGTCGGCAGATGCTGCATGAGCAGGTCGGGCAGTCCGTCGCCGTTGAAATCGTGCGCGTTATTCAGTACGTAGGTTAAGGGTGCGGAGGTCACGTCGGGTGTCGCCGACAACGTGTTGGTCCGCACATCTACCGTGATCGAGTAGGTTCCCGCAGGCGCCGAGAACGGCATCGTCCACGTGGCGAGCGTGCTGTAGTCCTGCACGACAGCCCCATTCAGGTTGAATCGATACTGGGGAACCGTGGTGCCCACGCTGGCCGCGGTGAACGTAATGGCGGACCGGTTCACGTGCGGGCTGGGTACATTTGCGGTCACCCTGGCCCCGATGGCGGGAGCCGGGACAATTCCGAATACGAACGTCGAAGAAGCATCCGCTGTCGCCGAGGCTGCGGAGGTTCGCACGTCAACCGTCAGCGTATAGCTGCCGACGGGTGTCGTAGTGGGCAGGTTCCACGTCGTCGTGTTGCTCCAGTCCTGCATCAGGGTGTTGGTCGTGCCGTCATTGAGCCAGAAACGGTACTGGCCGGCGACCGTGGTGCCCGTCGGTGCCACGGTGAACCTCACAAGGGTGCCGTAGGCATAATGCTGAGGCGCAGGGGGAGGGGGAGTAGGCGCCGGGTTCGGCGTGATGGTCACGCCGGTGGCGGCAGACCACGTGGGCAGCGTCTGTGAAGCGGTATTGGACGCCGCAGAATTGCCCAGGTGGTTGTAAGCGAGGACGCGATAATTGTATGCCGCTCCCGACGCAACCAGGTTGTCGACATAGGTGTAGGCGAAATTAGCCGCCGCCGTGGCTCCCGTGCCGCCGCCGCCCGTGAGGACGACCGTGGGAGCGCTATTGTAACGCGAGCCCCCGTTGGTCAGGGTGATGGCCGTCACGGAGCCGCCGACGACCGTTGCGGTCGCCGCGGCGTCGATCCCCTCGCCGCCCCCGACAAAGCTGACAGTGGGGGCGGAGGTGTAGCCCGTGCCTCCGGCGGTGACGGTGATGCTTCCCAGGCCCTGGGGACCCGTGAAGAATGTCGTCGCCAGGGGCGCAAAGTTGGAGCAGCCGCCGCCGGTGCAACGCTCGATCCGATAACCGATCGGGGGGTCCGGGTTCGCCAGCGTCGGGAGGCCGGATGACCAGTTGACGGCGACCGTGTTGCCGACTGTGGCCGGCGCGACCGGCGGCACAATGCCGGCGGTCACATTGGACGGCGCGGCAGGTACCGCCGTCGGGACCTTCAGCGCAATCGAGCGCATCATGTCGTTCTCTTCGTGGCTCAGGATGTGGCAGTGCCACACGTACTCCCAGCCGAAGTTTGCCATGACATTGGTTTGAGGCGGTACCAGGTCGCCCCCGGTCTTCGTGTCGATTTGCGAGAACCCCATGTCGGAACCCAGCGGCGTCGACGGGTTCAGGGGGCGGACGCTCTCGGGAAGCGCGAACGGCACCGGGGGAAGGATCGGCCTCAGGGCGACGATGGTGTCCTCCAGCGGGCTGATCCTTACCGTGTCCTTCCAGCCCAGCTCGTTGGGGTCGGGCCACCGGATGGCCCCGTCCCAGCCGACCCGGTTGAGCAGCTGCACATCGAAGAGATGGAAATGGATGGGGTGCGTGTCCACGCCGTTGTGGGTGATCCGCCAGATCTGGATCTCGCCGGGTCTCACGATCTCCGTGGCGGGATCGACGTAGTTCTGGAGGATGAAGTTGGCGATTGCCGCATTGGTGAAGGGCGCTTCGAGCCCCAGCTTGGCGCTCATGCGTCCGTAGTCATCGAAGGTCTCGCCCATCTCGTCCTGGATGGCTTTCGGCCTCATCGGCATGTCGCTCACGATCGTGCCGTCCACCATCTGGAAGCTGATGGCGCCGTCGGAGATTCTCGAAACGCCCCAGTTGGGCCACGTCGAGGGGAACGTGGTGTTGTAGGCGGAATTGTAGCCCGTTTGCCCCACGATAATCTGGTCCTGGGAGGACTGGAACACTCCGGGGGTCGCACCCCCTGCAAAGGCGGTCTGCAGAGCGGTCAGGGTTGCCGGGTTGTACGCATCGGGAGGCGCGGCGCCGCCTGCGCCCGCCACCGTGATCTGCATGATGGTCCGGACATTGGGCCCCATGCCCGGCGGCACGGCGGCGATGCCGCCGATGTCGGTGCGATCCGGCGCGCCGGTGTAGTAATCATACTGCGGGACGAGCGCCGGGAACGCCGTGGGGGCATCGTTGTAGAGGATCAGGGTCTGGCCGGCGTACTGGGAGAAGTCGACGATGACGTCCGCCCGTTCGGCGGGGCCCAGGAAGAGCGTGCCGCCGCCCTCGGCCTGCGTGAGCACGTTCCCGACATTGAATGTCGTGGGGTCCGTGTTCCATTTAACCGGCTGGTTGGGCAGCACCACCGGCGCGGGCAGGAACCCGCCCTCGGTGCCGATCTGGATAAACGCGGGACCGCGCCTTGCCGGATCGGGAACGCCGCCCTCCCTGCCGTCTGCCGGCCATTGCTCCGGGAAGCCCGACGTCAACTTCGCGGGGACCATGCCGACTTCCGTAAGGGCGGTGTAAACGGCCGCCGTGGCGGCGGCGCCCGTACCGCCGCCGCCCGCGAAGGTGACGGCGGGAGCGACGGTGTAGCCGCTGCCCACGGTATCGAGGGTGACAGCCGTCACCTGCCCCAGCGTCGGGCTGCCGGGGGTCAGGTCCACGGTAGCCGTCGCCGTGGCACCCGTGCCGTCTCCCGTGATGGTGACGGTGGGGGCGGAGGTGTAGCCCGTGCCTCCGGCGGTGACGGTGATGCCGCTCACGATCGGGCTGGTTCTGTAGAACTGAAGATTGAGGAACCTGTCATGGGCGGCGTTGAGGATCCGGAAGCGGTATTGCTGCGGCTGCACGGTGAGGGTCGGGTATACGGTCCCGTTGACCATCATCGTATCCAGGAACGCTTCGGCGCCCCAGGAGACGTCGGGCGTGCCCGGAATCTGCGGCGGCTGGCAGAAGCCCGCCACGGCCGGATTGCAGGACGGATCGTAGTAGGGGTTTGCAACCGGCCCCTGCGCAACGCAAAACGGCGGTATCGCGTCGGGCGATGAGCCGCACACCGGGGTCGCCGGGAAGAACCAGGGCCCGTAATGCCAACGGCCGAACGGGTTCATCCCGCTCCCGTCGGGATTATACGGATTCTGGGCGGGCATGTAGACATGGGGCCACCAGAGGTCTCCGGTGACCGGCGTTCGTGCGCCGCTGGCGTTTAGGGGGCCGGTACCCCAGTTCCACGTCGGGTCCGTCGTCCGGACATAGGTCGGGCTGAACGGGTCGCCGTCGACGAAGGTCTTGTCCTGGATGATCAGGGGGATCTGGGTGGCGGGGAGGGTTCCGGCGCTGATAAGCGACAGCTCCGTGGGATCCTGGATGAGATACCCCGCGGCCTCGCCGGCATAGACATTGAGGCGCGTGATTCCCCATGCATGGTCGTGGAAAAACATCAGCCTGGCGCTCTGCGCGTTGGTCCAGTAGAACGTCTGCGACCCGGCGCCCGGGTCCGGCATGTCGGGGACGTTCATCACGCTGACCCCCCTGGGATAGGGGGTGGTCTCTCCGGCTGGGGTGATCCACTGGTGGGGCGTGCCGTCGCTGATCCACGGGGTGCGTCCGCCGTGGAGATGGAGGGTTGCCCGGTTTTCCGTGAACGTGCCCGTCACGGTGGGCCCAGGCTCCTTGGTCACGGGGTCGTAGTTGATCTCAAAATTTCCCGATCCCATGATACTGGTGTCGACCGGGAGAAACAGGTAGCCTCCGGCCCCCGTGGGCAGGCTGTTGGTGAACTTGATGCGCACCGGTCGGTCCTTCTGGGCGATGATCAGAGGCCCCAGGTAATGAGGCGTCAGAAGATTGGGGTCCGTCGTGTTGGTCTGCCGGTAACCCCGCAGCTTGGTTCCGCCTGCCGTGGCCAGCATTTTATTGGCGTTGTTGAGCGCGGGGAGGTCGGAATGCATCCGCTCGCGATACTCGACCAGCTCGATTTCGTAGTAATCCGATCCCGGAAACGCCGTCGTGTTCGGGATGGCAACAGGAATGCACTGCCCGAGATTGTTCGCGGCAGCACACCCCAGCGGTGCCAGGGTATCTACGAATTTCCGCAACGGCGGGCTGTTGGCCCAATTGGGGGTTTCATAATAATCCGGCGTCGTGCCGGGGCCGGTCACCGGGCGCGCATGAACCGGGTCGACCTCCCAGGGGAGGGTAGCCAGTGCCAGCGCCACGATGAAGAAACACATCAGGATTCGGATACATTTCCTATGCATAGTCTGTCTCCTCCTCGTCAAATCATTGCTCCTGCTGAACGTACGTATGGGCAGCGGGATGATCGCGCAGTGAACGGGTAACGGGGCTTCCATGGTGTGCCTGCAGCGGTTTGGAATCGTTTGTCGCCAATCCATCAACCTTGTACAGATTTGATTCCAACCTATCGAAACGGACGGGTAAATAAAATGCGGCAATATATGATTTCCGCGGTCTAAATGCCTTAGGTAAATCATAGCCTTGGTCCGACCCACTATGTTGGCGGGGGAATGGCCCCACCCGCGTGACCGGCGACACTGCGTGAGTCTTTTCCTATAGTGCCTTCAGCGGACGGATGATTGTGTCGTCCCCGTGCGGATGGCCTCTTGACAAAGCAAGAGAGCTGTGACGAGATGGATCGAACATCGGCGGAAGGTCCCGTCACCGGGACTGCTACCGGCGGCGTCCCGGTTAACCCGAGGCAAAGAGAGGGCGGTATGACCCATGGGAATCGATTGCCGGCTGTTTCCCGGCTGGAAAGGTTGGGCGCACTTGCCGATACGCCGTTCTACGCCCTCGTGCTCCTCTCTTCACTCCTTTATGTCGTCCCTTCGATGCGCAGCGCCGTTCACGAGACACCCTGGCTCCTGTTCGCCCTCAACGTCTTCTTCGTAGCGCCCGTGTGCCTGTGGGTCTCCGTCCTGGCCCTGCGGTCTTACCTGGCCGGAGGCATCGCCCAGATCCTCCTTGCGGGAAGCGGCGTTTTCAGTTTTGGGCTCGCCAACTTCGGTGCCGGGCTCTTCATTCTCGAAACGCAGGGGCCCAACCACGCAGTGACGATGCACAACATGGGCGTGCTGGCCTCCGCGTTGATGCACCTCGCGGGTTGCGTGCTCCATCTGCGAGGGGCGGAGCCAGAGGAAAGCCAGCAGGGCAGGGCGTTGAAAGCCGCTCTGGGATACGGGGGCGCTCTCGTTTTTGCGGCCCTGGTGTGGCTCGGTGCCTTGTACGATGTCCTGCCCCCCTTCGTCGTCCCGGGCGTCGACATCACGCACGTCCGCCTCGTCGTCCTCGCTGCTGCGGTCCTTTTCTTCGCCGTCAGCGCCCTGCTCGTCCGAATCGATTATGACAGGCGAAACGCCGAATTTTTACGCTGGTACGGCCTCGGGCTCGCTCTCATCGCCCTGGGCCTGTTGGGAGTGGCCCTTGGGGTCCCGGGCTCCCTCCTGAGCTGGACAGGCCGCGTGTCGCAGTACGCAGGGAACGTATACCTCTTCGCCGCCGCCTGGATCCTCGTGCGCGATGCCCGCAGGGCGGGCCTCGACATCGAACAGGCCGTCGCCGAGTTCTTCCGTCGCTCCGAGAGCCACTACCGGGCTCTGGTGGACGCCTCCACGAGCGCCATCCTCTCCGCCGAGTCGTCGGGCAGGGTCATCCTGTGGAACCGTGCCGCCGAGGCCTGCTTCGGGTATTCGGTCCAGGAGGCAGCCGGGATGGACCTTGTCGGGGCAATCGCCGCGCCCGGAGAGGCCGCGCGCCTTCGGGATGTCGTGGCGGGAGGCCGGGAGACGCGATTCGAGGCGACTCTCCGGAGGAAGGACGGATCGACCTTTCCGGCCGACCTGTCCTCCTCCGTATCCGGCGCCGGCCGAAGCCGGGCGATGACCTTCATCATCAGCGACATCACCGAACGCAGGGCCGCCGAGGAGGCCCTGCGCGAGCGGGAGCAGGAGCTGCGGTTGGTCATGGACACGGTGCCGGCGCTGATCTCGTACATCGAGCCGGGGTTCCGTTACCGGCGCGTCAACAGGGGCTACGAGAAATGGTTCGGACTCGCGGCGCGGGACATGGAAGGCCGCCGCGTCCGGGACCTGGTGGGGGAGGAGGCCTGGCAGATCGTACGGCCGCGGCTGGAGAGGGCGATGGCCGGCGAGACGGTCACCTACGAGGAACGGATGCCCTACCGTGCAGGCGGTCGCCTCTGGGTCCGCGCGACGCTGGTGCCTGACCGCGATGTCACCGGGCGCGTGGAGGGCCTCGTTGCTCTTGTTACGGACATCTCGGAGCACAAGCTGGCCGAAGAGAAGTTGAGGCAGAGCGAAAGTCGTTTTCGGGATATGGCCGAAACGGTGCCCGACATCCTCTTCACCGCCCTTCCGAACGGATCCATCGACTACCTCAACAGGCGTGGCCTGGCCTACAGCGGCATGCCGTACGACGAGGTGATGGGCGACGGCTGGTCGAAGGCCGTGCACCCGCAGGACGTCGCGCGGAGCCTCCACGCGGTCGCGGACAGCCTTCGCACAGGCCGGCCCTATGAGGTGAGGCAGCGATTGCGGGCCGCCGACGGGTCGTATCGCTGGTTCATGGTGCGCGCGCGTGCGATTCTCGATGAAGGGGGTGGGATCCTGAAGTGGTTCGGCACCGCCACGGACATCAACGAGATGGTGCAGGTGCAGGAGGCGCTCGTCGCAAAACACGAGGAGCTGCAAACCATATTCGATACGGTCCCGGCATGGATATTCTACAAGGACAGGGAGAATCGTTTCCTGCGGGTCAACGAGGCCTTCGCCGGCATAATGGAGATGCCCCGGGCTGAGTTGGAGGGGCGATCCCTTTTCGACCTTTATCCCCGCGAACAGGCCGACGCCTTCTGGAGGGACGATTTGGAGGTCATCTCCTCGGGCAGGCCCAAGAAGGATATCATCGAAGTCGTGCAGACGAGACAGGGAGAGCGGTGGGTCTGCACGGACAAGGTCCCTCTGTACGATGCGGAGGGAGAGATCGCGGGGATCATCGGTTTTTCCGTCGACATCACCGAACGCAGGCGGGCCGACTCAGTCATCGAAGAAGCCGGCAAAGCGATTGCGCGCGAACGGGACATTCTCCAGAGCGTCATGGACGGGGCGAAGAACTCGCATCTCGTCTTCCTCGACCGGGATTTCAACTTCGTGCGGGTAAACGAAGCCTATGCCAGAAGCTGCGGTTACCCGCCGCAGGAGATGGTCGGGAAAAATCACTTTGATCTCTACCCGCACGCGGAAAACGAGGCCATCTTCGCCCGGGTGAGGGACACGGGCCTACCGGCGGAGTTCCGTGACAAACCGTTCGTCTTTCCCGATCAGCCCGAACGAGGGGTCACCTATTGGGACTGGACCCTCATCCCGATCTTTGACGACGCCCGCCACGTGGAGGGCCTTGTGTTTTCCCTGTTCGAAACGACGGAACGCCGGCGGGCCGAGGAGGCCATCAGTCGAAGCGAGGCTCGTTTCCGCCTGCTCTCCGAAACCGCCGGGCGGCTGCTCGCCTCCGAGGAACCCCGAGGCATCGTGAACGACCTCTGCCGGGAGGTCATGGAGCACCTGGACTGCCAGGCATTCTTCAACTTCATGGTCGACGAGAGCACGGGCAGGCTCCGCCTGAACGCCTGCGCCGGGATCCCCGAGGAGGAGATGCGGAAGCTCGAGTGGCTCGACTACGGCGTTGCCGTGTGCGGGTGCGCCGCACGTGACCGGGTCCGGATCGTCGCCGAGGATATCTTTCACACGCCCGACGACCGGACGGAACTGGTGAAGTCCTACGGTATCCAAGCCTACTGTTGCCATCCCCTGATGGCCGGCGACCGCCTCCTCGGCACGCTGTCCTTCGGCACGAAGACGCGGGCGCGCTTCTCGCTGGACGAGATAGAACTGATGCGGACCGTGGCCGACCAGGTTTCCCTTGCTTTGGAGCGCATCCGTTACCAGCGGGCCCTGCAAGAAAGCGAGGGGCGCTACCGGACCCTCTTCAACGAGATGAGCGAGGGGTTCGCCCTGCACGAGATTATCCTGGACGAAAAAGGCGAACCCGCCGACTATCGCTTCCTGGAGGTCAACCCGGCCTTCGAGCGCTCAACGGGCCTGCGGGCGCCGGAGATCGTCGGGAAGACCGTCACCGAGGTCCTTCCCGGCACGGAGCCCTTCTGGATCCGGACCTACGGCGAGGTCGCCCTGACGGGCAGGGCGATGCATTTTCAGCAAAACTCGGCGGTGCTCGGCAAGGACTTCGAGGTATTCGCCTACCGGCCTGCTCCGGGCCGTTTCGCCGTGATCTTCCTGGACATCACCGAGCGCCTCCGCGCGGAGCGCGCCCTTCGCCGCAGCGAGGAGGACTTGAACCGCGCCCAGGCTGTGGCCAGGACGGGAAGCTGGCGGATGAACGTGCAGAAAAACGAGCTGACCTGGTCCGACGAGAACCACCGGATCTTCGGGGTCCCCAAGGGAACGCCCATGACCTACGAAGGCTTCCTGGCGACCGTCCATCCCGACGATCGGGATTACGTGGACCGATGCTGGATGGCCGCCCTGCGCGGCGAGCCCTACGACATCGAGCACCGCCTCGTCGTGAACGGAGAGGTGAAGTGGGTGCGCGAAACGGCCGACCTGGAATTCGCCAGCGACGGTTCTCTGCTGGGGGGGTTCGGGACGACGCAGGACATCACCGATCGCAAGCGGGCGGAGGCGCAGATGGAGCGTCTGGCTTCGTTCCCCCTGCTCAACCCCAACCCCGTCATCGAAGCCGATCTCGAAGGGCGGATCACGTTCACCAACCCCGCAGCCTGGCAGCTCTTCCCGGACCTCGGGAAACGGGGGCCCTCGCACCCGTGGCTTGAGGGCTGGGAGGGGTTTGCCCAGACGCTCAAGGACGGATCGGGAAAACACTTCCGGGAGGTGAACGTCGACGGCCGCTGGTATCACCAGAGCCTTCAGCTCGTCGAAAAGGGCCCACACCTGCGAATTTACGGTTGGGACATCACAGAGCGCAAGGCCGCCGAGGAGGCCCTGCGCCGAGCAAAGGAAAATCTCGAGGAACGGGTGCGGGAAAGGACGGCCGAGCTGGTGGCCCTCACGGAGGATCTCCTGAACAGCCGCGATCAGCTCCGGGTGCTGGCCTCGGAGATCACCATGGCGGAGGAGCAGGCGCGCAAGCGGATTGCCGTGGTGCTGCACGACGAGGTCGCGCAGACCCTCGCCGCGGCCAAGATGCGGCTCGATCTCCTGCGGTCGGGCGGGGACGATGAGACCTATCGCCGCGCCCTCACCGAAGCACGGGAGCTGCTGGAGCAATCCATCCGGGAGACGCGAGCCCTGATGACGGACATCAGCCCCCCGCTGCTCTTCGACATGGGGCTGGCCGCCGCCTGCGAATCACTTGCCGAGAAGCTGACGGCCAGGCACGGGATTGCGATCCGCTGCGACATCTCTGAAGATTTCGCTGAAGTCGGCCAGGAACTGAGCATCGTCATTTTCCAGGTGATCCGGGAACTCCTCGCCAATGCCATGAAGCACAGCGGTGCACGGAACGTCCGCGTTGCGATCGAGTCCCGGAACCGGCACCTCCTGGTGAGGGTCACGGACAACGGGACCGGCTTCGATCCGAAATCCGTCCAGGGGCCCACCGACCAGGGCGGATTCGGTCTGTTCAGCATCCGGGAGCGGGTCATGGCATTCAACGGGACCATGACGGTCGAATCGAATCCGGAATCGGGCACGGAGGTGACGATTGCCTTGCCCCGCGACGCGAAAGAGTCGCCTGCAGGAAAAAAGAGGGGGAAATCCTTGCGCGGCAGGCCTCCTCAGGGAAGGATCCCTTAGCGCGGTCTCAGTCATTTCACGTGTGAAAATCCGTGATCGCCCGATGGCGCCCCGTCGACCGATCCGGTAGGGTCAGCGTACAAGGACATGCGGCCCGGTGCAGGACGGCCGGCTCAGTTGCCCATCGACCGCTGCGGGAAGAGCCTGTCCGCTTCCGAGCGATGATTGTGTGAAGGCAATCGTCGTCGGAATCCGCTTGCGATCGATACGTTCGGATTTTTCGGAGAGTAAGAGCAGATGGGGTATCCGGAAAAACCGCCTGACGGGAGTGCGCCCACCGGCGCCGATCAGGCGCTCTCGGTGAAGCTGTGGGTCGGGGTCGGCGCCATTGTCGTCTCCGTCGCCGCTCCGGGCGTCAATCCCGCCGATCTGCAGTGCCTCGCCAGCGGGACGTGTCTTCAGGTCCGGGGGGCGGGTCCGGAGGGCCCGGTCCTCCACGAGATCGATCTACCCTATCCCGTGCACGACCAGCCCATCGCCATCAACAAGGGCGTGGACGAGAACGCCCTCTATCTGCTTCTGAAAAAAAACCTCTGACCGCAGGCCTCTCCGAGGCAGCCCGCCGCGAAGCGTCCCGCCGGCTTCCAGTTCTCGTCGGGATCGAAGACCGTCATCGACGCGTCAATCCTGCTCCTCCTTCCGGCATTGGTGCCCTGCTTTTCAGCCTGCCCCCGATAGTCATCCCCTCCCGTCGACGGTAGCATTTCCATGATCGCAGAGCCGATCGCGCCGGCATTCGGCACGTACGATCCGACCGGCAACGAGGGTCCTGCGAATGAACACCACCGTGTGCCTTGAGCAGGGTCCCGATGCGGCCGGGGAGTTATTCCCATGAACGAGGAAGCACAACAGCCGGATCGCGAGCGCAACGCGGCAAGGAAGCGATACAACCGGATTGTGAGGTTCTACAATCTGCTGGAGCTTCTCGACGAGCGCCGCTTTCGGCCATGGCGGACGAAGCTGCTTGCCCGTTCTGCCGGGCGTGTACTCGAGGTCGGCGTCGGTACGGGCAAGAATTTCCCCATCTACCCGGCGGGCGTCGCGGTCACCGCGATCGACGTGGCCGAAAACATGCTTGCTGCCGCCCGGAAGAAGGCGGGGCGGCAGGGCTTTTTCGCTGAATGGACCCGCGCCGACGTGCAAAATCTCCCCTTTCGTGGCGACACGTTCGACACGACCGCGGCCACCTTCGTTTTCTGTTCCGTCCCCGATCCTCTTCGGGGTCCCCGCGAGCTGCGCCGCGTCGTCAAGCCGAGGGGGCCGCTTGCCTGGGAACGTGATGAGGCGGCATGCCGTTGCTCGGCGGCGCGTCTCGGCAGACTCGTCCGAAGGGGGTGCCGCATGGTTTCAAGGAGGCCGGGGGCGTCTACGCGCGGTTGTGGTTTGCATTCCGAGATTTCCTGATTGAATTCCCGACACCGAAACAGTAAAAAGAGGAACATGCGGAAAGCGCGAATGCAAGGTCGAAGAGGCACGAAGTGACCTCGAGAGGAAATGCATGAACACCAGGGTCGTAATCGTCGACGATCACAAGATGTTCCGAGACGGGCTTCGGGGGCTGATCAATGCCGAGCCGGGCATGGAGGTTGTCGGTGAGGCCGTAGACGGCGGGGAAGCCATCGACGTGATCCGCAGACTTGCACCCGACGTCGTGGTCATGGATATCAGCATGCCGGGGATGAACGGGATCGAAGCGATGCGGCACCTGATCCGGGACAACGCGCAGATCAAGGTGATCATGCTCTCCATGTACTCGAGCAAGCCGCTCGTGCAGAGCGTCATGGCGGCGGGCGCTTCGGGCTACGTGCTGAAGGGATCGGATTTCTCCGAGCTGGCCGCTGCGATCAGATGCGCATGCAGCCGGGAAAAACCCTGACACTGCGCTTGAGTTCGCGCGCGAAAGGGCTTATAGTGCGGATCATCTCCGAAAGGGGAATGCCATGAGCCGAGTCCCCGCTTTCGCCCTGGCCCTTCTCTCGTTTCCCCTGCTTGCCCTTGCTGGCTGCGCCGCTCCCGCGAAGAGCCCGCGGGAGACCCCCGTTGTGAAAGTCGTCCGCGACAACGCCGCCTCGGTGGTGAACATCCGCACCGAGAGCCTCGTCGACCTCAAGGAGCACCCGGCCTGGGGACAGTACGGCGAGCGCCTGGACCGGTTCTTCAAGCAGTACTTCGGCGAGGACTACTCCGGCGGGACGGTGAAACTCAAGAGCGTAGGCTCCGGCGTCATCGTCGACAAGGAAGGGCTCATCGTCACCAACGCCCACGTGGTGCACCGGGCGAGCACCATCTACGCCGTGCTGCGCGACGGAACCGTGGCGGAGGCGAAAGTCGTCAGGGTCAACACCCTCGACGATCTGGCCCTGATCCGGGTTCGGCCCGCCCGCGAGCTGAGGGCCGTGCGGTTTGCCGACGTCAAGACCCTGATGGTCGGCGAGACTGTCGTCGCCATCGGCAACCCCCTGGGTCTTGAGAATTCCGTGACGACCGGCGTGATCAGCGGCATCGACCGGGCCTTCAAGAACACGGAGTGCGACTACGCCTGTTCGGGGCTTCTGCAGACCGATGCCTCCATCAACCCGGGCAACAGCGGGGGGGCGCTTTTGAACATGGACGGCGAACTGGTGGGCGTCAATCTCGCCGTCGTGCTGGGCGCGCAGAACATCGGGTTCGCCGTCCCGGTGAACAAGGTGATTCAACTGCTCCGGGAGCAGGGCGCCGTCCCGGGACCGTAGACGGCCCCGGCAGACAAAAAGCCCGGCCGACTCGGCCGGGCTTCGTGCGTTCAGCGGGGATGCGCAACTATTTACCGACTACGAGTTTCTGCCCGGGCCTGACCGGGTCGTCCTCGCCGAGGTTGTTGAGCTTGCGCAGGTCTGACGGTTTCATCCCGTATTTCTTGCTGATGCCGTAGACGGTCTCTCCTTTCTGGACCGTGTGCGTTTTCTTGCCAACCGATGCAGCGGCCTTTTCCTTTTTCTCCTTGGCGGGGGCTTTCGGTTTTTCCGCCGCCGCGGCCACAGGCCTCTTTTCCAGGGCCTCGACGCGCTGGGCGAGCGAGTCCATTTTGCCGGTCAGGGCCGCCTCGGCCCCCTCGGCGGGAATCCTCGCCAGCAGGGCCGCCTGCTGCTTCTCCAGGGCCACGATCTTCTGCTCCATGGCGGAGAGCTTCGTCTGCATGAGCCGGGCCTCCTCCTTGGAGACCCCGCCGCCCCCCAGCATCAGGTAGGCGCCCCCGAGCACGGCAAGCACCGCAATCCCGACCGCGGCGATCACCCCGACTTTCTTCTTGTCCGGCCCCGACTGCTTTCGTTCCGGCGAATAGACCTCTTCCTCCGCGTCCATCAATCGGATATCGGGATCCTCGGGCATCGCACATCCTCCTCCTGGGTGTTATTAGGCCCCCTCCAGACCCAAGTGCCCTATACCACAAAAATGCAACAGATGAAACGGGAATCGGCTTGCGCCCGGAAAAGAAAGGGGGCCCGATCGGAATCGAGCCCCCCAGGAGAGAGGATTCGGGTAAGGAGCGCCGAACGAATCCGGCATCAGCCGATTAAAAATTCACGGCGTCGATCCCTTTCAACCCCAGGATCTGCCGGGCCTCGTCCGGGGTGGCCGGCTCGATGCCCAGCTCCCGGGCGATGCGGATGATCTTGGCGACCTGCTCGCCGCTGCTCTTCGCGAGCACCCCTTTTTCGAGGTAGAGATTGTCCTCCAGTCCCACCCGGGCGTGACCCCCCATCAGCAGAGAGCCCGTGCACATGGAGATCTGCGTGCGCCCGGCGGCGCAGACGGAGAACTGGAAGTCGCCGATCTGCTTGCGGGCCGTCTCGACGAGGTAAACCAGATGCTCCAGGGTGGCGGGAATCCCGCCGAGGATGCCCATGACGAACTGCAGGTAGACGGGCTTTTTCGCGAGCCCCTTCTGCAGCAGGAAGGCCAGGTTGTTGATCATCCCCACGTCATAGATCTCGAACTCGGGTTTTGCCCCGTTTGCGTAGATGATTTCGAGGTACTGCCGCATTGTCTTGAACGTGTTGGGGAAAATGAAGTCCTCCGTCAGGTCGAGGTAGGCCTCCTCCCAGTCGTACTTGAACTCCTTGACCTGGTCCTTGATGTGGAACAGAGCGAAATTGAGCGAGCCCGCATTGAGCGAGGTCAGCTCCGGCTTGAGGTTCGAGGCCACGCGGACGCGGTTCTCGACGGGCTCGCCGAGCTTGCCGCCGGTGGTGAAGCACATGACGACGTCGCATTTTTTCCGGACGGCCTCGGCGATTTCCCGGTAGATGTTCTGGTCCGCATTCGGCAGCCCCGTCCTGGGGTCCCTCACGTGGATATGAACGACTGCAGCCCCCGCTTCGTAGGAGCGGATGGACTCGTCGATCAGTTGCTGAGGGGTCACCGGCAGATAGGGCGACATGCTCGGGGTGTGAATGGCGCCGGTCAGCGCGGCGGTGAAAATCCTCTTGTTCATGGTCGTTGATATCCCCTGTTTTTATTTCGTTCCTGGATCATTCGTTTGTTTGTGCCGGGCCGTCATCAGAGATAGTGCGACTTGTTTTTCTCAAATTCACCGATGAAGTCATCCACCATCGCCTCGAGGGGGTACGAAAGCCGCCAGTCCCACTCCGCCTGCGCGCACTCGTCGCTGATCCTCAGGGCGCCGAGTTCCCGGAGAAGCTCCACGACGACGGGATCGGGCTTGAAGGAAAGCCGCGCCCCGGGGATACGCCTCGCGACGGCGTCCACGAGCTCTTGCGCCGAATAGGGCGGGGAGATCCCGGCGATGTTGTAGACCCTCGTCGCAATTCGCGACGGGTCGGCGTCTGCCAGCATCTTCAGGGCCAGGGCGGCGTCCTTGTAGTACAGGGCGGGGCACCGCGTCTCCGGGGCGCAGTTGATCTCGTAGGGCAGCCCCCGGAGGGCATACTCGATCGCCCAGGCGTTGTAAATGGACATGTGCGCCGTCTTCGCACCCGGCCCAACAATGGAGGGCAGCCGCACGCCCCGGAAATCCAGGCCGAAACGCCGGTGGTACCACCGGCCCGCGAGTTCACCGAAGGTCTTCGTGACGCCGTAAAAGCTCGACGGCCGCTGGAGGGTGCGGTCGTCGATCGTGTCGCCCGGGATATCCCTGCTGTAGGTGGCGATGGTGCTGCCGTAGACAACCTGCCTCATCTTCTTGATGCGGGCCGCCTCCAAAATGTTGTACGTCCCGACCACATTGGCGTCGAAGGCGCCCCAGGGGTTGTTCTCCGAGGGCAGGGAGAGCATGCCGCCCAGGTGAAAAATCCGGTCGACAGCATGGCGCTCCATGCAGTCCATCAGGACGGGCAGGTGTGCGAGGCTTCCCTGCTCGAAAACGAAGCGCCCGCGCTGCTCCGTCAGCGGCCCCTGAACGGGCGCGATGTCGAAGATGACAGGGGTTTCCCCCTCGTCGATGAGCATTTTTGCGAGGCGGGATCCGATAAACCCTGCCCCGCCGGTGATCAGTATGGCCATCGTGAATCCTGTATGTCGGTTGTCGGGTGGCAGCCGCCCGGAACGGGGCGCGCCTGCAACCCCGTCCGGGCGTAACCGTAATCCGCTACTTCATCTTGCAGCCTGTCTGCTCGCAGGGCACCTCGACGTCCTTCGCGGGAATCATCGTGGCGGCGCCCTCGAAGGCGTGCTCCTTGAAGAACTTGTTGTTCCTCACGATCTCGACGGCCCAGTAGGGCGTCTGCGCCTGGTGGTCGCAGGCCCGCATGGTCCACGTGCCGGCAATGCCGTCATAGGTAAGGCCTTCCCAGGCCTTGATCACGGCGGGAATGTCGGTCGTGCCGGCCTTCTTCACGGCCTCGGCCCACATCATCGTGGCCATGTAGGCCTTGCCGCGCAGCCAAGTCGGGTAGTAGCCCTTGTCCTTGCGGAACTTGGCGACGAATTCCTGATTCTTCTTGTTGGGAATGGAGAGCACGTAGACCTCTGCGCCCATGTCGCCGACGATCAGCTTGTCGTCGCCGAGCGATTTGATCATGACCTCGTCGTTGATGTAGTAGGAGAACACCTTCTGCTTCAGCCCCATGGGACGCCCCTGCTTGAGAAGAAGCGTCAGGTCGTTGCCCCAGTTGGGCGTGAAGATGACATCGGGCTTGGCCGCGATCAGCTGGCTTGCGTAGGGGGCGAAATCCTTCGTCCCGGCCGGGTGGTAGAGCTCGGCCACGATCTTCGACGAGGGGCTGATCTGGGCCATCTTCTTCTTGAATGCAGCCGTGGCCTCCTTGCCGAACGAGTAATCCTGGGCGATGATGCCCACCCGCTTGTATCCTTTCTTTGCAATCATCTGCGCCAGCGCGAAAGAGCGCCCGTCGGTGCTTCCGCCGGGCCGGAAGAAGTTCTTGTTGCACTTCTCGCCGGTCATGCTGGAGGCGTCCATGCCGTAGGTGAACATGATCACGTTCTGTTTTTCCGCGAGCTGGGCCATGGCCGCCCCGACGGAGCTGCCCGTGCCGCCGCAGAAGAACTTCACGCCGTCCCTCAGGATCAGGTTCTGGGCCTTGCGCGTGGCCACGTCCGGCTTGAGCTCCGAGTCGATGGGGATGACTTCCACTTTCTTGCCGAGCAGACCGCCGCTTTCGTTGATGACCTTCGCCGCGTACTGCACGCCCTCGAGGTAACGCTCGCCGATGTCCTTGAACGTTCCGGAGAGGGGCTCCACGCCGCCGATCTTGATGGTGTCCTGCGCCGCCGCGGGGACCGCGAGCATGACGAGGACGGACAATACTGCCAGTCCAAACAGCTTTTTCATAAATCCGTACCTCCCATTTTTTGACCCAAAGGCCTTACTGCATTTCCATTTTCGCCATGATGTATCCGCGAGGGCCTGTTCCGCACTCATTCACTGAGACACGGGGCCCGCGGCCCTACACTTCCAGGTAGTTCTTCCGGATCTCCTCGGCCGCCAGCAGGGCCTCCGTGTTGCCCTCGAAGACCATTTGCCCCTTGCCCATGATGTAGAAGCGGTCGGCCACCTTGATGGAGGCCTTGAAGTTCTGCTCCACCATGAGAACCGTCACCCCCGAGCTGCGCACGTCGGCCAGCATCTCCAGCACGTCCTTGACGATCAGGGGAGCAAGGCCCTCCGTGGGCTCGTCGACCAGGATGAGCCTGGGGTTTCCCATGAGGGTTCTCGCCACGGTGAGCATCTGCTGCTCGCCGCCCGAGAGATGACCGCCTTTGTTGTCGCGCCGCTCCTTCAGCTTGGGGAACTTCTCGTAGACCCGCTCGACGGTCCAGGCACTGTTCTTGGCGCCGCCCTTCGCATCTTTCACGCCCATGAGGAGATTCTCGTGGACCGTGAGGCTCCGGAAGATCCGCCGGTCCTCGGGGACGTAGCCCACGCCCAGGCGCGCCACCTCGTAGGGTTGTTTGCCGATGAGCTCCTGCCCGCGGAAGAGGATGCCGCCCTCGCTGGGCTTCACGAGGCCCATGATGCTCTTGAGTGTGGTGGATTTCCCGACGCCGTTGCGCCCGAGAAGACAGACGAGCTCCCCCTCGTTGAGGGCCATGGAGACGCCCTGAAGAATGTGGCTCTTTCCGTAGTAGCTGTGGATGTTTTTTACTTCCAGCATGTTATCCGTCCCCCAGGTAGGCGTCCTTCACCCGCTGATCGTTGCGGATCTCGTCGGGCTTGCCCGAGACGAGGATCGTGCCGTAGTGAAGGACCGAAATCGTGTCGGCCAGCGAGAACACCACGTCCATGTCGTGCTCGATGATGATCAGCGTCCGCCCCGCCGTGACCCGGTCGATCATCCGGATGGCCTGGCCCGTCTCCTCGCGGGTCATCCCCGCCGTGGGCTCGTCCAGCAGGATGAGCTCCGGCTCCGTGGAGAGCGTGATGCCGATCTCGAGGGCCCGCTGCTGGCCGTAGGACAGGGCGCTGACGGGCATGTGCTGAACGTCTTTGAGCCCCACCTCCTCGACGATGGCCTGCGTGCGCTCGTTGATCTCGCTGTTGTGGTCGGGCCTGCGGAAGAAGTGGTACCGCATCCCGCGGCGGGATCTCACGCCGGAGCGGATGTTGTCGAAGACGGAGAGCTCCTGGAAGACGTTGGTGATCTGGAACGATCGCGACAGCCCTTCGCGGTTGAGGGCGTGGGCCGGTTTGCCCGAGATGTCCCGCCCCTTGAACAGGATCGCGCCCGAGCTGGCCCTGAAATTCCCGCTGATGATGTTGAACAGCGTCGTCTTGCCCGCCCCGTTGGGGCCGATGACGGCGTGGCGCTCCTTTTCCCTCACGGTGAAATCGACACCGGTGAGGACCTTAAGGCCCGAGAAGTCCTTGTGGATGTCCTTGACGTGCAGGTATTCGCTCATGATGACGCATCCTTGACTGCGATGGGTTTGCCCGTGCCGCGCTTCCCGGCAAACAGGTTCCTGACGGACTGGATGATCTGCGTGAGCCCGCCGGGGATGAAGAGGACCATGAAGACGAAGATCAGGCCCATGAACAGGGGCCAACGGTCCGTGATGTCGCTCAGGTAGTTCTGGAGGATGACGTAGACCAGGACGCCCAGCATCGGCCCCCAGAAGGTCCCCGTCCCGCCCACGAAGGTCATGAGCAGCACCGTCGTCGTCATGTCGACGCTGATGGCCGACTGGGAGCAGAACTGGAAGTGCAGCGTGTAAAACGCCCCGGCCAGCCCCGCCACGGCCCCTGTGAAGGTGAAGAGGATCAGGCGGCTGATGTTGGTGTTGTAGCCCAGGAACTTCATCCTCTCCTCGTTCTCGCGCATCATCAGGACGGTCTGACCCATGGCCGTCTGCGTGAAGTACCAGCAGAACACGATGGCCGCCCCGATGATGACGAGGGTGAACCAGTAGAAGCTCTCGATCCCCGCCAGGCTGACCGTGGTGAACCCCAGTGCGAGATCGGGCCGCGTGACGCTGAGACCGTCGTCACCGCCCGTGACGGTGTGCCACTTCGTCGCCACGGCGTAGAAGAGCGAGTTGAAGGCCAGCGTGAGAAGGGCGAAGTAGGATCCCTTGTGCCTCAGCAGCAGGCCCCCCGCCACGAACCCGACGACCGTCGTCATGGCCAGCGCCAGCCCGATGGCGCTCCACATGGAGAGCCCCGGGATGTGGATCAGCGAGACGGCGACGGTAAAGGCCCCCATGCCGAAGAACATGGCGTGCCCGAAGGATAGAAGGCCCGCGTAGCCAAGCAGGAGGTTGTAGCTGACGGCGTAGAGGGCAAACACGATGATCTCCGTCAGCATGTTCAGGTGATACTGCTTGAGCACAAGCGGCATCGCGGCCCCCAGGGCGAAGAGGGCGGCGATGAAGAAAAAGGGCGCGTTTTTCTGTGACATCATTGCTTTTCCCCAAAGAGTCCGGAGGGTTTGACGATGAGAACGGCGGCCATGAGCAGGTAGACCAGGGCAAGCGAGAGCTTCGGGAAGAGAAGGACCCCGAAGGACTGCAGCTCGCCGATGATCAGGGATGCGATCACGGCGCCCCCGAGGCTCCCAAAGCCGCCGACGACGATCACCACGAAGGCGTCGATGAGGATCTCGTGGGCCATGCCCGGGTAGGTCGAGAGCAGCGGCCCCGCGATGACACCGGCAAATCCCGACAGGGCCGCGCCGAAGGCGAAGACGCCCATGAAGACGAGCGGCACGTTGAACCCCAGGGCATTCACCATCTCGCTGTCGTTGACGGCCGCCCGGAGGATGATCCCGAGCCGCGTCTTGTAGAGGATGAGGGCCATCACGGTCCCCACGAGAACGGCGCAGACGAAGATGAAAATCCGGTAGACGGGGTAGGTGATCCCGACGATCTCGACGGTGTCGCCCAGGAAACCCCCGATATTCACGGCCAGAGGGAAGTTGCCCCAGACCCACTTGACCACTTCCGTGATGATGTAGGCCAGCCCGAACGTGAGCAGCAGCTCGTGCAGATGGCCGAAGACGTGGACGCGGCGAAGCAGGAACCGCTCAATGAGGGCTCCGATCGCAAAGAGGAGAATGGGGCAGACCATCAGGGAGAGCCAGAACTGGTCTGTCGCCTGGAGCAGGGTGTAGGAGAAGTAGGCGCCCAGCATGTACATGGCCGCATGGGCGAAGTTCAGGACGTTCATCATCCCGAAGACCAGGGTCAGGCCCGCCGAGACGAGAAACAGCAGGCCCGCGTAGGCCAGCCCATGGAGAAAGAAAACCGGGAAATCACTCATGAGGTCAACCTCTCTATTAATCCGGTGGAACCGTCCCCCGCCCCTCGCGGCGGGGACCCCCTATCGTCAGCCGCGCTTCACTCCCCCGATGATCTCGTGGAGAATGCGGAGCAGGACCGTATCGCGTTGCTGGATCACCTTCTGGAGTTTTTCAGGCGTCCACTCGTAGAACCCCCTTCCGGCCTTGACGCCTGTGGCCCCCTCGGAGATGAGCTTCTCAAGGATGGGTGCCGGCTTCACGGCAGACTCGAGGTAAGGGAACAGGTATTTGTGAATGTCGCGTGTCAGCACGAGCCCGGCCAGATCCGCCGTTTCCATGGGGCCGATGAAGGGCATCCTGGCCCCGAAACCGTACTTGACGACCTTGTCGATGTCCTCGGCGCTGGCGACCCCCGTGTCGCAGAGCGACACAGCCTCACGCCACATGGCATGCTGGAGGCGGTTGCCCAGAAAGCCCGGCACGTCCTTGAGGACGCGGACGGGTACCTTGCCGACCTTCTCCATGAGCGCGAAGACCGCCTCGAAGGCCCTCTCCCCGGTCTCACTGCCACGGATCACCTCCACGCAGGGCAGGACGTGGGGCGGGTTCCAGAAATGAGTCCCCAGGAAGCGGCCCCTGTTCTTCAGGGCCTCTGCGATCTCGCTGATGCTGATGGCCGAGGTGTTGCTCGAGAAGATGGCATCGGGAGCCGAGAACCGTTCGACCTCGGCAAAGACCTTCCTCTTCAGGTCCAGATCCTCCAGGATGGCCTCGAGGACATACTGACAGCCGCTGCAGAGGGTCTCGAGGGAGCGGCAGAGGGTGACACGATCCAGGCAGCCCTGGACATCCTCCTGCCGGGCAAGTCCCAGGGCGATGAAGACCTTGAAGTTCGTCTCGATTCGCCCCTTTGCCGCATCGAGCGTGGCCTTGTCCGCGTCGTATAGGTTAACGTCATAGCCCGCCGAGGCGAAGACCTGCGCGATGCCGTGCCCCATGAGGCCCGCCCCGATGATGCCGATGCGCCGGATGTCGTTGAACTCCATCACGATGCCTTCCTTTCCTTGCCGTTGGTGGGGTTGCAGATGACCATGAAGCACTTGACTTCCTCGGGGCCGATGGACTCTCCCCAATGGGGGAGGCTCGAGTCGAAGTAAATGCAGTCCCCTTCGTTGATGACATACTCCTCATTGCCGTGGAGGAATTTCATCGTTCCCTGGATGACGAAGAGGATTTCCTCTCCCTCATGCTGATAAAAGGTCCTTTTCTTCGGCTTGACGGGGAGGGTAAGAATGAAGGGCTCCATGATCTTGTTCGGGTACCGGTAGGCCATGGCCTCGTAGGAATACCCGAAGGCGGTGCCGTCCCTGGAGATCAGAGGGCGTTCGTCTTTCCTCACGAGACAAAGGGGGGTCCGGGGGGCCTCCTCGCCCAGGAGGGCCGAGATGGTAACCCCGAGGGCCCGGGCAATGATGCCGAGGGTGGAGACGGGCGGGGACTTTTTCGATGTTTCGACTTTTGAGAGGTAGCCCTTCGTGAAACCGGTCTTCTGGGCGAGTCCTTCGAGGGTGATTCGCTTCTGTGTCCGGAAGGCCTTGATCCGTTTGCCGATTTCGGCTTCGACGATCGCCTGCTCGTGTTTCATTTCGGTTTACTTTTCGGGCAAGCCCCGGGCGGCATGTTGCGTAAGTAATTGATGTTACTCATAATAAATATGAAACAGAATGTATCCTGACAGGAAACTTCTAGCCCCAAGAGATGCGTCCTGTCAAGGATTTTTTTAGCCGGTCTATTTTCACGGAGATGTGAGAGTTCTCATGAGGCTGGACATGTCCCCGGTTCAACCCATCGAGCTCCGGGGATCGGACGTGTCTCGCCAGGGGACACCGGCCGGTCGGCCATCGCTCAGGAAGAAGTGCTGAACGCCTCTCCTGCAAGCGACGGCAGTTCCAGCCGTCTTCGCGCCTCGACGCAGCGCTCACCGGCGGGTCCCCCCGACCAGGCGGGCTCGAAACCCCTGCAGGGAGAGGGCCGGCGGTCGTAAATGGCGCAGTGCACGTCCCGTCCCGGCACGCCGCGGAGCGCCACGCAACGGCCGTCGGGCCGTCGTCGCATGGCCCTGCGGAAGGTGTCGACCCGCACGGTCAGCCGCACGGGAACGCCCCCCGGGGTTGCGTCGTCCGCCTCGGCCCAGTAGAAGGAGGATCGGTAGACGACGCAGCACGCCCCGCAGTCCAGGCAGGGGTTGCGCGGCGGGCTTCCCGTCGCGCCCCGCCGCGGTTTCTCACGCCGGGCGGCCATCGTCAGGACATCCTTTCCCTGCGGCGACGACCTGTCGGATGCGCGCCGCGAAGTAGATCGCCGCAACGAGGTAGGCCGGCACGAACAGCCACCAGGCAAAGGCGTTGGGTATGCCGGTGTGGCCCGTGCCGTCGGGCACTCGCAGAATGTTCTTCCAGTCCCAGCAGAAAGAGACGATCAGCAGAAACGCGCAGCCCATCTCTATGCCCCAGTCGACCCACCGCCAGCGGATGCGGACCCCCCGGTCCTCCAGCGAGATCAGCAGCGCGCCTGCCGCCGTCATCGTCGTCGCGATGAGGACCGGGGCGATCACGGGCCCCACCCAGGGCAGAGGGATGTAGAAGAGCAGATCCCACGTCATGAGGCTCTCGGGCCAGCCGAGGATCGCGTACAGCCACAGGTAGTAGAAGATGTCCCAGATGCCGAAGGCGATCATGAAAAAGCAGAAACGCTGCAGGCCGTTTCGCCCCGCCAGGATCCCCGCCGCGGCCAGCATGACGATCGTCGCCGCCTCGCGCCCCGTCTCGACGAGGATGAGACGGTCCACGACGCGGCGCCCGTTCTCCCAGATCGTGACGAGGGGGAAATCAAAGGAGCCGTCGAAGTAGATCTCGCGCAGGTAGACGACGACCGCGCTTTCGACATAGGCAAAGGAAATCGCAAGGGCAGCGACCCAGAGTCCCCTGCGCACGGTATCGCGTGAAGGGTTGGCGTCTGCCGCGTTCATGGTGCGGTCCTCTTCGGCCGGGGGTGTCCGGCTCCTGAACGGGATCGTGAGGTCTGCGGACGGCAATGCCTTATTCAAGCTTAAGTATAGGGCATGGTTGCGTCGCGGTCCAGGCGGAAATGACTCCGGACAGAGCCTCTCCGCAGCTGCGCTCACCGGACCGTGAAGGGATGGGACGCCTTTCCGATGAGCACCCACTGGCCGTTGACCAGCTTCCAGGCATGCACCAGGAGGGCGTAACGGCCGGGCGTCGTGACGGTCAGGCTCTGCGACTTCGATGGGTTGTTGAACGTCACGGGCCCCTCCGGGTCTCCCACGGCGCCCCAGGTGAACCCGTACATCTCGCCCGGGACCTCGGGGGTGATGCTCGCTTCAAAGGCCCCCCGTGCTGCCCCGTTGCGGATCGTCACGGCGGCCGGCCCGGTGATGGCGACTCTCTGCTGCACGCGGGCCCTGCCCGCGATGCCGCGGGAAGCCTCGGCTGCCCTGACCCACTGCCCGCCCGTCCATCTCCAGGCGACGACCCGCACCGTGCTGGTCCCCTCGCCGGGAACCGCCGCGGTGACGCGATCCCCGTTGCCCCCGAAGACCCGGCCGTTGAGGCTCCACACGAACCCGTATTGCGCCCCCGGGACCGGCGAGGCGAGCCGGGCGTGCAGGGCGATCTCGTCGCCGACGATTCCCTCCGGAGCCGAGGCGGCGATGTCCATCGCCGATCGGGGCGCATGGGGATCGATGCCCATCGAGGGTTCCATGCCCCGGCATAGACCTTCCTGCTCCGCGATCTGCCTCTCCGCGGGCCGGGACGCCCGGGCGACGTAGTTTCGCCGGGATTGCAGATTCATCTGCAGCACCGACAGCGTGTTCTCCGCCTCCTGCCGCTCCTGTGCCAGGGGCGGCAGCTCGGCCCTCAGGCGCGCGAGCTCGGGGGGCAGCTCCTCGTGGAGCCTCCGGGTCATCCGGTCACGGCGGCTGCAGGCGCCGGACAGCGAGGGGAGCCAGGCTTCCCGGCAGTCCGTCTCGGCCTTCGGCAGATCGGCCGTGAGGGCCTTGTGTTCCGATTCCAGCGCGGCGAGCTTCTGCGAGGCCTCCCGGTGCTTCGGGTTCAGGGCATCCAGCCTTGCCTGCAACTCGGCGGCCTGCTTCTCCATGCCGGGAAGATCGGCTTTCATACGGTCGTAGTACCGGGCCTCGTCGATCATCTGGGCCAGCCTGTGCCTGCAGGCGGTGTAATCGGCGCGGCCCGCACGGGTCAGTTCGTCGAGCCGCTGGGCTTCCGCGGGGCCCGCAGGGGAAAAGGCCGCCAGGGCAAACAGGGAGAGCAGGACAAGCCGGACTGTGCATCGCGACAGGGAATGGGCCATCGGGTTCCTCGCGGGCTGGGTTGTTGGGCTTTGCCGCGGTTCATGCAGGACCGGTGCCACCTTACCGCCGCTAAAGGTCGGGAATTCGGGCCGGAAAAATGGTAAAAGGACAGGGACCCTTCGGGGGCGAAGGAGGACGGGGCGATGGACGGGATGACGGCGTATCGGCCGGTGACGCCGGAGATCGCGGCGGAGCTGCGATCCGTGGTCGGGGAGAAAAACCTCATTGTCGGCGACGAGGAGCGCCTGCGGGGCTACTCGCACGACGAGGTCGCGGGCCCCGAATACGCCCGCATGCCCGAGGCCGTCGTCAAGCCCGTCTCGGCCCGAGAGGTCGCCGCGATCCTGAAAGTCGCCAACCGGCACCGGGTGCCCGTAACCCCGCGGGGCGGCGGGACGGGACTTTCCTGCGGGGCCGTGCCCCTCTTCGGGGGCGTCGTCCTTTCCCTCGAGCGGATGAACCGGATCCTCGAGATCGACCGGGAGAACATGGCCGTCGTCGTGGAGCCCGGCGTCGTGACCAGCGAGATCGGTAAGACGGTCCAGGAGTTCGGCCTCTTCTACGCGGGATACCCCATGAGCTTCGAGTCCTGCTTCATCGGGGGCAACCTGGCGGAGAACGCCGGGGGCGGCCGCGCGATCAGGTACGGCGTCACGGGGCACCACGTCCTGGGCCTGGAGGCCGTCCTTCCCACGGGCGAGATCGTGGAGATGGGCGGGAAGCGGGTCAAGGACGTCACGGGCTACGACCTCATCCACCTGCTGGTCGGCTCGGAGGGGACGCTGGCCGTCTTCACGAAGATCATCCTGCGACTGCTCCCCCGGCCGGCCGCCACGGCGGTCCTTCTCATCCCCTTCGGGAGCGCCTCCGAAGCCGTCGAGGCCTTCCCCCGGGTCGTCGCCCGTGCGGGCATCCTGCCGACGTCCATCGAGTTCATGGACCGCCTCTCCGTGGAGACCGTGTACCGGTTCCTGGGGGACGCCCCGCCGAGGCCGGGCATCGGCGCCATGCTGCTCGTCGAGCTCGACGGCTCGAGCCGGGCGAAGGTCGACGAGGAGAGCGAGCGGATCGGGGAGCTGTTCCTCGAGGAAGGCGCCCTCGACGTCTACGTGGGCAACACCCCCGCGACGGAGCGGAAGATGTGGGCCCCCCGCGTCAACCTCGCCGAGGCCTTCAAGACCGTCTGCCCCGTGCAGAGCCTCGAGGACATCGTCGTCCCCACGGCGCGGATCCCCGACCTGATCCGGGAGCTGGAACGCCTTGCACGGATACACGACGTTCTCATCCCGTGCTACGGGCACGCGGGGGACGGCAATCTGCACGCCACACCGGTCAAGAAACCCGAGACTCCCCTGGAGACCTGGAAAGAAACGCTGCCGCGGATCCTGACGGAGCTCTACGGGACCGTCCGCGGCCTCGGGGGGACCATCAGCGGCGAGCACGGCATCGGCTCCAAGCGGGCCCGCTACATGCCCATCGTCATGAGCCCCGAGATGATCAACCTCCAGAAACGGATCAAGCGGCTCTTCGACCCCCTGAACATCCTCAACCCGGGAAAAATCTTCCCCTGAGCGGGAGGCGGGCGTGACAAGGCGTGGCGCCGGCCGTCATCTGCCGACGTTCCTATCGCCCTGCCCAGGGTGCGGTTTTCCTGGCGAAATCCGTTTGCCCGCGCAGGAGATGGTACGTGAAAGACCCCAGGCAGAAGCGGCCGAAGATGAGGGCCACGATCGCCGCTGCAAAAAACCCTTCCAGGACATAAGCCGCGACCCACCATTCCCACAACAGCGTCACGCCGATCGCCAGAGCAAAGGCGCCGGCCATGCCTTGGGCAAAGCGCCGCGGAGACGGCGCGGAACCAAGACGGATGGCGCCGGGCCGGGAACCCCGAGTGAGGTTGTAGAGGGCATCGAAGGGGTTCGCGCGCGGCAGCAGTGCGCACCACCACAGGACCGCTGCAAGGCCGAGAAAAACAGCCGGGGACTGAAGCATCATCCCGACGAGGACAACCGGCCCGATCACCCGCGGCTGAAAGAGCAGCGCCTCGGAATGCAGGTGAGCGTCCCGGCCGGGGTCATCCAGGCCCTGCTGGAGGACAAAATTCCGCTCTCGCTCGTGCATCGTCCAGTCCTTTCTGACACTGCAGGGGGGCGGCGCGAGCCGTCTCCCGTCCGGTCGGACATGTGATTTCCCGAACCCTGACCCGCAGCGGGATCGTCCATCAACAATATACGCCATGCGACACGTTTGGCTATCCGGCGATGACGGATTCAGGCCTTCCGGAAACCTGATCCGCCGTCAAGAGGGGTCTTGCGATTCTTCTTTTTGCTGTTCTTTGCCCAAGGATGTATCATGAAAAAACAGGGTCTGGTCCGTCGGCAACACAATCCAATGAATCATTCAAAAAGGAGGAGCCCATGAGTCACCGCGCAAGTCACCCATTGCGTTTCCGTCTCGCTGTCGCGGCGCTTGCCTGTGTGATCGGGTTGATAGCACAGCCCGCATCGGCAGTGGACATTTCGTTCCGAAACTTCAGTTCCTCGGCGGCCCTCGGCCCGCCGGCCGACGACTACGCCGTCAAGCTCGCAGACCTCTCGACCGTCGTGCTGGGCGAGGCGGGTCAGGTCCGGTTCGCCAAGTACAATCCGACCCCGGCGGTCCCCAAGGAATTCAAGAACATCGTGGCCGCGGTAGCGGCCGGGGGGCCCCTGGCCGGGGGAAAGGGCTTCGACGCAGCGTATATCTCGGGCTCCGAGCTCAATGAGGCCTGGGGGTTCATCTACAACTCGGGAGTTCCCCTGGGCCCCACCTTTGACGAGTTCGCGGGCTTTCTCTACGGCAAGTCGATCGGGGGCACCGAAACCGGCCTCGAGCAGCTCCAGCGCATCCTCGACAGGAACGGCGTGAACATCATGGCAGTGCCCATCGCCGGGAGTTGCCAGCAGCTGTCCGGCTATTTCAAACGACCCATCGGCAAGGTCGGGTCGACGCCCGGCATCGGCCTGGCCGGGATGTGCCGGCAGAACTGGACCTTCCGCTACCTGCCGCCCGCCCAGTACGTCCTGGATCGCGCCTGTGACGACCTCGTGGCCCGCAGGGTGATCGCGAAGAAGAACATCAAGTTCATCCAGGCCATCGCCGGGGGCGGCTCCCTGGTGAAGGCCGTCGCGGACGGCAAACTGCAGGCCTTCGAATTCGCCACCCCCGTCGACGACTACTCCCAGCTGTTCAATCTGCCCGAGGGCAACCCCGGCACCGTGGGAAACCGCTACGTGCACGTCCCAGGCTGGCAGCAGCAGTTCCTGATCACCTACATGATCATCAACAAGAAGGTCTGGGACGGACTGAGCCCGGCCCAGCAGGCTCTCGTCAAGAGTGTGGCCCGCGACCACGTCCTGTCGTCTTATGGAGAAACCGTCAGAAAGCAGGGTGAAGCGCTGCAGAAGATCCTTACGGCCAATGACGGGGACGGGAATCCCGGGAACGACCTTGTCCTGGCGCCGTGGCCCGAGAAAGATCTCGCCCTGCTACGGAATGCCACCATCCGGTTCCTGAACGCCCATGCCTCCGACAAATCGCTGAGCGAGCAGGACCGGAAGGACTTCGCGGAGATCCTCGAGTCGCTCCGCGCCTATGTCGGCGTCAACAGCGCCTACTGGAAAGCGCGGGACGTGCCGGCGTCGCTGCGCTTCCAGGGCTGGAAGGACCCCGCAGGAAAGAAGAGCTGGGAGCAGAAGCTGAAGTAGATCCGCGGCGGAAGAGGGGCGGCGCGTGCAGGCCGGGGAATCCCGTGGGCGGGATTCCCCGGGAAGTCGGAAAACGTGAGGCGGGGCTGTCGTCGGCCCCGCCTCTTTTGTCGCGTTCCCGTTTCGGCCGCGGAGTGTCGAAACGCCCCGGGCCGGGGGATGCAATCCTTATTGGATCCGCCGGTCACGCCACAGCAGGACGTTGGCCCGGTTCGTCATGGCCGGCGGGTTGATCCCGATGCGGCGCGAGTGCACGCCGCCCGTGGCGCTGCTCGCCGTGACGAACAGGTCGGGCGACTTCGTGCTGGGGTTGTAGGAGATCATCGGCGCCGAAGGCACGCCCGCCCCGAGGCTCATGCTCTTGGCCGAGCCGGGCATGATCCCCGTGCCGCCGACGAAGTCGATCCCGTAGAGAAGGCCCGTCCCGCCTGAGCTGCAGGTGCTCGCGCCCCCCGAGGTCGGCGTGAAGGAGGTGAAGTAGACCACCCCGCCGAAGACCGCCGAGTCGGACAGCACTTTTTCCCCCGTGCCCGCCAGGCTGACGTACCAGCCCTTCCGGGTGTCGCTGTCCGTGTAGGTCGACGAGGTGATGTTGATCAGGTCGGCGAGCGCCCGCGGAGTGGCGGCGTCGGCGTCCTTGACCGCGTAGAACTTGTTTGCAACCGTGGTCCCCGTCACGTCGACGCGGTCCCCCGTACCCCAGAAGACCCAGAGATTTCCCCTCGCGTCCCGGGCCGCCGAGGGGATGGCGTAGACGGCTCCCGCCGTGCCGGCGAAGAGCCTCCCTCCCGTCCAGTTCGCCGTGTTGCAGGAGGAGCCGCTCGCGTAGGAGCAGAATTTGAAGCGCCACATCGTGCCGCCCAAATCGCCGATGTAGACCCGGTCGATGAAGCCGTCGTTGTCCGCGTCGATCATGGCGGGCGAGCCCGGCAGGGCGTAGCTCATGTTGGCGTCGCTTGCGTGCGTGTAGCTCCAGAGGATGCTGCCGTCGGTCAGGTCGACCACGAAAAATCCCTTCCCCCTCTTGTCGCAGTCCGTGCCCGTGCAGGACGACAGGTTCTGGCCACCCCCCATGAGGCCGACCCACTTCTCGATGCCGTTGATCTTCACGCGGCCGACGTAGATCTTGCTCCAGGGCTCTCCCAGGTAGGGCGCCTGGGCCGCCGTGGGATTGAGGCGCCACTTGTAGACGGGGGCGGCCGTCGTGTTCGTGACGTCCAGTGCGTGGTAGCCGCAGTAGTAGGGGTAACTTGTCGAGTAGTTGCTGTCGAAGCCGGAGGTGCAGGTGCTCGAGGAGCTCCAGAGGTAGCTCATGGCGCCGCGGCCCTCGGCGAGGATCAACAGCGTCCTCCACTCCGATAGGAGTTTCACCCCTCCCGGGGCGACCGGGGGCACCGACGGCAGCCACACCTCGGCCACCGAGATGGGACCGTCGACGAAGTACTGGTGCGACAGCCCTGTCGGGTGCACCTTGTGGGCGATGTTCTTGAGCTTGTGCAGAAAGTTGGGCGGAATGAAGCTCCAGACTTCGGCCCCGTCGCTCGTCCGGAAGGCGTGGAGCTGGCCGTCGTTGGCCCCCGCCACGACGATCCGCTTGCCGTTGGCCGTCGTCCGCACGTTGGCCGCTCGGAAATCGTCGTAGGCCGTCGGGTTCCGGGGATCGAAGTTGTCGCGGAAGTACGGGGTCGGGGTCCCCACCGTCACCGGCGATGAGCGGAAGATGTCGCCCAGCTTCCAGTTTTCGATGTTATAGGCGCTCTCCCCCCGGACATAGCCGACGATGTCGTCGCGCTCGCCCGTCGTCGTCACCCCCAAATCCGCTGCGGCGATGTTTGACGCGGTGAAGGCCGTTAGAGGATTCGAGCCCTTGTAGGTGTAGATGCCCCGGCTTGCCGCCGTCGCGGCCTTGAGGACGGCCCCCGCGTCCCAGAGGGCCGCGCCCACGGTCCCGTCGGCATTGAGGGAGTACTTGGTCAGGTGCCCGGTCCACGAGGGGTCCGTGCCCACGGGCTGGAAAGAGGCCTCGTAGAGGTAGTTCTCGTCGGAGGCCCTCGCCGAGGCGACGGAGGCCGTCGCGAAGGACTGGCTCGACTCGCGGATCAGGTTCAGGGCCTGTTTGAGCGCCGTCTGCAGCTCGCCGCCGTTGTTGGCCATGAAGGCGTAGCCCTGCAGGGGAATATAGCCCGGGTCGTTGTTGACGGCGAAGCAGTACCCCGTCCAGTCGCAGGCCCCCGTGAGCTGGGTCTCGTTGACCGAGCAGGGGTCCGGCGAGAACGCTGCGAGGTTCAGGGCCGAGGTGCTGCCCACGTTTGCCGCCAGGGGGTTGTCGGTGCCCGCGTGGTAGGCCATCCACTCGAGGGTGTACTTCTCGTGGGACGGCGCGTTGGAGCCGAAGCCCACGACAAAAACCTTGTAGCCCGCATCCTTCAGCGCCTTGGCCCGCAGGACGGAGAGCCGTCGCTGCTTGTACTGCGTGGGGGCCGTACCGTCGCCGTAGTCGCAGGAGTGCGTGTCGCCGCCGTCGGAGATGAGGATAACGAACTTCTGCCGGCAGTCCTTCGCGGGGTCGGCCGCCTTGTGCGCGTCGAGGTAGGTCTTCGCGTCCCGCAGGGCGCTGTTCATGGGGGTGTCGGAAGCCGTCTTCTCGCAGTAGAAGCTCATGGGCAGGCCGGCCGAGGCCATGGTGGTGCACGCCGTGTCCTCCTTGGTCTTCGTGCAGGCCGTGCCGTTGCCGTTGGAGTTGCAGTACAGGTCGGCGTAGGGCGTGCCGATCTCCCTGCGGATCCCCGTCACCTCCGTCACGAAGTCCAGGGCCAGGTAGTAGGCGATATAGCCCACACGGACGTTGAGGCTCGTCTCGTCGCTCGAGTCGATCTTGCCGTCGCGGTTGTCGTCCAGCAGGTTGAACACGGCCCGCTTGGCGATGATGTAGCGACGGCAGTCGGTGAAGCCCATCCCGTCGACGATCGAGCAGTCCTCGTTTCCATACGTCGTGAAAACGCCCGCCGGGTTGCGCTTCATGCTGCCCGAGAGGTCGAGCATGATCAGCACGTCGGGCTGGATGGAGTTGAACAGCGCCGTTTCGTCCCCCCCGTGGCTCGCCGCGGGGGCAAACAGGCACGCGGCCGCGAGCAGGGCTGCCGCAAAACGGGTTCGCAGGGTCATGTAACGCTCCTATCGGGACATGGTGGAGATCTCGACGGGCCCGTACCCGATTTCCACGTCGACGGTTACGCTCGTGTTGTAGGCCGTGTTCCTTCCGGTCACGGCGGCGCTGTAGCGGGACTGCCCCCACATCTGCGCCCCCCCGATGGCGTACCCGTTGAGCTGAAGGGTCGACGAGCCCGCCTGGGGCACCGCCGGCTGGGCGATCGAGTACTGCGTCGTCGCGTCCTGCCCGCCGCTGAGGGCCTGGAAATTCACGGGGAACACCGTGCCGCTGAAGGCCGTGGCGGGGTCGAAGATCCTCGTGAGCTCGTGCACGCCCGTCTCGGCGGCATTCAGGGCCTTCTTGTCGCCCACGGTCCGCATGCTGACCCGGATGTCCCCGCTGGAGAGGTTCACGGCCAGGATCCCCACGGCCAGCAGGATCAGGTTGGCCAGCAGGGCCGCGATGAGGGCGAAACCGTTTTTTCGCGCCAGGGTCTTCATTCCGTAAAACCTTTTCAGAACTGGATGCCGTGGTTCCGGGGAACCACGCCGGTCGAGTAGATCATCCTGCGCCGCTGCGAGCCGCCCAGGGAGGGGTCGGTCTCCTCGCTGTCCACGACGAGGGTGATCTCGATCCGCCGGATCTGGCCGATCGCGCCGGGCAGGCTGCCCGTGATGTCCGTGCCCGCGCTGTTGAAGAAGCGCAACAGCGGGGTCGCCGTGTCCCCGTTGACCACCCGGACCGCCTTCACCTCCCCGGCCGCCCCCCCGAGGAACGACTGGGCGCTAGGGGTTGCCGGTGCGCCCGAACAGGTCCAGGTCTGCCTCGTGATGCGTTGGTTCGCCGTGTCCAGGGCGTACACGAGGATCTCGTTGGCGGCATCCCCGCAGGAGCCGTTCCCGTTGAGGTCCATCTGGATCTGGATCGTGTTGGCCGCCGCGTTCTGGATGCCGCGTCGCGCCGCGTCGCCCGCGTTGCAGCTGGAGATGTCCGTCCAAGGGTTGGTCACGGTGGAGTAATTCGGGTTGTAGGAGGCCATGCGCAGCTCCATGGCCATGACCTCCAGGGCCGCCCGCGCGTCCTGCCCCGTCGTGACCTTGCGGTCGATGCCCGTGGTCGAGCGCTGCCCCGACCACACCGCCGTGTACACGGCGGCGAGGATCGCCATCCCCACCGCGACGGCGATGATGCACTCGACGAGCGTGAAACCGCTGCCGCCGGAGATCTTCTTCGTCATTGCCGGAACGTCTCCTGCCGGGTCACCGTCATGGATTCGGCGATGCCCCGGTTGTTGCCGGGCCAGGTGACCCTCACGTCCACCCGCCACGCCGTGGACCCGAGCGACGAGATCGTCGTCGCCGCCGTGTAGGCCACATCGCCCTTCTGCGGCGTCGTGCCGCTGCTGAGGTTGCTGGGGTAGATCGTCCGGGTCGTCGTTCCCGTCGTCACGGTGTTCGCGGGGTTCATGATCCGGATCTCGTTTCTCTCCAGTTCGCTCTGCAGGATTCCCGCCGCCCGCCCCATGAAGTCCGATCGGCCCGCCGTCTGCCAGGAGATGGGCTGCATGGACAACAGCGCCATGATGCCGACGGCCGTCAGGAAAAGCGTGATCACGACCTCGATGATCGTGATCCCTTTTTCATTGCATCGTGTACTGGACATGAGTCCTGCCTGCCAGGTTCGAGGTGATCTGCGCCGTCGAGTTCCGGCTGTTTCTCAGCGTGATGGTCCGGTTGTCCTCGCTCAGGATCCCCCGCGCCAGGAAATTCACCTCGTTCGAGGTGAACGTGGTCGCCGCGATCCGGATGCCGTTCCCGTGCTCGGCCAGGTTCTTCGTCTGTGTTTCGGCCGGGGCCGTCACGCGCTCCACGGCATACGTGTTCGCCGGATCGAGGGCCAGGGTGATCCGGTACTGGGCGTTTTCCGCCTTGGCCCGCTGCTGCGCCTCGGCCATGTCCGACACGATCTGGCGGGCGGCCGCCTTGAGTTTCGTGTTTTCGATGTACCCCCGGAAAGAGGGCAGGGCGATGGCCGTCACGATGGCGAAAAAAAGGAGCGCGAGCACCAGCTCGATGAGGGTGAATCCGCCCCCGGTTAACATCGCTCGCCGCCCGTTTCCCATGTCCCTTCTTCCGCCTCGACTGCCCGGGCTGCCCGGGGAACTCACACGCCCGGAACCCGGCTGCGCGGGACGCGTCGGATCCGTGCGGCGGTAGTCCGGAATGAACGGCTCCGTCCCGTCATGGCCACCGGTCGGCGACCCTGGGAGCCCACGGCCGGCAATCCTGCTGTCCTATCCATTTCCCGGACGCAGGCCGGAGACTTTGCGCCCCGCCCTTTCGGGCGGTATGCCATTCACAGCCTTCTCTCGTGCATGCGAAATGCCCCGGCGCCCGTACCCGATCCCGGGGCGTGACATCTTTACGTCTATGTTTCGGAAGGAAAGGTCCCGAACTTAAAGGAAATATCGCAGGAATGTGCCGGCAGCGGCCGATCGGCGCGGGCGCCGTTGCGGAAAAGAGGGCCGCAAGTCATCGCCCGGTCCGAGCAGAGAGATAACCGCCCGGCATTTCCGATGATTTTTGTTCCGTTCCGGTCCGGCTTGCCGGCGGGCGCGTCCGAAAAATGACCGGCGCCGCCTGCCGCGTTTTTTTCGGCCGGTCGCCGATCACGCCGGGGAGATTGGTATTCCGCTTGCAGGGGCAGGGGCGGAGTTCGAATCACCCATTCCACTGAGGAGGTTTTTCATGTCTCGCAAGTCGATCGTTTTGTGTCTCTCTCTTTCACTCGTCCTGCTTGTGGCCGGCAGCGCCTTCGCCGCAACGCTGAGCGGCGCCGTCACCACGAGCAAGAAGGAAAGCCAGATGGCCCTGCCGAAAGACGTCCCGCTAGCCGGCGCGCAGGTCATCATCGGGAAGGATCTGGACCTCGATGTCGGCGGCTCCGGGGCGGACACCATCCGGGGCAAGGTGACCGCCAAGGCGGTGACGGATGACAAAGGGAAATTCACGGCGAACCTGCCGGGCGGCAAGTACACCGTCATCGTGTGGAAGACGAGATACACGCCCGCCACCTACACCGTGACCGTGCCGAAGACGAACTTCCGGGGGCAAATCAGCATCCAGAACGAGCGGATTCTCCACACGAGCCTGTCGTTCAAATAGGCCCTTGACAACGTTCTTTCACACCAGGGGGCAGGACCTGGCGCGGTCCTGCCCCCTGCGCATGCCCCTCCCGGTGCGCCTGCGGGTGCTCCGCCGCCGATGTCGACGACGCGAAAATAAGACATTCTTCGTATGGGAAAACCGGCCATCCCTGGGTATAATAAATATTAAGCCCCGGATGGAGTCAACGGACATGGAGAAGAGAGTCGGCCCCGATCGTCGCAGCAAGCCCACCCCCATGCTGAGCCGTTACTCGCTGTTCCGCGGCAGGCGAAGCGGGTTCCGGAGGAAAGAGGACCGCCTGCGGGGAGGGTATGTCGACCGCTACGGCCACCGGCTGTTCGGCGTTTTGCTGGCGCTCATCGTGCTGAACGTGTTTGACGCCCTGTTCACCCACGTGATCCTGGGTTGCGGGGGCACGGAGCTCAATCCGGTCGCGGCATGGGCCTTCGACGCGTTCGGGAAACACTTCATCGTCTGGAAGCTTTCCGTCATCGGGCTCTGCGCGCTCACCCTGTGTCTGCTGAGCCAGTTCCGAGCCGCCAGGGCCGCGCTGGGCGTGGCCGTCGTGCTTTACGGCGGGGTCGTGTGCTACCAGATCGTGCTGATGTCCTCCATCCCCTGATCCCTTTCGCCCTTGCCGGGCGAGGCCCCTCTTTCGGCCGTCATTGCCGCACCGTGCCCTCCGAGAAATAGGAGAGGAAAACCCGGTTTTCCCGGCAGTCGAAGCCCCGGTAGCGCATGTTGAACTGGTTGAGCCCGAAGTCGACCTCCCGATAAAGGTCCTTGGCGCGCAACTCCCCGCGAAGAAAACGGACCTTCGTTTCTTCGATGAAGCCGATGAGCTCGACGATTTCACGCCGCAGGGACACCGCTGTCCTGCCGTCGTCGAGCGGGGCGGTGATCCGGGCGATCTCGCGGGTCAGATCCCCCTTCAGATTCCGGCTGTCGATGACGCGCAGGATTTCATCGCGGATGACGAAAATCTGTTCGAAGGTCATGGGTCACGCCCTCCCGGATTCCGTCATCGCTGCCGGGTGAAACCGAAGAACCGGCAGATTCGCGTGAAGAGCTGGTGCAGCTCCCGCTCTTCGGCGACCTTCACCGAGACCTTCTTGCCTTTCAGGATCGCCTTACGCAGCTCGCTCACGCACGGGGGGTTCTCCTCGCTCATGATGACCGTGACCGCGTTGCCGGTCTTCTCCAGCACGATCAGCTCTCCGGACGGGCAATGCTCTTCCCCGACCAGCGATCGAAGATCGGACGGCGTGAAATATCGGGGAAAGGGCATGTTCTCGTTGAGATAGACCATGGAAATTTCCTGCTGCATCGCGACACCTCCCCTGGGTTCCGGCCGCACATCATTCTTCCGGCCGTTTCGGTTGTGCCTGCGTGCCAGGGGCAACCTGTGTGCCGCCGCGGGGGCGTCGACGAATCCGCAATGATATCGGAAAAGTAGGTTAATTTCGGGCGGGTGTTGACGGTCCCCGCTTCGGGACCGTCGTCCCAAATTGGGCCGTTGCGCGCGGATCGTTGAGGATATGCGGGGGGTTACACGGTTGTGCCGAAACGGCGCAGTCTGTTCTGGAGCGATCCTGCGGGGCGGGTTTTCGGGCGGGGCTGCGAAGAGGGCGGCGTCTCAGAGGAGAGGGTCGAGAATCGAGCGGATTTCCCGGGTGATCTCGTTTCGGATGCGGCGGTTCCATTTCCGGGCCGCATTGGCCGACCCGTAGATGTTTCCCAGGTAGAAGGGGACCCCTACGCCCCCGACGATGCCGGCGACGGCGTAATTCTCCTGATGGATTGCTGCTGCAGTGCCCGCGATGAAGAGACCGTTGACGAGAAAGGCCGTGATGCCGTCCCCGTAGTGTTCGGCATAGATGTAGCCCGACCCGGGCAGGACGGCGGAAAGGATTCCCGCCAGGACCGGCGACTTCTCGGGGAGATCCTGGTACCGGTCGATCAGCGCTGCCGCCTCCCGGACGCTCTCCCTGCCCGCGTAGTCCGGGTACCGGTCCAGAACCCGTTGCAGCACCCGACGGCCCTGCTCCGCCTTGTCTTCCTCGAGCGCCGCCAGGCCGATCACCAGCAACGCCCGGGGGGCATAGTCCGATGCAGGGTGTGCATCGGCCAGAGCCTCCAGCGTTGCGCGGGCCTTGTCGTAGTTCTTCTGCCTCCATTGGCTGATCCCTTCGAGATATGCCGCCTCGACGGCGTATCCGCTGGCAGGGAATTTCTGCCGCAGGGCGGAGAAGTTCCGGGCGGCCGTCCCGAATTCCTCACCCTTGAAGTGGGCCAGCCCGATTGCGAAGGAGGCGTAATCCGCCCTTGCGGAATCGGGGAACAGGATCAGGAACTTCTTGTATTCCGTGACGGCCCGGTAGTATTCGCCCTCCTCCATGAAGGCGTCGGCGATCTTCAGCTGGACATCCCCGGTGAGCAGGACGAACCCGTCCTCTGCGCAAAGAGAGGCGCCGGGGGCAAGGGCCAGGAGCAGAAGAAGGACGATCGGCAGGCGCCGGACACGTGCTTTCATGGTTCGAAGAGAAGGTTGTCCGAAACGGGGTCGTAGAGCTTGCCGTTCGGCAGCCGCGGGTAGCCCGGCCGCTCGAAGACGTTGCACCGGATCTGCCGGTCCCCGATCAGGATGACCCCCAGGAAGGGTCCCTGGTCCCGGATGGCCTGTCGGCCGTAGTTGGAGCAGCTAGGGCGGAACCCGCAACGGTCGACCCCACCGATGGGCGACACGAATTGCTGGTAGATCCCGATCATACCCAGCATGGCCAGGCGCACGCTGGAAGTTTCCCGTTCCTCGCTTCTCTCCGGGTCGCGCACGGTCTCCCCGGGACCTTTCATCATGAAATCAGAACCGTGGGAGTGCGGGACGGGTCCGGCCCAACAAAACGCGGCGAGCATCGTCGCTACGATGAGAACTCGCCGCAATTCCATCGTTTGAGGCATAGACCCCACCGCCCCGTCACGATCGGTCGACGGGAAACGTGCTTATTTCTTCTCGGCCGGAGCGGCCTTCTCCAGGATGCCCTTCTTTGTCTTCTCGTATTCGTCCTTGGTGATCGCGCCGTTCTTGTAGGCCTTCTCGAGGTCCTCCAGCTGCTGCCCCACGGTCGGCTGATTGATGATCTCCGTTTTCTTGACTTCCGTCGTGTCGGGCCCGCAGCAGGCAACCATGCTCAGCCCGAAGACGACCGCCAGGACCACTGCGAAAAGTCTCGTTGCTTTCATCGATTTCCCCTCCCAGAGAAGTTATAAGCTCTCAATAACATGAAATCACCGCCCCGGCAATTCGGATTTTGCCCGAATTCCCGCAGCAGGCATCCGGGTCCGCCGGCTCTTCATGCTCCAGGACCGCGCAGACCCCTTCCCGGGGAAATGATACTTTCTTCGTATTCATTTTCACTTCCATCAGCCGATAACAAGAGTATGAGGCGCGTTCTCCCTTGCCCCGCATGTGCATTATCAATCATCGATACGTCCCAGGAGTCGACCATGTCCCCCACCGAGCTTTCCCATGCGTCCCTCACCTCCGGAAGAAAAGGCCGAATCCTTTTTGTGGATGACGAGGAAATCATTTGCGAAACCTACAGCGGGATGCTGCTCCAGCTGGGGCACGAAGTGAGCACGCGTAAAAACAGTGTCGATGCCCTGGATGTGTTCAAGGCCAGTCCGGACAAGTTCGACCTGGTCATAACGGACCAGGCGATGCCGAACTTGAGCGGGCTCGACTTAGCGGATCACCTCAAGAAAATCAGGCCGAACATCTCTATCATTCTCTGCACGGGCTACAGTGAACTCATCACACCCCAGACAGCGTGCGACTTCGGCATCGATAAAGTTCTGATCAAACCGGTCGGAATCTGGCAGATGCGGGAAGTCGTGGAAAGAGCCCTCGGCTGATCCGCTGCTGCGGGCGGCAGTCGGTTGTAAGGCAACGATGCGGATCCTCACAGACCCCTTTATGGGGCCGTTGTAGCACTTTGGGCCCGAAACCCGCAACAAGAAGCGACACGTGGCTCACACAGCCAGGCGTTGATCCTTGACGTTACACATGCCGCGTTCATAAAGACTTCCGGGAAGTCGTGACACAAATCGCGCGGCTTCCCGGGGTTTTGCTCGACCATGAAGAAATCAATCCAAGCGGACAAACGCGCCGGAACCCCTCGTGCCGCAAAACGCGACCAAATCCTGATCGTGGATAACGACCCTGTATTTCTGACGCTGCTGGCCAAGTTTCTCAGGAAAGACGGGTTCCGGGTGCTCACGGCCAAGGACGGCGCTGTCGCATTGAAGATCTTGAAGACGGTGACGCCCGATGTCATCCTGCTGGATCTGGTGATGCCGAACGTCAGCGGCGATCGGCTATGCCGCATGATCCGGGAGATGGACACGGCAGCGAAAGACGTCCACATCATCCTCGTCACTGCGTTGGCCGCCGACGGGACCGCGGTTGACTACCGAAGGATGGGCGCCAATGACTGCGTTGCAAAAGCCGCCTTTAACCAGACGTACAGGAAGATCAACGAAGCCCTCTCCGGACTCGAACAGAGGTCCCGAAAAAAGGGGGTTGGCAAGCCGGGTGCACCCCGAGAGGTCCCTTCCCGAAGCATTATCAGCGAGCTGCTCACCATCAACAGAAATCACGAGACGTTCATCTCGAATATTTCCGAGGGCCGGCTTGAGTTGACGGAGGATGGAAGAATCCTCTTTGCAAACTCCGTAGCCGCCTCCCTTCTGGGGATCCCTGAGATGGACCTCATATCAATGGAATTCAACCGTTTTTTCCGGAAGGAGGATCGGAATGCGATCTCGAGGCTCCTTTCCTTTAAAATACGACGTCCCCGGACCGACGGCAACGTGTCCTACCGCTTATCGAACTCCCGGGACGTCGCGGTCAAAGTATTGCACGTTGTCGACGAGGATAAGTACACCGTCATCCTGCGCGACGTCACGGAGCAAAAAGGGTTCGAGAGAGCCCTTCTGAAAGCCTACGCGGATCTCGAAACCCGCGTTGCGGAACGCACCGCCGAACTGGCAAAGGCAAACGAGGCCCTGCATGCGGAGCTTCGGGAACGCAGAAAAGTAGAGGAGATGCTGCAGCAGAGCCGGAATACCTTGCGTTCCGTCTTCGACAGCATCTCCGATCCGCTGATCATGGTCGATCAAGACCTCTGCGTCCGGATGGCGAACAGGGCCACGATCGATTACTTCCACTGCGCCGATTACCTGGAGATTCTGGGAAAGCCCTTTTCGCTTTTGGCAAAAGACGTCTACGCCCGCGATTTGCTGACATCCATGCAATCGGCAATTTTACGCTTCGAAGAAGTAAGTTTCGAGTCGAACAGCTCTCTGCATTCCGGTCGTTATGAAAAAATTTTCATCTACCCGACTCATGCGGAGTATAGGGCTTCGGGATCGGCCATTGTCCGTATCTGCGATATCACAAAAGAAAAAATCATGACGATGGAGCTGATTCAGCAGGAGAAGCTCGCCACTCTCGGCCTTCTCGTGTCCAGCGTCACCCACGAGATCAACAACCCCAACAACTTCATTCTCTTCAACCTGCCGATCCTCAGAGATTATGTCAACGCCCTGCTTTCCATCATCGAGGCGCAGGCGAAAGACGGCGACGCGATGGTGGTCATGGGGCTGCCGCTGGACGCGTTCCGCGAAGACACCTTGAAGCTGGTCGCCAGCATTCAGAACGGGGCGGAGCGCATACAGTCAACGGTCGCCAGTTTCGTGGGATTTTCGAAGAAGAGTAACTCCGAGACCAAAGAAGACGTGAATCCGAAAATCCCGATCGAAAAGTCCGTTTCCATATGCCGCCATCAAATCTATCGGACCATTCGGAATTTTACGGTCGATCTGGATGAGGATCTGCCGCCGATTCGGGTGAGTCCCGGGACCCTCGAGCAGGTGATCACCAATCTTCTGATCAATGCGTCACAGGCGGCGGACAAGGAACATTCCTGCCTGTCGCTGCGGGCTTTTGTGGACGAGGGCCTTCCGCGGTTCCTCGTTGTTGAAATCACGGACAATGGCTGCGGCATGGACGAAGAGACGCAGAAAAAGATCTTCTTCCCTTTTTTCACATCGAGAATGGACGGCACCGGGACGGGTCTTGGCCTCTACATCGTCAAGGGCCTGGTCGACGATATGTCCGGCCGGATCGAAGTCCGCAGCGAACCCGGCAAGGGCACCACTTTTGTTCTCTCTGTGCCCGTTGCCGCAGCATGAGCCCCTTCCCTGTCCTTGCCCTTCGACGACCCTCCGCACGGTTTTTGACGCCCGGCCGCACCGGGCCTCCGAGACGGCACGGTTGATCTTTCTGAAGGAGTGAAAGGGATCCGGGGGTCGAAGGGGTAGAACCCCTTGCAGGGTAGCGCGTCGAGCGTCGGGACGAGTCCCTGCTGCAACGCGCAAAGCGAAGGGATTCCCCGCCGTCTCGCGCTGGTGCGGGATAGCTTTTTTATATAAAAAGGATTGCGTTGTCGGGATCTGCGCGGGGTGCATCCTTGCCGACAACCCACTACTGGAAAAGAAAGGGAGTATCAACAGAAAAGAGAATGAAAGTTGCTGATTAGTAAGAGAAATTTCGAAGCATGAAACTGATGTAGCCTGCGCAACGTCCTTGGGGCGTCGCTACCCCCCGCCGCCGTCTTTCTTTTCCCGGTCCGGCATGATATGAAAGGTGCCGTCGGGGATTGAACGATGTTCTGTTCCATCACACTTACCCGAACTGCTGCGGGATCATGTCCGACTACCTCATTCGCGTTCTGAGCGACAAGGCAAACGTCATCGGCCTGGCCTGCCGGACGACGGAGCTGGTCGGTCTTGCCTGCCGGCTCCACGGGACGACGCCGACGGCCTCGGCGGCCCTGGGCAGGGCGCTTACCGGGGGGCTTCTCCTGGGGGCGCTCGCAAAACCAGGCCTGAGCGTCGGACTCAAATTAGAGGGAAACGGTCCCCTGAAGAAGATCCTCGTCGAGGCCGACAGCGAGGGCACCGTCCGGGGGTTCGTGGGCGTACCCGGCGTGGACGTGATGGTCAAGGACGGGAAGCTTCACGTTGCCGGGGTCCTGGGGACGGAGGGGCACCTCACCATCTTCAAGGACGTGGGCCTCGATGAGCCCTACCAGGGCATCGTGAAGCTCCGCACCGGCGAGATCGCCGAGGACATTGCCCACTACTTTGCCGAGTCCGAGCAGATCCCGTCGGCCGTGGGACTGGGGGTCTTCGTTGAGGCCGACGGGACTGTATCGGCGTCGGGCGGGTTTCTGATCCAGTCCCTGCCCCCGTCGGAGGAGACGACGATCAACCAGCTCATCATCAACATCCGCAAGATCCGATCCGTGACCGACGCTCTGCGAGACGGAAAGACGCCCGAGGATCTCCTCGGCCTGATCTTCGAGGGCATACCCTACAAGATCCTGGAGAAAAAGGGGCTTTCCTTCCGGTGCACCTGCAGCCGCGGCCGCATCGAGAGGGTGCTCATCTCGCTGGGCTGCGGAGAGCTGAGGCATCTTGCCGAGGAAAAAGGCGAGGCCGAGGTGACCTGCGAGTTCTGCCGGACGGCCTACCGTTTCAGCCGCGGCGAGCTCGAGCAGTTGATCCGCGACATCGAATGCGTCGGGGCGCCGGTCCCCCCGGCGCCGCAGACATAAACAGAAATCGTGCTACCTGGAAGGAGGAACTCATGAACCCGATGATCCGCGCGCTGATCGCCGCCGCCGTTGTGCTTTGCCTTACCCTGCCGGGTGGGGCCTGGGCAGCCAAGGAAGTCGTTCTCTATTCGTCGAACCCGCCCGAGGCCATCGACCTGGTGAGCAAGGGCTTCGAGAAGAAGACGGGCATCAAGGTCTCCACGGTGCGGCTCGGCACCGGCGAGGCGATGAAGCGCATCCAGGCCGAGAAGGACCGGCCCCTGTGCGACATCTTCTGGAGCGGCGATGTGGCCGTTCTCGACGCGGCGAAGGAGTTCTTCATGCCCTACCGCTCGCCCCAGGCGAAAGTGTTGCCCGCCGGCTACATCGACAAGACCGAACGCTGGACGAGCACCAACACCCACGTCATGATCATCATGGTCAACAAGTCCCTCGTCAAGGACGCCGAGAGGCCCAGGGCCTGGAAGGACCTCCTCGACCCCAAGTGGAAGGGAAAGGTCGTCATGGCCAACCCCGAGAAGTCCGGCTCGGCCTACGCCCAGGTCTACGGGATCTGGAAGCTCTATGACTGGGACGGCATCAAGAAGCTCATCGCCAACACCAAAGTGCTCGACAGCTCGAGCCTGATCTACAAGGGCGTGGCCGCGGGCGAGTACCCCGTGGGGATCACCATGGAGTACGCCGCCCACCGCTACATCGCGGGCGGCGACAGGAACGTGGCCATCGTCTACCCCTCCGACGGGGCCTTCCTCGCCCCCGAGGCGGCGGCGATCGTCAAGGGCGCCCCGCACCCGGAAGAGGCGAAGAAGTTCTTCGACTACCTGCTCTCCAAGGAAGTCCAGGACGAGATCTTCCGGCAGTTCTCGCGCCGGCCCGCCAGGCCCGACGCGGCGGCCGTCAAGGGGCTGCCCGCCCTCAAGAGCATCCCGGTGTTGAAGAGTTTCGACCCCATGGAGGCCACGGGGAAGGAGAAGGAGATCCTCAAGCAGTGGAAGCAGATCATCCTGTCGAAATAGGCCGGGCATGCGGGTTGTCCTGAAGGGCATCAGCAAGGCATTCGGGAAGTTGCGCGCCGTCGACGAAGTGAGCCTCGAGATCGGCGACGGGGATTTCTTCACCCTGCTGGGCCCGAGCGGCTGCGGCAAGACGACGCTGCTGCGCGTCATCGCGGGATTCTACCCCCCCGACGGGGGGGAGGTGTTTTTCGGGGAAAGGCTCGTCAACGACGTCCCGCCGCACCGGCGCGATACGGGCATGGTCTTCCAGAACTACGCCCTCTTTCCCCACCTCACCGTGCGGGAGAACATCGCCTACGGCCTGAGGGTCCGCAAGGTGGGCCGCGCCGAGATGGATGCGCGGATCGGGGAGATGATCCGCAGCGTGCGCCTCGAGGGCCTGGAAAAGAGATTCCCCAGCCAGCTCTCGGGCGGTCAGCAACAGCGGGTGGCGCTTGCCCGGGCGCTCGTCATCTCGCCCCAGATCCTGCTCATGGACGAGCCGCTCTCGAACCTCGATGCCAAGCTGCGCGTCGCCATGCGCGAGGAGATCCGCCGGATTCAGAAGCAGCTCGGCATCACCACGATCTACGTCACCCACGACCAGGAGGAGGCGATGGCCGTCTCCGACCACATCGCCATCCTCAACCTCGGAAGGCTCGAGCAGCTGGGAAGGCCCGACGAGATCTACTTCCATCCCTGCAGCCGCTTTGCCGCCGAGTTCATGGGGGGCAGCAACATCCTCGAGATCCAGGTGCTCTCCTACGACGAAACGGCGTCGCGGCTTCGCGCCGAAACGGGCGGGACGGCCCTCACGGTGCGGGCCCCGCGGCCCGCAGGCGAGCGGGCGTATCTCTCGGTGCGGCCCGAATGGGTCCGTCTCGCGGAGGAGCCAGGCGAGGACGTCATCGACGGGACCGTGGAGAGCACGACCTTTTTGGGGGCGCTGGTGCGCTACCGCGTGAGGGCCCTGGGCGGCCAGGGCATCGCCGTCGAGGTCCACAACCCGCGGGCGGAAGACATCCGGCGCGAAGGCGCAGCCGTGCGGCTCCGGTTCGACCCGGAACGGCTCGCGATCCTGGGGGACTGAGGGGGAGCCATGCCGCGCATCGTCAATGCCTGGAACGGGGTGTTCGTCCTGGCCTTCGCCATCATCGTCCTGGCCGTCGTCTACCCCATGTTCATCATCTTCCGGGCGAGCTTCCTGAGCCCCGAGACGGGGGCCTGGTCCCTGGAGAGCTACCGGGCCATCTTCCACTACCCCTTCTACCGGCGCTGCCTCAAGAACAGCCTCTTCGTGAGCGTCGTGTCCACCGTTTTGTCCGTCGTTATCGGTGTGCCCTTCGCCTTCTTCCTGTCGCGCTACGAGATGCCGGGCAAGAATGTCATCAAGACGCTCGCCACGCTGCCCCTGATCCTGCCGACCTTCATCGGGGCCGAGGCGTGGCTGCTGCTGGCCGGCCGCAACGGCCTGTTCTTCAACCTGTTCCAGAAGGCGGGGATCGAGCTGCCGAGCATCTACGGGTGGAAGGGGATCGTGCTCGTCTTCACCCTGCAGTTCTTCCCCTACGTCTTTCTCATGGTCTCGGCGGCCATCAACTCCATCGACCGCTCCCTCGAGGAGGCGGCCACCAACCTCGGCGCAGGCCGGCTCAAGGTCTTCCTCACCGTCACCATCCCGATGGTCACGCCGGCCGTCCTTGCCGGGGCGCTCATCGTCTTCTATCTCTCCATCGAGAACTTCGGCGTGCCCATCCTCATCGGCGAGGACTTCCGCGTGCTCTCCGTGCAGGCCTACAACGAGTTCATCAGCGAGATGGGCGGCAACCCCTCCATGGCGGGGGCCCTCAGCACGGTGCTGCTCGTCGTCACCATGGGCCTCACGATCCTCCAGAAGTACTGGGTCGAGCGCAAGAGCTACGCCATGTCGGCCGTCCAGCGGCCCGAGGTGGTGCGCGCAAAGCCCGTTGCCACGCTGCTGATGTGGCTGTTCTGCGCGGGGATCGTGTTTGCGGCCCTCTTCCCCTTTGCCGTTGTCATGGTTTCCTCCGTCACCAAGACCTCGGGGCCCGTCATGTACTACGGCGAGTTCAGCCTGGAGAATTTCGTGAAGGCCTTCACCATCACCCCGCGGCCCATCGTCAACTCTTTCTTCCTCGCCACGGTCTCGACCCTCGTGGGGATTGTCTTCGGTTTGCTGGTGAGCTACCTGCTGGTGAGACGACGGGGGAAGATGAGCTACCTGCTCGACGCCCTGGTTATGCTGCCCCTGGCCATCGCCGGGACGGTGCAGGGAATAGCCCTGGCGGCGACGTACAACACGGGGTTCATCGTCCTGACGGGAACATGGATGATCCTGGCGCTCGCCTATTTCATCCGCAAGGTTCCTTTCTCGATCAAGACGACTTCGTCGCTGCTGGAGCAGATCGACCGATCCGTCGAGGAGGCTTCGATCAACCTCGGCGTGCCCCCCTTCCGGTCCTTCCTCAAGGTGGTGGTCCCCACTATGCTCCCCGGGATCGTCGCCGGGGCCATCATCATGTGGGTGACGACCCTGGCCGAGCTGAGTTCCACCATCGTCCTGTACTACGGTCCCTGGGCGACGATGACCGTGGAGATCTTCCAGCGGATGGGCAGCGGCGAGTTCGGCCCCGCCTCGGCCTATGCCACCATCCTCATCGTCTCCGTCCTGATCCCGCTGTTTTTTTTGCAGAGGTATTTAGGCAGGGATCTGACGACCACCCTTTGAAGAGAGGGTCCAGGGTTCAGGGAAGGAAGGGAAATATTCCCCCTCGCCTGCGCTCCTCGTCCTCGCACGCCTTGCATCCAGGCCCCTTTGAACTGCCCCTAAAGTGAAAGGTTCAGGGTGCGGGGGGGACAAAGATGTGCTTCAGCCAGGCAGACTGGTTACCCGACCTTTTCCGGGAAGTTACGGAAAAGCAGGTAAGGGTGGACGGGATTCGCGGTGAGGAGGACAGATCACTTCACTTCGAGGATGCAGTTCTCGCCGCCGTACTGGTTCCAGCAGCGGGTCGTGCAGCAGGGGTCATCGGTCCAGATGCCGTCGACGACGAAGCGGTATTCGTATCTTCCCGGGGAGAGGTAGAAGGTGAGCTTCCAGTTCCCACCCGCCTCTCGCTTGAGCGGCCGGCTTGCGGGGTCCCAGTCGTTGAATGTCCCTGCCGCGGCCACCTCTCGCGCGTGGGGCGCGTGCACGGAAAAGGTGACCCGCTTCTTTCCGGTCCGCGGGGCCGACGCGCCGCTCCTTCTTTCACGGGTACGTGCCATCGCAAACCTCCTTTCAATCCATGATAATGACCCGTGCCGAAAACTGCAACCGATTTCGCTGCAGGGACGGCGGGTCGGTCGGCCGGGTAGCGAAATACCGGTTGCCGGGAAAAGGGGAAAAAGGGTACATTGCTGTCCGTGATCGCGGCCCGTCGTGACCAAGCGGGTTTGCCGGGGCCGAAAGGAGGGACCTATGACCGAACAGACGCGGAAAAACGTGGAGGCGGCTTTTGTCGGAGAGGCGAAGGCCTACTTCCGGCTCCTGGCCTTTGCCGGCAAGGCGGAGGAGGAGGGGTACCCGCAGGTCGCAAGGCTCTTTCGCGCCGTCGCCGCGGCCGAGGCGGTCCACGCGGCAAGCCATTTCGAACTGTTGGAAAAGGTCCGCTCGACCGAGGAAAACCTGAAACTGTCCTTCGAGAAGGAGACCTTCGTCAACGAGGTGGCCTACCCGGCGTTCCTGAAGCAGGCATGGGCCGACGAGGACAAGCTTTCCGTCTGGTACTTCACGAAGGCCCGCAATGCCGAAGAGCGCCACGCTCATCTCTACAAGCTGGTCATCGCAGACATGGCAAGCGAGAAGGAGACGAAGTACTTCGTGTGTTCCTACTGCGGGTGGGTCGAAACCTCGACACGGCCGGAAAAGTGCCCCAACTGCGGCCGGGCCCCGGAACTGTACAAGGAGATTGCCTGACGGCCGGGGTCAAGTCGCCGCGCGTTTTGCCGATTGGAAGCGGGGAGGCGTCCGGGGCTTGCAACAAGCCCCGTCGGTGCCTACATTGCGCAAATGGATTGAACAGCGGGTCCTTTTGATTGGACCCGACAGACGAAATAGACCAGACAGACCCAATAGACCAAATTTCCGGAGGTGTTATGACGATCAATCGCTGGGTGATGAAAGGGCTCATGCTCTTTACGTTGTTTTTCTTCCTGTGTTTCCTGATTCCCGATGAGGTTTTCGCCCGTGCGGGCGGCAGCCGGTCCTCCTCGGGAAGCCGGGGCTCGAGGACCTATTCGGCTCCTGCGAGCCCGTCGTCCCCCTCGCCGGCCTCGCCGTCGCGTTCGGTCACGTCGCCCACCCCGACGTCGCCCGCGCCGCAGCCCATGCAGCAGCCGAGCATGTGGAGAAGCATTGCCGGCGGCGTCATGGGCGGGCTCGTCGGTGGGATGCTCTTCCGCAGCCTGGGGTTTGCCGGCGACGGCACGTCCGGGGGCGGGATCGGCCTGTTGGACATCGTCCTGATCGGGGCCATCCTCTACTTCATCTACCGGTTCATCAAGAGACGCCGCGAGCAGGAAGCCACGGCGGGCGCCTACACCCAGGGAGGCTCCGCGGGAACCGCAACTCCGGGCTACACCCCTCCGATGGGAAGCCCCGCGGCCGAGAACAACGATGTGGAGCGCGGGATCTCACACGTCCGCCAGATGGACGCGGGGTTCGACGAAAAGGCGTTCACCGACGCCTGCATGGACGTGTTTTTCCAGGTCCAGGGCGCCTGGGCCAACCGCGACATGTCGACGGTGAAGAACGTCCTGACCGACGAGATGCTCGGGATTCTCTCGGAAGACGCCCGGAAGCTGAAAGCCGAGAAGAAGATCAACCGGCTGGACAACATCGCCGTGCGCTCCGTCGACATCACCGAGGCCTGGCAGGAGTCGGGGCAGGATTACATCACGGTGAAGTTCTACGCCAACCTGCTCGACTACACGATCGACGAGTCGACCAAGGAGGTGCTCTCCGGCAGCAGGACGGAACCCGTGAAGTTCGAGGAATACTGGACGTTCACGCGTCCCGTCGGGAAGAACGCCTGGAAGCTCTCGGCCATCCAGCAGCCGCAGTGAAGACAGGGTCCCGGGTACAGGGGCCAGGGTACAGTGAAAGCAAGAAGGCCCTCGCCGGAACCGGCGAGGGCCCTTTTCTTAATGCCTGAACCCTGTCAGTGTGTCTGCTTGATGTTGGTTCGGGCCCAGTCGATGAGCTCCTGAATGGGGGTGCCCATGGGGAAAAACTGCACGATGCCGACTTCCTTGAGCCGGGGGATGTCCTCGTAGCTGAGAAACCCTCCCGCCGTCACGCCGATGTCGCGTGCCCCCGCCTTGTCCAGCAGCTGCATCACCCGGCGAATGTCGTCGATCCTGGCGCCGGGAAGCGTCGTGATCCCGATGTGGTCCACGTCCTCCTGGATGGCCGAGGTCACGATGGCCTCCGGCGTCTGGGTTTCCGTGTAGATGATCTCGAAGCCTGACTCCCGGAAGGCCAGCGCGAGTTTCACCACGGAGTTCTCGTACCCCTCCCCGAACTTGGCCATGAGGATCCTGACCCGCTTCTCGTCCTGCATCTGCCCCTCCCTTCGGCCGCGGCGGAAAAGCCGTCCGGTGGAATCCCGGGCCCCGGGCCGTTTGAACCGCGCCTGCTGATTTTATAGAAAACCGCCCCGGGGGTGTCAAGCAAATTGAGGCACGCAGCCCCGTTTTCCCGGCGAGGAGGGCACAAGAGGATTGACTTTCCCTCCTCTTCGGCTTATAGCCTTTTTACCCTTTGGGCCGAATCGGTGCCCAGCACCCAATTTGCATGCCTCTCCCCGGGAGGCGCCGCCGGCGCCGATACCATTTCCCGGCACACGCGACGGTCGACGGCAGCACAGAAGACCGTGCGGGGGTGACCCTCATGATCACGGACAGCATCTATCTGAGCGAACTTCTGGACCGTCCCCTCCTGGACAAGAAGGGGGACGCCATCGGGAAGATCCGGGACCTCAGCGTCGCGCCCGGCGACCCCTTTCCCTGCGTCGAGGGGCTCTACGTCAAGACCCACGGGGGGACGGCGTACGTCTCCATGAAAGAGATCAACGTCCTGAACAAGCGGGTGGTCACGATCCGGGGGGACGCGGGCACCATTACCTATGCAGAGCCCCGCGAGAAGGAGATCCTCATCGCGAAGCACATCCTGGACAAGCAGATCGTCGACGTCAACGGCGTGAAGGTCGTCCGCGTCAATGACGTGCAGCTGGGCCAGGTCAACGACCACTTCGGCGTGCTCGCCATCGATGTGGGCTTCGGGGGGCTCATCCGGAGGCTCGGCTTCGGGAAGGCGAGGAAAGGCTCCCTCATCCCCTGGCGGTACGTGACGACGCTCGAGCCCGGCCTCGACCGGCTCACGCTCACGATGACCCGCAAGAGCCTCTCCGAGATGCACCCCGTCGACATGGCGGAGATCCTCTCCCAGGTCTCGATGCAGGAGAGGACGGCCCTGCTCAGCACCCTCGACGAGGAGACGGCAGGCGACGTCATCGGCGAGCTCGACGACGAGACGGCGGCCAAGATCATCAACGAGATGGAGCCGGAAAAGGCCGCCGACGTTCTCGAGCACATGGACCCCGACGAGGCGGCCGACGTCCTGGGCGACCTGCCCGAGAAGAAGGCCGTGGAGCTCCTCAACCGCATGGAGAAGGAAGAGGCCGAGGAGGTCCGGGAACTCCTCGAGCACGACGAGGACACGGCGGGCGGTCTCATGACGACGGATTACATCTGCTTCCCGCCGGACATGACGGCCGAGGAGGTCATGCAGGAGCTGCGGCTCGTGGCGCCCGACATCGAGATGATCTACTACCTCTACGTCGTCGACAGGGAGGAGCGCCTGCTCGGCGTGCTCTCGCTCAAGGACCTGATCCTCGCCCAGCCGAAGGCGCCGCTGGAGAGCATCATGGTGGCGAACCCCAAAACGGTCCTGGCCCGGGACGACGAGAAGGAGGTGGCCGAGATGGTCTCGCGCTACAACCTCTACGCGATTCCCGTCGTGGACGAGGAGAAGCACCTGCTCGGCATCATCACCGTCGACGACGTGGTGGACATGCTGCTGCCCACTCCGTTGAGGAGGAAGCGCTAGGTCATGCTGACGTGGCTGCAGAGGATAGACCGGAAGAGCCTGCTGTTCTTCCTCAGCATCGTCGGTCCCGGGTTCATCACGGCCAACGTGGACAACGATGCCGCGGGGATCACCACCTACTCGGTGGCGGGCTCCCACTATGGCTACGCTCTGCTGTGGTCCTTCATCCCCATGCTCGCGCTGCTCGTCATCGTGCAGGAGATGGTCGCCCGGCTCGGCGTCGTGACGGGCAAGGGCCTCTCGGACCTCATCCGCGAGGAGTACGGCGTGAAGACCACCGTGTTCGTCATGCTCGCCCTGCTGATCACCAACCTGGGCACCTGCGCCGCCGAGTTCGCCGGTCTTGCGGCCAGCCTCGAGCTCTTCGGGGTCAGCCGGTACTTCTCGGTGCCCCTGGCCTGCGGGGTCATCTGGCTGCTCGTGGTGAGGGGGAACTACAAGACCGTCGAGCGGGTCTTCCTCGGGGCCTGCATCATCTACTTCTCCTACATCCTGTCGGGGTTCATGGCCCGGCCCGACTGGGGGGAGGTTGCCCGCCACACGGTCTGGCCGACATTTTACATGGACGCCGCCTTCATCGGGGTTCTCGTCGGCATGGTGGGGACGACCATTTCGCCCTGGATGCAGTTCTACCAGCAGGCCTCCATCGTGGAGAAGAACGTCCGCATCGAGGACTACCGGTTCGTCCGCTGGGACGTGATCCTCGGCTGCGTCATGGCCTCCACCGTGGCCTTCTTCATCGTCATGGCCTGCGGGGCCACGCTGTTCAAGAGCGGGATCGTCATCGGAACGGCCGAGGACGCCGCCATGGCCCTCACGCCCCTGGCCGGCGAGTTCGCGAAGGTCCTCTTCGCAGTGGGACTCGTCAACGCCTCGCTCTTCGCGGCGACGATCCTGCCCCTCTCCACGACCTACACGATCTGCGAAGGCATGGGATGGGAGTCGGGCGTGAACAAGGAATTCAGCGAGGCGCCGCAGTTCATGGGGCTCTACACGGGCCTGATCCTCTTCAGCGGCGGGCTGATCCTTATCCCCGGGGCCCCTCTCATCCGGATCATGCTCGTCTCGCAGATCGTCAACGGGATCCTGCTGCCCTTCGTCCTCATTTTCATCCTGCTGCTGATCAACAAGAAAGACCTCATGGGCGCCTACGTGAACGGCCGCCTCAACAACTGGGTCTCCTGGGGTTCCGTCGTCATCCTCATCGGCCTGAGCATCGCGCTGATCTACCTTGCCGCCGCGCAGATGATGGCGGGCTGATCGCCGTCTGTTCGGTCTATTCCGTCTGTTCCTTCCTTTCGGTCAAACGTCTTTTCTCTTTTCTATTCGACCTTCGGGATATAAAATCTGAGTCATGGAACGGGAAAAGAAGCTTCTCCTGATCCTCGCCTTCAATGTGACCCTCATGGTCCTGGAGCTGGCCGGCGGGCTCGTCAGCCGCAGCCTCGCCCTGCTGAGCGACGCGGGGCACATGCTGACGGACTCGCTTGCCGTCTTTTTGAGCTACGTGGCCATCCGGTGGGGCCGCCTGCCCGCCACGCACCGAAAGACCTTCGGCTACCACCGGGCCGAGATCCTGGTGGCGCTGGCCAACGGGGTGGCGCTCCTCGCCATCGCCGCCTACATCTTCTACGAGGCGGTCGTGCGATTCTTCAACCCGCAGGAGATCCGGACGGGCATCCTCCTGGCCGTCGCTGCCGTCGGATTTGCGGGCAATCTCTTCGGGCTTCTCATCCTGCGCGGCGAGAGCCACGACAACCTCAACGTCCGCAGCGCATTCTTCCACATCCTGGCCGACACGCTGTCCTCCGTGGGCGTCATCGCCGGCGGCATCGTCATCTGGGTGACGGGCTGGTACTGGGTTGACTCGCTCATCGGGGTGCTCATCGGGGGGATCGTGCTTCGCGGGGCCGTCGATCTCATCTTCGAGGCGGGGGAGATCCTGCTGGAGGCCGTGCCGCGCGATATCGACATGGCGGCACTGAGAGGGGAAATCGAGAGGGTCCCCGGCGTGAAGGGGGTGCGCGACATCCACATCTGGACGATCGGGTCGGGCCGGAGGGCCCTGAGCGCGCACGTGATGACGGACGACATCACCACCCGCCAGGGGCAGGAGATCGCCTGCCGCGTCCGTGCCGTGCTGGCGGAGACGTTTTCCATCACCCACACGACGCTCGAGATGGAGTGCGACAGCTGCCTGAGTCCGAGCTGCGAATACGTGCTGAGCCGGGGGGACCTGAACGTCTGACTTGGTTAGTCGCCATGTTCACGCGGGGCAGAGAAGTTCCGCGCATGCGCCGACGGACGGGACGTCCCCTGCGAAGACGGTCCGCATGTCCTTCCGGATGTTCTTGATGAGTCCGGTGAGGACCTTCCTGGGCCCTATCTCCACGATCGTGTCGATGCCCATCCGCGCCATCCGCTCGACCGTTTCCTGCCAGCGGACCGGCGAGACGATCTGTCTTGCCAGCAGATCCGCCGCGTTGTCCCGGCAATAGAGGATAGCGGGATCGCAGTTCGGTACGACGGGGCTCCCGAAGGCCTTGAAGGCAACCTGTTCCAGGTCCTTTCGAAACCGCTCGGCAGCCTGCGCAAGCAGGCGGCAATGGCACGGGACGCTGATCGGAAGGCGGACAATGAGCCTCGCCCCGATCTTTTCTGCCCGTTCCATGAGCCGCTCGACGGCGCGGGCATGTCCGGAGGCCACGGCCTGGTTCGGCGCATTGATGTTCGCCAGATCGACGGGCTCGTCCTGTCTCGAGCAGTCGAGCACGAGGGCCTTCATCTGCTCGAGTGTCAGGCCGACGACGGCGGCCATGGCGCCGAAACCCGCGGGGGCAGCTTCCTCGTGGCGCCTTGCCCTCGCGTGGACAAGCGTCAGGACCTCCTCGAGGCCGAGAGCGCCGGCGGCATAGAGGGCGCTGTACTCGCCCAGGCTGTGACCCGCAATCGCTGCCGGGGTAAAGCTGTGGCGCTTCCGGAGCGCCTCATACGCTGCGATCTCGAAGACGAGAACGGCAAGCTGGGTGTTGACAGTCTGATCGAGGCGATCCTTTGGTCCCTTGAGGCAGAGAGAGAGGAGGTCATCGCCCAGGATGTCGCCGGCCCGGGCGAAAACGCTACGGAACATTGCGTCCTGCTCGCACAGATCCGCTCCCATGCCCACGAACTGGCAACCCTGCCCCGGGAAGACGAGACCTATTTTTCCCATCTTTCTCCTCCTTAGCGTCCGGGATGCCATGCCGTCGGTGGCGCGATGGGTATGAAGGTATTCGGTCGCGAAGTTCTCAACTTCCACGTATTCATCCTTCCATGACATAGGTCCCCGGCGCCCTTTCGAGAGGGGGGTACCTCGTGGTCCCCAGCGCGGGCGGTTCTCCGGGGTCGCGGCTCCGGGCGGAGAGCCACTGCGCCCAGTCATCCCACCAGGAGCCGCGCCGCTCCTCCTGGCGGCTCAGCCATTGGTCAGAATCCTCCACGCCCCGGGCCTCGCCGGCCCAGTACTTCCTTCGCGACATCTCCGATGGAGGGTTCACGATTCCCGTGATGTGCCCTTCGCTGGAGAGGACGTAGCGGACCGCGCTTGCGACCTTGTCGCAGACCTTGAACGTGCTCCTCCACGGGCAGATGTGGTCGATCTGCGCCCCCACTGCGTAGAGAGGCTGCATGATCCGCTCCATGTCGATGGGTCGTCCCCCGAGGGTCAAGGCGTCTTTTCGAACGAGCCGGTTGTTCAGGTAAAACTCGCGAAGGTAGAACGAGCACATCGCGGCCGGCAGGCGCGTGCTGTCGCTGTTCCAGAACAGCAGATCCGACTTGGGCGGGGGCATGCCGAAGAGGAGGCTGTTCGTGAAGTTTCGCCAGATCAGGCTGTCGGAGCCGAGGAGGCGGAAGGCCAGTTCGACGGTTTTTTCACTCAGGTAGCCCTGGGTCCTCATCGTCGCCTCGAGCCACTCGACGGACTGACGGGTCACGAAAAACCCGATGTCGCCGGGCTCGGAGAAGTCCACGAGAGTCGAAAACAGGGACCAGTCGGCCACGGGGAATGGCTGCGCCCCCCGGGGCGGCTCCCGGTTGAGCCAGGCCATGAGGGCCGAAAGGGCCGTCCCCCCGATGCAGTATCCCGCTGCGTGGACCGGCGCTCCGTGGCAGACGGCGCTTGCGACCCGGATCGCCTGCAGGGCGCCGCGAAGCATGTAGTCGTCGAAGGTCACGTCGCGCATGCCGGCGTCGGGGTTCTTCCAGCTGATCATGAAGACGGTGAACCCCCGGTCGCGCAGGTAACGGACAAAGCTCATCGGCGCCGTCAGATCGAAGATGTAGAACTTGTTGATCCAGGGCTGGATGAACACAACGGGGACAGGGTAGGTCGTGCGGGTCGCCGGCTCGTACTGGATCAGCTCCATCAGGTCGTTGCGGAAGATGACCGCGCCGGGGGTCGTGGCGATGTCCCGGCCGACCCGGAAGGCCCGGGTGTCCGCCATCCGCATCAGGGGGTGGCCGTCGAGAAGATCCTCCGCGAAGGACTGCAGCCCCCGGGCGAGGCTCTCGCCGTTGGATTCCAGGAACCGCTTGACGGCGGAGAAGTTCGTCCAGAAATAATTCGAGGGCGACAGGCCGTTGATGACCTGCCGGGTCCAGAAGAGCATCCGCTCCCGCTGCCTGCCCTCCAGGCCCGGCGAGTGCACGATCAGGTCCCGGATCCAGCTCTGGCAGACGGCATGGTGCCGTCGGGCCATCTGCCCCGCCGATCTCAGTGCGTCGAGGAAGTCAGGCTGCCCGGTTTCTTCCCCCGTTTCCGATTTCCCGGCGCGCAGGAAGCTCTTCAGCTCCTCCAGTGTGGCCTCCTGAAGCTGTAGGGCCAGCTGAGCCTGCCTGCGCACCAGCTCCTGCGGCCGGTCCATCCAAGACTGCTGCACGTCTTTCAGCGCGGAAAGGATGTCGAAGGGATCCATGGCTGCGGCCTCCGCAAGGGACGATTCAATTGTTCTTGACGTACCGCCCGATGTACTCGATCAGCTCCCCCAGTGTCATGTCCTCGGTCAGCATGTCCAGAGACACCTTCAGGGGAAACCGCTCCTCGAGGAACACCTGCAGGTTGACGGCGGCCATGGAGTCGTAATCGGGGATGTCCCCCAGGCGCATCTGCGCCGTGATCGGGATCTTCCCGACATCGGGGAACAGGTCCACGATGCCGCTCTTGATGGTGGTCAGGATCGTCTCGTTCATGTCTTCTCCTCTCTCTATTCGGGATGGTCACATGCGGATCAGGTTTGCCCCCCAGGAGAGCCCTCCCCCGAAGGCGGCAATGACGGCGAGGTCTCCCGTTACCAGGTCCCCCCGGGACACGGCCTCGTCCAGCGCGATGAGCACCGACGCGCTGGCCGTGTTGCCGTAGCGGTCGAGATTGACGAAGAACCTCTCCCGCGGGATGCCGAGCTGATCGGCGATGCCGTACAGGATGTTGATGTTGGCCTGGTGACAGATGAAGCGCTTCACCTCACCCGGCGCCACGCCGGCTTCCTCGAGAAGCCTGCGGATGATCTTCGGCCCCTTGTCCATGGTGAAGGCGAAGACCTCCTCGCCTTTCATCCTGAAACAGGCCGATCGCGGGCCGGGCATTTTCTCGAAGGGGAGCATCGTGCCGCCCCCGGGGACGCAGATCGTGTCGCTGCGGCTTCCGTCGGTGCCGAGGCAGGAGTGCAGGACCCCCTGGGGGACGCCGTTGCCGGTCTGGAACAGGGCGGCGCCCGCCCCGTCGCCAAAGAAGGGGTACGTCGAGAAATCCCGGGGGCTGAGGATCTTGGAGTACATTTCGGAGGCGATGAACAGGATCGTCCGGAACGCTCCCGATCGGATGAGGGAGTCGACGACGGCGATGCCGAAGGAGCTGCCGGAGCATACGGAGTTGATGTCGAAGGCGAAGGCGTTGACCGCCCCCAGCCCGTGCTGGACCCGCGTGGCCGTGGCCGGCTGCATGCGGTCGGGCGACGAGGTGGACAGGACGATTCCCTCCAGGTTTTCAGGCTGGAAATCGATCTTTTGAAGGCATGCCCGCGCGGCGGCGACGGCCAGGTCGGACGTGCACTGATCCTCGGCTGCATGCCTGCGGGTATGCACGCCCGTTTTTTCCGCGATCAGCTTGCGAGCTTCCGCTGAAAACTGGGAGAGGTCCTCGTTGGAAAGGATCCGGTCGGGAAGGAAACTGCCTGTGGAAAGGATGTGGGCCCGTTGCATCTCTCTGTCCTCCGAGATGTCGGTTTTCCTGTTCGTCCTCCCGTTGCTTCGACGTGCGGTTTCGTTCCGGTCGGCCTCACGGCCGTAAAGCAAAAAAATAATGCAAAATTCGTGCCTTGCGTAGTTCCGCTGGGTGGATGCTTTTTCGTGTGTCGCAGGCGTGGGCGAGAAGAGGTATAATGAAAAAGGGAATCCGGACAGCAGGTGAACAGGATAGGTGCGAAAAAGAGGAAAGTCAAGAACTCAAGCAGTACGGGCCGGCATGGCAGTTCCCGCAATCCTCAGCCTTCACTCGATCTGCTTGTCCGTCCAGAATTCGAACTGTTCGCCGCGGTCGTTGACGAGGACCGACGTCACCGCGCCGAAGCGGAGCCCGACGCGTTTCCCCTCGAACTCGTAGCCCCAGGGGCACCAGCCCCTCTTGGCGTCGAGGATCCACTTCTCCCCGTTTGCGCGCTCGACGATGAGTTCGCCCGTGTGCAGGTCCTCCACCAGGAGGGCCTCTTCGAGAGCCTGTTCATTTTCCACGGCCGGGTCCCTGTTGGATTTCCGTTGACGGGACGGTCCTCTTTCGTTAAATCAAAACGTGAAGGGGGTCAAGATGAAACCGGATGACACGAAAATCTGCGAGAAGTGCATTTTCCACAGCCCCCGAACCGACGCCGAGCTCGAGAAATGCTGGCGCTTCGCCCGATTCGTGGAGCACGTGCTGAACGACTGGACCAGGGACTGCGAGTATTTTACGCCGCCGGCTCGCAGGCCCGCCCCCGCAGATTGAAGAACAGCTTGAGCCCCTTCTTGACCGGTTCGGAGAAGATCTTCGTGGAGAGGAACGCCCCCGCCACGCGCTTGTTGATCTCGGCCAGCGTCGGGTAGGGGTGCACGGCCGAGGCGAGGGTGGAGAGCCCCACTTTGCCGTTGAAGGCGGCAACCCACTCCGCCAGGAGGTCCCCCGCCCGTGGCCCCAGGATCTGAACCCCGACGGGCTTTTCCCTTTCGTCGAGGAGCAGTTTGATCCGTCCCGCCGTTTCCCCCTCGGCTAGACCCCGGTCGTTTCCCCGGAATTCCTCGACCCAGAGACTGTAGCGGATGCCCGCTTCTCTCGCTGTCTTCTCGTTGAGGCCGATGCCGGCCAGCTCCGGGTCCGTGTAGGTGCACCAGGGCAGGAAGGTGTAGTCCACTTTGCGGGGAAGGCGAAAGACGGCATTGGCGACGACGACCCCTCCCTCATACCCCGCCGCGTGGGTAAAGGGGTATGTGCCCGTCACGTCGCCTGCGCCCCAGATGTGCTTCTGCGTCGTCCTGAGGCGATCGTCGAGCCTGAGGCCCCTGCGGTCGAACTCGACCCCGATGCCATCCAGGCCCAGTCCCTCCAGGTTCGGTTCGCGCCCCGCCGCCACGAGGATCGCTTCGGCGCGAAGGGTCTCTACCGTTTCGCCGATCCTCACCGTGATCTCCCGCGCGGTCCCCAGATCGGTCGCCCGCAGCACGGCGGAGCCGAGAAGGAAACGGACCCCTTCGGCGCGGAGGGTCTCCATCACGGCCCCTGCCATGTCCGCATCCTCTTTCGGCAGGATGGCGGCCCCCATCTCGACGATCGTGACGGCCGTTCCCAGGCGGTTGAAGGCCTGCCCCATCTCGACGCCGATGGGCCCCCCGCCGATGATGACCATCGAGGCCGGGAGCCGCTCGAGGGAGAAGATCTCCCGGTTCGTCAGGAAAGGGATTCGGTCGAGGCCCGGAATGGGCGGGACCGTTGCGGAGGAGCCCGTCGCGATGACCCAGGACGTTGCCGAGCGGGGCAGCCCGTCGAGGCTCACGGCGTGATCGTCCACAAAGACGGGGTTTCCGAATTCCACGCGGGCGCCGAGCCCGCAGAAGCGTTCCGACGAGTCGTGCGGCTGGATCGCGCCGATCACGGATCGGATCCGGTCCGCGACCCGGGCAAAGTCCACGGGCGGCACGTCCGCCTCCGGGAGCCCGTAGGCCTTCGCGTTCTTCATCTGGTGGTAGACCCTGGCCGTCCTGATCAGCGTCTTGCTCGGGACGCAGCCGAAGTGGAGACAGTCGCCGCCCAGTTCCTTCTCCTTTTCGATCAGGAGGGTCTTCGCCCCGAGCTGCGCCGCCCCCGCCGCGATGGTGAGCCCCGCGGAACCGCCGCCGATGATGCCGATGTCATAATCATATTTCATCATGAAGACCCCTTTGCTGTTTGAGAAAAGTGCCGAGAGCCGGGCGTGCGATGGCAGGAAATCAAACAGGCTGTTCTTGGACTCCCAGACGCTGGACCCTGGTCCCCGGCCCCTGTACACTGAACCCTTTTTTATCGGTAGACCTCGATGAATCCCACGTAGGCAACCGATGCTTCCTTCGTGTTGTCCGAATCGTTCATGATCCCGAGAGTCGCCCGGGCCGGAGGGTCGGTCCCGAAGGCCCGGCGGTAGTCCTCGACGACGTTGCGTTCCTCCACGATCCAACGCCCCAGGTTTTTCCGACCCTTCTGCAGGACGATCATTTTCGCGTTCGCCGCGTAGGGGTTCGTCAGGACCCCGCCCTCGTCCTCCCGGCTTGCCCAGATGTAGTTGAGCGCGCTGTGGGGCGGGTATTCCCCGTAGATCGCCTTGGCCAGCCCGTACTTCGCCCGTTCGACGGCCGAGGCCTTCTCCGGGTCGTATTCGAACAGGACGTAGATCCTCAGCGGGTAATCGTCGCCCTCCCTGGCGCGGGCGTTGCCCTTTCTGTAGACGTTGTCCACCCGCCACTTCCACCGCAGCCGGGGGTAGTCGGTCACGTCGAACGGATTGCGGTAGACGATGGCCGAGGCGGAGGCCTGGCTTTCGGCCCGCAGCACGGACTCTTGCTCCAGGGTCTCGATCGTGTAGCGCGTGTGTTCCCGGATCTTCGGGAACGTGACGGGGCGCCAGTTTGCCAGATCGCCGAACTCCTCGCGCAGAAATACCGCCCCCTGCGCGGCCGTAGGAGGCGGTGCCAGCGCAATCGCGACCATCAGCATCAGGAACGTCCCGAGAGTTTTAATCACGACAGCCCCCCGTCCCGCGGTTTCAGAAGCTGCGCGGCATCCCGATCCAGCATCCACCGGAGTTCCCCGCGCGAGGGCCGGATGGCCTGCGCGGGGAGTGTCCCGGGCCGGAAGGGCCCCTCCAGGACATCCCGGACGGCATCGGCCTTGCCCTTCCCCGACACGAGGAAGGCGACGACCCGCGCGGCATTGATCGCAGGAGGGGTCAGCGTGATCCGCCACCCCTTCTGCGCGTCCACGTACTGGGCAGACACCCGGCGCAACGATTCCCGGATCGCGGGGCTCCCGGGGAAGAGGGAGGCTGTGTGGCCGTCTTCCCCCAGCCCGAGAAGGACGACATCGAAGGCGGGGCAGAGTTCCCCGCGCTGCCCGAAGAAAGCGTGGAGCAGCCCCTCGTACAGGACTGCCGCCTCCACGGGGTCCATCTCGCCGCGGATCCGGTGAACGTTTGCCGGGGGGACGGGCACGTGATCGAGAAGCCGCTCGCGGGCGAGGCGGTAGTTGCTCTCCCTGTTGTCGGGAGGCACGCACCGCTCGTCCCCCCAGAACAGGTGGACCCGATCCCACGGGATCTTCGTTGCAAAGGGGGCCGTCGCCAGAAGGGTGTAAAGCGCCTCGGGCGTCCTGCCTCCGCTGAGCGCCGCGATGAACCGGCCCCGCGCGGAGACCGCCCCGGCCGCCCTTGCGGCAAACAGCGCGGCCGCCGCCCGGGCCAGATCCCCGGCGGAGGCGTGGATCTCGACGGTTGCCATGGCGCGTCACCCCCGGCTGCAGCTATAGTGCCAGGCATACCCTTCACGCTCCAGGAGGGTGCAGGCCTCGTCGGGCCCCCAGCTTCCGGCACGGTAGGGCGCGGGCGGTCGGGCCGTCGGGCTCTCCAGCGCGGCGATCAGCGGATCGAGGATCATCCACGCCCACTCGATTTCATCGCGCCGCGCAAACAGCGACGCGTCGCCCTGGATGGCATCCATGAGAAGCCTCTCGTACGCGTCGGGAATGACGAATTCCCCGAAGCGCTCGCCGTAGTGGAAGACCATGTCGGCGGGCGCCGATCGCATGGACGTCCCCGGCACCTTGGTTTCGAACCCGAGGTGCACGCCCTCGTCGGGCGCGATGCAGATGGAAATGTGGTTCGGCGAGGGGTCGCAGTTCTCCGGGAACAGCAGGTGGGGCACCGCCTTGAACTGCAGGTAGATCTCCGAGGCCCTCCGGGCGAGCTTCTTCCCCGTGCGAAGGTAGATGGGTACGCCCTGCCAGCGCCAGTTGTCGATGGTCAGCTTCAGGGCCGCGAACGTGGGGGTCCGCGAGAGCCGCGCCACGTCGACCTCTTTCCGGTAGCCGCGGTATTGCCCCGTGACGCAGTCCTCGACCCTCGGGCAGCGCACGGCCTGGAGCACCTTGACCTTCTCGTCCCGCAGCGCGCGGGAGCTGTACGCAGACGGCGGCTCCATCGCCATGAGCGTCAGGATCTGCAGGAGGTGGTTCTGCACCATGTCGCGGACGACGCCCGCGCGGTCGTAGTACCCGCCGCGGGTCCCCACGCCGGCGTCCTCGGCCACCATGATCTGCATGTGCTCGACGAAGTTGCGGTTCCACAGGGGCTCGAAGATGGCGTTGGCGAAACGCAGGGTCAAAATGTTCTGGACCGTTTCCTTCCCGAGGTAGTGATCAATGCGGAAGATCTGGCCCTCGGCGAACACGTCGTAGAGGTCGTCGTTGAGCCGCCGCGCGCTATCGAGGTTCGTGCCGAAGGGTTTCTCGACGACGACGCGCCGCCACCCGCCGCCCCGGTTGAGTCCCGCACGGCCCAGCTGCCCGGCGATCACGGGGAAGAGAGGCGGCGGGGTTGCCAGGTAGAAGAGGACATTGCCCCGGGTGCGGGAAGCCCTCCCGGGGGCGGTCAGGAACCGGGCCAGGGCCGCATAGGTCCCCCCGTCCTCGAAGCGGCCGCGGATGTAGGTCACGCGTTTTGCGAAGCGCGGCCAGCGGGCGCAGATCTGCTCGCCTCCCGGCTTGAGGCGCGAGTACTCCATGACCCCGTCGTAGAGGCGGTCGTGCAGGGCGACGTCGCTCAGGTCCGTCAGGGCGAGGCCGACGATGTCGGACTGTGGGTGCAGGAGGCCTTCGCAGGAGAGGCTGTGAAGGGCCGGCATGAGTTTGCGGGCCGTCAGGTCGCCCGAGGCGCCGAAGATGACGATCGTGCACGGATCGGCCGGGGTTTTCGGTTCGCTCATGTCATCCTCGGGACGGTTTTCTTTCCTTCACGGGGTGTCCGCCGAACTTGTGCCGCATGGCGGCCAGCAGCTTCGCCGCGTAGCTCTCGTCCTGGCGGCTCACGAAGCGCATCAAGAGCGCCAGCGTGATGACCGGGGCGGGGACGTCCTCGTCGATCGCCTCGAAGACCGTCCAGCGGCCCTCGCCGGAGTCGGCGACCCATCCCTCGATCCCTTCCAGTTCGGGGTCTTCAGCGAGGCTTTCGGCGACGAGATCCAGGAGGCGGGAACGGATCACGCTCCCGGAGCGCCAGATCTCGGCCACCCGGTGCAGGTCGAGATCGAAGTCCTTCCGGCCCCGGAGAATTTCGAACCCTTCGGCATAGGCCTGCATGAGGCCGTACTCGATGCCGTTGTGAACCATCTTGACGAAGTGGCCGGCCCCCGCCGGCCCCACGTGCCCCCAGCCCTGCCTCGGGGAGGGAGCCAGCGTCTCGAAGACGGGACGCAGGCGCTCCACGACGGCGCTCTCGCCCCCCACCATCAGGCTGAAGCCTTCCTTGAGGCCGCGGATGCCGCCGCTGGTGCCCGCGTCGACGAATCGGATCCCCCGTCCGGCGAGCGACTTCGCCCGCTCCATGGATTCGCGGAAGTTGGAGTTCCCCCCGTCGATGATCACGTCGCCCCGCGAGAGGGACTTCGCCAGGGCCCGGACCGCCGAATCCGTCGCCTTGCCGGCGGGCACCATGACCCACAGGTGGCGCGGCCTTGCCATGTCCTTCACCAGGCCGGCCAGCGTCCGGGCCGGCCTGATCCGGGCGTGCTCCCCCGCGAGCGCCGCCGCGATGCCCGGGGAGCGGTCGTAGGCGAGCACGTCGTGCCCGCCCCGAGCGAGCCTGCGTGCGATGTTGGCCCCCATCCTTCCGAGTCCGACAATCCCGATTTGCATGTCCCGGCCCTAAAACTCCTTTCCGAAATCGCTCGGCGAGACCCCGCCCTCGCCCCGCTTGACGTGGCGAACCCCCTTGGGGCCCGCGATGACCACGTCCGAAGCGAGCCCCATGAAGAGCCCGTGCTCCACGACCCCGGCGCGGCCCTTGATTTTCTCCGCCAGCACGTGGGGCCGCTCGATCGCCCCGAAGTTGCACTCCAGGATCCAGTTGCCGCAGTCCGTGTGGTAAGGGCTCCGGTCGGCGTTCCGGCGCAGGCCGACCTTGGAGCCCAGGGACTCGAGGAACATTGCCTGGGACCGCCAGCCGAAGGGGATCACCTCCACGGGGACGCAGCGTCTCCGTCCCAGGACGGGCGTGAGCTTGGATTCGTCGACGACGATCACCTCGCGCCGGCTCGCCTGGGCGATGATCTTCTCCCGCAGCAGCGCTCCGCCGCCTCCCTTGATCATGTTGAGCTGCGGGTCCACCTCGTCGGCCCCGTCGATCGTGAGATCGATGACGGGGATTTCGTCGAAGGCCCTCAGCGGCATGCCGCACCGCATGGCCTCCTCCTCGACCTGGTAGGAGCTGGGCACGCCGATCACGTCCTTCAGCTGGCCCGCTTTCAGTTTCTCCGCCAGGATCGCCACGGCATGGATGGCCGTGCTGCCGTGGCCGAGCCCGACGATCATCCCCGACTGCACCAGGTCTGCGGCATAGGCCGCCGCCTGCCTCTTGAGCTGAATCGTGTCGACCGTCATGGGTCCCTCCTTGTCTGTCGCCGGCGCGCCCCGGGCCGCGCCGGCCGTTTCCTATTGAATCCCCTCTGTGAGCAGCGCAAGTCGACCGCCGATGTCCGGCCCCAGGTGCAGCCGGATGACGCGGCGCCCCTTTGCGAGAAGGGCCTGCCGGTCTCCCGCCGCCTGGGCCGCCTCGAGGATGCCGAACGTCAGGGACGCCGCCGTCGACCCCGGCGCGTCGGGAATCGGGATGTCCTCCTCGCTGTCCGCCGTCAGCTGGATGAAGACCCCCTTGCCGACATCCCCCTTGTGGAGCTGTCCCGTCGAGTGCAGGTAGCGCGGCCCGTACCCCACGGTCACGGGAACGCGGTACCGGTCGCGCAGCCTCGTGCGGAAGATCTGGAGCAGGATGTCCGTCTCGTCCGAGGGCGGCAGCCAGGCCGTGATCGCGATGTAGCCCCCGGCCGGGATGGCTTCCAGAAAGCCCTCCAGGGCGGTCATGGTGTCCCTGCCCCTCACCGGCCCGTACACCTCGACGCCCCCGAAACTCAGCGCCGGCTCGTCTTCCGGCAGCCTCCCGCTGGCCCTGAATGCCTCCATGGCCTCGCGTGCGCCTTTCTTGGCGGCCTCCACGTCGGGCTGGTCGAAGGGGTTGATGCCCAGGAAGCGTCCCGCCACCGCGGTGGCCATCATCCAGAGGAAAAACTGCCCGCCCAGGTCGATGGGGTCGCGGACGCGGAAAATCTCCACGGGGTGCCCCGCCTCCTCCAGGGAGCGGATGAAGGCCGCGCGGAGCGGCTCTCCCGCTGCCTCGAGTCCCACGAAGAGGCGATCCGGCCCGTACACTTCGGGCCTGCCCGGCGCCTCGCGCAGCACCGGAAGGACCCCCTTGCCCTCCTTGCCGGTGCTCTCGGCGATGAGCTGCTCCACCCAGTCGCCGAAGTGCTGCAGGGAAGGCGAGGTGACGAGCGTCAGTTTGTCCCGGCCGATCTGCGCGAGTCTTCCCAGGAATGCGCCCAGCCTCGCGCCGTGATTGTCTCCCGCCACGGGGCAGTTGCTCGCGTCGCAGTTGGCGGCCATGGTCGCCGCCTTTCCGAGGAGCGCCCTCACGTCGACGCCGATCAGCGCCGCCGGCACCAGGCCGAAGAAGGCCAGTGCCGAGAAACGCCCGCCGATGTCCGGGTCGTTCAGGAAGACCCGGCTAAACCCGTGCTCCCGCGCCAGCGTCTCCAGGGCGGAGCCCGCGTCGGTGATCGCCGCGAAGTGCCTGCCGGCCCTGTCCCGGCCCAGCCGTTCGACGGCCCACTGATAAAAGAATTTGAAAAACGAGTGGATCTCGACGGTTGTTCCCGATTTCGACGATACGAGGAAGAGGGTCCTCGCCGGGTCGAGGCGACCCGCGAGACGGACCACCGCCCCCGGGTCCGTGCTGTCCAGGACGGCAAGCTCCGGGTGGCCGGGAGCGCTGCCGAAGGTCTTGGCGAAGACCTCCGGGGCGAGGCTCGAGCCGCCCATCCCCAGGAGCAGCACCTGCGTCAGCCCCTCGGAGCGGACGGCCCTTGCGAAGTCCTCGATCTCGTCGACGCGCTCCATCATGTCGACGGGGCTCGAGAGCCAGCCAAGGCGGTTCGCAATCTCCCTCGGGCCGGGCTTCCAGACGGTGTGATCCTTCGCCCAGATGCGGTCCATCACGCGGTCCTTCCGTAGCGCGGCCAGGCCCTCGTCGATGCGGTCCCGCAGAGAGCCCGCCTCGGTGGACTCGGGCTTCCATCCCGCCCGGATCTCGTCCCGTTTAGAGCGGATGCTCCCCATCAGGGCATCGAAGGAGGTCTCGAAGGCGAGCACGCCTTCGCGCTGCAGTTCGTCGGCGATCTCGTTCATGCCGATGCCCAGGCCCTCGATCCCTTCGAGAACCCGGCGGGCCTCCCGAACGCCCCGGCGCAGCGTCGGCGCCGCCGTCCCATGGTCCAGGAAGGCCTGGAGGGTGGCCGGAGGCAGGGTGTTCACCGTGTCGGGGCCGATCAGCTCGTCGACGTAGAGCGTGTCGGGGTAGTTCGGGTTCTTCGTTCCCGTGCTCCCCCAGAGGAGGCGCTGCACCCGGGCGCCTTTCGCGGCGAGACTCTCCCAGCGCTTCCACGCGTAAATCGCCCGGAATCGCTCGTAGGCAAGCTTTGCGCACGCGATGGCCGCCTTGCCTTGCAGCGCTCTGTTCCCTCGCTCCTCGAGCTTCCGGTCCGCGGCGGTGTCGATCCGGCTCACGAAGAAGGAGGCCACCGAGGCCACGCGGGCAAGATCGCCGCCCCGGGCCGCCAGCTTATCCAGTCCAGCAATGTACGCGCGGGCAACCGCCTCGTAATGGGCAGGCGAGAAGATGAGCGTCACGTTGACGTTGACCCCCTCGCCGATCAGCGCCTCGATGGCGGGGATCCCCTCCTGCGTTGCGGGGACCTTGATCATCACGTTCGGCCGGCCAAGGGCCTTGAAGAGCATCCTCGCCTCGGTGACGGTCCCCTCCGTGTCGTAGGCGAGCTTCGGGTTCGCCTCGAGGCTCACGTAGCCGTCGGCGCCGCCCGATCGTTCCCACGCGGGCCGCAAGAGGTCGGCTGCCCGGCGGATGTCGTCGAGGGCAAGGGCCAGGTAGATCTCCTCGTTGGTCTTGCCTTCCTCGGCGAGTTCCTTCAGGGCCTCGTCGTAATCCGCGCTTCCCGCGATGGCCTTCTCGAAGATGGTGGGGTTGGAGGTGATGCCTGAAACGCCGCGGGCGATGAGGGCCTCGAGTTCACCGGAGGCGATCAGCGAGCGGCGGATGAAATCCAGCCAGATGGACTGGCCAAGCCTGTTGAGATCCTTGATTGCGCTCATGACGGCCCTCCTCGAGCGTGGCAGGTGCAAAGGGCATTAAAGAACGGAAGGTTGTTCGCGGAACGGAAGCGATCGGGACGCCCTGCTCCCGGGCTGAGCACCGAGCAAGAAAAAAGCAGCGCATGAGAGCGCTGCTTTATCTATACACAATCCACCTTGATTAAACAAGCTCGCCATCGTCTACGGAGGCAATGCCGGCTTCTTTCCGTGCGTGCCGAGACTCGAACCCCTGGCTTCACTCCCTCCCCAGCAGTTTCAGGACCCTGCCGACGACGTTCTCCACGGTGAATCCGAACTTCTCCATCAGCACGTCGCCCGGCGCCGAGGCCCCGAAATGATCGATGCCGATCACCTCCCCCTCGCCGCCCACCCACTTCCACCACCCCAGGGTGGCCCCGGCCTCGATGGCCAGGCGCTTCTTCACGCCGGGGGGGATCACGGCGTTGCGGTACCCGTCGCCCTGCTCCCGGAAGAGCTCCCAGGAGGGCATGGAGACGACGCGGGCGCGCACCTTCCTCACTGCCAGTTCGTCGGCCGCCCTCAGCGCGAGCGACACCTCCGAGCCCGTGGCGATGAGGACGATGTCCGGGTTGTCTCCCCCGTCGACGAGCACATAGGCGCCGCGGCTCACTCCCTCTGCGACGGGGTACTTCGAGGCGTCGAGGACGGGCAGGTTCTGCCGGGAGAAGACGAAAACCGTCGGGTTGCGCCGCTGAAGGGCCACCTTCCAGGCGGCAAGGGTCTCGTTGGCGTCGGCGGGCCGCAGGACCGTCAGGTTCGGGACGGCCCGCAGGGCCATGAGCTGTTCGACGGGCTGGTGCGTGGGGCCGTCCTCGCCCACGCCGATGCTGTCGTGGGAGAAGACGAACAGGACCTTGAGCTGCGAGATCGCCGCAAGCCGGATCGGCGGGCGCATGTAGTCCGAGAAGACGAAGAACGTTCCCGTGAAGGGCAGGATTCCGCCGTAGGCGGCAAGGCCGTTGGCGATGGCGCCCATGGCGTGCTCGCGCACCCCGAAGTGGATGTTGCGCCCTTCGTAGCCCCAGGGGCCGCCGACGGAGCCCTGCACGCCAGCCGGCTTCTCGCTCGTCCTCTGGAAGTCGCCCATGCCCTTGAGCCAGGCGAAGACGGAATTGTTCAGGTCCGCCGTGCCTCCCATCAGTTCGGGGATGGTCTTCCCGAGGACCTGCAGGATCTCCTCGGAGGCCTTGCGCGTGGCGACGGACTTGCCCGCCGGGTATTCGGCGAGCCCCCTGTCCCAGCCTTCCGGCAGCAGGTCCGCCTTGCGGCGTTTGAACTCGTCGGCCAGCTCCGGGAAGGCCTTTTCGTATCGTTCGAGCATGCCGGACCAGCGGCCCTCGAGCTGCTTGCCCCGGGACTGGGCCCAGCGGAACACCTTCAGCGCCTCCTCGGGCACGTGAAACGCGGGCTCGAGCGGCCAGCCGAGGTTTTTCTTCGTCTCCTCGGCTTCCTTCGGTCCCAGCGGGGCCCCGTGGGCCTCGAAGCTGCCCTGCTTGTGGGGCGACCCGTATCCAATGACCGTCCTCACGCAGATCAGGGAGGGTCTGGCGGTTTCCTTCTTCGCCTCTTCGATCGCCGCATCGATGGAGGTCAGATCGTTGCCGTCCTCGACGGTCTGGACGTGCCAGCCGTAGGCCCCGTAGTGCTGGGCCTGGTTTTCCGTGAAGGAGAGGTCCGTCGTGCCGGCCAGGGAGACCCGGTTGTCGTCGTGCAGGACGATGAGCTTGCCCAGTCCCAGGTGCCCGGCCAGGGCGCAGGCCTCGTTGGCCACCCCCTCCATCAGGTCGCCGTCGCTGGCGAGAACGTACGTATAGTGTTCAACCACGGGATACCCCTCGCGGTTGAAGCGGGCCGCCATGTGGGCCTCGCCGATGGCCAGGCCCACGGCATTGCCGAGCCCCTGCCCGAGCGGGCCCGTGGTGACCTCGACCCCGTCGTGGCCGTGCTCGGGGTGGCCCGGCGTGAGGCTGCCCCATTGGCGGAAGTTCTTGATCTCCGCGAGCGGGAGATCGTAGCCCGTCAGGTGCAGGAGCGCGTAGAACAGCATGGAGCCGTGCCCGCCGGAGAGCACGAAGCGGTCCCGGTTGGGCCACCGCGGGTTCGCCGGGTTGAACCGCAGGTGCCGCGTCCACAGGACGTAGGCCATGGGCGCCGCCCCCAGCGGCAGTCCGGGGTGCCCCGATTTGGCCTTCTCGATGGCATCGACGGCAAGCATGCGGATGGTGTTGATGCACAGCGTGTCGGTCTGGTTCATCTTGACGATCTGCTCCTTGTTCTGGATTCGGCTCCGAGCCCCAGCGCGGCAGCCCCGATGAGGGCCGCTTTCGGGTTCGTGATGACGTGCACGGGGATTCGCGCCACGAGGTCCCGCATCCGTCCCTTCCGGAGGAAGGCCCACGCGAACGTCTTTTTCTTCAGAAACGGGAGGACTCGCGGCGGGATCCCTCCCCCGAGGTAGACCCCTCCCGTGGCCAGGATCTTCAGGGCCAGGTTGCCCGCCTCGGCGCCCAGGATGGAGGCGAACAGGTCGAGAACCCTGACACAGATATCACAGGGATTTTTCGGGTCAAGCGCTTTTTCGACGATGAGGGGCACCGGGTCGTCGGCCCGGGCAAGGGCCTCGGCAAGCCATGGGGGTTCTTCCCCGTGGCCCCCCTCCCGCAGGAACCGGTAGAGGTTCGCGATCCCGATCCCCGAGCAGACCCGCTCGTAGCTCACGTGTCCGTAGCGGGCCCGGAGGAATGCGAGGAGCTCGTCCTCGATCGGCGTGCCCGGAGCGAAGTCGGCGTGTCCCCCCTCGGAGGGAAACGCGCGGTACTGCCTGCCGTCCCAGCGGAGGCAGGCCTCTCCCAGGCCCGTCCCCGGCGCGACGACGGCCCGGTTGCCGCGGCGCGCGGGCGTTCCTTCCCGCAGGCAGACCAGGTCTGTCCTGCGCAGCAGGGGCAAGGAGGCGGCGATCGCCTCGACGTCGTTGATCAACGTTGCCGAGCGGAGCTTGAAGGTCTTGCGCAGGCGTGCCGCCTCGATTGCCCAGGGGAGGTTTGTGATCCGCGACGTGCCGCCCAGCACGGGACCCGCGACGGCCAGGACGGCTTGCGCGGGGAGACGGCCCGTCCCTTCGAGAAAGCGCCGGATGGCGGCCTCCAGGCTGTCGTGATCGGCGCTCGGGTAGACGGCCTCCGCCAGGGCGCGGCGCGGACCTCGCTCCCGGGTAAAGAGACCGAAGTGGAGCTTCGTGCCCCCTATGTCTCCTGCGAGCAGCATGGGTCGCCCTCCTTCATTCCTTGAGCCTTCCCTTCGCGAACCGCACGGCCCCGATCCCGACGGCCAGCGCGACGGCGAACACCCCCAAGGCGGCCCAGGGGATCTCCCCTGTCGTGACGGCGAGGATGATGGCGTCGGTCCCCACGAGGTAGGCGATGGTGCCGGGCAGCATGCAGAGCCAGGACCAGAAGAGGTACGTCCAGAACGGGACCCGCGTCAGCCCGAACCCGTAGTTGAGCAGGTTGAAGGGGAACAGGGGCACAAGTCGGGTGACGGCGACGATGATGGCCCCGTGCTGCTCCGTCATCCGGTCGAGCCGCCTGAACTTCTCGTTACCCGAAAGCCAGCGCCCCACGGCGTCGCGCGCGAGGTAGCGGGCGGTGAGGAAGGCGAGGCTCGCCCCCAGGGTGGAGCCGATGCTCACCAGGATGACCCCGTGAAAGGCCCCGAAGATGGCCGCCCCGGCGATCGAGATAGGCAGTCCGGGCAGGGCCGCCAGGACGGCGACGATGTAGAGGCCCACGTAAACCGCCATCCCGGCAGGGCCCATGGCCGCGATCCAGTCGCGCAGCTCCTGGAGCCGCTCCCCGAGCCCGAGGACGCGCGCAAGGACGATCATGGAAAGGACGATGAGCGCGAAAAGACCGAGTTTCCAGAGATGTTTTTCCCGCGCGCCTTCCGTACCCAGCCCGTCCGCCATGCCGTCTCCTTATCGGTGCCTGCGGTAGAACCGCGCCAGCCGCCCGGGGGAAATCCCCATGAAGTACAGGGCGACGATGACCCCGTTGCGCGCGGTGCAGGTCACGACGCCCTCCTGCTCCTGGCGCCGGGCCGATGTTACCACAGGATCGGGCAGGATGGAAATGCGCTCGCCGCGCCCCCGGATGCGGCGCATGATCTCCACGTCCTCCAGGAAGGGGATGTCCGCGAACCCGCCGAGCGCCTCGAAATAATCCCTCCGGAAGAAATGAGCCTGGTCTCCGTAGGGGATCCGCGTGAGCCGAGAGCGCAGGCAGGCCACCCGGGCGATGAACCGGACCAGCGGCCGCTCGGAGTCGTATCGCAAATCGAAGGCACCGGCCGCGTACCGGCCGTCCAGGAGGGTCTTTGCGATGAGACGGAAGGCCCCCGGCGGGAGGCGGGTGTCGGCGTGGAGGAAGAGAAGGGCGTCGCCTCCGGCTGCGGAGGCGCCCGCGTTCATCTGGCGCGCCCTGCCGGCCGGGGCTCTCAGGAGGGTCACATCCCCGCGGGTGACGGTCCGGATCGATTCCCCGTCCGCGCTTCCGTCGACGATGAGGATCTCGACGGGTTCGTCCCCGGCTGTCTGCCGGAGGTGGTCGACGAGCGGATCCAGCCGATGGGCCTCGTTCAGAACGGGGACGACGACGGAAACCGCCGGTCTCGTTTCCCGGTTATTCCTTGCCGGGCTCATGCGGGCCCCGCGAAGCGCCTGCGGATGTCCTCCATCCGGTTGCGGTTGACCTTGAAGTCGTAATACCCCGCCCGCGCGGCGGACCTGAAGTGGATGAGCTTGGCGGCGTCGTCGAAGAGGAACTCCACGTCGTCGACGAAGCGGAAGACGGCGGAACGGAACTCGGCATGGATGTACCCGGACTCGGCCATCACGAGGGTTGCGCGCTCCATCTGCCCGAGGATGTTCAGGAGCCTCTCCCGGGCCTGCGCCTGCGTGCCTGCATAGCGCAGGGGCTCGATGCGGTGCCGCTCCGAGCTGTCCTGGGTACAGACGCAGTTGGGCTTGTCCGGGCAGGGCGGCAGCCTGCCGTCCCTGAGGCCTGCTTCTGCGGCCGATTTCTGGCATCCCGTCAGGATCATGATCCCCATCATTAAAATGAGCAGGATTCGATGACTCATACTGCACCCCGGATACGTGCCACACTTGCCGGTTAAATTACCACCAATCATGCCGGTTTTCAACGCGGGGTGCTCACCTCCGTTCCTGCCCGATCGAATTCTAGGCTCTTTCGACGGAGAAACCCATCCGCCGCCGGATTGACGGGAGGAACGGGGAATGTAGATTGTGCAAATAGAGAAACTTCCGGGTTCCGAGCCCGTCTCTTCGGGCGGTTAACCCCGGGGAAAGTGAGGAAGAAGCCATGAAGCGCGGTGAGAATAAAGCGGAACGAAAGAGCTTCGGCAAGCCCGAAGAAGTGAGGACTTTTCCAAAGGGGAAGGTGGAACTGGTCAGGATCGGAGGCGCGCTGGTTGGCCGGGGAACCTTCGAGCCGGGGTGGAAATGGTCCGAGTCCGTGAAGCCACTGGCGAAGACGAAAAGTTGCGAGGCGCCGCATTTTCAGTACCAGCTTTCGGGGACGATGCACGTCGTCATGGATGACGGGACGGAGTTCGACAGCAGGGCGGGCGACGTGACGCTTCTGCCGGTGGGCCACGATGCCTGGGTCGTCGGCAACGAACCGGTTGTCGTCGTCGATTTCCAGGGGATGATCGATTACGCCAGGTCGAAGTGACGGGTATCGGTCGCCGGCCGATGCGGTCTCATTTGCCCTGGACCAAAGGGGATGGAGCATGGCCGGGTCCTTTGTCCTCCCCTGTTGCCGAGGCAGATGGGGGGGCCTGCTTTGCGTCCGATGGGGTCCCGTCCGCTGTTTGCTGCGCCGCATCTTTTTTCTCGGCCATGTCGACCGCGCCGGATGTCTGCCCGGGCGGCCTCGGTGCGCCCGTATCGGCGGGGGGGCCGTCGGGCGGCGTCTTCATGATGTCCTCGTACTCCTCGATCACGATGCCCCGCTTGACCATGATCCCGTAGACGATCTCGGCCCTCTTCTCCACGTACTTCGAAGTCCCCGCGGGGTTGAGCTTCAGCGGGTTGGGCAGGACGACGGCGAGCCTTGCCGCCTCCATGGGTGCGAGCTCCGCGGCGGACTTGCCGAAGTAGTGCCGCGAGGCGGCCTCGATGCCGAAGACCCCGTCGCCCCATTCGGCCACGTTGAGGTAAAGCTCCAGAATGCGCCGCTTGGACAGGTTGTTCTCGATCCGCCAGGTCAGGATGGCCTCCTTGATCTTTCTCAACGGGTTCTTCGTCGGGGAGAGGAAGAGGTTCTTGGCGAGCTGCTGGCTGATCGTGCTGCCGCCGTACTTGAGCTTTCCCAGCTTGATGTCCTTCTCGATGGCCTTCTGCATGGCCTCGAAGTCAAACCCCTCGTGGGAGTAGAACTTGTCGTCCTCGGCGATGAGGACGGCCTTCGCGGCGTAAGGGGAGATCTTCGAAAGCGGCACGTACACATGCTGGATCTTCCGGTTCTTCAGCCCCTTGAACTCCCACTCGATCTCCCGGTGGGTCATGAACGCCGTCTTCCCGGGGTTCTTCCTCTGCAGCGCCGCCACGTCGTCGTAGTAGAAGGCCGTGGAAATGTAGACGATCACCGCCCCCGCGAAGAGGAGGAGGCCGATGACGAGAAACCGGAACCATTTCTTCAGCAGATCCATGTCTTGCACTCACCCCGGATGTGGAAAGGAGTTTCTATCGTCAATCGGCCGGGAAATCAATCCTCAATTTGTGCGTCTGCGGGCCGGGCGAGCAACGCCGCCCGCCTGGCACAGGAAGAGGCCCCGGTTCCGCATTTTCCGTTTCCTTCCGCTACTCCGCCAGGATCCGCTCGCTGTCGTTGATGTCCCGGTAGCGGTAGGGGACGGACTCGCGGATCGCCTCGGGGATCTTCCCGTATTTCCCCTCGAAGGCCTCGAGGAACTGCTCGCGGCCGCGGAAGAAGTCGACGAGCTTTTTCCTCAGCAGCTCCCGGTCCGGGAAGAGCCGGTGGGCGATCATCAGGTCCAGGTTCGCGCGGTCGCACTTGATCGGGTAGTGCAGCCCCAGGTAGTCCGGCTCGGTGCTGAAGCGCAGCTGGTACCGAAGCATGTCGTTGTAGGCCGCCAGGGACTGGCGCAGCGTCACCTTCTCTTCGCCCTGGCCGATCGTTCCCGTGTTGGCGAGGTAGCACTTGATGCGGCTCTTCTTGAGGATCTCGTAGAAGATCATGGCGTGCTCGAGCCGGTCGCCCGCCATGAAGGGGTCGAGGAAGAACTCGCGCTTGAACCTGCCCGCTTCTTCGGGGTTGCCGCCCGAACTCTCGATGGACTCGCCGTAGATGAACATCATGGTGGCCTGTTCGGGCGTGAGTTTGCTGATCACGTTGGCCAGCGGGTTGCGCGTGAGCATGACGATGGAATTCAGCCGGTCGGCGCGAAGCCCGGCGCTCGCGATCTCGAGCTTCTCCCGCGTCACGACGGCCCGGCCGTTGCCCGTCTTGCGGGTGTCCTTGAAGTCGGGCATGTAGGGATACTTGGTGACGGCCACGTTCTCGAGGAAGGCGTCCCTCGATTCGGCGGCCCGCAGGATTTCGGGCTGGTTCTCGTCGAGGCCCTCCGTCTTCACGTAGAGCCCGCCGATCTCGAAGGCGGCGTAGCTTCCGTCGAAGCCGAAGATCCCCCCGTCGTCCCCGATCATCTCGGAGCTTTCCCGGGGCAGGCGCGCAAGCCTGCGGCACAGGGTCGTCGTCTTCCCCGTCGCGGTGAGCCCCGAGATGGCCGTGACCGTTTCCGTCAGCTCCGGCCGGTCCGTTTCCAGGTCGTGGATCCAGAGCCAGTCCCTGCGCGCCCCGGCGTGCAGGAAGATGCCCGTCCTGTCGATGGCCTTCACGCGCCAGTCCTCGAACATGAAGACGGCCTTTTTCGCCTCGCCGAGGTAGACGGTGTTGCGGCAGATCTTGACCTGCTCGCCCCGCTTCTCCCCCATCCAGAGGCGCACGGTGATGTCCTTGTCCAGGAGTTTTTTCTTCTTGTTCGGCTCGAAGGCCTCGTCGGTGAAGAAGAGGACCGTGTAGGTGGGATCCTCGACGACCCGCGCCGCGGGCGAATCCATGAGCAGCTTAAGCCCGTAGGCGATCTGGGCGTAGGGCTCGGGCATGATGAACCGCGCCGTGACCCCGTCGCGGCCGTCGCCCACCATCGTGTCGAGGCAGACGATCTTTTCCTTCGCCAGGCGCTCCACCGCCTGCCGGGCGAGCCGCTCCTCGGGCTCGCCGAAGGGGTGGTCCACACTGTTGCGCGTGTGCGGGGCCGAGCGGCTCATGGGCTCCGAATCCGCGGCGACGGACCCTACCTGCGTCTGGATCACGCCCTCGTGGCGCAGGGCGATCCGCTTGAGTTCGTCGAGGGTGCGGCCCTCGATGAGGCGATTTTCTTTTTTGGCGTCGTTGTAGATCCGGACGGCCGCCTTCTTGAAGTCGTTCATGATCCGCTCCTCCCCGGGCGGAAGAGGATCCCGGGCAATCTCGTATGAAAACGTCCGGGGAAGCATTCCCCGGCTGTCAAGAAAATGCCTGCCGCCACTTCCGGCCTTCAGGCTCACGGCCCTGCGGCTGCCTCTTCTCTTTTGCCTTTTCTCACCTTCTTCCCTTCCCAACTTCTCAACTTCTGCCCGGAGAGGGCCGCGCGGCGATGAACCGGATGATTCCCATGAAGCCGAGCCCCCGGCTTTCCAGAATCTCGAGACCGGCGGCGCGCGCGAGTTCTTCCGTCCGGTGGGTGATGTGCTCGCCGGCGAATCGCACCGTCGCGGCGTTCAGCAGATCCATGAGGGGCCCCATGACCGGGCGGTCGATCCGCACGTGGTCGAGCAGGAGGACTCGACCGTCCGCTTTCGTCACGCGTCCCATCTCGCGCAGGCACGGGACGGGATCGGCCAGGGAACAGAAGACGAAGGTCGCCGCGGCGGTGTCGAACGCTGCGTCGGGGAAGGGCAGGCGGCAGATGTCCGCTTCGCAGAAACGGATGCGGACGTTGCCCGAGCGGGCGCGTTCCACGGCCTTGCCGAGCATGCCCCCGGAGAGATCGCAGGCCGTAATGTCGGCGCCTGCGGGATAATAGGGAAGGTTCAGCCCTGTGCCCGCCCCCATCTCGAGAATCCTTCCCGATGCGCGCTTCCAGAGAACGCTGCGCCAGGCCCGGAGATAGCGTTCGGAGAGCCGCTCGACCAGCCCGTAGTGCCTGGCAAGGCGGTCCCAGCGCTTCCGGTTTTCCCGGGTTGGAGTTGACTTGCGTCGGTTGTCCACGTTGCGTTCCCTCGGGCTCAATTCAGTTGCGCGCCCGCCGCAACTGTTATATGAATCAAATGTTGCGGCCTGTCCAGCCCGTATCTGCGTTTCGACTCCAAACGACAGCGAGGCGAATCCCCATGAAAATCACCTTCCTCGGCGCGGCGCGAAAAGTCACGGGTTCGTGCTTCCACCTCTCCGTCAACGGCCTTCAGTTCCTCGTAGACTGCGGAATGCACCAGGGCCTCGATTCCGACGCGATCAACCGGCAGCCCTTCCCGTTCGACCCGAAGGCCATCGATGCCGTCTTTCTCACCCATGCCCACATCGACCACACGGGTCTCGTCCCGCGCCTGGTCCGGGAGGGTTTCCAGGGGAAGATCGTCGCAACGGCCGCCACGGCGGAACTGTCGCGGGTCATGCTGGCCGATTCGGCCCACATCCAGGAGATGGACGCCCGGTGGATGACGAAGAAGAACCTGCGGGCGGGCATCGAAACGCCCGTCGAGCCCCTCTACACCGTCGAGGACGCCATCGCCGCCATCCCCTTCTTCGAGAAAAAGCGGTACGGCGAGACCTACGCCTTCGACCGCGTCGTCCGCTACCGTTTCTGCGATGCCGGGCACATCCTCGGTTCGGGGACCCTGGAGCTGTGGTACCGGGACGACCCGGAAAAGAAAATCATCTTTTCGGGCGACATCGGGAAAAAAGGCAACCCCATCATCCAGGACCCCGTGCATGCGGACGAGACCGACTACGTGGTGGTGGAGTCCACCTATGGGAACCGTATGCACAAGGGGGCGGAAGACAGCCTCGAGGAGCTTGCCGACGCCGTCCGGACGACCTTCAAGCGGGGAGGGAACGTGTACATCCCCGCCTTTGCCGTGGGCCGCACGCAGGACTTGCTCTATATCTTCAACAAGCTCGCCCGCGAGGGGCGCCTCCCCGCGCCGCTGGACATCTACATCGACAGCCCCCTGGCAGAGGAGGCCACCAAGGTCTACTTCGCGCACCCCGAACTCTTCGACGAGGAGGCGAAACGCCTCTTCGGCACGAAGGCGAAGAAAACCGTCCGCGTCCACTACACCACCGCCGTCCAGGAATCCATGAAGCTCAATCAGGTCACTTCGGGGGCGATTATCATGGCCGGCAGCGGGATGTGCGAAGGCGGGCGCATCCGCCACCACTTGAAGCACAACCTCTGGCGCCCGGAGTGCAGCGTTGTCTTCGTGGGATACCAGGCCAGGGGGACCCTGGGGCGCGCCATCGTGGACGGCGCAAAGGAAGTCTGGATCCTCGGCGACAAGGTCGCTGTCCGATCCCGCGTCTTCACCATCGGCGGTTTCTCAGCCCACGCCGACCAGAAGGAGTTGCTGGAGTGGCTGGGCCTGTTCAAGAACAGCCCCGAGGTCTTCATCGTCCACGGCGAAGAGGCGAGCGCCCTGGAGTTCGAAAAGAAGGTCAAGGAAACGTTCGGCTTTGTGACGAAGGTGCCCGCCATGGGGGACACGTACGAAATCTAGGGTTCAGGGGGCAGGGTCCAGGGTAAGGAAGAAGGCGCTAGCTTTTCTTCGGGGAAAGGGTGCCGGTTCGGGAGAAGGGAAAGGTGCGGTCGAAGAGACCGGCCTTTACGAGGGCCTTGCCCTCGATCCTGTAGGGAAGCTCCCGGCCGGAGAGGTAGAGCTTGACGACGCCCCCCAGGCTGCCGAAACGGGCCGTGACGGGGATTTCGACCGGCGCCGAGGAGGATGCGGGGACGGTGACCTCCTTCTCGAGCGAGCCGCCGCCGGCCTCGCGCCCGCCGAGGTGAACCGCGTAGTCGAGCGATTTCAGCCGGAGCTCGTACCCGTTGGGGTTCCGGATCTCGGCGACGAAGACGAGGGACGCGTCGGTCAGGGAGAGTTGCTGCACGTGGATCTCCTTGAGGGTGATGACGGGCTCCTCGAAGAAAAGCCCCGCACACCCCGCGAGCAGCAACGCACACAGCAGAATTGCCCCGTTCCATCTTTCCATGAGAACGGTTCTAGGGGAAAGAGGCGGGGCTGTCAACTCTCAAAGCACGGACAAGGGGCCGGTGATGGGCGTACGCCTGCGCGAATGGCTGAAAAGAATGAAGTTCGCCTACTGGCTTATCGTGGCCGGCCTCGTTTTCTTTGCCGTGGTGATCGCCCTGGGGATGGCGGAGATCATCTCGACGCAACAGATCCTGCTTCTCGGTCAGGGCTACGCCTTGCTGCTCCTGGTGGCGACGCTGATTCAGATGATCGTGCGGCGGCTCTAGATGCTGTCCGGCCAGGCAGAAGGCGGCGCTGCGGGGACGAAGTATGAGACGGGGACTCCTTCCGGGGTCAGTCCTCCTGCAGGATCTTGACCTTGGCCACGATGGAGGTGTCGATCTTCTTGCTGAGTTCGGCGTACTGCCACTCCATGTCTTCCACGTAGCAGTGGATGTTGCTGTGGCCGGGGATGCTCAGGCAGATCCGGTCGCCGTTGCGGGGCAGAACGGAGGTGGGGATCTCGCAGTTGTAGAGGAAGTTCTTGTTCGTGCCCGAGAAGATCACGTTGACCCTGTCGCTCATGTTACGCTCCTTGTGCCGTTTCTCTGCGCGGTGCAGGTTGGCGTGGCCCTCTTTGTCGCCGGAGGGGGGCGGCCGAAAACGCAGCCGGTCTCTTGAGTGTATTATCGGCAACCGGTCCAATATCATTAAGGTTTTTTTCTGGCCATCAGCGTCGGGGTCATGAACCCGGGAAGGAGGGGATTGAAATGGAGCTGAAGGGCAAGGGGGCCGTTGTCACGGGCGGGGCCATGGGAATCGGCTTGGCCACCTCCAGGAGGCTCGTCCGGGAGGGCTGCGCCGTCACCCTCTGGGACCTCAACGCCACCGCTTTGGAAGGGGCGAAAAAGGAGTTGGAAGCGATGGGCGGAAAGGTGTTCGCCCACGTCTGCGACGTGACGGACAAGGCCCGCGTCTACGAGCTGGCCGGGACGGCAGCCGCCGAGATGGGCAAGGTGGACATCCTCATCAACAACGCCGGCTACGTCATGGGAGGGGATTTCCTGGAGCAGCCCGACGAGGCCTGGGAGAAGACCATCGATGTCAACCTGACCTCCATGATCTACACGATCAAGGCCTTTCTTCCCGCCATGTACGAGCACGACAGCGGCCACATCGTGAACATCTCCTCGGCCTCGGCAACCCTCGGTGTGCCGTGCCTGTCCATGTATGCCGCCACGAAGTGGGCCGTATGGGGCCTCACGGAGTCTTTGCGTTTCGAGGCCTGGGAGCGCGGGAAAAAGGGCGTGCGGTGGTCTTCCATCCACCCGAGCTACATCGCCAAGGGCATGTTCGAAGGGGCGAAACTCGGATTTCTCGGCAACCTGATCGCGCCGCTGCTGAAGGATCACGACGTAATCGCCGAGGCGATCGTGGAGGCTGCCCTGAAGCGGGGCCGCTACTCCCCGAAGCGCCCCTGGACGGTTCACCTGATCCCGAGGCTGAGGATCCTGCCCGACACCTGGTTCCAGGCCCTTGTCGATTTGATGGGGGTCACGGGGAGCATGAAGTGCTGGGTTGGAAGGGGAAAGAACGGAAGGTAGGAAGTTGAGAAGTTAAGAAGATCGGAATGGATGCCGATAGGGAATAGAGGTGGTACGGTTCTTGAAAGTTATATGGGGCACAGAGGGGCGTGAAAGTTTGCGCTTTCTCCAAGCCCTCAATTTTGATAGAAGAATTTCCTGTGCGGAATTCGTTGCCCGCTTGGTGCCGTAGATGAAACCCTGCATGAAACCCTTTCTGGCATCCGTCGTCCTCGGGATCTTGACGCTGGGCGTCCTCTTCCCCTGTACGCCGGTTCTTGCCGACATCTACCGCTACACCGACGACAACGGGGTCATGCACATCACCAACCTGCCCACCAGCCCCGAATACAAGCTCTGGATCAAAGAGCGGCGGGTGATCATCAAGGCGGGCATCGACATGACCAAGTACGGACCCCTGATCCAGAAGGCTTCCGACAAGTACAAGGTCGACTACTCCCTCGTGAAGGCGGTCATCAAGGCCGAGTCCAACTTCAACCACAAGGCCGTCTCTCCCAAGGGCGCCCAGGGTCTCATGCAGCTCATGCCGAAAACGGCCTCGACCCTGCAGGTCAGGGACAGCTTCGAGCCCGAGTCCAACATCGAGGGCGGCGTCAAGTACCTGCGCTATCTGATGAACGTCTACAACGGCCACCTGCCGCTGGCCCTTGCGGCCTACAATGCGGGTGAGAAGGCCGTGGCCCGGTACGGCGGGATTCCCCCCTATGCGGAAACGAAGGGGTACGTCAAGCGCGTCATGGCCCTCTACAAACAGTACAGTTCGGAGCCCAAGGAGGGCCGGACGGCGATCGTGTCGATGAGGCCCGAGGTCGTTTCCGACTAGGGTCCTGGGTACAGGCTAGAAGACAACAGCCCCCATTTCGCCTTCCAATGTAAAGGCAAAACGGGGGCTGTTTTTTTTACTCTATTTTTCCCTGGACCCTGTACCCGGTACCCTGAGTTTATTTCACCCTCGTCCACGTGTCCGTCCGGCCGATCAGCGAGATGCCGATGTAGCCGCGGACGTTGAGGATGTCGGGCGACTCCAGGGTCATCTTGCACTTGTAGTCCTTTCCGTTTTCCGGGTCGTAGATCAGCCCGTTTTCCCAGAGGTTGTCCTTGATGAAGCTGAAGTCCCGCAGGATGACGAGGCCCAGGATAGGCTGACTCCGCTTCGACGCATCCGGGTTTTCCCGGTCCACCTTCTGCTTGCCCGCCATGCCTTTCTTGTCGTCGGCGGGGTAGACGGGCTCTTTCAGCCACACGATTTTCCCGTAGTACTTGCCGCCGGCCTTGTAGATTTCCACGTGGGCCGTCTGCTTGCCGTTGAGCCATTTGCCGACGATGGCATCCGGGCTGGCCGCGTATGCCGCAGAGAACACGAACAGGAATGCCACGATCAACCCCAGCGCGAATCCGATCTTTTTCATCTTCCTCCTCCTCGGATGATGTTGATGGCCCTTGACAAAGGCGGTTCAATCGTGCAGATGTGTGCCGGGTCTGTCAGGGGGCAAGCCGTCCTGCGGGCGGCGGAAAGGCACCCCATGACGTTTGCGGCAATTGACGAGAAGCATACCGAAGAGACGCTTGAAAAGAAAGAGAAAAAGCTGACGTTCAGCGGCAACTGGGAAATCCGGGATCTCTTCGACGGGATCGACAGCGATCTGAGGATCACCCTGATCCTCGACGGGCACCGGTAGCCGCGCCGTGCAGGCCGCCTAGCGAAGAACGAGCGGCACCAGAATCGCTGCCAGGACGGCCAGAGCAGTGAGGATCATTGCGGCCATCAGGAACCGGTGCGGGACGAACCGGACCGGGGCGGCCGGCGGCGCATTCGCCCCTTCCGCCTCGGCTGCGCATCCCGCGTTCCACTGCCGGATCAGGGCGAACGCGATCAGGCCGAGCAGCAGGGCGAAGCCGAAGAAGAGAAGGGCCCCGCTGACATCCCCCGCCTGAAGGGCCAGGAAAACCATCCACAGACTCGCAAGGCCCGCAACGGCGAGCAAGATCCCCAGTCATCTCATCGGCGCACCCTTTCTCGATTCGTGGTTGAACGTTGTCATCCATCCGGGCGCTAACGGTCCTGCGCAATGCGCGCGGCGATCGCCCGCGCGGCCAGGATGCCGCTTGCCGAGGCCTGCAGAAGGCCGCGGGTAATCCCCGCGCCGTCCCCGACGGCGAAGAGGTTTGCGATCCCCGTCTCCAGTTCCTTCGACACCTCGATGCGGTTCGAATAGAACTTGACCTCCACGCCGTAGAGAAGCGTGTGGCGCGAGTTGACGCCCGGCGCGAGGCTGTCCATGGCCTGGAGCATCTCGATGATGTTCTTGAGGTGCCGGTAGGGGAAGACGAAGCTCAGGTCCCCCGGGGTAGCGTCTCCGAGAGTCGGCCGCGTGAGGCACTTCGCGATGCGCTCCTTCGTGGACCGGCGCCCCTGCAGCAGATCGCCCAGCCGCTGGACGATCACCCCCTGTCCCAGGAGATTGGCAAGCTGCGCGATGTAGCGTCCGTAGGCGATGGGGTCGTCGAAGGGCTCCGTGAAGGAGCTGCTCACCAGGATGGCGAAGTTGGTGTTGTCGGACTTCTTCGAGGCGTAGCTGTGGCCGTTGACCGTGACGAGCCCCTCGTTGCTCTCGGCCACCACTTCCCCGTAGGGGTTCATGCAGAAGGTGCGCACCCGGTCGTCGAAGCTCTTCGAGTAGTAGACGAGCTTGGATTCGTAGCTCACGTCGGTAAGCGGTTTGAGGACCGTGGCGGGAAGCTCGACGCGGACGCCGATGTCGACGGCGCTCGCTGTCGTCCGAATCCCCAGCGATTTGGCCTCCCCCTTCATCCAACCGGCGCCCGAACGGCCCGGCGCCACGATGACGCGGCGGCCGTAGCGGGTTTCGCCGTCGGCGAGCTTCACCCCGATGACCCGTCCTTCCTGGGCGAGAATCGACTGCACGCGGCAGTCCGTGCAGATCTCGATTTTCCCGGAGAGCGACTCGTACATCCGGCCCAGCACGTCGATGCAGTTCTCGGTGCCGATGTGGCGGATCCGGGAGGGGATGAACTCGAGGCCCGCCAGCCTCGCCTTTTCGCCCAGTTCCTCCACCTCGGGGGAGAGATCGCCGAAGAGCCGGTCCGGGGCACCGTGCTCCACGTAAATGCGGTCGGCTTCGGCCAAAAGCGCGAACAGGGACTTGTCGTCGAGGAACTCGCCCAGATGCCCGCCCACCTCGGTGGAGAGGGTCAGCTTGCCGTCGCTGTATGCCCCGGCGCCGCCCCATCCGCACAGCATGTCTCCGGCGCAGCTGCGGCTGCGGTCCCCGATCCCCTTGCCCTGCTCGAGCAGGAGGACGTCCCTCGCGCCGCCTTCGGCCAGCGTCAGCGCCGCAAAGATCCCCGCAGGGCCGCCGCCGACGATGATGACCTCGTACTCTTTCATTCCGGCCTCCCGGTGGAAGGGTTTTCCCGATCCTTCCCTATCGTGCACGGACTGTGCCCGCATCGGTTGAGGGAGGGGCCGCGAGTGCGTTGACACGGGCCGTGACGATGTTCAACTCGCCGAAAAGACCAAGGAGCGCCCCCAGGTTCATCGTGACCGCCGGCATGAACACCGTGGCGAAGTGGTGCGTGCCGTCCAGGGGGCTTCCCGGGTTTTGCACGACTCCCGTCAGGCAGTTGATGCCGAGCCGGTCGACCGCCGTCGTGAGGAATTCCCCCTGCGCCCCGTCTCTGAAGGGCAGAAAGATCAGGATCGATGCGCCGCGGCTGCGCGCCGCGGCTCTTGCGAGCACCCTCTCGCAGTCGTCCCAGATGTCGTCGTAGGGGTCGAGGAAGATCAGGTCATAGGGCTCGCTGGATTCCAGTATATCACAGCCCGATCGCATTTCCAGCAACTCGGCGTGCCCGGCGGGGAAACTGGCGAGGGCCCCGGGGTCGATGTCGTAGATGCAGGGCCGCAGGCGGCCTTCCGCCGCCAGCCCTGCGAGGGTTACGCTTCCCGCGTATTTCCCCCGGGCCAGGAACGGCTCCTGGAGCTTGCGAAAGTTCAGGACGTGGAACCGCTCGCGGATGCGTTCCGCGAATTCGCCGCCGATGTCGTATTCCGGAAAACCGCAGAACGTGTCGGCGTAAAGCAAGGGCTCGGCTGCCTGTTTCCGATGAAGAAACCGGACGATTTCCACGAGCCAGCCGTGCTTGAGCAGATCGCCCAGGTTGCCCGGCGTATACCGTACTTTTCCTGTGTGCTTCTCGCTCATGCGCCCGGTCCGTCGACGTTGCATCTCGCTGTTGAGATGTCTGGTTGTATCCCGAATCCCGATACCCGATTCCCTCATGACCGCTGAACGGGTGGGTTCACCTTTCAGGCGGGTCAGGAGCGCCCAGATGCTGGGCGTCCCGACAGCCCGAGGAGCGAGGCGTACTGGGTCCGTACGTCGAGCGACGAGGGCGGAGGGCAACAACGCGGATGGGCGCCCATCCCCCGCCTGCTAATAGCCCATGTACGCCTGCATCCAGTGTCTCTTCATCATCGTGAAATACGCCGCCAGAAGGGTCCGGTGGAACCGGGGGACGCTCTCGAAGAAGCTCCAGTAGCCTTCCTGGCGCCGTTTCAGCGCGAGCATTCTGCGGAATTCATCCATCGGGTAGCCGGGGTCGAGGATGGCGCGGCCGATTTCCCGCCCGCTCACGAGGGCGAAGGGGATGCCCTCGCCCGAGGCCATCGAGGCCAGCCCCGCCGCGTCCCCTGCGAGGCAAAGGTTCCCGAACCGGCAGCCCCGGTACAGGTGGCTGATCGTGCCCCCCCGGAGACGGGCGCCGTCTGTCGCAAAACCCAGCTCCTTCACGAACTGCCGGAGGATCACCTTGGCGAGGCCCGCCGTGAGCCGGTCGGGATTGAACCCGATCCCGACGTTGGTGCAGTCGCGGTGCGGGAAGGCCCACAGGTACCCCGAGCGGACGGTCCCCGGCTTGAAGTGAAACCGGACCTCGTCGGATCGCCGCGGGACTTCATAGTACAGGCCGACGCCGAACCGGGAGGGGAGGCCGAGGTGTTTTCTGACGATGGACTGCGACCCGTCGGCACCGACGAGGAACCGGAAGGAAAACACTCCCCGGTCCGTCCACACGGCGCTGTCGGAAAGGCGGGTCACCTTGGTCCCGACCGCGATTTCGATGTTCGAGGCCCCTTCAATCCCGGCCAGATGATGACGGGCCAGATCGACGCGGTTCACCGTGATCATGGGGTGACTCAGCACGATGCGAAAGGGCGACCGGCCGTCCAGGCAGACGACCTGCTCGCGGAACGAGCGTGCGCGGTCCCCCGGCACGCCGAATCGGACGGCCATGCGGGTCAGCCCGCCCGCGCAGGCCTTGGGGCCGATGGTCCGGCTTTTCTCGATCAACAGGACGCTGAGGCTCGAGCCTGCCAGCGCCTGCGCGCAGGCGATCCCCGCGGGCCCCGCGCCGATGATGATCACGTCAAAGCGGGTTTTCATCGACACCCGTCCACCTGGTGCGCAAAGTGCCCTATCATGCAGAGGGTAAGAGGGTGTGAGGGTGAGAAGGTTGGAGAAGCAGCGAGCGTGAATTTGGCTGCCGACTCATCCAGCATTCTTACCCCCACACCTTCTTACCTTCTCCAGCCCGCCAGGCGTGCTGCCGGTCACCAGCCTGCCATCACTCGTCGGGCTTGCCGGTAAATAGCTTCGCCCCGTCGCGCAGCGATCCCTCGAGTCCCACGGTGAACCCGCCGGCGTCGCGCACCGCCAGGTCGCCGGCCTCCGCCGCGTCGTAGAGGGACTGGTCGCAGGCGATGAGGGCATGCTTCACCTTCATGCCCCGGTGGAGCCGGACCTCGTTGCCGTTCACATAGACGGTCATTTTTTCGTCGCTCATGGCGTCACCACGATCCTTCCTTCGATTCGTGGGGAAACGGGAGAGTTTTTTTCGAGGTACGCAAGAAAAGCGTCCCGCACATTGTCCCCGATCACGGCGTTCTTCCCCTCTCGGAAGATCCCGAAGCGGTCCCCGCCCGCGGCGAGGAAATCGTTGGTCGCCACCCGGTAGATGCGCGACGGGTCCGCCTCTTTGCCTCCGACTGCCAGTTCCTTCACCCGGGAGCCTTCGGGGGCCGACCTGTCGTAGACGACCCTGAGGCCCGACACCTGAAGCATGCCGTCCGTCTTTGCGTTCTGCTCGAGGATGCCGGCGATCTGCGCCCCCGTGAGGTCCATGGTCATCAGGTTGTTGTCGAAGGGCAGCAGCATGAAGACCTGCTCCAGGGTAATCCTGCCTTTCGGGATCGTCGTCCGGATGCCCCCGTTGTTCTGGATCGCAGCGTCGGCCCCGGTCGCCCATCGCATCGCATCGCAGACGAGGTTGCCGAGGTTGGACTCGAAGGGCCGCTTTGCCAGGTCGACGCGCGTCTCCCCGACGGTGCGGCCGAACTCCTCGCGGATCTGGTCGTCGTACTTGCGAATGATGCCGGCCACCTCTTCATCGACGGGGTCGTTCGGGCCGGCCTTGACCTTCCGGAGGATCCGCTTCTCGGGGTACCGGACGATCTTCCCCGTGGCACTGTCCACGGAGATTTTCATGACCCCGAGCTGCTGTCCGTAGTACCCGGCCTGGACGATGAGCGTCGTGCCGACCGCCACCGTCGTTTTCACCTCCGTGTGGCTGTGACCCCCCACGATCAGGTCGATCCCGGCGATCTTCGAGGCCATCTCCCGGTCTTCGTCGAGACCCAGGTGAGACAGGACGATGACGGGGCCGGCCCCTTCCTTCCTGACCTTGTCGATGAGCGGCGGGAGAGCCTTCTCGACGGCTATGACCTTGAACCCCTTCAGGTTTCCCGGCTTGGTGGCATAGTGCGTCTCGGGCGTCGTGATGCCGATGACGGCAACATTCAGCCCCTTCTTCCGCAGGATGATGTAGGGCTTCACCCCGGGCAGAAGGGCGCCCCGCTCGTCGACGATGTTGGCCGACAGGAACGGAAAGGCAGCCGCCTTTCTCAGGTCCTGAAAGGCCTCCATCCCCCAGTCGAACTCGTGGTTGCCCACGGTCATGGCGTCGAACCCCATCCGGTTCATGGTCTCGATGACGGGCCTGCCCCGGAAGAGATTCGAGACGGGCGTTCCCTGGAACATGTCCCCCGCGGACAGCAGGAGCGTCCCCCCCGGGTCTTTCTCCCGCTCCTCCGCGACCATCTTCGCGATCCGGGCCATGCCCCCCGTCGCAGGTTTTCCCTCCTTGCCGGGCTTGGGAAGAAGGTTGCCGTGGAAGTCGTTGATGTGAAGGACGGTCAGGTCGACCGTCCCGGCAGCCGAAGAGCTGAAAAACGAGGGTGCGAAAACGAGAAGGAGCGCAGTGAGAACCGCCGGGATTCTTTTCATGGGGAGACACCGCCCTTGAGGGTTTTTCCTTCGAGAGAAAGCCATCGACGTCCCGTTGCAAGGGCCGCGCCGCATGGCTCAATGTAATGGACAGGACATGGCGGATCAAGAAAAAAACGACCTCGTATTTTTTGCGCTGACTCCCCTGAGCTGTGGCACAGCCCCCATGGCAGACACGAAACCGGACCGCTTCGCGACCTGGATTGCGCTGACCACGGTCATCATGGCCGTCTTTGCCGCCGTCGCGACGCTCTGCATCCGGGTGGCTGTTCCACTTCCTGGATGCGATTCTACTGTTTTACTGAGGGGCTCGGGTATCGGGTATGGGGTCTCGGGGCGGAAAGAGAACTCATCATTCGTGAGTGGGAACCGATATCCGCTGTTGAACTGAACACCTGCTATTTCTTCATGTTTTCTTTCAGGTGCATGATCCGCCGCCAGGACTCATCGATGCGCTCCTTCGGGATGACGCCCTTTTCGACCAGGGTCATGATCGTCGCGGCGGCCCGGGCGGCGATGTCCGCCTCGTAGACGGAATTGTTCGCGAACAGCAGGATGTCGACCCCGGCGAAGATCGACTGCCCGACGACCGTTTCGAGGCCGTACCGCGAGGCGATCGCCTTCATCTGCAGGTCGTCGGAGATCACCACGCCTGAAAATCCCAGGTCCCTTCGCAACAGGTCGGTCAGCGTCTTCCGGGAGAGGGTCGACGGCCACTCGGGATCGAGCGTCCCGTTGAAGATGTGCGCCGTCATGATCAGGTCGGCCTGGCCCCGGCGGATGAGGGCCCGAAAGGGCTCCAGTTCCAGGGCGGACCAACGGCCCGTCACATCGACGAACCCCTCGTGGGTGTCCCCCGCGGCGCTGCCGTGGCCCGGGAAGTGCTTGGGCGCCGTCAGGATGCCGTGACGCCGGTGGGCCTCGATGACGGCCCCGGCGTGGCGGCTCACCGTGCCGGGGTCCCGGGAGAAGCTTCGTTCCAGTTTCCCGATGACGGGGTTGTCCGGGTTGAGGTCCAGATCCACGACGGGGGCGAAGTTGAGGTTGATGCCGAGCCCCGCGAGGGTTTTCGCCGTGCGCTCCGCCTGCTTTGCCGTTCTCCCGGGGTCGCCTCCGGCAGCGAGCCGCTTCTGGGAAAGGGTCGGGGGGAAGCCCGCCTTCTCCTTGAGCCGTGCGATCCGGCCCCCCTCCTGGTCGACGGCGATGAAGAGAGGGACGGCCGTCCGCTTTTGCAGGGAATCCGTGAGGGCCCTGAGCTGGCCGGGCGATTGGATGTTTCGCCCCCAGGTGCGCGTGGGGACGTCGTAGTCGAAGAGGATGACGCCGCCGATGTGCCTCTCCCGGATGTCCCGCGCAACGTGGTCCACATCGGCAACGGAGAGCCCCCGGAAACCGACCATGATCATCTGGCCGATCTTCTCGCCCAGGCCGGGTTCTTCCCCGGGGGCGGCGGCCGCGTGCACGGCCCCGGCAAGGAGGGCGAATGCGATCCATGCAGGAACGAAAAGCCGCATGGGGACTTCATACCGGATCGGCGCCCAAAAAGATAGAGGGATCCGCCGGCGGGCGCGTCAAGATTTCTGTTGATTGTCGCAGCCCCATGATTGTATTCAAATACTGGCGGCGGGGGTCGAACCGCAGTCCCTCGTCCGCCCGAGGGGGAAAAGGAGGATGAAGGCGTTGATAAAGAAGATCGTGTTGCCCATCGTCCTGGCTGCCGGGTTTGTTGCTCCTGCCCCGGTCTGGGGGCAGGCGAAGGACATCGAGGCGCTTGCCCGCGAGAGAGCCCACCACACCAATCCGGGTTTTCGCAACCCCTGGATGTCCGAAGAGCCGGCGGGAAACACCCTGCGGCTTCTCGAGTGGAAAATCAGTTCCAATCCCTACCGAAAGGACAAGAAGCAGCGGCCCTACTTCCCCGTCACGAAGCCCGACGTGGCCGCCATCCTGAAAGCGGAAGATTCCGTGACCTACCTGGGCCATGCAACGCTCTGGATCCGCGTCAACGGCCAGAACATCATCACGGACCCCGTCTTCGGGGACATCATGTATTTCATCGACCGGTATGCGCCGTTTCCGCTGCAACCCGAGGAACTCCCCCCGGTGCAGGTCGTCCTGATCTCGCACAACCACTACGATCATCTCGACAAGGACAGCATCCGGAGGATCGGGACGGGGCCGCTCTACCTGACGCCGCTGGGCTACCGCGAGTGGTTCGAGGATATCCTTCCCGGCGCCAGGGTCATCGAACTCGACTGGTTCCAGAAATACACGATCCACGGGATCACGTACCGGCTGTTGCCCTCCCAGCACTGGACGAAGCGGACCCCCTGGGACACCAACAGGCGCCTGTGGGGCTCCTGGCTCGTCGAGTCGGCGAACCGCAGGGTCTACTTCGCAGGGGACAGCGGATATTTTCCGGGATTTGCCGAGTTCGGCCGCAAGTTCGGTCCCATGGATGCGGCCCTGCTGCCGATCGGGGCCTACGAGCCCCGCTGGTTCATGTCGGTCTACCACCTTGATCCCGACGAGGCTGTAAAGGCGTTCAAGGAGCTGCAGGCCAGGGTTCTCATCCCCCAGCAGTGGGGCGTATTCGACCTGACCGACGAGCCGATGGACCTGCCGGCCAGGGATTACCGCAAGGCGGCCGAGAAGGCGGGCCTGACGGAACAGCAGGCCCCGCTCCTCCCCCATGGGGCCACCTTTTTTCTGCCTTGATGTGCGAAGGGCGGAAAAACGAGGGTAAGAGGGTAAGAGGGTAAGAAGGTAAGAGGGTAAGAAGGGAAGAAGGGAAGAAGGGAAGAAGGTGCGTGGTTGAGAACTCTCGGGCGCGGGAATTCGAAAGGCTGCGCCGACTTACTCACGTTCCTATCGTCTGTCTTTTTACAGGATGATCTTGACGGCGGGGTGCCTTCGCAGCCCTTCGTAGATCTCGAGCCGGCACTCTTCGCTCGTGACGACGATCTCCACGTCGAGGCAGTGGTACTTGCCCGTCACGCTCCGGTTCGACGGGGTTACGGTGTGGGGCCGCTCCTGGATCACCTCGGCGATGGCGCTCCGCAGGAGCTCCACGTCCGCCCCGATGACCTTGTAACCCCAGGGGCAGGGATAATCGATTTCGGGGCCGCGGCCCCGGCGGTTGATGATCAAGAGGCGACTCCGGGATCGTTTTGCGTAATTAAATCCGGCGTTGCATCCCTGTCAAGGGCATACGCAACCGTTGCGTGCGCACCGGTGCACACGGCCATCCGGATGACGATCCTGTTGCTCGACGGGAGCCGATACGAGGTTCCGGGGTCTCCCGTTTCCGGGAGACCCCGAGTTCCTGCGGTTGTTGCGAGAGAGAAAAGCCGGGGTCTAGTAACGGGGCCTTCCGCCGCCGCCACCGGGGCGCCGCATGCCGCCTCCGCCACGACCGTCGTCCTGGCGGGGACGCGCCTCGTTGACGTTGAGTTTCCGTCCCTTCAGATCCTTTCCGTTCATCCCGCTGATGGCGGCCTGGGCCTGGTCGGCCGAGCCCATTTCGACGAAGCCGAAACCCTTGGACTGTCCGCTCATCTTGTCCTTGATGATCGTCACGGATTCAACCTGCCCGAACGCTTCGAACGCCTGCTTGAGATCCTCTTCCGTGACACTGTAGGGCATGTTCCCGACGTAAATCTTCATCGACCTCTCCTGAAAAAAAGATGTTTCCTGTGATGATACCCCGATCCTGTACCGGCCTTGACGACAAACTAAACGAGTGGTTATCACAACCGGGGCACGACTGCAATGCTAATCGTGTCCCCCTTTTTTTGTCTTTCCGGCTCAGCGGGCGCTGCGCAGCCGGCGCGATCTCGATCGGGGCGTCGAAAAGAGGGTGACCTTCCGCGCCTTTTCCGGTAACCCCGCGGCGGCGTGGAACGCGGCGAATACCGACAGGTCGCTCGGCGGCGGCTGCGTCCTCGGCGCCTCTTCCGAGCGGTCGCGCCCCCCGTGCTTGCCGCGCCCGTCTCGGCCGCTGGGCCTCGGCGGCGCGGTGTAGTCGAAGTCTTCCAGCGTTCTCCGCTCGATTTCCTCGCCCAGGATCCGCTCGATTTCCCAGACGAACGCCCGGTCTTCGCGGGTGACGAAGGTGAAGGCGTCCCCTGTCCTCTCGGCCCGGCCTGTCCGCCCGATGCGATGGGTGTAGGCGTCGACCGTGTCGGGCATGTCGTAGTTGATCACGTGGGAGATCCGGGAGATGTCGAGGCCGCGGGCGGCGATGTCGGTGGCCACGAGGATCCGGTACTTGCCCTTCCGGAATCCGTTGAGCGCCTCCTGGCGCTGGCTCTGGGAGAGGTCTCCCTGGAGGAACGTGACGGGGAAGCCCGCCTTCTTGAGATGTTTGGCCACACGCGTCGCCCGGTCCTTCGTCCGGGTGAACACGAGGACCGAGTCCGTGTCCGTGCGGTCCAGGATCTTCACGAGCAGCGCCGTCTTGAGGTGCTGCTCCACGGGGTACAGGGCGTGGGAGACCGTGGACACAGGGACCGCGTCGCCCACCTGCACGGTGACGGGGTCTTTCAGGATGTCCCGGGCCAGGTCGCGGATTTCTTCGGGCATGGTGGCCGAGAACAGCAGGGTCTGCCGCTCGGCGGGAATCCTCCCAAGGATTCTGCGGACATCGGGCATGAAGCCCATGTCGAACATGCGGTCGGCCTCGTCCAGGACCAGAACCTCCATGTGGGAGAGGTCGATGACCCCCTGGTCCATGAGGTCCAGAAGCCTCCCCGGGCAGGCCACGACGATCTCGGCGCCCTCCTGGAGCTTCTTGACCTGGGGGTTCTGCTTCACGCCGCCGTACACGGTGACGCTCTTCACTTTGGTTTTGCGGCCCAGCTGGCCCATGGCCTCGTGGATCTGCTCGGCCAGCTCGCGCGTGGGGGCGATGATGAGGGCGCGGACGCACCTGCGCGGCCCCGACATCAGCCTCTGCAGGATCGGCAGGCCGAAGGCTGCCGTTTTCCCCGTGCCGGTCTGGGCCATTCCCATGACATCGCGGCCCTGCAGGATCAGGGGGATGCACTGGGACTGGATCGGCGTGGGCTCCTCGTACCCGAGGGCCTCGATGCCTGCTTGAATCTGCGGATGTAACTCGAACGACGTGAAACTCATTAACGGACAAACCTCTTTTCTGACGCATTTCGACCGGTAAGCTTTCCGGTCCGCCCGCTTTCTTTTCCAAGCGGGTATTGGGTTGGGACGTTTACGCTTCGGCCTCCGCCGGGGCGGCTTCCACGCTCACGGACTCTTCGTCCTGTGCGCTTTTCGGAATTTTGCCCTGGCGCCTGGCCATCTTCTCGCTGGCTTTTCTCTGCCTTTCCAGCTCTTTCTGTCTCTTGATGAACTGGTTGTGATTTCTTTTTCCCATGGTCCTCCTTGCTTGAACCGGCAGGGCCTGCATCAATCAGGCCAAAAAAAATCCCCACGGCCTTTCACAGGCTCTGGGGACAATATATGTGTCAAAACCGGTTCAAAGCACGCTTAAGATAAGGTTTTTTCAAGCACTTGTCAAGGCTTATTTCCCGGTCCCGCCTTTCGGCGCGCGGGGGCCTGCGCCTTCCTGCGGCCGTCGAGCAGGTGAAAGGCGGCAAGCACGGGGTGCCTCCAGATCATCCGGGGCCCCGACCAGCGCATGACGTCCCGGATTTGATCGCGCATCCCGGGCCTGTAGCAGTGGACGGGGCACTTGGCGCAAGTGGGTTTATCCTTGCCGAACGGGCACTGGTCGAGCCGTTTCCGGGCATAGGCCAGCAGTTCCGCGCAATCCCCGCACGACCCGCTTCCGCCGTGTTGAGCCATGCAGAAGAGCCGGATCATGGCCTCCACTGTTTTGCGCTCGCGCTCGATCCGGGGGTGGGTTGTAGGCATGGGTACAATATAATGCGGCCGGCGCCCGATGGAAAGGGGTTTCCGAACGGGGCCGGCCGCATCGTCTGCAGATCGCATCGCAGAGGATCCGCCCGGCTACTTCATCTTGCTCGTGTAGACGTAGTCGTTGGTCTTCTGGGCCTCGTGGCACTTGATGCACTCGTCGATCTTGCCTTCCTGGTCCACCTTGCCGCCGGCCTTGAACTGCGCCCAGAACCAGTCGC